>Ga0265327_10000971_pt1 | contig 41001 bp, 25 predicted proteins | sample 41621metaG_FD_202089 | JGI IMG/M metagenome (GOLD analysis project Ga0265327, IMG submission 202089) | Rhizosphere microbial communities from Carex aquatilis grown in University of Washington, Seatle, WA, United States - 4-16-21 metaG | ecosystem: Host-associated > Plants > Roots > Rhizosphere... | reverse complement strand
ACAATAGAACACATGGAAGACCATCTTGAAAAGGCTCTTAAAGAAATTGCAAACGAAAACAGCAAAATGAAATCTTTATGCAATTTCTATTGGATAAATTATATATCTTGATAGCGGTTTAGTATTAGCTGAGTATGTAACTATGTTATATCGCTTTTAGCTTTGCAATGGTCTCCTTAGGATCAGCAGATTTAAATACGGTGTTGCCTGCTACCAGTACATCAGCGCCACAGTGCACCAGCGCAGCAGCGTTATCAAGCGTAACACCGCCGTCAACCTCAATAAGTGCATCAGCGCTTTTCTCTTTCAGCAAATGTTTTAAAGCGCGTATCTTATCAATAGTGTGGGCAATAAATTTCTGGCCGCCAAAGCCCGGGTTTACACTCATTATAAGCACTACATCAATATATTGTATTACATCGCACAACAATTGCACGGGGGTATGTGGGTTAAGCGCCACGCCAGCCTTCATGCCCAGGCTTTTAATTTGTTCAATATTACGGTGCAGGTGCGGGCAGGCCTCGTAATGCACGGTTAAATGGTCAGCCCCTGCGTTTTTAAAATCCTGTGCATATTTACCCGGCTCTTCAATCATTAAATGCACATCACATATTTTATTGGTAGCCTTACGTATGTGTTCAATAACAGGCAGGCCAAAACTTATATTGGGTACAAAGCGGCCATCCATTACGTCAAGGTGCAACCAGTCGGCCACGCTGCTGTTAACCATATCGCATTCTTCCTGCAAACGTAAAAAGTTAGACGCCAAAAATGATGGTGCTATTAATGCCATGAGTTTATTTTAATTAATAACCGCAAAGGTATAGTTCTCTGCATTTATATTTTTTAGCTTGCTACCAGCACATTACGCGAAAAACTCTCCTCCAGCGATATAAAGGTTTCAGTACGCTCTATACCTTTAATTTTTTGCAGTTCATCGTGCAATACAAAACGCAGTTGCTGAATGTCTTTACAAACAATCTCGGCAAACATACTGTAGTTGCCTGTGGTATAATTCAGGCGCACAATTTGTGGAAGTTTTTTAAGCTCTTTTGCAACAGAGTCGTACAGTGAACTTTTTTCCAAATAAATTCCAATAAAAGCAATAACATCGTAGCCTAATTGTTTCAGGTCAACATTTAATTTTGTACCTTTAACAATACCTATTTCTTCCAGCTTTTTAATGCGAACGTGAATAGTGCCCCCCGATACAAAAAGCTTTTTACCCAGGTCGGCATACGATATGCCGGCGTTTTCCATCATCTCCTGGATTATTTGAAAATCGAGCTTATCCAAATTAATTTTTCCAGTCATTTTGCAGGTTTTATTAGAAATATCGTAAATAAAAACGTAATATAGTGAACAATTTCTATATTTTTAAAAAAAATGTTGAAATTTTTGCATTTGATAAACGGTTTTTATGTAATATTGCACTCTCAAATATGAGAGGATAGCTCTTTTTCAATACTGTGGGGTGATGAAATCTTGGCAGACATGCCCTCTCGTCTCGGGGGTGAAGATAACAGGATAAAGTAAAGCATAGAGCCGACCATACCACGAGTTAGGCCGACCGGGGTTGACCACCAGACTTTGTGCTCTATCTAACTGCTTCGTGTAGGTTCGATCCCTACCCCTACAGCTACTAAAACGCCTTAAGGTATACAAATGCCTTAAGGCGTTTTGCTTTATATAAACTTTCACTTTCGTATTTGCAGGCTTGCTTTAAAATTAAATACATGCTGCTGTTACTATATGAAAGTAATTCTAATCCTTTTTACACTTTTAATGGTGCTGCCATACGCCGGTAAGGCACAGCAACTGCAACAAATACCCCATTGCCCCTCAAAGGAAATTTACGACATGATGTTTGATAAAAAAGGTTATTTGTGGATAGCCCACAGCATGGGCATTTGCAGGTACGACGGCGTAAATTTTACCAGTTTCACCAATCCTGAGCAATCTGCCGTAGGCATGAGCGGCCTGCTGGAAGACAATTACGGGCGAATATGGTTTCACAATTTTAATGGCCAGGTTTTTTATATTAAGGATGAGAAAATGGTGTATTTTAAGCAGTATGGTTTTAAGGCTACAATAAGTGTTATGGAAATGGCCCTGGCCGGTGACAGTTTGTTTATAACTTCGCTAAAAGGGTTGTTTATATGCAACACAAAAACTTTAAAATACGATGTTAGGCCCCCAATCGGTGAAACTTTACAAACGGGCATCTTTTCTTTTTGCATTACGGGTAATAAAGTATTAGCCCTTTCACCTATATTCTTTTGTTCAAATAACAGGCAAACCGGTCTAATAAAAATTCCACCACAAAATGTACATGACAGCATTTTACAAAAATTTTCCCACGCACGAGTGCTGCCACATGCGATAGGAGACACAATCTTATTAGTTGATTACGATAAAGGAGTTATATGTGGCATAAAATTTTATAATAATCAGCTATTTAAAATTTTTGAAAACCATTTAAACACGCACATAAATACCGTAACTGCTTCAAATAGCAAAATTTGGGTGAATACCGGGAAATATAGTTTTGCGCTTTTTGGCACAGACACAATTAAAGGGTATAATTTAACAAACATTATTCAAAATGCTAATAATAATAATTGGTACAGTAGCCTTACGGAAGGCTTGTTTACATCGTCAAAAAAAACGAGATGGGAAAATGTTACTATTAAACAATTAGATAATGCGGATAATGTAAGATGCTTTTTATATAACTCCGGCCATCTTATATTAGCCAGCCAGCAAGGCAAACTGTTGATACAGGCAAAAGGGGCGCCAAAAATTTATGTACTTAACAATGCCAATACGTTTGCCGGGGCAGTTGAAAATATACAGCAGGCAGACAGTACCCATTATTTTATTGAGACATCCAAGCAGCTTTTTCTGTTAGATATAACTAAACTAAACCTGCTGCTTTTGGATCCACACAGCGTAAAACAGGTTGTTGTTACAAATAAAATATTGTATTTAGCCTCACCCGATGGGGTTACATTGGAAGATGCAAAAGTCATTAATTTAAAAAGCACCAATACTGCCCAGGGGCGATTTACAATTGATGACACCTGCCTATTTGAACATGAAGGTATTTTATTTTTAAATAAATCATTAAGGTGCCGTGCCTTAATTTTTGACAATTCAACCAACAGTCTTTTAATATCTTTTAATGATGGCTTGCAGGCATTACATAACAACAAGCTTAGTTTTATTTTATATAACGGCCAACCCTTAAATGTTTCTTCATTCGCTGCGTATAACAATAAAATTTACGCCGCAACCTTTAACAAAGGCCTGTTTGTTATAAAAAATGGTACCGCCATCAAAATTATAAATGATATAGAATCACCTTTGGATGCCATAGTAAAAATTAAATGTTGCAATAACCATCTTTGGGTATTTCGCACGCACGACATACAATTGCTTGATACCAGGCTGGATAAATTTATAGCCCCGCCACCCTTACCCACCGATGCATCAGACATAAGTGATGTTGAGGAGGACAGTACAAATATTTACCTGGCAACTTACCATGGCATGTACACCATGCCCATAACAGGCAATGCCGGGATAGATAAAGTGGATATTACCTTGCGGTATATGCTTGTAAATAACGCCGATACTGTTTGTACTGAAAATGCATTATTAGAAAATAATAAGAACAATCTGCTATTTAAACTTGCAGTACCTGTTTATGATGAGGCTGAAAAACTGCATTTTAAATATAGCTTAAACACCGGAGGCAATGATACCGCCTGGTATTACACCCAGGATGCTCAGCGCGATATACAATTTAACGCACTAAAACCCGGCGACTATACACTTGAAGTTATAGCAGTTAAAGATGGTGAAGTTATAAGCTCCGCACCCATGGTTTACCAATTTGCCATTAAGCAGCCCTGGTATAACACGTGGTGGTTTTATGTAACCATAGTATTAATTATAGTATCTGGCACCATTGCCATACAACAGTACAGGCTTAAGCAGTTACTAAAAATTGAGGGCGTACGCAGGAAGATAGCAACTGACCTGCATGATGATATTGGCTCAACATTAAGCAGTATTAATGTGTACAGTGAGTTGGCAAAAAAAGACGATGACAATAAAGAGTATATTAACACCATACAGCAAAGCACAGTTTCCATCATTAACAACCTTGACGACCTTGTTTGGAATATTAACCCTAGAAATGATGTGCTTGAAAACATGTTAACCCGCATGCGCCTGTTTGCTGAGCCATTGCTTACTGAACAGCACATAGAATGTGTTTTTACAACAACCATTGAAAATCCACAATTTACGGTTGATCCGCACCTGCGTACCAATATTTACCTTCTGTTCAAAGAGATGGTAAACAATGTGGTTAAGCATGCTGCAAGTACCGTATGCACCATTGATATTACCCAAAAGGGCAAAATTTTTATACTGTCGGTTAACGATAACGGACGGGGGTTTGACAGTAATTTAATTAACCGCCACCGCAATGGGTTGCATAATATGCAGCAAAGGGTAAAAGATATAAAGGGCAGCATAACTATAAACAGCGCACCGGGCCAGGGCACTGAAATAAAAATTAGTTGTTTACTTAAATAAACAACGGCAGAAACAATGGTGTTTCCGCCGTTGCAGGTATTTAGCAAAATATAAATTAGCTGTTAAGCATAAGCGGCATAACCAGCATTAAAAGTTCTTCGCCTTCCACTTCTTCTATTGGTTTAATAATGCCTGCTTTTGTAGGTGTTGACAGTTCCATCTTTACTTCATCATTGTCCGCAGCATTCAGCATCTCAATTAAAAACTTGGCATTAAAGGCAATTTGAAGGTCTTCCCCATTGTACTGGCAGCCCATCCTTTCATTACCTTCAAAACTAAAGTCAACATCCTGTGCAGCCAGTTGCAGCTCGCTGCCGGTTATATTTAAAGCAACCTGGTTGGTGCTTTTATTACTAAATATGCTAACGCGCCGTAAGGCGCTCTGAAACTCGGCTTTGTTTACTACCAGTTTATAAGGATTGTCTACCGGTATAACTACCTTGTAATCAGGAAATCTTGCGTCAATAAGGCGGCAAATAAGCTTTGTTGAACCATGCGTTATAAAAAGGTGGTTGCTGTTATAATTAACGGTTAACACATCTTCATTGTCAGGTATAGCGTTTTTTAACAGTGTAAGGGGTTTTTTAGGCACAATAAAGCTGTCGGTTTTGGGGCAGCTAACATCTGTGCGTTTATAACGTACTAACCTGTGCGCATCTGTTGCTACCATTTGCAGGCTTTTTTGTGTCAGCTCAAAAAACACGCCCGTCATTGCCGGCCTCAGGTCGTCGTTACTAACGGCAAAAAGCGTTTTATTAATACCGGTAACAAGGGCGCTGCTGCTCATGGTAAAACTGTTGGTTTCATCGGCCACCGGCTCTTTAGGAAAGTTATCAGGGTTTTCGCCCATTACTTTATACTTGCCGTTGCTGCTGGTAATTTCAACACCAAAGCTTTTATCAATACTAAATGTAAGCGGCTGGTCGCTGGTGTTTTTAAGTGCATCCATCAAAATACGCGCAGGTATACAAACTTTACCATTATCCTTACTCTCAACATCCATCTGCACCTGCATAACTGTTTCAAGGTCAGTGGCTACAACGCTCAATTTCCTGTCGCTTATATCAAATAAAAAATCTTCCAGAATTGGCAAAACCGTGTTGGCATTTATTACACCATTTATTTGCTGCAGGTGTTTTAATAAAGCCGAAGACGAAACAATAAATTTCATACGATAAACTTAAAAGTGTTTGGCAACAAACGTACTGTAAATTGTTAATATTACGTACTAATGCCTGCAAAGGTTATTAACAGGGAATGTTAATTGCTGAAGGACGTTTTTTCAGGCAGCTTGTATAGATGCCAGTATTTGCCTGAATTTCTCGCGTAAAACGGGCTTAACTATGTAACCTTTCACGGTATTGTACTGGCGGCTTTTGCTAACGTCAAATTCGTCTACTGACGAACTTACTACGTAAATAAGCACCGGTTTGCTTAAATCCTGCACCAGGTGGCTGTATTCGTCTAAAAATTCCCAGCCGTTCATTATGGGCATATTAACGTCAAGAAATATAACATCCGGTAACGATGTATTATTTTTTGCGTTGTTTTTTAGGTAGTTTATTGCGTCTTGACCATTGGAATAGATAAGGATTTTTTCTGCAAAGCCAGTCGCCTCAATAGTTTTACGGGCCGCAAATTGGTAAATACGGTCGTCATCAACAAGCAGAATATGTAATTTTGTAGATTGCATATTGGGTACGAAGCAACAAATGTAGTGTGTTTTTTAGTATTCAGGGGCTGCATAAACCTTAAAAACTCATTTTAATTAAGTGGATCTACCTATAAAAAGAATTAACAGGCACCTTTCTGTTGAGCAGGCGGAGCAAAAAATTAAACATTATTGCGCTTACCAGGAGCGAAGCCATTTTGAGGTTAGGGAGAAATTATACACCCTGGGCCTGCACAAAATGCAGGTTGAAACACTGCTTACTAAACTTATTACCGAAAACTATCTTGACGAGGAACGGTTTGCCGCAAGCTTTGCCAGGGGCAAGTTTAATTTAAAACAATGGGGCCGGATAAAAATTAAGTACGCGCTAAAACTAAAAAAAGTGAGCGACTATAACATTAAAACCGCCCTGAAACAAATAGACGAAGCAGATTATTTAACCGTGCTGCAAAAGCTGGCTACGGAAAAATGGGCGCTGCTTAAGGGAGAGCATTATATAACCCGCCAGGCCAAAACAACAGCATTTTTAATGCAAAAAGGTTTTGAACCGCAGTTAGCGCAACAAGCCGTGAGAGAGGCGGCAGGGAAATCTTGATTGTAGGCTTTCCCGTTATTGTGAGTGTTGTCAGCTATAAGTTGGGTAACTACGGTATGTTTTGCTCTTGTTGAACGTTGGTACTTTTTTTATTTGGTGCTTTCATTATACGGTGCTTTTCTTCAATCGCCGATAATCTCTTTTCTTTGCCGTAACAATACTGCCAATATGGAAAACAATCAAATGTATTACGGCGATTACCTTAAGCTTAATACCGTTTTAAGCAGCCAGCACCCGGTTAGTTTCACACCAGGGCACACACCTGCCCACGATGAAATGCTTTTTATAGTTATACACCAGGCATACGAACTGTGGTTTAAGCAAATTTTGTTTGAACTTGATTATGTTATAAATGTTTTTGGGAAGGACACGATAAGTGATAATTCAGAAGACCTTAACCTTGTGCGCCACCGCCTTAACCGTGTAATACGTATACTTGACCTGCTTAACCAGCAGGTATCTGTGCTGGACACTATGACACCCCTGGACTTTTTAGCTTTTAGAAACCTGTTAACGCCGTCCTCAGGCTTTCAAAGCAAACAATTCAGGCTGATAGAGGCAAAACTCGGGCTGGAAATGAATAAACGCCACCAGCATGACTATTACAAAAGGATAAATGAAGGCGGCTTTACTCAGTCCGACTTTGACGCAATAGACACCACAGAAAAAGAAACAAACCTGTTACAACGCATTAATAACTGGCTGGAACGTATGCCTTTTTTTGAAGAACGCTTTTGGGTTGCTTACCAGCCTGTAAGTGACTCAGCAGACAACAATCATTCCTTTTGGAAGGACTACCATAACGTTTATAGCAAAAGCCTCACTGAGCGCGAGAAGCCCAAAATAAACGATTTCGATTACGTTTTTTTTGAAAAAGCCCATCCATCACACACAACAGAGCAGCTTGGTATGCTGCGAAGCAGCTTTTCATCCGGGGCAATGCGGTCGGCTTTGTTTATTATGCTGTACAGAGATTTTCCGGTATTTCAAACCTCTTATCAAATACTGGACAGCCTTATTGAAATTGACAATATGCTTAGTAACTGGCGCCATAAGCACTTTATTATTGTTCGCCGCATGATTGGTATGCGCGTAGGCACAGGCAACACTACCGGCGCCGGCTACCTTGAAGGGGCGCTTAGCAAACACTATATTTATAAAGACCTTGCCGGCCTTTCAACCTACCTTATTGAACGGCGAAACGTGCCTGCGCTGCCCGCACAACTAATTAAGCATTTAAGCTTTGCAGTGTACTAAAATTACATTTTAGTACCACCACCGTCATCGGGTATATTTACATTGGCGGTATTGCTGCTGTTAAATTTATTAAGGCGAAAGTTAAGGCTCAACAGTAAAAATCTTGACAGCACGTTGGCCCTGGTATCCTGTATGTAGTTATCGCTTATACTGCGCCAAATGCTAACATTTTCGTTCAACAGGTCGTATGCTTTAAGCTTTATCCAAAAAGCCTTTTTAGGGCCAAAATATTGAACAATATCAGCATTAAGCATATTTACTGTTGAGTTAAAGCCCGCGGCCTGGCCTGTAGTTTGCCTGTAATCGTAGTCAATATTTATCTCGGTATTGGTTACCGGTATAATAGTTAAGTTAGGGCTAACATCTACAAAGTACGATGTAGTGTTCAAGTCTGGCTGCAGCGAATACTCTGTTGATTGCCTGCTAAGGCTAAAGTCTGTATGAAAATCTATCCACTTTGGCGAATCATACGTAAGGCCCAGATAAACCTTTGAATAGTTTGTTTGGTTTACGTTTTCATCACCGTTTAACATGTTGCTGTTTTTATAAGCGTTGGCAAACAGGTTTACGTTCCATTTAATTTTATCCTTGCCCAGGTAAATGGGGCTGTAGTAACTAAACCATGCATTCCAGTTATAAGCGCCATCGGTATTAATAGGCCGGGTTGTTTGCGCACCGTTGGTATTATCAAAAGTGGTGCTGCTGGCTATATTATTTACAATACTACTAAAACCCGCATTGCTGTTAAAGCCGGTTTCTTTTTTGCTGTTGTAATAATTAAAGTTATAACGTACGCTATGCACCTCGGCAAACTTTAAACCAGGGTTACCCAACTTAACATACAGCGGGTTAGTGTTGTCAATTATAGGTTGTAACTGAGTAGCCTGCGGAGCCTGCAGGTTAAACGAGTAATAAATGTTAAACCGCCTGCCCCTGCCGTTTGAGTAAAAGCTTAGGTTAGGCGACCATCCGTTGTACGATTTTTCAATCGCACTGTCTTTGCCAACTGGCTGGCTTTGTATGGTTGCATTTTGCCACCGCATACCCGCGCCAAAACCAATATCTTTTGTACCGTAATTATAATTTAAGGCCAGTACATGGTTGTAGCTGTAATTGTTATAGTGGTTGCTTAATGTATCATTTAAAATATTATACAGTGCAGTTACAGGGTCGTAATTGTACACCTGCCTCGGCACATCATTAATAGCGTAGTTGTAGTTATAGCTGGCGTTAAGCGTGCTTCGTTCGCCCAGCGGCTCACTGTAGCTAACATTTGCACCTGCCCGTGTTGAGCGGTTGGTGTTAAACTGTAGCTGATTTAACAGCAGCGAGTATGCGCTGCTGTCAACCGGGAAGAAATAGTTGTTACTAATGCTGTACAATTCAGCTTTACTATTATTAATGTTGTTGTTAATACTGATGAATATATTTCTTCTTGAATTAGCAAACCGGTGGTTGTAACTTATTTGCCCGTTTATTGATGGCGTTTTTGTTGTGTTTGAATATTGCCTGTTGCCATCATTAAATTTACTGCTGTCCTGCAGGTTGGTATTAAAAACAGCGGCAGAGCTATAATCGTACCTGTTGAACGAAGCGCCCTCATTAAAACGCACAAACGTAAGCGTATCAGGCCTGTACTCAAAATATAAACCAGTGTAATAGTTGTTGCTTATTGAAGTGTTATGGTTAGTTTCACTATAATACGTTGATGAATCAGTAAAAATATTTTGGCGGTGCACATCCTGCATGCGCACATTTTTATTTCGCTCATAGCCTGCCCATGCACTAAAGTCAAAATCCTTTCCAAACTTATCAGCATAGTTTACTTTAAGCTGCTTATTATCCATTGTGCCGTTCCAGTTATCATAATTGGCATCATCGCTGCCGCTGTTATTGTTATCGTTACGGCCCGTATTATTCGCACCTGCTATAATTGATATCTTCCTGTCATTATTAAAAAAATTGGTATTGGCTTTTGCTTCGTATCTGCTATCGGTTCCAAACCCGGCATAGTCTTTACCAAACACGCCTTTTCTGCGGTTCTTTTTTAAGGTAACGTTAATTATTTTCTCGTGTACGCCATCTTCAACTTTGGTTGCCAGTGCCTGGTCGCTGCGCTTATCAATTATTTGTATCTTATCAATAACATCTGCGGGAAAGTTTTGGGTAACAGATTTTATATCCGTACCAAAAAAGGGTTTGCCGTCAACATATATCTGCGTTACTGTTTCACCCTGTGCTTTTACGCCACCGTTTTTGTCAACCTCAACACCAGGCATTTTCTTCAGCATATCTTCTACACTGCCATTCTTCCTTACCCTAAAGGCTGATGAGCTAAACTCCGTAGTATCGTTTTTAATTACTACTGCCGCCCTTTTTGCCGCTACCACCACGCCGCCCAGCGCATCATAAGACGGCTGCATAAAAACAGAATCAAGTAATAACTTATTGGTATGGGGCAGGGTAACTGCCTTGTTGTAATCTTTAAAGCTCAGGGTTTGCACCTGCAGTATATATGAGCCTGCCGCAAGGCCGTCAAAATTAAACCTGCCTACGCTATCTGCCAGCATTGAGCGTTTCACGGTTGAATCTTTACCAAGCAATTTTACGGTTGCCTGTGGTATGGAAGACTTATCTGTTGAGGAAAATATTCTGCCTGAAATTTTACCTGATTGTGCTGATGCAGCAACACCAATCATACTTACAGCGGCTGAGATGAGAAGCGCCTTTAGTAGTGTCTCATTTTTCATGCTGCAAATTAAAAAGCATTCTTTAAAGAGTGTAGGTTTAACAATTAAAGAAAGCACAAATTTACCGACGAAACCATACTTTTTACCTTAAGTAACAATTCAGAAACAGGCTAACTGTTGTTAGCATGACGGTTATTAACTCCTAAAGCAAAAAATGGTTGCCTTTGCAACCATTTTTTGAATTTTATACCACAGATGCTACAAATGCAAATAACATCTTTTTAACCGGGCCTCATTCATTTTCTATACTTAAAAATCAGAATAATCCGCAGGCCTCAAAAACGTAATATCAGCTTTTGAAACATTGTGCTGGTACTCTGGCTTTGCAGATAACATTTTCCATTCAGCATCACTGGTAAAAGCATCCCAATGTTTATCCCTGTCTGCCTTGTTGTTAAACGTGGTCATGTACATCAGGTTGGGCATGTGGCTTCCTGCAATTACTTCGCTGTAAAATACAGCGTTAAAACCAAGCCGTTTAAACAAGCCAACTTCGTTGCCTTTGTTAAACATCTGTACTTTATTTACATACAGTTTTTCTGTCGGTCCTTCATAACTGCGCAGTTCGTATACCCGTTCAGCTTTGGGTGCTGTAAGCTGTGGCACCAGCGGCATTGGCGCTTCTTCAAAGGCTTTTAGTATAATGGTTTCCATCCTTTTGTAAGGCACATTATTGTACGCAGCATCAATATAATCCTTACCATCGGTTTGGTATTGGTTATCTGCTACAAGCTTTGCATCAAGGCCTTCCATTTGCTTTATTGATGTAAAGGGTATAAACACGTACACCAGCTGTTCACTATCCTTATCAATAGCCTTAAACACACCAACATTAGCTATGCCGTTGCGGTGCAGTGCAGGCAAGTACGCAGTTTTCAAATAATTGTCCAACCCGTCTTCCTGGGCTTTTGTTTTAAGATGGTAAATTTTAAACTGGTAATAATACCTGCTGCCTTTTTTACAAAAACCATTAATAGCAAGTACCGAAAAAGCAAGCAGTAAAAAAATACGGGCTGTTTTCTTTAAAAATGCGCTTGTCATAAAAGCATTTAATTAGGTTAAAAAATAAACACGCTGCCGGCATAAATGTACAAATTACAATCATCATTTTTACCAAAGCGTAAATTTTACGGATTGCAATAATGTATTTGCCGAAAATGTATACAAAAGAACTATTTATTTTAAAGTAATAAGATAACTTAGTGTTTTTAAAGGGGCTTATTAAAAAATTAGTGATGGCTGAAAGAAAACTTACCTCGACCAATTTTCGCAACCAGTCTTTTCTTGAGGAGAAATGTTCGCTGAACGAACTATTAGACCTTGTTAGCAAAAGATGGGTGTGCGAAGTACTATTCTCTATTGAAGAAGGAAGCAAACGATTTAAAACAATTAAAGAGGAGCTTACATTTATAAGCGACACCATTTTAAGTGACAGGTTGAAGCTTCTGGAACGCTACGGCTTTATTGACCGTGCTTATTTTGACGAAGTACCGCCGCGCGTTGAATACTCCATTACAGAAAAAGGTATTGAACTTAGCAGCCTGCTTGACCAAATGTGCAAGTTTAGCGATACCATTTGCGAAGCAGTGCACGAAGAAGCTGCGCAAGCTTAGCTACAAAACGAGATTGCCTTTATTTTTTATATGCTCATTGGTAAGCTCTGCCACCAGTTGTACGCCGGGTATAGTTTTTAATGCCTGCACCAGCTGCTGGCATTGTTCATCTTCTACCGGCTCACCTCTCATCAGCCACAAAAAGTCCATGTGCCTGAATTCGGGCAGCAAAAACTCGCCCTCGTAATGGTTATGGTAAATATACTGGTGTAAAAAATTGGGCGGCTCATTATAGTGGTAAACAGGAAAGTAGTATTTACGGCCCTTTTTATGCATCTCAATTTCAAGCTCAGCCTCAAGCCTAAAATTATATGCAAGCACATTATTAACCTGCCAGCAAAAACGGTAATTTTTTGCAGATACTACAATACCCAACAACCTCGTGTCAGCAAAAAAATCATCCGTTATCTCGTCAATATCAAGCGTAAGTTTTTTCAAGCGGTTTAAAATTGCACATCAAATGTTTTTTCATCGGTACCGCGTTTTATACGCAGTGTTGTTTTATCACCCTTTTTAAAGTGTTGCAGGGCAGTCATGTAGGTTACAACATCAACAAATTTATACTCGCCAAGTTGCAGCAAAACATCGCCTGCCAGCAGGCCAAGGCGTTCTGCCAGCTTGCCTTTGCTAACACCGTCAATACGCATACCAGTGCCGCTGTAACCATAGTCGGGTATTACGCCCAGCGTTACGGGCAGCGACATATTGCGCGCTTCCTGATCGCGGGTTTTTGTAAAGGCAAATTTGCCTTTATCGTTGGCTGCATCAATTATACGGGTAATGTATTTTACAATCTCCAGTTCGCCATCGTAGTTTATTTTATCCCAATCGTCAGTGGCTTTGTGATAATCGCTGTGGCTGTTCGTAAAAAAGAAAAGTACCGGTATATCTTTCCTGTAAAAAGACGCATGATCGCTGGGGCCGCTACCACTGCTGTCAAGCTTAACTACAAGGTTAGCATCGGTGGTTGTGTTAAATATACCGCCCCACACAGGTGATGTGCCATAGCCGCCAATGGTAAGCTTACGCGACGAATCGTACCTGCCCACCATATCCATATTGATCATATAATTAGCGTTGATATTTTTTGATGGATGCTCAAGCCAGTATTTCGATCCAAACAAACCAAGCTCTTCGCCGCTAAAGGCAATAAAAAGGTAGTTGTTGTTGTGCGATGCAGTTGTTTGCAGCAGGCGGCCCAGTTCAATTAATGCAGAAGTGCCGCTGGCGTTATCATCCGCACCGTTATGTATTTGTCCCTGGCCATCAAGGCTGTTTCCATCTTCGCCATAACCAAGATGGTCTAAATGCGCACCGAGTATAACTGTTGTAGGCGCATTAAAATTTAAAAAACCTACTACGTTATGTGCCTTTCTTTTTTTAGGCGAAATGTCTACAGCCAACTTAATATCATAGGTTGCAGAAGCATCTGCAAAATATTTTTTAACGCCATCGGCAGTAATAAATATAACCGGTATGCTGCACAGTTCAGATGTATCGTTCTTATTAAATTGTATATTATCAACCAGGGCCGAGTGGTTCATTACTATTAACGCAGTAGCGCCTTTGTCTTTATCGCGCTTTGCTTCTTTCTTAATGGCATCATTTATATCAAAATGTGGATTGCCTTTATTATCATCCAGCAGGTCTTTCACATCAAAAAACCATGGAGAGCCTTTTTCCCGTAAATCCAAAGACGCAGAGCCATCTATCGAAACATTTTTTGAATATGCCAGCGGAAAATAATCACTTTTAATTTCAAGCGCCTGGCCGTTAATGTTGCAGGTGTTTTTACCTTCAGTAAACTGCTTGCCTTCATCAATATCAAACTCCTGTATATATCCGTAGGTACCTGCAGGTTGCAGGCCGTCTTTTTTAAATTGGCCGGCAACATATTGTACGGCTTTAAGCTCTCCGGGTGTGCCGGCGCGGCGGCCTTCAAGGCTGTCGCTTGCCAGGTACATTACATTGGCTTTAAGGTTTGCAAGGGTTTCTTTATCCGCTTTTTCCTGTGCTTTACGCTGCTTACGGTTTTGCGAAAAAGCTACAACAGGCACCAGCACAACAATAAATAACAGTTTCTTCATAATTTCCCTCAATTGTGTATTGCGGCACAAATGTACTATCATAACGCCATCCCCTTTATATAGTTATACACTAAAACTAATAAATTTACGCAACGTTAAAGTGGTATCGTTTCCCAATCTCGTAATACAACGTCATGTGGTAAGCTTACTTTTGCCCCCTTAAACAATTAATTGTCTTTTACTAATACCCATATTGCTTTAGTAGGTAACCCCAACAGCGGAAAAACATCGCTTTTTAATGCGTTAACAGGCTTAAACCAAAAGGTGGGCAATTTCCCGGGTGTTACAGTTGATAAAAAAACAGGTAGTTGCCAGCTTGACGAAAAAACCGGTTCAACCATTATTGACCTTCCCGGCACTTACAGTTTATATCCCCGCCGGGCAGACGAATGGGTAGCTTATAAAGTGATGATGGGCGCCGACAAAGATGTGCAGCCCGAAATAGTTTTGCTGGTGGCTGATGCCAGCAACCTAAAACGCAACCTGCTTTTCTGCAGCCAGGTAATTGACCTGAAATACCCGGTAGTGATTGCATTAACCATGATGGATATTGCCCGGCAAAAAGGCATTGAAATTGATATTGCGGGCCTTGAACGTGAGTTGGGCGTTCCGGTTATACCGGTTAACCCCCGCAAAAACAAAGGGTTGCCACAGTTAAAAAAAGCGCTGGCGCAAACTACCAGGCAGCAATACTTAACAACTGTAAGAGATTGGATACCGAATAAAGAATTGGCGCCAAAAGCAATTGAGCAGGTAAAAGGTTTATACCCGCACCTAAGCGATTATGCAGCTATACATTATCTTATTAACCACGAGAACTTTCCTTTAACGGCAGATAAGCAGCAGGCTATTGAACATATTGAGGTAAAGAATACCTTTAACCCTACCAAAACGCAGGCGGAAGAGATTATGCAGCGTTATACGCGCATACGGCAGGTGATGAAGCAAAATGTGGTAGAGCCTGACCCGTTGCAACGTAAACTGTTTACCGAAAAGCTTGACAATATTTTACTGCACCGTGTTTGGGGATATTTAATATTAATAACAGTGCTTTTCCTGCTGTTTCAGAGTATATTTTGGCTGGCCCAATATCCCATGAATGCTATTGACTGGGGTTTTAGCCAGTTGCGCGGCTGGCTGGGCACAGTAACGCCAGAGGCGTGGTGGAGCAATTTATTGGTAAACGGCTTGCTGGCCGGTCTTAACGGCATATTGGTTTTTGTACCACAGATAATGATCTTATTCGGACTTATAACGTTGCTTGAAGACAGTGGCTATATGGCGCGTATAAGTTTTTTAAGCGATAAACTTATGCGCAAGGTTGGCCTTAACGGCAAAAGCGTAATGCCCATGATAAGCGGTTTTGCCTGCGCCGTACCCGCTATAATGAGCACCCGCAACATTGAAAACAAAAAAGAACGCCTGCTTACTATATTGGTTACACCGCTAATGAGCTGTAGTGCGCGGCTCCCGGTGTTTACCATACTTATTGCATTAACGGTGCCGGGTAAATATTACCTGGGTTTTCTTAGCCTGCAGGGCCTTGTTATGATGGGGCTTTACCTGCTGGGTGTTGTAATGGCGCTAACCGTTAGTTATGTATTAAAGTTTATTGTAAAAATTAAAGAGAAAAGCTTTTTTATATTAGAACTGCCCGACTACCGCAGCCCGCGCTGGAAAAACGTAGGCATTACCATGGTACAAAAGGCAAAAATATTTTTGTATGATGCCGGGCGCGTAATTATGCTGATAAGCCTGTTGCTGTGGTTTTTAAGCAGCTACGGCCCCAGCGGGCGTATGGCTACGGTTGAAAAGAAATATGCCGCGGCCAAACTACACGCAACCGCTGATGAAAGGGCTGAACTATCCAAACAATACAACAGCGAAAAGTTACAAAACAGCTACGCAGGCATTTTAGGCCAAACCATTGAGCCTGTAATTAAACCCCTTGGTTACGACTGGAAGATTGGTATTGCGCTTATAACCAGCTTTGCCGCCCGCGAAGTATTTGTGGGTACTATGGCCACCCTATACAGTGTGGAAGAAGATGATAACAGCACCCTTAAACAAAAAATGAACAGTGCCACCCGCGAGGACGGTACTAAAGTATACACCCTTGCCACCAGCGTAAGCCTTATGATATTTTACCTGCTGGCCATGCAGTGCATGAGCACCCTGGCAGTAGTACGCCGCGAAACCCGCACCTGGAAATGGCCCGCCATACAATTAGCCTACATGACGGGGCTGGCATATTTGATGAGCTTTATTGCGTTTCACCTGTTGAAGTAAATTTCTGAATTTAGAAAAGGCGGGATTTGGGGATTTCTTTTTATCATAACTATTCACTTCAATAGTAACCTTTCATCTACATCCATCATCTATTTCCTCATCGTCTCATCGCTCCTCTCCTCTTTTGGGTTAAAATAATGCCACAACAAGGCTGATACTTTTCTTGTAAGCACCCAGGCTTCATTGTTATATTGCCAGCTGGTGTCTTTATTGTTTTTAGTGAAGATGCTAAAGATGTAGGGCGTTTCTTTTCCGTTTACATATATTACTTCGTTGCGGTTTTCGTCAAGGGCGCCATTTTTATCTGCTGCAAAAACACCGGCGGGTATTTGGCTAAGGGCCTCTTCGTCCCAATACTGGCGGCCTAACAGGCGCAGCATTTTTTCGCTGGTTTGTTTGCTTATTACTTCACCCTTCACAATCTTCTCCATAAAAGCAACTATCTCTTTGGGTGTTGTTTGGCCCCAGCCATACATTTCCCGGTTGGCCTGGCGGCCCGGTGTGCGGCTGTTAACCCGCGTTACTTTAAGGCCAAGACTATCCAATATTTGGTTGATGCGTGTACCACCACCCGCAAGCCCCTGGCACCAAAGGCTGGCACAGTTATCACTTATGGTAAGCATCAGCATCATTACTTTACTTAGCTCTATGGTTGAGCCGGGCTTAGCTAACGACATTATATCATCCCCCTCGCTGTAAAAAAGGCTGTCAGTATAAGTAAGGCGCTGGTGGTAATCCAATTGCCCGTGGTATATCTTATCCATCACCCCTGTTAATATAGATATTTTTACAATGCTGGCCGTAGGGAAAATAGTATCGGCATTAACAGCGACAACCCTGTCTTTTTTCAAATCGTGCACGTACACACCAACATCGCCGTTAAAACCTTTTAAAAGCTCCTGTATTTGCAGCTCAAGTTTGTGGTCGGTTTTCTGGGCATTTGCAAAAAAACAGCACAACAAAAAAAGAGGTATTAAAACGCGGCGCATAAACAGTAAAATTTTGGAGTTGAAGATATACTAATTTGCTGTTATGGTACAACACCATTAACTTTCCTGCCTAAATAAGCGTTTCACCGAATGGAGTGTTGTTAAAGTGTTAAGATGCTTGATAACAAGGGGGATTGCCTTTATTTTTACGATAAAACAAACTGTTACTTATCTAACATAGCCTTACCATGCAGAAATTTTTATTACTTATTCTTCTATTGTTAACCCAGGCAGCAGTTTTTGCACAGGAAACCACCCTGCAAACAGTTAGAGCAAGCATAGATAATTACAGCAAAAATTACCCTAAGGAGAAGATTTACGTACAATTTGATAAGCCGGCCTATGGCGCTGGTGAAACAATATGGTTTAAAGGGTACATTCTAAAGGCTTTTGAACCAAGTGACCTTAGCAAGAACTTTTACATTGATTTTACTGACAGTGTTGGCAACGTTTTAATGCACGGCGTTTACCCTGCAGAAATATCATCAGGCGCAGGATCGTTTGATGTACCAACCTGGTATAAAGGCAAAAACATACATGTAAGGGCTTACACCAAATGGATGCTGAATTTTGATACAGCTTTTTTGTATAATAAAGACATTCGCATTATTAAAACACAGTCGCTTGGCAGCTACAACAGGGCTGTTGTAAAGCCTGCCCAGGTAGCCGCCATTCAATTTTTTCCCGAAAGCGGTGATTGTGTTACCGGTTTAAAAACAAAAATTGCATTTAAAGCCATTTACCAAACCGGCATACCTGCAACGGTAAGGGGCATAATTGTAAACAGCAAAGGTGTTAAAATAGATACTATTGCCAGTGTGCATGATGGTATGGGCTTTTTTTACCTGGAAGCACAGCCCGGTGAAACCTACACGGCCAAATGGAAGGACGACCAAAAAGTAGCCTACCAAACACCGTTACCGGCTATTAAAACAGATGGTGCATCGCTGGAAATAAGGCCCGGCAAAGAAAAAACAGGGTTTATTATCAGGCGGTCAGATAATGCCGGGGGCAATCTTAAACAACTGCATATTGTTGCTACCATGCAGCAGCAGGTGGTGTATATGGCCACAGTAAAACTTGATGAAACAAGTGTTATTGGCGGCAGCATGCCTGTAAGCCAATTGCCAAGCGGGGTTGTGCAGGCAACACTTTTTGATTCCAATTGGGCGCCGGTAGCCGAGCGTATATTTTTTGTAAATAATGACGATTATCATTTTGACCCCGAAGTAGGCTTTGCAGCATTAGGCACCGGCAAAAGAGGCCGTAATGTGCTGGTGATAAGCGTACCCGATTCAATAGAATCAAATTTATCTGTTTCGGTAACAGATGCGGGCCTGGGTGTTGATAGCTCTGATGATATTGTTTCAAGAATGGTATTAACCGGCGATCTTAAAGGCAGGGTTTATCATCCATCATATTATTTTTCAAACACCAGCGACAGTGTTAGCCAGCACCTTGACCTTGTAATGCTTACCAATGGCTGGCGCAGGTTTAAGTGGGACGAAGTACTGGCCAATAAAAAGCAGGAAATAAAATACCCGCGCGATACCGCTTTTTTAACCTTTGGCGGTAAGGTATTTGGCGCAACGCCCCTGCAGTTACGTGAAGCGGCCAACCTGTTTATAATGGTAACCGGTTCAGGTAAAGACACAGCCAAGCACTTTTTAACGGTACCACTTAACAGCGATGGTAGCTTTAGCCAACCTAAAATGACTTTTTTTGATACACTCAAAGTGTATTACCAGTTTGGGTCAAAGTCAGGCGCAGGGTTAAATAATTCAACAGAAGTTACTTTTTCAAGCGGCGCCTATCCTACGCCAAGACGTATATTTTTAGACAGGAACAACCTGACATATACTTATTTAGACACTACAGGCGACTATCGTAACAGTGTGCTTGCATCAGAAGAAGCAAGGCTGCAGGAGCTGTTAAAGCAAACCACGCTGGCCAATGTTACTGTTACCGCCAAAACAAAAAGCCCTTTGCAGGTTATTGATGAAAAATATGCCAAGGGCCTGTTTGCCGGCGGCGACCCTGCTGCACAGTTTGATTTTGTAAACGACCCGCTTGCAGCCAACCTGCCTGATGTGTTTAGCTATTTAACCGGCAGGGTTGCGGGGTTACAAATTACCGGTGGTGGCACGGGCAATGTGTCTATGAGCTGGCGTGGTTCAACACCCGACCTTTATGTTGATGAGGTTAAAACAGATGCCAGTATGGTAAGCAGCTTAAACATGCACGATATAGCTTATGTAAAAGTAATGCGCCCCCCGTTTTTTGGCAGTGCCGGCGGCGGTAGTGGCGGCGCTATAGCCATTTATACCCGTAAAGGCGGCGATGCGCAGCAGGATAACGGCAAAGGCAAAGGTTTACCTTACAAAACGGTTGCGGGCTACACCTACCGTAAGGAGTTTTATTCACCCAACTACGGCACAATTAGCGAGATGAACGACAAAGAAGATGTTCGTTCAACCCTGTACTGGAACCCAATGATAGTAACATCTACCGAAAATCATATTCTTAAGTTCCAGTTTTATAACAACGACGTAACAGACAGCTTTAGAATAGTTTTAGAAGGCGTTAGCAAAGACGGTAAAGTAACAAGGGTTGAAAAAGTGATCCAGTAGTTTGACGTGAATCGACAATCGTGAAACATGAGGCCAGGCGAATAAGACGTAAACGCTACACACCACGAACTGCGAGCCATCAACCATCAACTTGTGCGCTTTGAACTATGAGCGACGAACCCGTTGCTGCATTTGTTAACGAATTAATAAATAAGGTGTTTTCATATAAAATGCACAAAATTTCGCCTTGTTTTTCAGTTGGTTCACCTAACTAAATATTTAGTATATAAACGGTTTACAAAACTGATTATCTTTATTTTTTTACAACTAAACAAGTAAAAATAAAACGGATGTTTATTCGCCCAAGCTTTGCACAAATGGCAACTGCCGCTGCCATTACAGTGTTGTTGTATGCATGTGGAGAAAAAAAGGAGACCCCTAAAACGCCGCCCGCGGCGCCACCTACTGTTGTTGATATTATTATTGCAAAAACACAAAGTATTACGGATACGGTTGAAGCCAATGGTACCGTTATTGCCAGCGACTATGTTGCACTGCACCCCGAAGTGGCAGGCCGCATTACTTTTCTTGATGTGCCTGAAGGCAAATACATAACCAAAGGCACTGTTATAGCGCGTCTTAATGATGCAGACCTTGAAGCGCAGGTAGCAAAAACCAAAGTGTTGCTTGATATTGCCCAAAAAACAGTTGACCGCTATGCAAAGCTTATTGCAGTTAATGGTATTAACCAAAGCGATTATGATGCTGCTGTAAGTACCGTAGACGGCTACAAAGCAGATATAAATTATACACAGGCCTTAATTGAAAAAACAATTCTTAAGGCGCCTTTTAGCGGTAAGGTTGGCTTGCGCATGGTTAGCCCGGGCGCTTTTGTTGCAACAACAGATGTTATTGCAAGTATGCAAACAGACGACAAGCTTAAAATAGACTTTACTATACCTGAGCAATATGGCAACCTGGTAAAAATTGGCAATACAGTTACATTCTCGTCAGATGCAACGGGTGCAGCAGCCGGCAAAGCAAACATTATAGCCGTTGAGCCCCAAATTGACCAGTCAACACGTAACCTTAAAGTACGCGCTATATTGGCCAACACCAGTTTAAACCCCGGTTCATTTGTAAAGGTTTACCTGGCCGAAAGCCGCAACGACCACGCCATAATGGTACCTACCAATGCAATTATACCTGAAGATATTACCAACCAGCTTATTGTTGTAAAAAATGGCAAGGCTGCTGTAGTTAAAGTTAATACCGGCATAAGGCTGGCAAACAATGTTGAAATAACCAGCGGTATAAAAGCTGGCGACAGTGTAGTTGTAACAGGAGTGTTGTTTGCGCGGCCAAAAGCGCCGGTAAAAATTCGCAAGGTATTATCGCTTGATAAATTAGCGCAGTAACTGCCCACGTAAATAATATTTTTTTCAGAACAGAGATCAGTAAGCATGAATATTTCAGAATTATCGTTAAAGCGCCCGGTACTAGCCACGGTAATGAACTTGATGATTATTTTGTTTGGCGTGGTTGGCTATACTTTTTTGGCCGTGAGGGACTACCCCGCGATTGACCCGCCTATCATCTCTGTTGCAACATCGTACACCGGTGCAAACCCTGATATTATTGAGAGCCAAGTTACCGAGCCGCTTGAAAAACAGATAAACGGTATACCGGGCATACGCACTATATCTTCGTCAAGTACTTTAGGCAGCAGCCAGATAACTGTTGAGTTTAACCTTGGTGTTGACCTTGAAGCAGCAGCCAGCGACGTACGCGACAAAGTTGCACAGGCAGCCCGCAGCCTTCCGCTGGATATTGATGCACCGCCGGTTGTATCAAAAAGTGATGCCAACAGCGACTTTATATTAATACTTGCTGTACAAAGCCACACTAAAAGCCTGCTTGAGCTGAGCGACTATTCAGAAAACGTATTGCAACAGCAATTGCAAACCATTAACCAGGTAAGCTCGGTTAACATATTTGGCCAAAAAAGGTACGCGATGCGCCTGTGGCTTGACCCCGACAAAATGAACGCATATAATGTTGCGTTCAGCGACGTGTCTAACGCAGTTGCGAAAGAAAATATTGAGTTGCCGCCTGGTAAAATATATGGTAATAATACTGAGCTTACCATACGTACTTTAGGCAGGCTAACATCAGAAAAGCAATTTCGCGACCTGTTGATAAAAGAAGACAGCAGCGGTATTGTGCGCCTTGGCGATATAGCCAGGGTTGAACTTGGTCCCGAAGCGCCGGAACAAAGCTGGAAATACAATGGCGTAAACGCTGTTGGCCTTGCTATTATACCGCAGCCCGGCGCCAACAACATTGAAATTGCAGATGAGTTTTATAAAAGGCTTGATGAAATAAAAAGTTCCAACAAGTCAGATATTGAGTTTAACGTTTTAATTGATAACACACTTAACATCCGCCACTCGCTTAGCGAAGTGAAGGAAACGCTGTTTATATCATTCGGCCTGGTGGTGTTGGTGATCTTCTTCTTCTTCCGTAACTGGCTTATTGCCATCCGCCCACTGATAGATATACCTATATCGCTGGTAGCCACTTTCTTCATTATGTACATCGCCGGCTTCTCCATCAATATCCTTACACTATTGGGTATAGTACTGGCAACAGGCCTTGTGGTGGATGATGGTATTGTGGTAACGGAAAATATCTTCCGTAAACTGGAAGGCGGCATGCCCATACACAAAGCAGCGCTTGAGGGCAGCAAGGAAATATTTTTCGCGGTAGTATCAACATCGCTTACGCTGGCGGTGGTGTTTATGCCCGTGATCTTTCTTGAAGGTTTTGTGGGCAGGCTGTTCCGCGAGTTTGGCGTGGTGCTGGCAGCTGCGGTGTTAATATCTGCCTTTGTATCATTAACCATCACCCCTGTGCTGAACGTTTATCTTAACAGGAAAGACATGTCGCACGGTTGGTTTTACGTTAAAACCGAGCCTTTTTTCCAGGGTATGGAAAACGGTTACAAACGTATACTGGAAGGCTTTATGAAAGTGCGCTGGCTGGCCTGGGTAATTATTGTTGTTTGCGCCGGGATGATCTATTTTATTATTACAAACCTAAAGAGCGAAATAGCCCCGCTGGAAGATAAAAGCAGTGTACGTTTTACCGTTACTGCAGCAGAAGGCGCCAGCTTTCCCTATACACAGAAACTTACAGATGATATTGCCAGCTATTTGTATGACTCAGTGCCGGAAAGGGATTTTGTATTTGCACGTACGCCCGCAGGGCCAACAGTCAATTCCTCACAGCCCCGTATTGGCCTAATTGATCCTAAAAAAAGAAAAAGAAGCCAAAACGATATTGCGAACGATCTTCAAAAGAAACTTGGCCGTTTTAACGATGCAAGGGTATTTGCAATACAGGAACAAACCATATCAGTAGGCCTGGGTTCAAGGGCCAGCTTACCTGTGCAATTTGTATTGCAGAACCAGGACTTAAATAAGCTAAAAGATATTATACCCAAGTTTTTGGAAGAAGTGCGTAAGGATAAAACGTTTGCCAACGCAGACGTTAACCTTAAGTTTACCAAACCCGAAATACAGGTTACCGTTGACAGGATGAAGATAAAAGACCTCGGCCTTTCAACACAGGATGTTATTTCGGCTATGCAATCCGCCTTCAGTGGCGGCAGGCTTGCTTATTTCATTATGAATGGCTACCAATACCAGGTAATTGCGCAGGTTGACAGGACAGAAAGGGATGAGCCGGCTGATATTACCCGCCTGTATGTGACCAACAGCAAAGGCCAAAACATACCACTTAGTGCGGTTGTACACCTGCAAACAAGCACCAGCCCTGCTACATTATTTCACTTTAACAGGTATAAGGCAGCCATTATTTCGGCCTCCTTGTCAGAGGGCTATACTATTGGTGATGGCATTAAGGCGATGCAGGCAATAGGTAACAAGCTATTAGACCAAAGCTATCAAACCGCTTTGAACGGCCCGTCAAGGGACTATGCAGAAAGTTCCAGCAACATTGTATTTGCTTTTGCACTGGCCCTTGTATTAATTTACCTGGTGCTTGCAGCCCAGTTTGAAAGCTTTCTTGACCCCTTTACCATTATGCTTACCGTGCCTTTGGCCATGGCCGGCGCGCTTTTAAGCCTTTGGGTATTTAGCCAAACATTGAATATATTCTCTGAGATAGGCATGATCATGCTGATTGGGCTTGTTACAAAGAATGGCATATTAATAGTTGAATTTGCCAACCAGAAACGTGAGCACGGTCTTGAAAAACACGAGGCGGTGGTTGAGGCTGCTGCGCAGCGTTTACGCCCCATATTAATGACCAGTTTGGCAACATCGTTAGGTGCGCTGCCCATTGCATTAAGCCTCGGCGCAGCATCAACCAGCCGTATACCGCTGGGTATTGTGGTAGTAGGGGGCATCATTTTTTCATTAATACTTACCTTATTTGTAATACCTGCCGTGTACTCATATATCTCCGGCAAGCATAAAGCAAAAAAGATAGAAGTAACAGAATAAAACCTGCGTTAAGCGTACATTGTAATAATGAAGAAGAGCATAGCACATATAGTTTTTACCGTTTTAGGCGCCGGCATCTTTTTGCACCCGCTACATGCGCAACAGGGCAATATTACCTTGCAGGATGCTGTAAACATCGCCCTAAAAAACAACATTGGCATTCAAATAAGTAAAAACACTGTACAAATAGCCGGTATTAATAACGACTACGGCATAGCAGGCGGGCTGCCGCTTGTAACGGGCTCAGTAACTGACCTTGAACAAAGCACCAGTATTGACCAGCGGTACACCGTTGCTGCCAACAACAAAAAAAGCAACAATGTAGGCTCAAATAATTTTGCCGCAAATGTTACCGGCAGCATTTTAATTTATAATAATGGCAGGGTAGTAAATGCCAAACAAAGGCTGGGCATTACCGAAGACCAAACCAAACACCAGTTAGACTCAAGGGCACAAAGCATTGTGGTAAACGTAATGCTTAAGTATTATGATATTATTCGCCAGCAGGCTTATGCCAAAACCTTACAGGTTACCATTGATGCATCAAAACAAAAGCTTGATATTGTAAAAACACAGCAAAATGTTGGGCTGGCCAATAATGCAGACCTCTTCCAGGCACAGGTTGACCTTAACACGCAGGTACAACTGCTGCAGGCCCAGCAATTGGTAGTAGCGCAGGACAAGACAGACTTGCTTTACCTGCTTACACTTAACCCCGATTCAACCATAAATGTTACCGATACGCTGATAGACATTGACCGCAGCGTAACATTTGATCCTATTATGGCGGGCATATCTACCCATCCTGACCTTTTGGCCGCGCAGGACCAGGTGTATATTAACGAGCACATACAAAAAGAAACCGGCGCACAGCGTTACCCAACACTTAGCGCTAACGCAGGTTATAACTTTACACGCAACCAAAGCGCCGCAGGCTTCTCCCTATACAACCTGCAACGCGGGCCTTTTGTAGGCATAACGCTGGGCATACCTATTTTTAACGGTGGCATTTTTCAAAAGCAATACAAAATAGCCGGCATAAATACTGAAAATACCAGGTTGCAAAAAGACACATTGCTTAACGGCTATGTTGCTAATGCCTATAAAAACTGGCAGGCTTACACCAGCAACCTTCACCAGCTTGAAACAGCACAGCAAAACTATAAGCTCTCCCAACAGTTACTTGACCTGGTGTTGCAACGTTTTCAATTGCACCAGGCTACCATTATTGAAGTTGAAACCGCAACAACCAGCTTTGAAACCGCAGCCAACCTGTTGATAAATATTGGTTATGCTGCCAAGGCCGCAGAAATACAACTTAAACGGTATGGAAATAAGCTAACATATTAATTGCTGGTTATAGCTGAAATTTTCAATACTCAATGTTCAAATGAAAACCCGTACAGGTTAGCCTTTCTATCGCCGGAAAAACCATAGCCTGACTACAGTAAGAATTTATAAACAGAAGGTTGTTGTATAAAAACGGTATATAAGCATCAAAAGAGCATACCCCGGCAAAGAAATAATCTGTTGCTACCGATTAGCCCTCAAACAAAAGATCCGATAGCATAAAATAGAAGAGGCCACCCAGGTCGGCGGCCTCTTCTGTAAAAACAATTTACCAATATTATTTCTCGGGCTCTAATATCAGCTTGGCTAAATTACTTTCATCAAAATATTTATTAGCCAGTTCTTTACTCCTGTCAATAGTTAATTTTTTGCTCATATCACTTGCCTGCAAAATAGTTGTAGGATCCTCGTTGTGATAGATCTTTTGTTCCAGGTTAAACTTCCAGTAACTGTTTTCTTTTACGCTGGTTTCAAGGCCGCGTACATCTTCTGCAGTTACTTTATCAATGTTTACCTGCGGTGCACCATTTTGTTTAAGGTTATGTACCTCGTCCATAGTAAGGCCTACCAGTTTGTCAATATTTTCTGTAGCGCAGGAGAATGAAATGGTAATACCGTAGCTGCCCAAAGGCTCACGGCTAAGGCCGCCATGTACGCCAACGCCATAAACACCGCCCTGGTCTTCACGTAACACTTCACGCAGCTTAATGCTTAACGCCTCGCATAACTGGCCCAGTTGTACATCATCAAGTTCGCTGTAAGCTGTAAGTCCTGTAAAGCTTATGCGCACAGTGCTTTTATTTTCCTGGCCTTTTTTTATTATTTTGTTTATAACACCCTGCGGGCTGCGCAAACCAACATCTTTCCATGTTTCATGCTTGCCGGTTGCAGGCAGTGATGCTATATATTTTTCAATCATCGGTTTAATACTGTCAATCTTAAAATTGCCTACAAATGTGAAAATAAAATTGCCCGCATCAGAAAACCTTTCTTTATAAATATTGAAGGCTTTATCCAGGCTTATTTCGCTTATCCTGTCAACTGTTAAAGGTTTACGGCGTGGGTTATAGCTGCTCATTATATATTGTACTGAGTCACTAAACACGCTGCTGGGATCTTTACCCTTGTTGATAAGGGATGTTGAAAGCTGTTGCTGTATAACCTGGAATATCATGCTGTCTTTTCTCGGCTCGGTAAAATAACCGTTCAGCAATTGAAAAGCAGTTTCAATATCCTTTGGTGTGCTGCTGCCTGTAAAACCCTGGTTATAGGTAGTAATACCAGGGGATACGTTAACCTGCTTGCCGGCTAACAATTTTTGCAGGCCCTGCACATCATAAGTACCCAGGCCACCATAGTTAACAATAGTAGCGGCAAAGTTGGCAGAAAGATAATCATCGATGGGGTATAGTGATGTACCACCGGGGCTGATAGCAGAAAAAGTTATTTCATCATTCTTAAAGTCAGTTGGCTTCAAAATAACCTTTGCACCGTTAGACAGCGTTAATACTGTTGTGCCGATGGCATCATATTTCTTTTCATCTGTAACACTACCCGCTTTAGGCTCGTTAATTAGCAGCGGCGAATTAGATACTTTGTCCTGGTATGCCGTTACGTTGTCAACCGGTTTATTAAGCAACGCAACTATTTCTTTCTCAGTAATAAGCTTGTCTTTATCTGCCTCAGGCGCCATTACCAGTACAGCCCGGTCTGTTGGTTTTATCCATTGTTTTATAAGGCTGTTTACTTCTTCCAGTTTAATACCGTCAATAAATTTTTGGTACAGGCTATATTCATATTCAATACCCGGTATTGGCTCATCATTCAGGTAATTATCTATCAGCTCCTGTATCTTTTCAGACGAACGGGTTTTATCACGCTCGTTGTAGGCCGATTCCATACTTGACATAATGTTTTTCTTAGCCCTGTCAAGTTCAGTTTGTGTAAAACCGAATTTACGTACCCTTTCATTTTCAGTAAGCAATACCTCGGTTGATTTGGCGATGCTTGCGCCGTTTTTTGCTACCGCAAAAAGTGACAAAGCATCCCTGTCGCCAATAAACTTGCTATAGTCGCAGCCGCCCTGTAAAAAAGGCGCATCCGGCTTTTGTGCAATTTCCTGCAGGCGGTCGCTCATCATGGCATTAAATAAGCCACGCACTATGCCGCCGCGGTATTGGTTGTCTGTTTTCGCCTCTGGTATTGATGGCTGCATGTAAAACACCTGTAAAATGTTATACTGCTGCTCGGGGTCGGTTAAAATTGCTACGCGGGTACCATCATTGGCAGGTACGCCATATTTGGTGCGCGGCCTTTCTTCAGTACGTTTGGGTATAGCGGCAAAATGGTTTTTTATCAATTTTTCTACCTCATCTACATTTACATCGCCCACTACAACTACCGCTTCAAGGTCGGGGCGGTACCAGTCTTTATAAAATTTCTTTATCGTTTCATAATGAAATGTGTCAAGGTTTTGCTTGGTACCTATTGGTACACGCGTTGCATACCTTGAACCTTTTAAAATTACCGGGAAATATTTAGCGCGCATACGTTCGCCGGCGCCAAGGCCCAACCGCCATTCCTCAATTACTACGCCACGCTCCTTATCAATTTCGGTATTGTCAAAAGTTACGTTGTGTGCCCAGTCTTCCAGTATCTGGAAACCTTTTTTAAATACCTGCTCGCTGTCAGTTGGCAGTTGCAGTTGGTACACTGTTTCGTCAAAGCTGGTATACGCGTTAAGGTCGGCGCCAAACTGCACACCGCTTTTTTCCAGAAAGTCAACCAGTTCCTGCTTTGCAAAGTTTTTTGTACCGTTAAAGCTCATGTGCTCGGTAAAGTGTGCAAGGCCCACCTGGTTATTATCTTCCATAATTGAGCCGGTGTGTACCACCAGGCGTAACTCGGCCCTGTTTTTAGGCTCGGTATTTTTCTCAATATAGTAGGTAACGCCGTTGGGCAGTTTGCCTTTTCGTACTTTGGGGCTAATGGGCAGGGTTTTATCAGCAGCGGTTTGGGCTGTTGCATTAAATGCCACACACATTGCTGTTACACCAAAAACATACAATAATGCCAGTCTTTTCATATTTAAATAGTGTTTTACCGTACGAAGTAAACTAAAATAATGCTTAAGCCATTGTTAATAGCAGGTTTTTATTTGAAAGGCGACCGGTTGCAGATTGACTATTGCAGATTTTAGATTGTATTGGAGCGAATGGAGAGAAGCGAACAGCAGGAACACAGATTATCAAGATTTTGAGGATTTACGCTGATAAGCGAATACCTGTTCATCTTACACAAAAATGCTGTTCATCCATGTTGTTACAAGGTAATCTGCGTTCCATAGTTCGTTTTGGTGTAAACGTCAGGTTGGTATCGGCCAAAACATACGCAGCGCAAATTTTGGAATAAATCTAAAATCCGAAATCTGCAATCTAAAATTAATAGGTTGCAAAGCTTCTCGTTCTGTTTATTTTCAGGTCGCGCAGTATGCCCGATTTAGGGTTAATAACCACGCTGAACGATTTAAAGGTGCCCAACTGCAGGTTAATGGCCATTTGCCAGCAGTGCATTTCACGTGTTAAAAACAGGTTTACCGTTTGTATTTTAAGGGTACGAAAGTCAAAATAGGTGCCCCCGCCTACCTTCCATTTAGGCGACAGGCTAAAGTCGCCATTAACATTTACACTGCTGCTAACCTGGGTAATATAGTGGCTAAGGTCAGGGGTTAGTACGCGTGCAAAGTTTATTGCCATAGAAAGCTGCAGCGTCCACGGTATATCAAAATCAACAAATTCAGATGGGTTGGCCCTTACGTAATCCAGTTGCTGCTGCTGCTGGTCGGGCGTAAGTGTTTCGTCAGGCGTTATCCGGTCCTGATCGGTTTTGCCATCTTTACTTTTACTTTTAAAGGATGTTGACAGCGCAAGATTTCCGCCCGTAAAACGGCCAAGCTTACCTTTACCCCATAAAAAGTTATTAATACGGTTACCAAAACTGTCAACGCCGTAAGGGTCAACGGTTGCGCTGCCGGTAAGATTTATACTGTTAAATAATGTACTGCGCAGGTTAAAGGTAACGGGCTGCCAGTTCATGGTATCTCCCACCGCAATAAGGTTATAGCCGCCGGTAAAACCGAAACCATCAATAAGGCGTATTTTTTTGGTACTGTCGCCGCCAGCCGAAGTGTCGCTGTTGTGGCTGCGCAATTTCATTTCAAGCAGGTTATCTATACCGAACGATACCCCCCCGAACCGGCCAGGCGAAAAGGCGCCCACTATGCCACCCGCCAACTTTGAGTATTGTTGCCTTCTGCCCCGCGCACCGTCAACACTGGCTGCAACCTGAACGCTATCCATAAAAGGCCCGGTCAGGTCGGGCTGGTAGTTAAGGCTTATAAATGGTTTAACCTCGTGCCGTATAGCGGCAATTGAGCCGCTTTTAAATTTGTACGTACCGAACAGGCGGGTATTTACTGAGAAACCAAAACTTACCTGCCGCTCCATAAAGAAGCCACGTTTTATTTGCGAAAGCAAGGTATCCCGTTTACTGTCCCATGTTTTTATAATTTCTTGCCCAAACCATTTTTCTTCGTACGAAATGGATGGCGATGCAAGAAAAGGCCCAAGCGCTGGCAGGGTTAAGGTAATAGGTATCCTGTGGTCAAAGCCCCAAAGCGCTGTATCAAGAAGTTTGTGAAAATTAAAAATGGAATCGTAGAACGAAACCTGGTTTAGCGCCGTACCGCTATAAGAAATACCCAATTTTTGATACCATTTTTGCGGGCCTACCTGGTCTTTTTTCTGAAAAGGGTATATAGTTGCCGCGGTAAAATTTATAGTTGGCGCCGATATGGTTATAAGGCCCAAATTGTTATTTTGGTTATGGTTGGCGGCAATGCTAAGGTTATACTTACCCTGGTCCCAGCTTTTGCTGTAGGTAATAGACGATGCTAACTGGTTATTGTAGTTATTAAAATTATAATTGCTGGCATATTTATTAAACTTGGTGCTGCCCGCCCTTACGCTGGCCGAGAAGGATGTGCCCGGCCTCGCCCTTTGATCGCTTGAGTGGGTCCAGGTTATAAAAAAGCTGTTACTGGTGGTAAATTCGTCGGCCGATAGCCCTGTGGTATTTAGTATTTTGGTTTTTTGTATGGCAAGGTCAAGCGTACCGCGGTAGTCGTACCGTTTAAAGTAGTCTGGTTTTATATCAAGGTTCCAGCCGCCATAGGTATAAAGATTAGCCCGTGTGGTAATATCCCAGTTATCGCCCAACACCTTATAGTATCCCAACCCCTCAAGCCCAAGGCCTTTTGAAAAGTCGTTAATAAAAGCGGGTGGTAAAAAGCCTGAATGCCTGCCACGCTCAAGCGGAAAAATGCCAAACGGTATTATTATAGGTATCGGCACCCCTTCAAACGATGGCATGGTTGGCCCTGTTACCGCAATTTTATCATTCACTATCTTCATTTTGCGGGTAATAAATGCATAGTGCGGGGTATCAAGGTTACAAGTGGTAAAGCGGCTGCGGTAAGCGTATTCTGTGTTTTTGTTTATTTTCTTTACGTCCTGCGCATAAATAAACATATCGCCTTCCTTGTAATAGGTATTCTTTGTTAGGGCCCTGCTGGTTTTTATATTGTATTTAATGGAATCACTTTTCGATGTGCTGCCATTTTGTGTTATAGTGGGCAGGTTTAGCGGGTTTTTGCCTGTATCAACTCCTCCGTAGGCGGTAACAAGGTTGGTAGCCTGGTCATAATGTATCGTAGCTGCATCAAGTGTGGTACCGCCGTATTGGGTATTGGCCTTCCCGTACAAAAAAAACTGTTTGGTGGGTATGATAAGCACTGCCGAATCTTCTGCCTTGTAATTAATAGGCGCACTGATGGAGTCTTTGGAGATATTCAATGTATCAACCGTTACCCTGCGGATGCTGTCGGTATGGGTTGAATCGATATGGGTTGAATCGTTTATTTTATGGATAACAGTATCAGCATGTGCACTGCCGGTCCGCTGGCGTGCAGGCACGGTTGTATCATCATTTTCTGTTAATGATTTGAAAAATCCCTTAAAATGCTTATCCCTCGCCTCTATTTGATGCGTTATTACAACCAACAACAGTACAATTAGCCCGGTTAGTATATATTTTGCAGTAACTTTACGGTTATACGCCATACATGTAAAAACAAAAGTAGGGCTTAAAGGATAAATGATTTGTGAAGAATAATATTAATGATGCGTATTTATGTTAAGAAAACTAGTTTTTATTGTATCTAATATTCTTATTTTTTGCGCTATAACATCTTTCTCTACCACGCATCAGGGCGGCAGTACATTGCCCCAACAACGTTTATTAAAAACAATTGTAATAGATGCCGGCCATGGCGGCCCTGATATAGGCGCTGTTGGTGAGTACAGCAATGAAGCAGATATAACGCTGGCCCTTGCGTTGAAGCTTGGTAAAATGCTTGAAGATTCCCTGCCCAATTGCAAGATTGTTTATACCAGAACAGGGCATGAATTGCCTGGTGGCCTGCAGGACCATAATGCAGCCAACCGCCTGCGCGCAAAAATTGCCAACGAAGCCCACGGCGACCTGTTTGTAGCGATACACGTAAACGACCTGCCACACCCATACAGCAAAGAGGTGGTGGGCTATCATAACCAAACATACTACACAGGCAAAGGCAAAAACCGCAAAAAACATACGCGCGAGGTGCCTACCATTAAATATACAAAGCTGCCCGGCACACAAACCGGCACCGAAACATACATTTGGGCAGTAGGTAAAAACGACCAGAAAAAGCAGTTTGTAGGTGCAAACGAAGAAGAGCTTTTTGGTGAAAAAGCCGACAGCACTTTTCAATACTTTGAAAGCCCCGAGGCTAAAATTCTTGCATCTCTGCGTACACAAAAATATTTTAATAACAGCCGCCTGGTAGCCGGCTTTGTACAAGACGAGTTTGACAATGCCGGCCGTAAGGACCTTGGCGTTAAGCAACGCGACTGGGAAGGAATTTGGGTATTGCAGGCCACTGCCATGCCGAGCATATTAGTTGAAACCGGTTTTATTTGCACCCCTTCAGAAGAAGAATACCTTAACAGCGAAAAGGGCCAGTACGAAACAGCAGGATGTATTTACAACGCTATTGTAAGGTATAAGCATAGCGTTGAGGGGAAATAGCTGCAAGATGACTGATTTTAGATGATGGTTGACAGACAGAAACCTAAATTTGCCCTAAAACATTCCACACCTTCCAGTTTCACCCCGAATTGTTCAGCAGAACGATTTGGGAATTTTTTTGCAATGTTTTTATTTATCTTTCGTTCTTGTTAAAGTCAAATGTTGGTTCCGGTTACACCGGACCTCACGCTTGATGTTCTGCGTTTTTCGTCTGTCACGTCTCGTTCCACGATTCACGATTGACGACTCACGTTTCACGATTGCCGATTTACGTTTTCACTTTTCACCTGTTTAACCACATGACCCAAAGAACACTCTCCATCATATTGTGCTTTATTATAATGGTATGCAATATTTGTGCTACCACCGCCGGCAAAAAAAAGCAGCCTGCGCAAAAAAATACGCTTCGCACCATTGTTATTGACCCCGGCCACGGGGGTAAGGACGAAGGGGCACATGGGCCGACCAGCTATGAAAAAGATGTTTGCCTGGCAGTTGCTCTAAAACTAAAAGCCGATATTGAAACGGAAATGCCGGAAATAAACGTGGTGATGACGCGCACTACCGATACATACCCCAGCCTGTATGCCCGGGCGAACATGGCGAATGCAGCTAAAGGCGACCTGTTTATATCCATACACTGCAACGATGCCGGCACAGTAACCCACCGCGAATTTACCGGTTACGAAACAGAAACCTATTATAAGGGCAAGGGCGCCAAGCGCAAAAAGCTAACACGTAAAGTACCGCACTACCGCACATGGACAACCCCCAGCCCTGCCAAGGGTACCGAAACATACGTTTGGGCTATGCGTAAGAATGATGACAAGCTATTAGCCATGCGCGAAAATGAATCACTTTACCTGGACAGCACATCTGCTAAAACGGCTGCTGATTTTGACCCTGATTCGCCTGAGAAGATGATATTATATTCATTAAAAACACAGCAATATTTTAACCGCAGTTCAAACCTTGCCCTTACGGTTGAAGAAGAATTTAAAAAAGTAGGCCGAATAAGCCGCGAAGCCAAGCAACGGCAGGTAGGCCTTTGGGTGCTGCAGGCAACTGCTATGCCCAGTATATTAATTGAAACCGGTTTTATATCAAACCCCGAAGAAGAAGAATACCTTAACAGCGAAAGCGGCCAGCAGGAAATTGCCGATGTGGTAGTAAGGGCATTAAAGCGCTACAAGTATTCACTTGAGCACCATACATTGGTGAATGTTACCGATAGTACAACAACGCCTGCTAAATAAGTTACGTGTGGCAGATAACTATAAAATCGCCACGGCAACTTACCGCAAAGGTATCAGAGTAAATATGGCACGGAGTTTCACATAGAAACTTAGTGATACTCTGTGGTTTCTACCTTCCGGTACTTTAATCCTGATCGCATTGATGAATGGAATTTATACTACCATAGGCCCCGAACGGTTGGTATCGGTGATCTCAATTCATCCCTCACCCCAATTTCATCCTCATAATAATAACCCGTACATTTGCCCCAACCATTTTTAAAATAGTGGCATGAGGGTTGAGGGGTAATGGATGTGTAGCTGCTGCATAAACAAAAAAGAACGATGAAAGTATCAAATGAAACAAAGATTGGTGCGCTAACTGCTATAACGGTTGTTTTATTAATATTGGGCTTTAATTTTTTAAAAGGCAAAAGCCTGTTTAAAACAGGTAACTTTTTATATGCCAAATACACTGACGCCAAAAAGCTAAACTCGTCAGACCCTGTTTATATAAACGGCTACCAGGTGGGCAGCATTTATGGCACCGATGTTAAGGACAATGACCTGAGCAACATTATTGTTGAAATAAAGCTAAACGCTGATTACCAGATACCCGATAACTCGTTAGCCTCTATTGAATCAAATCCTTTGGGTGGCGAGGGCATAGATATTCAACTGGGCAACAGCAGTAAATACCTTACCAGTGGCGATACTATTTTAAGCACTAATAAAGGCGGCTTGCTTGAGTCTTTATCAAATAAAATAGTTCCTGTTGCAGACCAGTTAAAAACTACGCTGGCATCGTTGGATTCTGTTTTGCGTAACGTGAACACCGTGTTGGACCCTACTACAAAAGGCAACCTGCAAAGCGTAATAGGCAACCTTAGCAAGGCAACCGCCAACATGGTTAATTCAACGGCTTCATTACAAGGTTTGCTTAATACAGAAACCGGTTCGCTGGCAAAATCGCTTGACAGTGTAGGCAGCTTTACTAAAAACCTGGCAGCCAACAACAGCAGAATAACTAACATACTCAGCAATATGGACAGCACAACAGCCCACCTGTCCCGCGCAGATATACAGGGCATTACTGATAATTTTAAAGCTTCTGCCGCAAAGCTTAATGCTATGCTTGATAAAGCAAATTCATCCAACAGCTCAATAGGTGCATTAATAAACGGCAGGGAATTGTATAATAATATTAACAACACAATAAGCAGCCTTAACATTTTGATGGACGACCTTCGCGTACACCCAAAGCGGTATGTAAATATTTCTGTATTCGGCAAAAAAGAAAAAGGAAACTATTTAACAGCCCCTTTGAAAGACAGTACAACCACACCTGTTAAACCATGAATGTTGCCCTGGCATTAAAATATTCACTCTGTTTTGCACTATTGTTATTTGCCGTTGCCGTACGTGCACAGCAACCAGTGGGCAATAACGATACATCAAACACCACAGTTATAAGAATAATAAGTGCGCAGGTGATGAACCTGTTGAAAAAAGACTCCGTAGATTATACCATATTGTCGGGCAACGCAGAGGTAGAGCAAAATGGCACCCTTTTTTATGCTGACAGTATTGCCTTAAACCGAACACTTAACGTGCTGGAGGCTTTTAAGCACGTACATATTAATGACCACGACAGTGTTCAAACTTACAGCGACTATCTTAAATACTTAAGCAAAGACAAAAAAGCCCATTTGCAGGGCAACGTAAAGCTTACTGACGGCAAAGGCGTACTAACCACCAGCGTGCTTGATTATGATGTTAACACCAAAACCGGCATTTATCTTACAGGCGGTAAGGTTACCACTGAAAGGTCGGTGCTTACCAGCAAAGAAGCTTTTTATTACGGTGAAACAAGAGATGTATATTTTAAGAAAGGGGTGGTGATGAACGATACCGACTATAACATAAAGACTGACACCCTTTTATATAACACCTTTACTGATGTTGCCACTTTTATAGTACCTACTCATATAACCCACGGCACAAGTACTAAAATTTTCACCACAGACGGGTACTATGATAAAAAGGCTAAGAAAGCCTACTTTGCCAAACGCAGCGATATACAGGATGGCAGCAGCTTTTTAAAGGCTGATGAAGTAGTGTATGATTCAACCGGCTTTGGCGAAGCAAGGGGCACGGTAATATTTCGCGATACTACCCAGGGTGCCACCCTTTATTGCAATAATTTAAAAACAAACAGGAACGAGAAATCCTTTCTTGCCACTCAAAGGCCGGTAATGAAACTGGTACAAAATGCAGACTCATTGTTTATCGCTTCTGATACTATGTTCTCAGGCAAGCTTACAGACCTTAAAAAGTACCGGTATGTTCCGCAGGTCGTAGACAGCCTGCCGCCCATACTGGACAGCGCAGCGTTTGAGCAAGACAGCGCCAACCGGTTTTTAGAGGCTTATTACCATGTGCGCATTTATTCTGATTCAATGCAGGCTGTGGGCGACAGTTTGTTCTATACGTCTGTAGATTCTGTGTTCAGGCTGTTTAAAGATCCCGTTATCTGGAGCAAGGATAACCAGATTACCGGTGATACCATTTATTTGTTCAGCCAAAATAAAAAGCCCAAACGCATGTTTGCTTTTGAAAATGCGCTGGCTATAAACAAGCTTACCGACCTGTATTTTAATGAAGTAAAGGGGCGAACCATAAACGGGTATTTTAAAGATGGCACCATTAACTACATACACGCCAAGGGCAATGCAGAACATGTGTATTACGGGCAGGATGATGCCAATAAATTTATAAGCGTTGACAAAGGTAAAAGCGATATTATTGATATGTATTTTAACGAGGACCGTAAACCTGAGCGTGTGGTAATGCGCAGCAGTGTTGAAGGTACTGCCTTCCCTATGCGGCAGGTTAACCACGAGGAGATAAGGCTGCGCGGCTTTAGGTGGCTTGACAGCATGCGCCCAAAATCAAAAGACGAATTATTGAACGGCACCAACATACGCCCCGACCCTAAAGGGGGTAAAAGCAAAACAGAGCAGGCGCAGGAGAATGCAGAACAACAACCGCGCGGCTAAAATTAAACACCAACATACCACCGAATACTTACGCATACAATAAGCGTGGCTTTAAATGCCTTCAGTACAGGTATCACTTGTACCGGCATTTTCTTTTAACAACATACATATAAAAAAACACATACCTTTCGTTTTAAACCAATCTTATTGCTTGCCTTAAAGCCATGTTATCATGCGTGTGCAAACTACTGCCCGTAAACCGTTGTTTAAAAAGGTTATATTGTTTAACTTGATACTCACATGCAGCCTGCCCGTTTTTGCGCAACACCAAACGGTAAATTTTAGTACCATACAATCCGGCATGGATAGCGACAGGTTGCGAATGCCGGGTGAAAAAATATACCTGCAGTTTGACAGGGCATCATACCTGCCGGGTGATACTATATGGTTTAAAGTATACCTGTTTAACGCATCCTTTCTTTCACCAACAACACAAAGCGGTATTTTATATATTGATGTTGCTGGCGATGACAATAAAGTGCTAACACAATTCAAGTTGCCTGTTGCAGCCGGCGAAACATGGGGCAATATTGCGCTCGCTAAAGAAATTTATACGGAGGGCAATTACACAATACGTGCATACACCAACTGGCTGCGCAATTTTGGCGACGGTCATTATTTTTATCACCGGTTTACCATTGCAGGCGCAAAACAAAACAGTGTGCTTGTAAACACCCGTACACAAGTGTTTAATGTTAACGGCAATGATTCTGTAAGAACGCTGCTTCAATTTACGGGCTTAGATAAACAGCCTATTGCTAACCGCCAGTTACAACTGCATGTATCATCAGGCGCAAAAAAGTTATTTAAAAGCGCGGTAACTACCACTCCGTCAGGAGTGGTTGATGTTAATTTTACCTTGTCCGGTAAACCAATGCAGGTTGTTATTGCTGCGGAGGATAAAAATAACCCGGGTAAAATAGTTATACCCTTATCCCTTACCACGCCTGCAAATATTGATGTGCAGTTTATGCCCGAAGGCGGTGAGCTTATTGCAGGGCTGCCCGCGCATGTTGCGTTTAAAGCAATTGGTGAAGATGGCAGAAGTGTTGATGTAAAAGGCGTTGTGGTTAACAGCAGCGCCACTCAGGTTGCAGCATTTGCATCAACCCACAAGGGCATGGGCGCATTTGATATAACACCCGCTGCAGGCGAAACCTACACAGCCAAAATAACATTACCCGGCGGCGGTATAAAAAGCTATTTGTTACCCGCAGTAAAACCAGATGGCATTACATTGCATGTTATAAATACGCTGAACGACGATTCATTACAGGTGAGCGTAGCAACTACACCAGGCTTTGCACAAGCTGCACAAAATGTGTTGCTGGTTGCACAAGCAGGCGATGTTTTTTGTTACGGTACGGTACTACACTTAAATAATAAAGTCACGCTTAATCATATCATTGCAAAAAGCTTGTTTCCCACGGGTATTGCACGTGTAACAGTTGTTACAACAGAAGGCCAGCCGCTTTGCCAAAGGCTTACTTTTATTACGGCCAAAGACAGTGTAAGGATAAAGATTAACGGCGGTGACACCTATAGCCCGCGCGACAGCATTGCTATAGAACTTTCCGTTACTGACCAGGACAATAAACCTGTAAAAAGCTTTCTTTCGCTTGCAGTTACGGATGACGCGCAGGTTAGTAATGATAAAAACAAGCAGAATATAATGTCGTACATTATGCTGTCGGCTGATCTAAAAGGTTATGTTGAAGAACCTGCCTACTATCTACAACTAAGCAATAGCGATGCATGGCAGGCGCTTGATAATTTATTGTTAACACAGGGATGGGCAGGCTATAGCTGGCAGCCCGCCATAATTGCAAAAGCGCGGCGGTTTGAACCGGAGCATGATTTTAGGGTAAGTGGTAAAGTAACCAATATTTTTAATAAGGGGCTTGCACATACAGGTATTATGCTGCTGTCAAAAAAACCGGGACTGTTGATTGATACAGTAACCGATAACAACGGCAGGTTTGTATTCACCAACTTTCCGGCGCTTGATACGCCAAACTTTGTAATACAGGCAAGAAACAAAAAAGGCGGAAGTTTTAATGTGGGTGTTGATGTAGATGTAATGCCGCCGCCGGCCTTTACAACACCACCTACCGCACCACTTATACCCTGGTATATCAATACGGATACAGCCCTGCTTGCGCTAACTAATACCCGCCAGGAGCTTAATAAAAAATTTAGTGAAGGGCTTACGCTTGCCCCTGTTATTGTGTATGCAAAAAAAACTGTGGCCAGCTCTCAAAACCTCAATGGCAGCGGTAATGCGGATGTTGTGCTGAATGAAGGCGATATGTTTAAAGCTGATAAAAAATCGCTGCTTGACCTGCTGAATGAAAATGCTAAAAATTTCTATGTCAAAACTATTCCCAAAACAACTTTCAGGGCGTATTATATAGGGTCACAATATGTCTTCTTTATTTTTGACGGCGTGTTGCTGAATGATGTTTACAGTTTTGGTTCTTTTGAAGAAGAGGAGGCGTATTTAAAGCGTATATCGGCGGAAGACATTAAGGGCATAGAAGTAATGTCATCAGGTAAATATGTACTTAGTTATGCCAGCCGCTATTTCCCCATGGCAAACCCGTTTGTTCTTGCTTTTATTGAGATAACTACTTATGGAAGTAGTGGCCCCGTAGTGCCGCATATACCCGGCATGTATTATTACCACAGCCAGCCGTTTCAGTGGCCGGCAACATTTTATAGCCCGCGCTATACAGTAAAAGATACCAGCGATCATACGCCTGATATGCGTACAACTATATTTTGGAAACCCAATATTATCACAGGTGCTGATGGCAAAGCGACAGTAACATTTTACGCTGCGGATACTGCGACAACTTATACTGTAACTGTGGAAGGAACCAACTTTGACGGGTATGTTGCCACCAAAACTAAAAAGATAAAAATTGAGGGAAAGAAATGAATGCCTTAAAAATAAAAAGCCTCTGAATTTATTTTATACCAAACCGCTATCAAGATATATAAAATAAAAATAGTAATTTTATTGTCCAAAAGCTATTATGCGATTATTGCACTTAAAACCGCACCTGGACAATAAGGGTCTCCTGTTGAAGATGCGCGATCAGGATGATGTGCGTTTGTTTCAATACTGGCAAATCATTTATAGTGTTCAGAGCAATCCGGGTAAGAAAGCAAAAGAGTATGGCAGTTTGTTGGGCCTGAGTGTTGCAA
>Ga0265327_10000970_pt1 | contig 41017 bp, 31 predicted proteins | sample 41621metaG_FD_202089 | JGI IMG/M metagenome (GOLD analysis project Ga0265327, IMG submission 202089) | Rhizosphere microbial communities from Carex aquatilis grown in University of Washington, Seatle, WA, United States - 4-16-21 metaG | ecosystem: Host-associated > Plants > Roots > Rhizosphere... | reverse complement strand
CCCGTGGCGACGACCTTCGTGGCCCCGGTATAGACGCTGGAATGGGATTGGAGGCCGAGGTCGGTGAGGATATCCGACGCCGTATCCGTCACGCTATAGGCGCCCGCATAGCCCTTGACGACCGCGAAGGCCGCTTCGGCCACGGTCAGCGTGCCGCTGACCGTGGCCGCGGAAAGCGACAGCGTGTTGTTGGAATTGTGGGAATTCGCAAGGAGGGCGATCAGGCTGTCGAGATTGGCTCCGGTCACTGCGCCGGTAACGTTCAGCGCCGCATGATTGAGAAGCGACGATGTGCTTCCCGACAGAGAAGCGATATTCGCCGCCGTGCCCGCGATGGTAAGCGCCGCCCCCGAGGCGAGGGTCGCGCCGAGCCCGGCGAGCGTATTCGCCGTCGTCAGGCTGACCGTGGCGCTGGTCGAAATCTCGACGGTCGGGCCGTTCGCCGCCGCAATGACCGTCGCCGCCTGTGCCGAGGCAAGATTGGCGGCTGTGTCGAGAATGGTGAGCTTGTTGGAACTGGTCGACAGGCTCAAGCCCGGCAGCCGCTCCAGAATCTGCGCCTCGGCCACGCTCACCGTGTTGTCGCCGGAACTCGACGCCGCCAGCGTCACGCCCGACGAGGCGAGATGCGCCGAGAAGGTCGAGGACAGGAGCTGTGCCGCCGTGCCGCTATTGATCGTGACCCCGGTCAGGCCGACCGCATAGCCGATAGCGGCGTTGGCGGAATGGGCGACATTGGCGGCCACCAGGGTGGCGTAGTCGGTCGCCGAGACCTGACCAGTGGCGATGACCTTGGTGGCCCCGGTATAGACGCTGGAATGGGATTGGCTGGCGAGGTCGGTGAGGATCGTTGCCGCCGTATCCGTCACGCTATAGGCGCCCGCATAGCCATCGGCGATGGCGATGGTCGCCTGCGCCACCGTCAATGTGCCGCTGATCGTCGCCCCGGCCAGGCTGATCGTGTGGCTGCCGGCGAGGGCATTCAGACTGGTGATATTGGCCCCGGTGACTGCGCCCTTGACAGTCAGATTTGCAGTGGCGAGGAGCGCGGAACTACTCGGGAACGCCCCGATGATCTTCGCCGCCGTGTCCGAGAGGGTGAGCACAGCACCCGAAGCGAGGGTCGCGCCGAGCCCGGCAAGCGTCGTCGCCGTCGCCACGCTGACCGTGGCGCTGGTCGAGATCTGAAGCACCACGGTGCCCGCCGCCGTGATGACGGTGCTGCCCTGCGCCGAGACGAGATTGGCGGCGGTGTCGGAGATAGTCAGGAGGCCGTTGGCATGGAAGCCGGTGAGATGCTCCAGCGTCTTCGCTTCCGCCACCGTCACGGTGTTGGCGGCGGCGTTGGTCAAATCGGTGACCAGCGTCACCGAGCTTTCGATCGCCAGCGCCGCTGTGTTCGATGCGTCGAGCAGTTGGGCGGCTGTCGCCGTCACCTGAGCGGTTACCGCCCGGGCCGTGGTCTTCAGGCTCAGCAACTGACCGAGATTGGCGGTGACATTGGCGAGGGTGTCGATCACCATCAAGTTCTTGATGACGGTATTGGCGCTGATGGTGCTGACAATGCCGACGATGCCGGCCGCCGTGTCCTTCACCGTCACGCTGCCCGTGCCGGTACCGGTGATCGTCTTGCCGCTGGCCTCCGCCGCGTTCAGGGTCAGCGTCGCGCCCGTCCCCACCGACAGGGTCGCACTGATCGTCACCGCCGTGGCCGTGATATTCGTCAGATCGGTCGATGCCGTGAACGCGGTGGTCGAGATCGAGACCGTGCCGGCGCCGGTAATCGTCTTGCCCGTCGCCTCCGCCGCGTTCAGCGTCAGCGTCGCACCGGTTCCGACCGTCAGGGTCGAGCCCAGCGTTACCGTCCCGGTGACACCAGACAGGTTCGTGGTCCCGCTGTTGAATGCCGGCGTCGAATCCGTGATCGTGAGCGCGCCCGCCCCGGAGATCGTCTTGCCCGCAGCCTCCGCCGCCGTCAGAATCAGCGTCGCACCGGTTGCGACCGTCACCGTCGAAGCCAACGTCACCGTCCCGGTGACACCGGACAGGTTCGTCGTCCCGCTGTTGAATGCAGGCGCCGCATCCGAGATCGTGAGCGCGCCCGCCCCGGAGATCGTCTTGCCCGTCGCCTCGGACGCGTTCAGCGTCAATACGGCTGGCGACGCCACCGTCAGAGTCGAGCCCAGCGTCACCGTCGTGGTGGTGATCGTGGACAAATTGGTGCTGGCGGCAAAAGCGGCGGTCGAGATCGCGACCGTGCCAGCGCCGGTAATCGTCTTGCCCGTCGCCTCGGACGCATTCAGCGTCAGCGTCGCGCCCGTCCCCACCGTCAAGATCGCGCCGATCGTCACCGCCGTCGTGGTGATATTCGACAGATCGGTCGAGGTGGTGAATGCGGTGGGCGAGATCGCGACCGTGCCAGCGCCGGTAATCGTCTTGCCCGTCGCCTCCGCCGCGGTCAGCGTCAGCGTCGCGCCCGTTCCGACCGTCAGGGTCGAACTCAGCGTCACCGTCGTGGTCGTGATCGTGGACAAATTGGTGCTGGCGGCAAAAGCGGTGGTCGAGATCGCGACCGCGCCGGTGCCGGTAATGGTTTTGCCCGTCGCCTCGGACGCATTCAGCGTCAGCACCGCCGGCGACGTCACCGTCAAAGCGAGTCCACCACCGATCGTCACCGCCGTGGCGGTGATATTCGACAGATCAGTCGAGGTGGTGAAGGCGGTGGGCGAGATTGCAACCGTGCCGGCGCCGGTAATCGTCTTGCCCGTCGCCTCCGCCGCGGTCAGCGTCAGCGTCGCACCCGTCGCCACCGTCAGGGTCGAGCCCAGCGTCACCGTCGTGGCCGTGATCGTGGCCAAATTGGTGGTGGCGGCAAAAGCGGTGGTCGAGATCGCGACCGTACCGGTGCCGGTAATGGTCTTGCCCGTCGCCTCGGACGCATTCAGCGTCAGCACAGCCGGCGATGTCACCGTAAGAGCGAGCCCGCCACCGATCGTCACCGCCGTCGTGGTGATATTCGACAGGTCGGTCGAGGTGGTGAAGGCGGTGGGCGAGATCGCGACCGTGCCAGCGCCGGTAATCGTCTTGCCCGTCGCCTCCGCCGCGTTCAGCGTCAGCGTCGCGCCCGTTCCGACCGTCAGGGTCGAGCCCAGCGTCACCGTCGTGGCCGTAATCGTGGACAAATTGGTGCTGGCGGCAAAAGCGGTGGCCGAGATCGCAACCGTGCCGGTGCCGGTAATGGTCTTGCCCGTCGCCTCCGCCGCATTCAGCGTCAGCAGCCCCGGCGACGTCACCGTCAGAGCGGCGCCTCCACCGATCGTCACCGCCGTGGTGGTGATGCTCGACAGATCGACCGCAGCCGTGAATGTGGTGGCGGGGATCGCGACCGTGCCGGTGCCCGTGATCACCTTGCCCGTCGCCTCCGCGCCCGTCAGGGTCAGCGTGATGCCGGCACCGGTAACGGTCAGCGGGAAGGTGAGGGTCGAAGAGACATTGGTCAGATCGGTGCTGGCGATGATCGCGGCGTCGCTGATCGTGACCGCGCCGCCGGAGATCGTCCTGGCCGTCGCCTGAGCCGCGGTGAGCGTCAGAGTGCCGGCCGTGATCGAGATGGCAAAAGTTCCGAGTTTGGTCCCGGAACCCAGCGTCGCGGTAGCGGGAACCGCCGCCGTCCGCGTCCCGGTGACGGTGACGAGCGAGAAGTCGTAGGCCGCCAAGCCGTCAAGCCCGGTAATCGCCACATTGCCGGCACCGGTGATCGTCTGCCCAGTGGCCTGCGCGGCCGTCAATGTCAAGGTCTGCCCGAGAGCTACCGTCTGCGCCATGTTCTATCTCCAATCGTAGGGCTTAGATCTCCGTGCCAATCGCGGGCAGGCATTGCGACATCATGCCTCCCGAAAAAACACAATTGGCGTGCGACGCCCAAAAATCGCACAGGTTGAGTTATCACTATAAGCATATTAACCAGAAAGCGTGAAAATTTGATAAAATATCATTTCGCATTTGCGTTATATTTGCAAAAATTCCCCAGGTTTTTTGGCTAAAAATATCTTACAAACCATTGATATACATTGAAAAACCTCACAAATTAGCGGACCACGCCCCCGGCATCCCCCCATCCCGGGGGACTGGCTAGAGAAAGGGCAATCCTTACCGGCGCCGGAAGAATCGGGGAAACCAACATCCACCTGTACCGGACAGGCACCCGCACCCGATTCGGGGTCAGGGCATTAACCCTGTCATGCCGTCGATCCTATCCGGGCGCCGAGGCTCCGGTCTCCGGCACTCAAAAGGCGGCTGAGTAAACATATGATCATGCCGGCGCGGAGCATGCCTATCCCCATCGGGTTCGTTTCGTCTACAATATGCCGATGGCGGGCGTTCGCGCCCCGGATGCAGTTCAAGCGGGAGAGGAACCCTGAAGCGATTTGCTCTTATCGGCGCGGCCGGCTACATAGCCCCCCGTCACATGAAGGCCATCAAGGATACGGGAAATACCCTCGTCGCCGCGCTGGACACCAATGACAGCGTCGGGATCATCGACAGCTACTTCCCGGATGCCCAGTTCTTCATCGAATTCGAGCGGTTCGACCGCCATGTCGACAAGCTGCGCCGGCGCGGCGAACGCCTCGACTACGTCGCCATCTGCTCGCCCAATTACCTGCACGACGCGCATATCCGCTTCGCCTTGCGCAGCGGCGCGCACGCCATCTGCGAGAAGCCGCTGGTCCTGAACCCGTGGAACGTCGATGCCCTGGCCGAGATCGAGAAGGAAACCGGCAAGCGTATCCACACCATCCTGCAACTCCGCCTTCACCCGGCGATCCGGGCCCTCCGCGACAAGGTCGCGGCGGCCCCGGCGGACGCCGTGTTCGACGTGGACCTGACCTATCTCACCTCGCGCGGACAGTGGTATTACACCAGCTGGAAGGGGGCTATCGAGAAGTCCGGCGGCATCGCCACCAATATCGGCGTTCATTTCTTCGATATGCTGGCCTGGGTGTTCGGTCCCCTGCGCGAAAGCACCGTGCATGTCCATCAGGCCGACGCGGCGGCGGGTCTCCTCCATTATCAGCGCGCGCGGGTGCGCTGGTTCCTGTCGATCAACGCCGACCACCTGCCGGAGACGGCCAAGGAAGCTGGGAAGCGCACCTATCGCTCGATCACGATCGGCGGCGAGGATCTGGAATTCAGCGAAGGCTTCACCGACCTTCATACCGAAAGCTACCGCCACATTCTGGAAGGCGGCGGCTTCGGTTTGGAGGATGCGCGCGACAGCATCGAAGCCGTATTCCAGATCCGCCGGGCGACACCGCAAGGCCTCGTGGGGGACTACCACCCCATGGCGCGGAACGTCGGAAACCAATCAGAGAAATAGCCATGACCTGGACCGCGCCATGACCTGGACCGCACATGAGACCGCCATCGTCGATGACGGCGCCACCATCGGCGACGGCACCCGCATCTGGCATTGGACGCATGTCTGTGGCGGCGCCGTCATCGGCCGGGGCTGCTCGCTCGGCCAGAACGTCTTCATCGCCAACAATGTGGTGATCGGCGACAAGGTCAAGATCCAGAACAATGTCTCGATCTATGACGGCGTGGTGGTTGAGGACGGCGTATTCTGCGGTCCCTCCTGCGTCTTCACCAATGTCAACAACCCGCGCGCCGAAATCGCCCGCAAGGACGAATACCGCCCGACGCTGGTGCGGCGCGGCGCCACCATCGGCGCCAACGCCACCATCGTTTGCGGCCATGAACTGGGCGCCTATTGCTTCATTGCCGCTGGTGCCGTGGTCACCGGCGACGTCCCCGCCTTCGCCCTGATGGGCGGGGTTCCGGCCCGCCGCATTGGCTGGTTCAGCAAGGCCGGCGGCAAGCTTGGCCCCGACCTTTGCTGTCCCATTACCGGCGCCCGCTACCTTGAGGTCGATGGCCGTCTGGAAGAGGTTGCCGAAGCGTGAGCATCCCCTTCATCGATCTCGCCGCCCAGCGCCGCCGCTTGGGCCCCCATATCGATGCCGCGATCGCCCGTGTGCTGGAGCATGGCGCCTTCATCCTGGGGCCGGAGGTCAAGCAGTTGGAGGAGCGGCTTGCCGGTTTCTGCGGCGGCACGCCCTGCGTGACCTGCGCCAACGGCACCGACGCCCTAAGTCTGGTGATGATGGCCGAGGGCATCGGTCCCGGCGACGCGGTATTCGTTCCCGCCTTCACCTTCGTCGCCAGCGCCGAGATAGTCCCCCCGACGGGAGCCACGCCGTTCTTCGTCGATGTTCTGCCCAATAGCTTCAACATCGCGCCGTCGAGCCTTCTGGCCGCGATCGAGGAAGCTGAACGCCTGGGCCTAAGGCCGCGTATGGTAGTGGCCGTCGATTTGTTCGGTCAGCCCGCCGACTACCCGGCATTGACGGAGATCGCAGAGACCCACGGTCTGGTCCTGGTCGCCGACGCCGCGCAGAGCTTCGGCGGGAGCCTCCATGGGCGGAAGACCGGGAGCCTCGCCGCCTATACCACCACCAGCTTCTTTCCGGCCAAGCCGCTGGGCTGCTACGGGGATGGCGGGGCGGTGTTCACCGCCGACCCCGCCCGCGCGGCGCTGTTGCGCAGCCTGCGCGTGCATGGCTCCGGCACCAACAAATACGACAATGTCCGCATCGGCATGAACAGCCGGCTGGATACGCTGCAAGCCGCAATCCTGCTTGAGAAGCTGGCGATTTTCGCGGATGAGATCGCCGCCCGCGACGCCGTCGCTGCGCGTTACAACGCGGCGCTCGGCGATTTGGCGGGCGTGCCGGAATTGATTGCCGGCGCGTCTTCGGCCTGGGCGCAGTACACGCTTCTCACCGAAAACCGCGACGCTCTCGCCGCCGCCTGCCGGGAGGCCGGAGTGCCGACCAATATCTATTACCCGATCCCGCTGAACCGTCAGACCGGGTATCGAAGCTATCCGGTGGTTCCGGGCGGCGTTCCCGTGTCGGAATCCCTGGCCTCACAGGTCATCAGCCTGCCGATGCATCCCTATCTGGATGAAGCGACGCAGGACCGGATCATTGCCGTCGTGCGGTCCGGGCTTGAACGTTAGGGATCGCGGGGAAGGTTGGCCTAGCTCTCTTGACCTTCATCGGGCAGCCCTCTAGGTTTGGGCGGCGGCATCTCGGTATTAGTGTTTTTCTATTCTTAACCAATTGGTTAGCGTCCTGTTTGAGCCGAGGGAAAGGGTCCGGCCATGTGCGGCATCTGGGTTTCGGTCGGCCTGAAGGCCGATCGCGCCGTATTGGACCTGATCGCCCATCGGGGGCCGGATGGCGCGGGCTGGCGTGAATTCGACACGCCTTCAGGCACCCTCCGTTTCGGCCATCGCCGGCTGGCCATCATCGCCGTCGATGAATCGGGTGCGCAGCCGGCCTCGCGTGACGATGGCCGCTATACCACCGTCTACAACGGCGAAATCTATAACTATCGGGAACTGCGCGAGGAATTGATCGCTCTGGGCCACCGTTTCGCGACGCTGAGCGATACGGAGGTATTGCTCGCGGCCTATGCCGAGTGGGGCACGGCCTGCCTCGACCGCTTCAACGGCATGTTCGCCTTTGCGATCTATGACGCCCGGACCCGCCGGCTCTTCCTGGCCCGCGACCGCTTCGGGGTCAAGCCGCTCTATTGGTGGCAGGACCGGAACGGTTTCGGCTTTGCTTCTGAAATCAAGCAGTTCACAGCCGTTCCCGGCTTTAGCGCCACGCTGAACCCGGCGCGGTCGGTGGAATTTCTGGCGTCAGGGCTGTTCGATCACACCGCCGAGACTCTGTTCGAAGGCGTGCGGCAGATCCGGGGCGGCGAATGTCTTGAGATCGATCTTAGCGCCTGGCAGCCGGGACAGGCGCTGTCGCCACGCCGCTGGTATCGCCTGCCGGAGCCCGACAGCCTGCACCTGCCGCTTGCGACGGCGGCGGAACGGCTGCACTATTTGCTTCGGGATTCGGTGCGGCTGCGGTTGCGGGCCGATGTTCCGGTCGGTTCTTGCCTTTCGGGGGGGCTCGACAGTTCCGCCATCGTCTGTCTGGTGAATGAGGCGCTAGGGGAGGCGCAGACCGCGCGTCCTCATGCGTTCAGTTGCTGCTATGACATTCCCGGACTCGACGAGAAGACCTATGTCGATGCGGTGATCGCCCGGACCAAGGCCACCAGCCACATCATCTGTCCGGCCCCGGATGATCTGTTGCAGTCGCTCGACGCTTTGGCGTGGCACCAGGATGAGCCTTACGGAAGCACCAGCATCTTCGCCCAATGGAGCGTATTCGCGCTCGCCGCCCGCTCGGGCGTCCGCGTCATGCTGGACGGTCAGGGCGCCGATGAAATACTGGCCGGCTACCATACGATGTTCGGCGCGCATCTCGCCGGCTATCTGGCGCCTGGAAGCTGGCCCGGATTGCTGGCCGAAGCCCAGGCGATCCGGCGGCGTCACCGGACCCCGTGGCAGCGGCTGACCGCCCTCACCTTGGCTGCCGCCCTGCCCCCCAAAGCTTTCTCGGCGGCACTGGCGCTGGCCCGGCACGATCCGCTGCCTTCCTGGATCCGTCCTGATTTTCGCGGCTTCGGCGGCGGTTCGAAGCAGGATTTCCTGCGCGGCAACCCCTGCCCCGGCCAAAGCCCGATGGGGGCTCTCTCGGTGGACCTTCTGACCCGGACCAGCATCCCGATGCTGCTGCACTATGAGGACCGCAACAGCATGGCCCATTCGATCGAGGCGCGGGTGCCGTTCCTGGATTACCGGCTGGTCGAACTGGCCATCGGGCTCGGCCGGGCCGGCAAGATCGAGCAGGGCGAAACCAAATGCCTGCTGCGCCGGGGGATGGAAGGCGTGCTGCCTGAGATGGTCCGGAACCGCCAGGACAAGCTTGGCTTTCCGACGCCGGAGGAGTTGTGGCTCAAGGGGCCGCTACGCGCTCCGGTGACGGCGATGATCGATGAAACCGCCAGCCGGTTTTCCGGCTTCCTGGATGGCGGCTTGCTGCGGCGCTGGTGCGCGGACATGCTGGAGGGGCGCGTGCCGTTCAATTCCGGTCTGTGGCGCGTGGCGTCTTTCGGCCTCTGGGCGCGCCGCTTCGGAATCGCCGGGTAAGCCGCCATGATTCTTGCCCCCCATGATTCTCTTGCCCCCCATGATTCGAAAGCCATAGGCCCCAAAAATATCCTGATGGTGGCCGCCGTCGATCCATCGGTGCCGAATGCATCGGTGCTGCATCTCGCCGCCATGGCGAACGCCTTCACTGCTCTTGGCCATCGGGTCGAATTGGCGATGCCGGCGCCCGCATCCGGCCAGCCGAGGGCGCTGGGCGATGAGAATCGACCCTACATCATCCATTATTGGCCCTATGGCGCCCGGTTCGGCATTCCCAGGGTGTTCTCCCCCCTGCTGTTCGCCTTCCGTGCCGCAGAAATGGCTTGGCGGAATCAGGCCGATATCATCTATATCCGTTCGGCCTTATTCACTTGGCCTCTAACCGCGTTCTGCCGGCTTCTGACCCGGGCGACGGTCGTTACCGAGCATAACGGCTGGATTCAGGACGAAATCAAGACCCTGCGGGGACGCAGGCTCGCCGCTTGGCTGGCGCTGCGCTTTCAGTTGCTCGACAGCCGGTTTTCCCATCTGGTGCGGGCGGTCACGCCGGGCCTAGCCCGCCTTTTGGTGGAGGGTGGAGAGGCCGCCGGGAAGATCACCGTTCTCGGCAATGGAACCGACATCCGGCACTTCCACCCCATTGGCCGGGCTTCGGCACTCGCCCGGATGGGACTTCCGGAGGACAGGTTCTATATCGGCTTCATCGGCAATCTCGCCCCCTGGCAGGGTGTTTCCATGGCCATCGAGGCTCTTCCCGAAATCCGGCAGACCCATCCCGAGGCGGAGCTGATCATTGCCGGCGGCGGCCCGGAATTGGAGGCACTCACGGATAAGGCGCGAAGCCTGGGGGTGGCGCCGGTGGTCCGATTCCTTGGCAGCACCGACTATGATCAAGCGAATGCCGCCGTGAATTGTTTCGATCTGGCGGTAGCCCCCTTCATCACGGGCCGGAATTCCCGCATCGGGCTTTCGCCTTTGAAAATCCGCGACTACGCCGCCGCCGGACGGGCGATTCTCGCCGCCGATATCCTTGGAATCCGGGAGCCCGGCGACGATTGGATCGCGGTATTCGCACCCGATTCGGTGGCGGATTTTGCCGAGAAGGCCGTCTCCCTCATCGACGATCCGGCAAGGCGCGATACGCTAGGCAAAGCCGCGCGCCGTCACGCCGAGGAGTCCTTCGCCTGGTCCCATATCGCGGCAGGGCTCCTCGCCCGGCTCTAGCGCGGTCCCTCGGCGGCGGACTTCCGGGCTATATCGCGCCACACCGCAATCAATCGGGCGGTATTGGTCTCGATGTCGTGGTGGACCCGGACATAGGCCCCCAATCTTTGGCAGCGTTCCGACCGCTCCCTGGGGTTGGCGGCCATCTCCTTCAGACTCCGGGCCAAGGCTTCAGGCTCACGCGGCGGGAAAAGATATCCCCGCCCGTCCTTCAGCAAATCGCTGATGCCGCCGGTGTCGCTGCCGGCTGCCGGCAGGCCCAGCGCGCTGGCCTCGACAAGAACCATCCCCAATCCCTCATGATGGGAAGGCAGGATGATGCCGTCGGCGGCCATCATATAGAGGGCGACTTCTTGCTGCGGCTTTATCCCGACACAGAGGGCTCCGGTGTCGCGGGCCAGCGCCGCCCGCAAAGGGCCATCTCCTACAGCCACCAGCGTCAGGCCGGGGACCGGCTGATCGAGCAAGGCAAGCCGCAGATCGTCGATCCCCTTGGCTTCCGTCAGCGAACCGGCATAAAGCAGCAGAAAGCCCGTTGCCGGCAGGCCCAGCCGCGCCCGCAGCTCCTGGCGGTCGGCACCGCCGGCCCATTGGCCGAAATCCACGCCGATCGAGAGCGGGGGAATGGAAACGCCGGTCAAGGCGGTGGCCTCCTGTGCCAGAGGCGGGCTAGTGGCGCAGGTAAACGCCGAATCCTTGCAGACCTTCGCCAACAGGATGCGATTGAGCCGGTGAAAATAGGGGTGGCGCGTAACGTCGTCGCCGTGCAGGCTCACCGTGTACGGCACCTTCCATCGGCGCGCCAGGGAACGCGCGACCACCCCGGTGGGAAGACCGAAAAAGGCATGGATCAAATCCGGGCGCGCGTAACCGATGCGGCGAAGCAGCCGCCGGACGGCCCAATCTTGGAACAGCCAGGGGAGTCCGCGATGGTTCTCCTTCGGCAAAGCCAGATAGCGCGGGCGGTAAATCCGCAGCCCGCCCTCGGTCTGGGTCTCGGGGAGATCGTGGTAGAAGTCCCAACGGGGATTGCGGCCCCGAAGCGCGGATGGAACCCACGGCACCGGGATGATCATCGTCGCCTCGATGCCGGCAGCTTGGATCAAGCTCATCTGGCGTTGATGAAAAACCCCCGACATCCTGTCATTTGCCGAAGGATAACCCTGGGCCAGGAAAAGGACGCGCAAGCCGGCTTTCGTCTGCTCGGGCACTTAGGAATCAAGCCGGTGATTGTAGCCGAGCAGCACGCGGACAACCACGTCGCTGACATTGGGAACCAGATATTCCGGCGGCGCCTTCCACATCGGCGCCATCGCCAGCACCGTGCGAACCGCGTCGGCGACCCGCTCGGGCTGGACTCCCGCCAGGATATTGCTGCCGCATTCGATGGTTTCCGGCCGTTCGGTGACATCGCGCAAGGTGACATTGGGGACGCCGAAAATGGCGCATTCCTCTTGCACGGTGCCGCTGTCGCTCAGCACGCAGCGGGCGTTCTTCTCCAGCATGATGAAATCGAAGAAGCCGAAGGGCTCCATGAAGCGGATTTCACCTTCCCCGGTGCCGATGTCTTTGCTCTGCATGGCGGCGCGCGTGCGCGGATGGGTGCTGACGATGACCGGCAGGCCATGGGAGCGGGCCAAGCCGTCAAGCGCAGCGCAAAGATCGCGCAGACGCCCTTCGTCATCGACATTCTCGGCCCGGTGCATGGTCACCAGCATATAGCCGTCGGCGGTCAGGTTCAGCCGCTCCAGCACGCTCGATCGGGCGATGGAGTCCCGATAGGCCTCGATCACCTCGAAGATCGGGTTGCCGGTGACGACCACCCGCTCGCCGGCAAAGCCTTCGCGCAGAAGGTTGGCCCGGCTGCGCTCGGTATAGGGCATCAGGACATCGCTGGAATGATCGATGATCCGGCGATTGATCTCTTCGGGCACCCGATCGTCGAAGCAGCGGTTTCCCGCTTCCATATGGAAAACCGGAATGCCCATGCGCTTGGCGGCGATCGCCCCCAGGCCGCTATTGGTATCGCCGAGGATCAGGAGGCGGTCGGGGCGTTCCTGACGGAACACCTCCTCGCATCCGGTGAGGATACGGGCCACCTGGCCCATGGCGCTGTCCGAACGCACGCCTAAGAAATGATCGGGGCGGCGCACGCCCAAATCATCGAAGAAGATATCGCTGAGCGCCGGGTCGAAATTCTGCCCGGTATTGACCAGCACATGCTGACAAACCTGGTCGAGTTTGGCGATAACCCGGCTCAGGCGGATGATTTCCGGCCTTGTGCCCAGCAGCGTCAGAACCTTCACCGCAAGAATTCCCCTTCAAGCTCAAGGTTCTGATCGATCGTCAACTGCCGGTCGATCAGCAGCTGGCGGACACTGGCGGGATCGATCACGTCATTGGCCGAGCTGTATTCGAAGGACAGCGGCGCGCCTTCGTTCAATTCACGGCGCAATTCGGGCAGGATCGGATAGATGACATAGTAATTGCCGCGAGCGAAGGCGCGGCCCGCCTCTTCTTCGGAAATCAGGCTCTCATGCAGCTTCTCGCCGGGGCGGATGCCCGTCACCTTCACTTCGATCGGCCGGTCGCCAATGAGCTGGGTAGCAATGTCGGTGATCTTCGCGGTGCGCACGCGGGGAATATAGGTCTCGCCGCGATTGGCGCCATTGACCGCGGCGAAGATGACATCGACCGCTTCATCGAGGGAAAGCAGGAACCGGGTCATGTCCGGGCTGGTGATGGTCAAGGGGCCGCCCGATTTGATCTGATCGTGGAACAGCGGAATGACCGACCCGCGCGAGGCCAGCACATTGCCGTAGCGGACGACGCAGAAACGGGTATCCGGGCAATCGAGATTGGCGCGGATGAAGATGCGCTCCTGCAACGATTTGGTCATGCCCATCACATTGACCGGCGCCACCGCCTTATCGGTGGAGATACCGATCACGGTATCCACCGGCAGACGGAAGTCGCGGATGGCGCGGACGATGTTTTCGGCACCGCCGATATTGGTCGAAATCGCCTCGGACGGGAAATATTCGCAAGCCGGGACTTGCTTCAGGGCGGCGGCATTGAAGACCACGTCGGCGCCGCGCAGGGCGTTGGCCACGCTGTGGAGGTCGCGCACATCGCCGATCTGGAATTCCAGAAGCTGTTCGAAATTGCGATAGATCACCTCGTCGGTGACCGTCCGCTTGTGCATGTATTCGACCCGCAGCTGGTGCTGCTTCGCCTCGTCGCGGGAAAATACGACGATCTTGCGGGGCTTGCCCTGCTCTCCCGACAGCAAGCGGCGCAGCAGGACTTTGCCAAGCGAGCCGGTGCCACCGGTGATGACGATCTTCTTGTCGGCAAGCGATTTCATAATCTTTAGGAAGCCCCTTTCATAGCAGCCCGCCGCCCGTGCTAGCCGGCGTGCATTTCCTGGACGAGCCGTGGCCAGGACGGCGGAACATAGCCCGTGGCCGCCCGGAAGCGGCTGCTGTCCAGGCGACGGTCACAATGGAATTCCTCGTCCCGCTCGATGGCGATCCCCAGCCCGTAGGTGTCGTTGATCAATCGCAGGAGATCGTATTTGTCGATGGGATCGGACGATACATGCCACAGCCCCTCCAGTCCTGGATATTCGCCGATCAGCTTGATGACGATATCAGCCATTACCGTGGTCGGGAAACCGCTGAACAGCGCATTGGCATAGCCCTTGACCCGCCCGCCGCGCTGTTGAAGGAACCAGGCCAGCAGGCTCAGCCCATGCCGCAATTCAGGGCCGATGATCGAGGTGCGCAAGGTCAGGCAGCCCGGCTGATCCAGTTCGCCCAGGAGCTTGCCGCGGCCATACAAATCGGTGGCGTCGGGGCTGTCCTGCTCGGTGTAGGGCCCCTGGCGGCCGGAGAACACGCAGTCGGTGCTGAAATGGATAAGCCTCACCCCCCGCTCCCCGCACAGCTCCGCGAGCTGGTGGGGCAGCAAGGCGTTGATGCGGATGGAGGGGACGGCGTCCTTGGCCTGCTTCAACTGCTTGATGATGCCGATGCAATTGATGGCCACATCCGGGCGCACCCGATCCAGCGCGGCGGCCAGCGCCGGAAGGTCGTTCGCCTCGACGCCCTCGATAAGGTTACCCATCGGCAACTGGGCCGGAAGGCCGGCGGTCCCACCGCGGAGCGTGCCAAAGGTCTCGAAGCGGGGAGACAGCTTTTCCAGAAGCTTATGGCCGAGCATACCGGCCGCGCCGAATATCAGAACCCTCACGGCGAGCTATAGCCTTTCCGAATACTCACACGTAATTCCCGAGCCACGGCTGTCGGAAACCAGGGCCAGCAGCGCCAGCATCATGCCATGATCGCATGGTTTCCATGGATACTTGATCTCCCTACCTTTGGCAAGGCATGCCCTCATTCCCGGCGATTCCCACCATGGCCGGGTTGGATGGTCATGAATCGGCGACCGCCAGTTCAGCAACATCCTTGCTCGTGATATAGCCCGAGATGTGAGCTTTTTTATCGTCGAAAGGTGTGAAAACGGTGCACACTTGACAGGCCGGCAGATAGCGGGAGCGCCGAAGCTTCGTAAACAAGTCACCGAACCAAACAGCCTCAAAACCTTCCTCGTAAACATTTCCCATGCGAAAATCCGCCATGTAGCAGCAAGGCGCCACCGTTCCCGGCATCTCGACGAAGCAATTTTCAAACGGAGCCATACAGTTCGCGGCCCCGGCAATCGCCTCTTCGTGGACAAAAAACTTCCGGCCGGAAACCGATATTCCAGAACTCATCCCCCTGGCGAACGCCGCCTTAAGCCCCTGATTGTATTTTTCCTTGATGTTCCATAGAGTCTTGTCGGCAAGATTTTCATCCGCACAGATGAAATTGCCGATATTGACTTTTTTTATGCCGAGGCTCGCCGCCAACCGCACCAGTTCATCCATCTCATGATAATTCTCCGTGTTTGCAACCATGTGCAACACGATGCGGCCCCTGTCATCATCCGTGAGCTGCGACTGAAATTCTTTTATGTTATTTACAATGTCTAATAATGTAAATTTTTTGCTTTTAAAGCGCATCTGGTTTGCGTGCGTCTTCTCCGTGGCCGCGTTAATGGAAATGACCAAACGGTAGATTTTTCCCCGAAACACACGCCCCCATTTTTCCGAAAGCAGGGATCCATTGGTCGTTAATGTAATGATATTCTTACTATTGTTAAGAATTAATATTTTACCAATTACATCCTCAAGCATCGGGTACAGCAATGGCTCTCCCCATCCAGTAAGATCAATTGAACGCGCATTGGATATTGCATTTTTCAATTTATCAATATCAGAATGGCTGACAACGGTCCCCTTGTAGTCTGCGTCCCTACAAAAGAAACATGATGCATTGCAGTGTGAATTAAGGGCAATACTCAATAGCGCAGGATAAGTATACCGCTTCAAATATTCTGGGAGCCCATTACCGTTATATAATTCCGGAGATCGGGCAAAAAGTGCCTTGCCTATATCGCGATGCGCACCAATCTTGTCGAATTTTGGATTGGCGGCTATGTGACCTTCCAACGCATTGATGCGTGAGATCAGGCGATGGCTACTCAGCTCCACACCGCCCGTGATGAGTGAGATCGCCTGAGAGGGAGGACGGAATTTGCTGAAAATCCTCCCGCGATAAATCCTCCCACCAAGCGACCTCAAACGGCGATACAGCGTAACGATCATCTGCGGCAATCCCTTACTTTAATTTCGCGTCGATTCGACTTGCATCCAAAACGCTGACGGTTCGGACAGCGGAAATTTCTCGCGCATGATGGCGAATTCCGGGAAGGCTTGACACATGATCTGTGGATATTTCAACATCAGATTGTTTCCCGCCCAGATTATTTTCATCCGAGAATTGTGCACCAGATAGGCCTGCAACAGATATTGCTCGTTCCAGTAAAGCCCCTGATCGAAATAGACCTTCGGATAGCGGCGCGGCAGGCTGATATCGTGGACATGGACCAGAACGCCGGGCTTCAGCCGGGGCAGGATATCCAGATATTCAAGCTGGACGTCGTTGCCCTCGCGCAGCACATGGGTCGAATCGATGAAGAGGATATCGCCCGCCTCCAACTGATCGAAAAGCGAGAGCTCGACGGCTTGCAGGGGCTTTTCGATGAGCGTAATGGCGTCGAGTACATCTTCGATATTGCGCGCGGGAAAGGGCTCGATGGCGGTGATCTGGCAGGGCACCCCGTCGGCCTCCCGGTTGGCCGCGGCGGCGGCGGCGGCGAGAATGGTCGACTGCCCGGAGCCGATTTCAATGATACGGCGCGGCTTGAAGTGCCTGATCAGTGAATAGTAGATATGCGCGTCCACGGCCATGTATACGCTGTTGATCAGCCAGAACCCTTTGCCGTGGGCTGGCTGATGAATGGGGAAACGATCGCGGAATTCCTGGATATAGGCCGGCAGCACGGTGCGCAGCAGTTCCAGCGAATATTCGTCGTTCATATCGATGCCGGCCAGGGCGCTGGTCTGCTCCCAGAACCCCGGCGGGAAATCCGCTTCGTCGGGAATTGGCGAGTAGTAGTGCCGGGCGACTAATGAATAATTATATTTATTAGCCAGCCACCGCAGGATATACTCGCTCGCCCGTATGAGGCGGCGCCGAGGCCCGTACGCCGCTCCAGCTGCTTTTCGGCGGATATACTCGCCCTCCCGTATGAGGCGGCGCCTGAATTTATTGAGAATGTTTTTCATGATCTTCACGTTAGAGTATGATGACAGTCATTAAAACAAAAACAGCCGAGCCACGCAACACCCCTCCCGATTGCCCCCGCTTTGCGTTGGTCACCCCCGTTGCACCGCCCAGTCCCTCCGGGCAGTCGCGGGTTCTTGGATCCTTGCTGGAAGGCCTTGGCCCGGACCGCGCCGTCGTGCTGACCGAAGACGGCGCCGCCGTCTCTCGCGGGTTTCATGGATTCCCCTATTACCGGCTGCCCCTGGGGCCTGTGGTCCAGCGCATCCTCGGCATCCTGACGCGGCGCCTTGGCACGCGGCATCACGATATCCTGCTGCTGGCGTTGTCCTGGCGTATCGGGCAACTCGCACGCCGCCACCGAAGCCAGGTGGTGATCGGCTGCACGGCCAGCCCCTATGACATTCCGGCGGCTTGGCTGGCGGCGCGGCGTCTGGGCTTGCCGTTCATCGCCTATCTGTTCGATGACCCGGTGATGCAATGGACCGATCCCACGATGCGCGCCCTGGCCAAGCGGTGGGCGGAACGATGGATGGGCGAGGCTGCCGCCGTGATCGCCCCCAATGAGGTTCTTGCCCGTGATGTGCGGGAAGCCTTTGGGGTGCATCCCCTGGTTCTCCGGAATCCGGCGCCACCGGGGGCCTTCCGTGCTTCGGGTGCGGACGAGGAAGCCTTCGCCGGTCAGCCGGTGCGGATCGTCTATACGGGCTCGATCTATCACGCGCATTTCGACGCCTTCCACAATCTGCTCAGGGCGATCCCTGGGCTGCCCTTCGCCACCGAGCTGCATGTCTATACCAGCCAGGACCGGCAATGGCTGGAATCCAACGGGATCACGGGGCCGGTGGTCTGGCACGATCATATCGACGACGACGCGGTCTTCGACGTGCAGCGCCGTGCCGGCATCCTGTTCCTGCCACTGGCCTTTGCCAGCGATATTCCGCAGGTGATCCGCTCTTCGGCGCCGGGCAAGCTGGGCGAATATCTGGCGAGCGGGAGGCCGGTTCTGGCCCATGTGCCGGCGGGAAGCTTCGTCGCGGAATTCCTCGCGGCGCGGAACTGCGGATATGTGGTGGACGTCAATGAGGCCGATGCGGTGCGCGAGGCCCTGCTTCGGATCGTCGAGGATCAAACCGCGACGGCGGCGATGGTTGCACGCGCCCAGGAGATCGCCGTGAAGGAATTCGCCCTGGAGGCTATCCGCGGCGATTTCGTGCAGATCCTTTGCCGGGCAGCCGCGTCGGCGGGCGGCTGATACCAATGGCTGAAAATTATGACCGTTCGTTTCCCGCCCTTCCCCACCATTTGTATTATCCACAGATGTCGCAGATTTCCGCAGATGAAGGACTTATTGCCTTGGAATCTGCGGAAATCCGCAACATCTGTGGATAACCAATCGAAAGCCGTGATCAGTCAATATTTTCAGCCGTCGGTATGAGTCAGAATCAGCCGGAGGGCTACTCGCGGGAGGCTTGGTCTTCCGCCAGACGATCGATGACCGATGTGTAATAGGCCGCGATCGTCTCCGTGACCTTGTTCACATCCAGCCGTTCCTGGACGACCCTCCAATTGATCTCCGCCGCCCGATCGACCAAAGCGTCATCGCTTACCGCGCGGATCAGGCGTTCGGCGATCAGGTTCTCATCCTCGGGCGGAACGATGAAGCCCCCTACCCCGTCCTCGATCCATTCATCGGCGGCGGCGGTGCAGGACTGGATCGGGAACGAGCCCATGGTCAAGGCCTCCAGGAACGAGGTGCTGAGACCATCGGCGATGCTGATCCCGATCGACACCCTGGCCGAGCCATGCAGCCGCAGCATGTCCAGATGAGGGGTTCCCGCAGGCAGGCAGGATAAATCGAGCCCGGTCTCCTGGGCCAGCAGTTCGGCGGCGATGCGCACGTCGGGTGTCGCCGAGTATAGCCGAATCTGGTAGCCCTTCAGATGCTCCGCCGCCTTCTTCACCGCGGCGAGGGCGGTCAAGGCGCGTCCGGCGAAATGCTGGTAGCCCTTGATGGCGATGACCTTCCGCCCCGACGTCGGACCGGGCACCCTCAGCGCCGAGGCCACCGCGAGGTCGATCCCGCCGCCATTCGGAACGACCGAAAGAATTTGGCCGCGCAGCCCCATCTGCTTGGCCAATTCGACATCCCGCCGGCATTCGGCCGAATAGAAATCCGCCTGCTCAAGGATGGCCTTGACCCGCTCCTCATGCTCCGCCAGACGCCCGAACAGCATGATGTCACTGCCATAATTGGTGACGATCCACGGCGGGAAGGCGTCCCCCATGCGCTCCTTGACCGTCAGACATAGATAGCCGGCCCCCTGGAACTCCATGGAGTGCACGACGTCCGGTTTGATTCGCCGGATAATCATCTCCAGCCAGTACTCGCGCCAGCGCCAGCGCCAGCGCTTCGTCAGGATATCGATGGCGGCTTCGAAAATGCTGGGCTTCAGAGGAGACAGGCAGACCCAGTTGACCTTGCTGGAACTTTTTTGTAATGGCAGGTAGCCGGTGAATCTGGACTTATCGATCATTTCATGCGGGTGGGCCAAATAGGCGCTGAAAAGATAACGCTCGAAGTTCAGACCATCCGTGCATTGCAGCCAACGTGCCAAGTGTGGGCTGTCGATCATGCCAACAAACAAAATCTTCATAAGCGCAAGCTCCGAATATCGTCAGGAGGAGGCTTGTCAGGATGTCCAATTATAACGATCGTGCCTCGGGCCTTTATCTGTTGCAAGTGCTCTTGTTGGGGAATTTCCGGGCCAAAATTCTTATTGTCGCCTTGGCTACAACCCACATTAACAGAAAAATATTCCATCATCCCCGCCCACAGGTGGCCACAATGCCAATAATGAGACATCCCGGCGAGCGGCCTCGGAGGCTTAATATCGGTATCCGTTGCCATCGGCAACAAATTATCGGCGAATCCAATGGACTGCATCAAACTTTTCCCCGTCTTCTGGAGTGCCTACCCCAGTCGAGGCTATGCCGTGGGATAACCAGCGAAACCACCGCCGCCCCTCATTCTCCACATTTTCTTTGAGAATAGTAAGGCGACCTCTTGATAAAGCAGAAAGCACGATTGCGCATACGGTTAAAAGTTCGCCATTCCCTGTGGGGCGATGAGGGAGGACAATCGCCTCATAACGACCCTGATGCAACGCTTTCGCCATATTGGCGAATATTTTTACCATCCAGATCAATTTCCCGGTTCTCGGCATGTCCGGTCCCAATGAAATGTATGAACCATCCAGTCTCGATTTTTTCGTCTGAAAATGCCCAGCGTAGGAACTGCTGTCTCCAATCATCATCAATTCATAACTTTCTGGTGCGTAATGAGAGAATCCTTCCGCAATAACGAGTGCGAAATGATCCTCGCAGAAAGGAGGCAAGTGATCGCCGATGATGGCGGTCTTCCTGGGCAGGCTCGGGCGTTGATCCGGTATCGTTCGGATAGCCCAAAATGCACCATGTGGAATCTGAAGTGGCTCGCCTTTCGCCGTAATCCGATGGAAGGTCTCGCAGCAAAGAAACCGCCATCCCGCGCCGAAATCCGACGGCTCCCACCCGGAACGGTGTTCCTGATAGGCAATACCATTTAGGCCCCACCCGTCTGTGGCCCCTTCCTCATAGTGCTGCGGCATGTACCCATAAGGGGTGAAAACGGCGATCTGCTGCCGGGCGACACGCTCACAGTTAACAATCACCGCCTCGCCAATTTCTTTATCGAGATGCTCGATGACATCAACCAGAAAAATGCTGTCAACACTTCGGTCCGGCAATTTTTGTAAAGCCAAAAGAGCGTCAGATTTTATAATAATGCAGCCGTTATCGTGAATGAACCTATTCTGTAGTATCTCAACATACTGATCAAACGGCTCCACACATAGGTGTACATCTGGGCGGAAATAGGACATGGGCCGGATACCGCACCCCACGTCGAGGACGACTTTCGTCGATAACAAGGCCTGACGAAGAGCGATATCCAACTCTTCCGGAGTTGCGAACCATTGCGTAACTTCATCCATTCCGCGTACCATTAGCGAACGAGCGAGCGCAGCCATTGGCGTGCCGTAGAGATAATCGATTTTTGATGATCGGACACTATCCCAACGGGGGCCAAGGGAAACGAGAAGATTTCGTCAACCGGCGTCAGCTGCGTACTGCGGCATGCGCACATGATCATATTCGGTCGAACCGCCGATGGCAGGGTTGCCTTATTGTAAATGGCCCCCCTCAAATCTTCATAGAAGAGTTCCGCTCCAATGAAATCTTCAAAGTCTTTTTCCGTAATTCCAGTAAGAATATGATGCTGGTTGTTTTCCGCCGCCTCGTCATACGGAACATCAATCATCAAACGCTCCGTCCATTTGGATTTGATCGCCACCTCAAGGCCATCCGGAACATGCTCAAGTACACCGCGAGAAACAACGTAGTGAACAGGGGTCATACTCCTTACATACTCAACGGTATCTTTGCAGACATAGGTGATATTCGGAGCATTATAATTTTTCTCCGCATAAACCTTACAGTCATTAGAGATGTCGATACCAGTTACTTGAGAATTCGGAATTGTGGCGAGATGCGAGCAGCCATGCCCAACCCCGAAACCGATGTCAAGGATTTGGATCGGACCCGGCACCGCATGGCTCGCGAGATCGAATTCGATAACCCTCTTAAAGAAGTCGTAGCTGGATACGTGGCGGTTCACCTCTTCTTGATTATGGGTGACACCTGGAATTAGCCGCTCGCCTTCGTTATAGATAATCTGCTCTTCGGTAGAAAGTTGCTTCATGACGCACTGCCCTCAAATCAAAATTGTCGTTAGTGCTACTCGTCAACCTTGTCACAAGACCACTTCAGCCGTGGCAAGATAACACCTTCCCATCCACCAAAATAATCGCCTCGGAGCTCTCCTGAGTCATATATTTCTATCTCGATGGATTCATCAAACCGAAATGTATCCGTGTATCCATCCGTCCAAATAAGAATGACGGGACGATATACACCCTCACGCAACAAATCCGCCGGGATCGTACAGGTGCTCCGGTAAGTCCCGATGGGGCGTTTTTGCGCATGCCAATTCGGCTCATGGTTGCCGAGAGACCCAAACAGGCAAACGCCCTCTTGCGTATAAACCGCCAGGGTCGTTCCTAGCCGCGTGCCTTCGACCATGTTCCAGTAAGTGGCTTCTATCGTAATGCTTTCGCTATTACTAAAACGTGACGATACCTGTCCGGAGGCATTTAAGGCTCTGATCGAGCGAAGACGAAAAATACTGTTTCCCGGCGCATCGTCTTGGCAATCCCATTCCAGTTCACCGTTGACCAGCGCTCCCGATGCGAGATATCCGTTCACCACCTCATCGACCGGACCGTCTTCTACCAAGATTCCGCCATCAAGGTGAATGGCCCGCGAGCACAAAGACCGCACGGCGGCCATGTTATGGCTGACGAACAAAACGGTCCTGCCTTCGCGGCTGACCTGCTCCATCTTTCCCATGCATTTTTTCTGGAACCCAGCATCGCCAACGGCGAGCACCTCGTCAACGATCAGGATGTCCGGTTCAAGATGAGCCGCGACCGAAAACGCCAGCCGCGCATACATTCCCGAAGAGTATCTCTTTACGGGTGTATCAAGGAACCTTTCAACGCCGGAGAAATCCACGATTTCATCAAATCGCTGCCTAATTTCCCGCCGTGTCATACCGTAGATAACGCCCTTCAGAAAGATGTTCTCTCTTCCCGTCAACTCCGGGTGGAATCCAGTACTGACCTCCAACAGGCTGGCGATACGACCGCAAAGCCTCGCCTCTCCAGCCGTTGGGTCCGTAATACGGCTCAGGATCTTCAGCAGCGTCGATTTACCACTGCCGTTGCGTCCAATGATCGCGACCCGTTCACCGTCGTTGACGTTGAACGAAACGTTATTCAATGCCAAAAAGCGCTCACTGGTAATCTTTTCCCGGCGCCGCCCCAATAGCCGCGCACCGACGGAACTAAGCGTTTCCGCCAACGTTTTGTATTGGGACACAGATTCCTTATGTAATATCTCGTATTCTTTGCTTAGTCCAGCCGCTTGAATAACTTCTTTCATGGCGTTTATACTTTGTCCGCCAAAGTTCTCTCCATGCTAACAAAATAACGCGCCCCGAGTATGAGGCACGATATCGAGACGATGGATGAAAGGATGATCCCTGGAAAATACAGTTCCTGATCTACGATTGCCCAACGGAACAGGTCTATGATCCCTGCCATGGGGTTTATATAATAAATAAGCTTCAAAGAGGCTGGAACAAGCTCTGTCGCATAGACCACTGGAGACACGTAAATACCTAACTGTAAAATGAACGGCAATATGTGTCGAAAGTCCCGGTAGGTTGCATTAAGCGAGGATAATATCAGCCCGATCCCCACAGTAGGGACCAGCAATAACACCGCCACAAATGGAACTAGCAACACATGGACCGGCGGGACATAGCCTATGACGATCATTACCGGCATCATCAAAGTAAGCATTATCAAAAAATCTACGTATGAAGAAAGTATTGACGCCAGAGGGACAACAATCCTGGGGAAATATACCTTTGAAATCAAAGATGCTTCATCAATCAGCGAATTGCTGCTCTCTGCGATAGCACTGGAAAAAAACAGCCACGGAATCAGACCGGAGAAGACCATAATCGCATATGGAGTCTCATTTACACTTGGAAGTTTAGCTAGAATGCCAAAAATAGCGTAAAAGATCAAAAGCATTATAATGGGCCGGATCACGCACCATAGCAGCCCCACAACCGTTTGCTTGTAACGGACGACAACATTTCGCCATGCCAAGAAACCCAAAAGTTCCCTGTACCGCCAGACCTCTTGCCCATACTGCGTATTGACGTTCTGCGGCCTCACAACGATATCAAATTCGTTTCGCATGCGACTCCATGAGGATAGCTGAGGCCGATATTATGTCGCAAGTTAAGACACAATCGACTAGCTTCATAACCTTACACAGTGCAACAACACCATTACGCGCGCAAGCGTGGCATCGAGGATGCCACGCTGCCTCTCGCGGCTCGCTACCAGAATGCCGCATGTTAATCTGTGGCTTGACCTCAGCCACGTAAAATCAGAGGGGATAGATACCCGCCATCTAAACGGCTCGTCAAGCGCCATATGTGAGGCTTTTTGGGGCTTGTTGTAAAATAGCAACATGAAGCTGGGGAGACTGCCGCCGCCATTGCACAGCGATCGGCGCGTGCGCAATCTTCGACCGCCACGAAATCGAAGGTTTCCGAACCATCGCCGAGAACGACCGTCTCCCCGAGCTATCGACCCTGATTTCCAGGGTGATCACGGATATTCTCGATCTTCATGCGTATAGGGACCGGAACCATTGAACAATTGCCGGAATGCGGCGATGACCGTGGCCTGTGGCGCGCGGATCTCCGGGAAGGTTTGATTACGGGTTTCAGGGTCGTCCTCGACGATAAGAATCCGGGCTTTTCCGCCATCGGATAGCTCGGTGCTTGCTGTCATGGCTCATACGTCCCTGTGACACCCATCCGCCCTATCGAACGCCGCCCGCGCCGGAGAAGTTTCCGGCACGGCTTCGATGCGGCGCAAGCGGAAATACGTGAAGCGAGATGAAGGAGTACGTGTACGTCCTCGAAGGAGTCCTGACCATCGAGATGGACAACGGCACCCGCCGCGACTTTCCGGCGGGATCGATTTTCATCGAAGCCTTCGGCACGCGGCATCACGGCATGAATCTCAGGGCTGTGCCGGCCAAGCTCCTGTTCATCGATCATGCGGAGGAGGGGCAGTCCAACACGATCAGGACGGAACCGCCGGGGGCCCCACCGGATACGGCGAAGCCTGACGGCCATTAACTAGCGGGAGGCCAGAATGGCCTCGAACGTCTTCCCCATCGCCGCCCAATCGACCTCGGCGGCCAGCGCCGGAGCGAGGACATCCTCCCCTTCCATCCAGGCGGCGAGGCAGCCCTCCTCCGTCAAAGCCATGTGCAGGGCGTGGTTGAGTTCGTACTCCGCCCAGGCATAGCCGGCCTCCCGAAGCGCCGATTGCATCGCATTCTGCACCAGGCTCCGCACCATCGCATGCGGCTCCGAGAGCGGCACTTCCACCGGGCGCCCGGCGATCGCGGCGGCGCAGGCCCGCTTGTCGAAGGAGGCGTGACCGCGGCACGCCAGTGGCCGCACCGGGTGAATGATACAGACCCCGCGCAGAATCATCGGGCAGCGGGATCGGAGCGCCAGCCTCCCCGCCTCATCGCGCCCATGGGTGATGGTGTCGGCCTCGGCGATCCGCCGGGGGAGATCGAGTTGGGCGCCGCCCGGCGTCTCATGGATGCGGCAGATATAGCGGGCGAGAAGAAAGATTTCGGGGGCCGAGGCCGTGACCCTGAGCGTGCAGCAGGCCGGGCATCCCTTGTGACAGGCGAGGGCGGGAAGACCCTCGGCCTGGATGGCGACATTGCCCTCGAAAAAGTCGAATGCCCGCGCCGTCACCGCATCGATCAGCGCCGCATGGCCGCGCCCGGCAGCCAGGATCCCGCCGAAAGACCGGTGCATGGCCTTGAAGAACGCCGCCGGCCCGGACTCTGGTTCATTTGCCATCCCCCCTTCATTCGCCATCTCTTGCTCCCCCGACCAAAAGCTTCCCTTCTTGTATGATCGCGGCAGCACACGCGGCCAATCCCCGCAATCGATAGGTGTGTCGTATATATGACGTTATGGGGCCATGCAATTTCAAAACTTTTCCGATTTACAGGGGTGCGGAGGTTGATATTGTAATCAATGCTGAATAATTTTGAGGGGGAAACATGTCCCCCGCTCCCTGTCGATCGGTGTGGACAACTTACGGAGATAAAGAAATGAAGCTCAGCGCCCGTAACGCCCTCAAGGGCAAGATCGAAGACCTGCACAAGGGAGCCGTGACGACGACGGTGAAGATCGCCGTCGGCGGCAACCACATCACCTCCTCGATCACCAATGATGCGGCGGAAGATCTGGCCCTCAAGGTCGGCGACGAAGTCACGGCCATCATCAAATCCTCCGACGTCATCATCGGCAAATAAGCCTTTTCGAATAACGGCCGGCGGGGCGAGGCAAAGCGGCTTTTGCCGCTGATCCCGGTCTGCCGGCTCATTCCTGGAGACAGTCGCGGCAATGGCGGCACCAAGCAAAATCGATGCGATGCTGGCCCTGCGCAGCGACGGGCGGCTTCTGGTGGGACGCGACCGCATCGCCATTCTCGAAGCGGTCGCCCAGCATGGCAGCATCACCGAGGCAGCCAAGGTCTTAGGGTTCAGCTACAAGGCGGCCTGGGATGCCGTGGCCGCCATCAACAATTTGATGCCGCGGCCAGTCCTGATCACGCAGACGGGCGGACGGCGCGGCGGCGGCGCCGTGGTCACCGAGGAGGGCCAGCGCCTCATCATCGCCTTTCGCCGCCTGGAGGCCAAGCTTGCCCGCATCTCGACCCTCATCGCCGAAGAGGGGCTCGACACCCACACCGATCTTCTTTTCTGGAGCGTCGCCATGAAGACCAGCGCCCGCAACGTCTTCCGCTGCACGGTCACGGAGGTGCGGCGGGCACCGGTCAATGTCGAGGTGGTCCTGAAAGTGTCCGACGCGCATTCCATCATCGCCGTCGTCACCAATGACAGCGCCGACGATCTCGGCCTCGAAATCGGGCGCGAGGCGGTGGCTCTGGTCAAAGCGTCCTTCGTCATGCTGGCCCGCGCCGATGACGGTCTCAAGCTATCGACGCCCAACCGGATCGCCGGGACCGTGCTGGAGCGTATCGACGGCGGCGTCAATTCGGAGATCGTGCTCGATATCGGCGGCGGCAAGACGCTGGTCTCGGTGGTCACCCGAGCCGGCGCCGATGAATTCCCGCTGCATCCGGGCGATCAGGTCTGCGCCTTTTTCAACACATCGCAAGTCATCCTCGCCGTCGATTGACGCCACGGCGCCAGTGGCCCCTCATGTCTTTCCTTCGAGCCGTTCAGCCCTGGCGGAACAGGGAGAACAGCACCGGCACCTCGATGCCGATGGCCCCGGCCGGCGGTGGCGGAAAAGCCGCGATCCGGCGAACGGTTTCCACCGCCCCCGCCTGAAGCAGGCTGGCCTCGCTGCCGCCGGCCACGTTCAGCGATTCGGCGGCAACCTGGCCATCGGCGAGGATGGCGAAACGCAAGCGGACCTGACCGGCCAGCCCCAACCGGCGCGCTGCCGGCGGGTAGATCAGACGCTGCTGAATCTGCTGCCGGATCAGGGCCAGATAGGCGTCGACGGCACCCTGTTGGCCGGCGCGCTCGCCGATCGAATTGTTTCCGCTCCCCGTCTCTTCGTGACCGGCCTGCCCGCCTCCCGCCGGGGGTGCTCCCGAGGTTTCGCCTGATTCCTTATCGACGGATAGAGATTCCGGCGAAGGCAGGCTCACCGCCGGCTTGGGCCGGGCCTTGGGGGGCGGCGGCTTGGACCGGGCCGGAACATGCGGTGCCGTGACGGCGGGCATCTTGGGAGGCGCCCCCGTCTCGGCGGGCGCGGCCGGCGCGGCCGGTTCCGGGGCCGCTTCGAAAACCACCCGGATCGGCGGCGCTGTCCGCGTGTCGATTGGCGGCGACGAAGAGAACCAGGTCAGAATCGTGACGTGGAGAAGACAGGAGAGAGCGGTTATCCACCACCCTCTCCCGCCCCCCGGCTCAGAACTGCATGCGCAGATTGGTGAAGAAGTTTCTGCCTTCGGCATGATAACCATCTTCGATCTGGTAATTGGCATCCGAGATATTGTTCACGCCGAATTCCAATTTCGTGGATTCGACGATCTCATAGGCGAGTTTGATATTTGCCGTGGCGAAGTCGCCGCTCCGGAAATAGATGACGTTGTTGGCAACGCTCTGGAACCAGCGCTTGCTGTCGAATTCAAAGCTTGGAACCACGGACCATTTCGAACTCGGCTTCCAGACCGCATAGACAAAGAACTTATGCTTCGGCGTATCGGCCGGAACCGCGAAGCCGTTGACATTGGTGCGTTGCAGGAAGGCGTAGTTGGCCCCGGTTTCGAGCTGCTCAAGGATCTGGCTGCTCGCCTCCAATTCGAAGCCCTTATGAGTCTCGATGCCGGTGTTCTGGTTCTGCGAGGTGGCGCCGACCACCGGCAAGACCACCGGAACACTGCCGATGGCATTGCGCACCCGGCTATAGAAGATGTTGGCGCCAAGCTTCGTCTGGCCGACCGTATCCTTGGCGCCGATCTCGAAATTGTCCGAGGTTTCGGGTTGCAGATAAGGATTGCCGGTGAAAGTGCCGAAGCGGCTGCTGAACATCTCGAACAGGGTCGGGAAGCGCGTGCGCTCGGTGACGCTGCCATGAACGGTGCCGGTTTCGTCGAAATGATAGGCGACGGCGAATTCGGGGTTCCAGGCGCGATTATTGCCGACCGGATAGTTCACCACGGCGCCATAGGGCGGGCTTGCCGGGACGATCTTGAAGGCATCGAAATCCTGGGCTCCGAGCACCTGCCGGTAGTCGAAGCTGACGCCTTCGGTCACGTCCCATTTGGGGGCCGGGTGGAAGGTGTTTTCGATCGCGGCGGAATAGGTGTTTTCCTCGTCGCGCAGCCAGGGCTGCGTGTACCAGACCCCGAATTTGGCGTTGGTCGCGTTCCAGCCATTATGCTGGTCGAAGCGGTAATGCAGGGCGAATTTCAGATTGTCCAAGCCGTTCAGAAGCATCTCGGACAATTCGGCGCTGCCCCCGGCGGCGCGGTCGTCATATTTGCTGTTGAAGGATTTCGGCGAATTCTGGGTCGTATAGGCGGCACTGTCGAAACTGTCGAGTGCGTTGTAGAAGCGGTCGATATAGGCCCGGAACTTCACATAGGAACCGGCATCGTCGAGGCTCGTGCGCGACAGGTAATAGAGGCTCTGCTTGTCCCAGGACGGCCAAGTCCAGAATTTCTGGCTCGCCAAATTCGCGGGGGGAATGAGCGTGTCGGGAACGGGGTTGTCCTTCTGGCCGACATGGATGATGAGGTTGAGGCTGTATTCATCCTGGGCATTGGGCTTATAGCCCGCCTTGGTGTTGAGATCGAAATCCTCATGGTAGGAACGGTTGCGGTTGCCGCCATTCTCGAAGGTGCCGGCGCTGAAATCGTCGGAGAGGCGGAAATGGTTCTTGTAGGTTCCGGTGGCGGCGCTCTGCAGGAACCAATCGCCCTGGCGCGTGCCGGCGAAGACATCGGCGATCTCGCCGTTGAGGGCGCCGTTGCCGTCGAAGCTGGAGCCGATGCGGGCGTCGCCTTCGAAGGGCTTCGTGACCTCGCGGCTGACGAGATTGACGGCACCGCCCATGGCGCCCGGCCCGTCGATAACCGAGGTGAAGCCCTTCGAGACCTGGATCTCGCTATAGGTCGAGGTGGATAGCCGGCTGAAATCGACGCGGTTATCGACCGGCAGATAGACCGGGATCCCGTCGATATAAAGCGGCACGCGCCAGCGGTCGAAGCCCCGGATCCAGATATCGGTCTCGTTGCGCGCCCCCATCTCGCTGACGCTAGCGCCGGGGACGAGCTGGATGGCCTTGTCCAGCGTGTCGCGGTTGAAGAGCTGGATCTCGTCCTGCGTCAGCGTCGTCCCGCCGAGAGAACCCGAATCCGGAGCCGGCGCCGAGGCGTTGACCTCGCCGATCTCGAACACTTTGCCGACATCTTCAGCGTGAGAAGTGGTGGCGCACAAGCACGCGCAGGTTGTAACGAAGAGTATTTTTCTTGTGGTCATTGCTTTCCCATTTTTCTTAAAGGCTGTTTAGAAAGGTCAGAAGGCCGGTCCGCTCATCGGCCGGAAGGCTCGCGAAGGCGTCGCGCGCGGCTTGGGCTTCGCCGCCATGCCAGAGGATGGCTTCGGACAGAGTCCGGGCGCGGCCGTCATGCAGGAAGCCGGTTTGGCCGTTGAGGTTCTTCGCCTCTCCGATCCCCCAGAGCGGCGCTGTACGCCACTCGGCGCCGCCGGCCAGGAAGTCCGGCCGCCCATCGGCGAGGCCGGGGCCAAGATCATGAAGCAGCAGATCAGTATAAGGATGAGCGCCCCCCAGATCGGGCAGGTGGCATTGGGCGCATCCAAGTTCCGAGAACAGCGCCTCCCCCCGGCGCGTGGCCGGATCTTCGGCGTGGCGGCGATGCGGCGGTTCGAGCCCCCGGAGATAGGCCACGAGTTGGCCGAGCCGCGCGGCGCTCAGCTCCGGCTGCGGACCGACCGGCGCGGCTTGGCATTCGGTTTGGATTTCCGTGCAGTTCTTGGCGGGAAAGAGCGGTGAGGTTAGCCCCATATCGCCATTCGCGGCGGCGGCGGCTTGCTGCTTCAAATTCGGCTGGTTGGCCTTCCAGCCAAAGCGGCCGAACACCATGCCGCCGGTTTCGATGTCGTAGACCCGGTTCGGATGGCCGCGGACGGGACCACCGCTTGCCGCCTGCTTCTCCGCCTGCGCCAGGATTTCAGCTTCGGAGACGGCGTCGAGAATGCCGCTGCCGAGGACCGAGGGAGCGGCCCGTACCGAAAACATCGTCTCGTGCCCGAATTCGCCGAAAGCGAGGTTCCGGAATTCCAGATGCGGCTTGCGCAGGAGGGCCTGCGTCCCGTCGGCGAGGACGACCGCGTGCTCGGTGTAGGTGATCCTGGCACTGCCTTCCGCCGGAATGCCGGGATTGGCGTGGTCGTTGAGCTGATCGCCATAGGCCGGATGCGGATTCGGGCCGCCATGAGGACCGGCGCCGGGAACGCTCAACCGGACGAGCGCGCCATGCAGCGGCGTATCCGGCCCCGAAGGAACGCTGCCCCTCCCGTTTTGGACATGGCAGCCAAGGCAGGAGATGTCGTTATAGACCGGCCCCAACCCGACGAAATCCGCATCGTCGCGCGCCGGCGGCATCAGCCAGATCTGCCGGAACAAGACGCGGCCTTCCCGGAAGGCATCGTCCGTCTGGGCCGACACGGGAAGCGAGGCGGCCATCAGGAAGCCGGCGGCAAGCGCGATCCTGCGCCGGTTCAAGGGATCGCACTCGAAAGGGCCGTTGCCGTGTCGATCGCCGCCGAAATTTTTTCCGACCAGCGAGCCTCCGCTTCCCGTGCGGCGGGATCGGGAGTCCCTCCCTCCCGCCGTCTCCCGACAAAAGCGGGTGCCAGTTCCAGCGCCTCGCTCTCGCCCTCGGGCACGGTTGTCAGCAGGGACTCGATTTCGGCGAAAACGAGTGACTTCGAATCGGCCCGGCGCAGCTTGGCCCAGATCGGGGCGAGGTGCTCACGCGGCTGATAGATCATGGCGTCGAAGAGCGCATTATCGATATCGCGGCGCTTGGCGAAGAGGGCGTTGTCGAAGGCGAGGCGCTCCACCCCCGGCATCGTCCAGGGATTGAAATAGCCGGGCGGGGGGCCATTATCGACCGAGGGCGCATAGACCGCGGGCCGGACGGCGAGCCGGCGGAGGTCGGGATCGATCAGCAGGCGCTGCCCCGGCGCCGAAAGCACGAAGCGCACGAAATCCAATCCCGCTTCCGGATTGGGGGCCGAGTTCGGGATCGCAACCGTGGCGGGCTCGAAGGCGTTCGCCGAGGGATAGACGAAGCGGAGCTTGGCGCCGCGCGCGATCGTCTGGCTGGCGAAGAAGTCGATGGTGATGGCGATGGGCTTCTGCCCGCTTTCGACGGCAGCCAGGATGCCGTCGCCGCGTCCGGCTTGCAGGGCTGAATTGGCCGCGATCCGCGCCAGCAGCGCCCAGCCCTCCTTCCAGCCATGAGCTTGCAGGATGATTTCGGTAATGGTGGGCGCGAAGCCGATCCGCGACGGCACCGGCATGACGATCTGCCCGGCATAGGCGGGGTCGGCGAGGTCGGACCACTCGCGCGGCTCCGGCAGGCCGGCTTCACGCAGCTTCGCGCTGTTGACCGCAAACCCGTAGCCGGCGATCTCGGTCGCCTCGTAGAAGCCTTCGGGGTCGGAGATAGCCTCCCGCCCGATGCGGCCCGGAAGTCCGGTGCGGTCGATATCGAGCCGCCGGAAAACGCCCTGGCCCTTCAATTGCAGGAAAGTGCGCAGCGAAGGCGCCCAATAGACATCGACCAGCCCCTTTCCGGCGCCGGTCAGATAGTCCCTGGCGTCGTCGCCGCTATGCCAGACGATATCGATCCGCGTATCCGGATAGGCACGCTGGAAAGCGTCGGTATATTTGGAAACGATTTCCTGCGGATAGCTGGTCATCACAACCAGCGTCCGCGAGGGATTGGCCGATGCGGGATTGGCAAGGCCGGGGCGCGCGCCTGCGGCAAGGCCGATCCCCAAGAGAGACTGAAGGAATTTGCGTCGCTGCATCATCATCGGGCCGGCTCCAATCGTTATATATACAGAAGTTATAACGATTGGAAGAGCAACAGAAAAACCCCCGATCCGTCAAGCAACAATTTATGCAGGAGAGACGACACCCTCTGTCGAAATCACCACAAACCGAAGCAAGCGAAGAACAATGGCTGGCATAGCGTGCATATCATCCCGCAAGAGCGCGAGGCGATTGCAAAAGTGGAACACCATTCGACGGCTTGGTTCGGTTTGATCAGGGCCGCGCATGAACCCTGAATCGGCTTCCTCAAGTCTTTGACCGCCGCCTGCGAGCCCCGCCGATCGGCGGGGCCGTCTGCGCTTCGGAGCGCGTCGCCGCTCGGGGCATGGCTGCTCTTCTTGAACTTCAGCGGCCGACACTGACCCGCTTGGCGAGATGGCGGGCAAGGTCGCGGTCATGGCGACGGGTGTGCTGCGCCAGCCAATTCATCAGGTGGTCGATCAACTCGGCCGCGGTGATCTGAGTGCCGGCACCGATATCCCGTTCAAGTTCTTTTAATTTCAAGCGCATATAGTCATGCTGCATCTTGTGGTCGGAGAAGAGCGGATAGCGGCTCTGGAGCATCGCCGTCTCTTCCTTGTCGAGATGGGCGTTCATGACGGTGGCCAGTTCCGAGACGGTGCTCGATACCGCGTCGTTGCCCGTTCCGTCGCGGCTGGCGCGATGGAGGCGGTTGAGCAATTCAACAAAGCGGCGATGACCCTCATCCATGAAAGACCAGCCGGTCTCCAAGTCTTCGCCCCAATCCACCAGCTTCGTCATGGCATCCTCCATATCCGTCGGGCGGGAGCATCATTCCGGCTACAGAAAGCAGTCGTCGATATCGCCGCCACCGTTTTCCGACTCCGCCGTTGCCGTCAGGGGCTCCTCGGCACCATCCTCGGCGAACAGGTCGTGAACCATACGCTCGCTCGCCATGGTGTAGCGATCCCCCAGCAGGCGTAGCACATCGCCGCGAATGGCTTCCATCTGTGCCGGATCGGCATCGGTGCCGGTACCGTCGGCGATAGCCGTCAGCCGGGCGGTTACTTCCGCGGCCGCGGCCGGCAGCTCGCTATCGATGGCGATGCCGGCCGCCGTATCCGCCAGCAGGCTCGAAGCATGGCCGCAGGCCTCGACGAGCCGCGCCAAGGCGGCCTCGACGATGCCCCCCAATCCGCACAAGGCCTCCAGCGACGTCTCCATGCTGGCCGCCAGGGCGCCGGCATCGTCATGTTCATGCCGGGCGCATTCCGACAGGGTGGAGGCCTCTTTCACCGCCGCCGCGATGGTGCCGGAAACCGCGCGAATGGTCTCTTCGGTCCTGTGCGAGCATTCCCGCAGCTCCTGTGCCACGACACCGAGTGCCCGGCCTTCCGGACCGAGCCGGGCACATTTCAGGCTGGCGTTGAGCCCCATGATCCGCATGTCGGTGTCGATCGCGTGGATGCCGACGAAATCCTGTTCCATCGCCGCGAACCCGGTCGAAACCGTGCCGATCAGATCCTGAATGCGCCCCTCGGCCACGCCATAGGCGGATAGCAGCATCGCGGCGCGGCCGACATTGTCGCGCAGATCGCCCACGAAGGAGGTGGTGGAGCCGTTGCCGCCGATCATGCCCTCGGCCTCCGCCAGAATGCCTTCGGCATCGCCGGCGAGCGCCTTCATATTGGTCTTGAGCCGTCCGGCGGCGCTCCCGAAATCGCGGGCTGCGCTCGCCAATTGCCGGGCCTGGAGGCGGCATACCGAGGCGACAAGCGCCTGCTTGCGCCCCTCGTCCAGATCCTGGCCGTCGAGGAGGGTGTCCAGCAGGACGATGGCGTCGCGGACATGCTCGATCCTCTGGCTGGTAAGATCGTTGATCTGAAGCCCGACCACGCAGGCGGCGACCCGCTCGGCGATCCGGCGGGACCGTTGGGCGACGACCGAAGCGGCTTCGCTGGCCTGGCGCTGATGCCGGAGCAGTTCGTCCAGGGAATTTTCCAGCCTTCCGCTCACCACATCGAGTTCGCGCGCGTCGGTCGATTCGAATTTCTCCTCGGCTAGGATCGCCTGGGCGATCACCGGACGGAGCGCGTCAAGGCGTTGGGCCGCCGCCCCCACCGTGTTCCCGGCCAGACAACCAAGACGGGCGATCTCGGTGGTGAAGACGGTGAAATCGGTGTCGCCGGCCCGAACCTGCGCCGCCTCGATCCGGGCGTTGATGGCGAGCGCGCGCACCTCGGCGACGACCCGGGACAGGACGGTCAGCGGCCGCACCCCGGCCGCCGCATCCGCTTCGAGCCGGCGCAGGAACGCCATCGCCGCCTTCGCCTCCACCGCCAGTTCGGCACTGCGCCCCACCCCCTGCCGCAGCGCTTCGGCGGCGCTCGCGGCCTGATCCGCCTGGAGATCGTGGGCCAAGGCGTCGAAATCCGCCTCCAGATGCTGGAGCACCGCCAGCGCCTCGGCCAGGGCCTCGCCCAGTCCCAGGAACACGGGCTCGGTGGGCGCGCGCAGCGCCCCGAGCCCGCCGGCAATGGCCCGGAGCTCCTCTCTCTGCCGGTCGATCCCGGCGGGATCGCCCCCGTAACCAAAATTGTCGAACATGGCGCTTCTCCTTGGCCTTAAGCCCCGACGGCGCGGACGGAATTTGCGGACAAGCCCAAGCGGAGGATGTTGGCGGGGATGTCGTCGAGCGACACCACCTTGTCGGCGGCGCCGAGGGCGATCGCCTCCCTCGGCATGCCGAAGACGACGCAGCTCTCCTCGTCCTGGGCGATGGTGACGGCCCCGGACTGATGCATCTCCAGCAATCCCTTGGCGCCGTCGTCGCCCATTCCGGTCATGATGACGCCGACGGCATTGGCCCCGGCGGCGAAGGCGGCCGAACGGAACAGCACATCCACCGAAGGCCGGTGGCGCGAGACCAGGGGTCCGTCCTTGACCGCCACGAAATAGCGCGAGCCCGACCGCTTCAACAGCATATGACGATTGCCGGGAGCGATCAGGACATGACCGCGCAATACGGCGTCGCCATCTTCCGCCTCCTTGACATCGACCTGGCACAGGGAGTTCAGGCGGCGGGCGAAAGCGGCGGTAAATTTCTCAGGCATATGCTGAACGATGACGATACCCGGCGCGTCGAGGGGAAGCGTTTCCAGCACCTGACGCAGCGACTCGGTGCCGCCGGTCGAAGCGCCGATGCAGATGACCTTCTCCGTGGTTTTCGCCATGGCCCCGGCCCGGAAGGCAGGCATTATGACGTCGGCGGAATGCTTCGGTTCGGGCTCCTTCATGCGCGCGCCCGCTTGCAACCGCTTGAGACCGGCCTGCGCCGCCGCCTTGACGGTGTCGCAGATCGAGACCCTGGCCTCCAGCAACTGCTGTCTCGTATCGAGCTTGGGCTTGAGGATGACGTCGACCGCTCCGGCATCGAGGGCCTGCAACAGCGTTTCCGAGCCCTCCTCGGTAAGGGACGAGCACATCACCACCGGAATCGGGTGCTGTGCCATCAGCTTCCGCAGGAAGGTGATCCCGTCCATGCGCGGCATCTCGACATCGAGGGTGATGACGTCGGGAACCTCCTCGGCCATCCGCCGCGCCGCGCCGAAGGGATCGGGGGCTGTGCCCATGACCTCGATATCCGGATCCGAGGCCAGGATATCCGCCATGGTCTGACGGACGGCGGCGGAATCATCGACGATGAGGACTTTCACTTTGCGTGCCATGACCGTCACCTTTTCATGAATAGTGCCGAAGCCACCTGGGTCAGCGGCAAATCCATTCCCGTCACCGTTTCGCTATGGCCGACGAACAGGAATCCCCCCGGACGCAGCCGCCGGCAGAGGCGCTCAAGCACCGCTTGCTGTTTACCTTTTTCAAAATATATCAATATGTTACGGCAAAATATGATATCCATGTCGTTGACCGGATAATCGGCATCCATAAGATTGAGGCGGCCGAAATTGACCATCCGGCGGATTTCGGCGACGACGCGGACGGTCGCATTCTCGGGATCGCGCGAGCGCCGGAAATAGCGGTGGCGCAATTCCGGCGGCACCGGCTCCGCCATGTCGTCGGGATAGATTCCGAGCTTGGCCTTGGCCAGCACGTCGGTGCAGATGTCGGTGGCCAAAATGCTGAAGCGGAAGCCGCGCCTATGCTGAGCGAAGGCGTCGAGCACGATCGCCAGCGTATAGGGCTCGGCGCCCGTGGAACAGGCGGCGCTCCAGACATCGAGCGGCCTGTCGATGCCGGGGTGTCCCGGCCGCGCCATCAACTGGGGCAGGACTTGCTCGGCCAGCTGGTGGAAATGGTCGGCCTCGCGGAAGAAATCGGTCTTGTTGGTGGTGACCGCGTCGATCAAATCCACCACTTCATCCGTCAATCCGTCGCCGTCGAACAGCCGGATGCAGTATTTGTCGAGGCTGGGTTCGCCGAGCGCGGCGGCGCGGCGGCGTAGCCGGCCTTCGACCATGGTCTGTTTCGTCGGGGGCATGCGGATGCCGCTATAAGCCTCGATGAATTGGGCCAGCCGATGAAAATTTTTGGGGCTGAGATGATCGGCCCCGGAAGTGAGGCTGGGGTCCATCTTGTCACGTCCCGCTCTCGACCAAGGCCATCTCCTGGCTGGTCAGAAGATGAAGCAGATCGAAGATGATGACGAAGGCGCCGTCCCGGCGGCCGATCGCGCGGATATAGTCGGAACGCCAGCGCACGCCCAGTTCCGGCGGCGGCTCCTGCGACTCTTCGGACAGGGGCGTCACCTCGAACACCCGGTCGGCAACCAGCCCCATCAAGCGGGTTCGATCCGCGAAGCCGACTTCGAGCACGATGATGCGGGTAAGTTCCGTCGGCGGCACAGGCGGCAGACCCAGCCGGACCCGGAGGTCGATCACCGGCACCCCGGCGCCGCGGACATCGATCATCCCCAGCATGAAAGGCGGCGCGTTCGGCACCCGCGAGATCGGACGCATGTCCAGGATTTCCCGGACCGTCTCGACCTCGACGGCAAAGATTTCGCGGTCGATGCTGAGGGTTACATATTGGGAAACGTCACGGATAACGGCAGTTTCGGTCATGGCGCACCTTCATTTCGGTTCGAAACAGGTCACCCCGAGGCGGCTCTTCTTAATGCTTGCCGCCTCGGGATCGCCTTTGTCAGAAGGTCTTATAGGAAGCATCGAGGGCGTCGCTGTCACATCCCGGCTCCAGGTCGAGCGTGATTCCCTTTCCGTTGGGGGCGGCTATCGCCTTCGCCCGGGGCGCCTTCCCGTTGCCTTTCCGTCCCAGAGGGATCGGATCGGAAGTGGAGCAACGCCGGGCCGGAAGCTGAGGCGCCGGCGCCGTGCGGCGGACCGCCAGCTGATGATGCGCGGCTTTGGCCGCCCCCCCCGCTTCGCTACGTGCATCGATCTGGAAGAAGGCGATGGTGGTTTGCAGCTGCTCGGCCTGGGACGCCAGTTCTTCCGAGGTTGCCGACATCTCCTCGGCCGCGGCCGAATTCTGCTGGGTCACCTTGTCGAGCTGCTGGATCGCCTGGTTGATCTGCTCGGCGCCGATGTCCTGCTCGCGGCAGGCCGCGGTGATTTCCTCGACCAGTTCGGCCGTGCGCTTGATGTCGGGCACCAGCTTGGTCAGCATCTGCCCGGCCTCCTGCGCCGCCTTCACCGTACTGAGCGAAAGCTGGCTGATCTCGCCGGCCGCGGACTGGCTGCGCTCGGCCAGCTTTCGGACCTCGGAGGCCACCACGGCGAAGCCTTTGCCGTGTTCGCCGGCGCGGGCCGCTTCGACCGCGGCGTTGAGGGCCAGAAGGTCGGTCTGCCGGGCGATCTCCTGAACGATGGTGATCTTCTCGGCGATGGTCTGCATCGCTTCCACCGCTTTGTTGACGGCATCGCCGGAGGCCTGGGCATCCTTGGAAGACTGCCGGGCGATCTTCTCGGTCTGGGAGGCGTTTTCGGCGTTCTGCTTGATGTTCGAGGCCATTTCCTCCATCGAGGCCGAAGCCTCCTCCGTGGAAGCCGCCTGTTCATTGGCGCCCTGGGACATGGATTGTGCCGTGTCGCTCGACTGCTCGCTGCCCATGGCAACCTGGTCCGCCGCACTCTTCACGTCGAGGGCGAAGCGGGTCAAATTGTCGACCAGGGTGTTGACGCTGTTCATCAGCGTGCTGTAGTCGCCGCTGTAACTCTTGGTGATCTTGCCGGTGATGTCGCCATTGGAGATGCGGTTGATATAGTCGCCGGCTTCGTTCAACGGCATGACCACCGCCTCCAGGGTATTGTTGAGCCCCTCGACGATCCGGCGATATTCGCCCTGGTGCTTGGAAGCATCGGCACGGATGGCGAGCTTGCCCTCTACGGCGGCCTTCACCAGCGTGTCGGCATCGGTGACGACGTTACCGATGTTGGATTTCAGCAGCATCAGCCATTCATGGATCTGATCGTCCGCCGACGCCTTGTCCATCTTGGCGGTCATGTCACCATTGGCGATGCCGGTGACGTAGGCGACCAGTTCCGTCAGCCAGCTGATGCAGGTGTTGAGGTTGTTCTTGATGGTGTTGAAATCGCCATTATAGGTGTCGGTGATCTTGGCCGGGATGGCGCCCTTCGAGATCTGGTCGACATAGTTGGCGGCGACGTTCAGCGGGCCGATGACGGAGTCGAGAGTGTCGTTGACGCCTTCGACGATCTTGCGGAAGTCGCCTTGATGCTTCGAAGCGTCGGCGCGGGTGGCGAGCTTGCCTTCCACCGCCGCCTTGGCCAGCATCCCGGCATCGGCGACCAGGGCGTTGACGGCGTCGATGCAGGTGTTGAGGTTATTCTTGAGGACGTTGAAATCGCCATTGTAGGTGTCGGTGATCTTGGCCGGGATGGCGCCCTTCGAGATCTGGTCGACATAATTGGCGGCGACATTCAGCGGCCCGATAACGGAATCGAGGGTCTCGTTGACGCCCTGGACGATCTTGCGGAAGTCGCCCTGATGCTTGGTCGCGTCGGCGCGGGTGGCGAGCTTGCCTTCCACCGCCGCCTTGGCCAGCACACCTGCATCGGCGACCAGCGCGTTGACGGCGTCGATGCAGGTGTTGAGGTTATTCTTGAGGACGTTGAAATCGCCATTGTAGGTGTCGGTGATCTTCGCCGGGATCGCACCCTTCGAGATCTGGTCGACATAGTTGGCGGCGACATTCAGCGGATTGATGACCGAGTCGAGAGTCTCGTTGACACCCTGAACGATCTTGCGGAAATCGCCTTGATGCTTCGAAGCATCGGCACGGGTGGCGAGCTTGCCTTCGACCGCCGCCTTGGCCAGCATCCCGGCATCCGCGACCAGCGCGTTCACCGCGTCGATGCAGGTGTTGAGGTTATTCTTGAGGACGTTGAAATCGCCATTGTAGGTGTCGGTGATCTTGGCCGGGATGGCGCCCTTCGAGATCTGGTCGACATAGTTGGCGGCGACATTCAGCGGCCCGATCACGGAATCGAGGGTCTCGTTGACGCCCTGGACGATCTTGCGGAAGTCGCCCTGATGCTTGGTCGCGTCGGCGCGGGTGGCGAGCTTGCCTTCCACCGCCGCCTTGGCCAGCATCCCGGCATCGGCGACCAGGGCGTTGACGGCGTCGATGCAGGTGTTGAGGTTATTCTTGAGGACGTTGAAATCGCCATTATAGGTGTCGGTGATCTTCGCCGGGATCGCACCCTTCGAGATCTGGTCGACATAGTTGGCGGCGACATTCAGCGGCCCGATGACGGCGTCGAGAGTGTCGTTGACGCCTTCGACGATCTTGCGGAAATCGCCTTGATGTTTCGAAGCATCGGCACGGGTGGCAAGCTTGCCGTCGACCGCCGCCTTGGCCAGCATGCCGGCATCGGCGACCAAGGCGTTGACGGCGTCGATGCAGGTGTTGAGGTTGTTCTTGAGAACGTTGAAGTCGCCATTATAGGTGTCGGTGATCTTGACCGGGATCGCGCCCTTCGAGATCTGATCGACATAATTCGCGGCGACGTTCAGCGGATTGATGACCGAGTCGAGAGTCTCGTTGACACCCTGAACGATCTTGCGGAAATCGCCTTGATGCTTCGAAGCATCGGCGCGGGTGGCGAGCTTGCCTTCGACCGCCGCCTTGGCCAGCATCCCGGCATCCGCGACCAAGGCGTTGACGGCGTCGATGCAGGTGTTGAGGTTATTCTTGAGGACGTTGAAATCGCCATTATAGGTGTCGGTGATCTTGGCCGGGATGGCCCCCTTCGAGATCTGGTCGACATAATTGGCGGCGACGTTCAGCGGCCCGATGACGGCGTCGAGGGTCTCGTTGACGCCCTGGACGATCTTGCGGAAATCGCCTTGATGCTTCGAAGCGTCGGCGCGGGTGGCAAGCTTGCCGTCGACCGCCGCCTTGGCCAGCACGCCGGCATCGGCGACCAGGGCGTTGACCGCGTCGATGCAGGTGTTGAGGTTGCTCTTGATGGTGTTGAAGTCGCCATTATAGGTGTCGGAGATCTTGGCCGGGATGGCCCCCTTCGAGATCTGGTCGACATAATTGGCGGCGACGTTCAGCGGCCCGATGAC
>Ga0265327_10000969_pt1 | contig 41053 bp, 47 predicted proteins | sample 41621metaG_FD_202089 | JGI IMG/M metagenome (GOLD analysis project Ga0265327, IMG submission 202089) | Rhizosphere microbial communities from Carex aquatilis grown in University of Washington, Seatle, WA, United States - 4-16-21 metaG | ecosystem: Host-associated > Plants > Roots > Rhizosphere... | reverse complement strand
CAGCCCGTTCACGATGTTCGTCCGTCGCGGTATTGGCAGCCGCTATATTGAACTCGAACCCACCTGGTAACGGCCGCGGCCGAATCTGAAATTTGAAATTTGAAATTCAACGTATGAAAACCATCCTCATCGCTCTCGCCGCCCTGATGGCCGCGCCCTTCGCCACCGCCGCCAGCGGCCCTCTGAAAGAGAAAGCCCTGGCCCTCTCCGCCGCTCACAAGGACTCGGTGCTGTTCCTCAGCGCCGTGGTCGAACTGGAAGTCAGCGCCGGTGACAACACGCCCAAGAAGGAAGAAAAGAAGATCGAACTGCTGGGCACGGTCATCGGCAAGGACGGTCTCATTGTCGCCCCGCTTTCCGCATTGGACGTGGCCACGGCGGTCGACGGCCGCATGGTCAATACCCAGCAGGGTCCGGTGAAGCTCTCCGCGAAGTCCACCACCAAGGAGGTGAAGATCCTGATGCCGGATGGCACCGAGACTCCGGCCAAGGTTGCCTTCAAGGACACGGACCTCGACCTCGCCTTCATCCGCCCGGAGAAGCCGGAAAGCGTGAAGCTCATCCCGGTGGACACCGCGGATTCCGCCAAGTTCGGTGCCATGGACGACGTGATCGTGCTGGGCCGCCTCGGCAAGGACCTGAACCGCGAGCCGGTCACGCTCACGGGCGAGATCGTGGCGATCCTGACCAAGCCGCGCACTTTCGCCCGCATCAGCTCGCAGTCGCTGGGAATGCCGGTGTTCAATGGCGACGGCAAGTTCCTCGGCATCGGCATCAACCGCTTCCCCGCGAAGGGTGACAATGATGGTTCGTCCAATGCGCCCGCCAACGTGGTGCTGCCGGTGGCCGACCTGCTGGAGTCCGCTTCCCAAGCGAAGTAATAGCCCGCAACTTTTCCAAACGCCGCCAGTCCTCCGGGGTGGCGGCGTTTTGTTTTGATTTGGCAGGGGAGGAAACGACGGCTCAATTTCCGCCATGACTCCTTCCACTCCTGCCAACGGCAATCCCGCGCCCGCTCTTACCTGCTGGATGATCTGGTTCGGGATTCTGGCGGGGATGATGATGATTCAGTTTTTCGTGGGACATGGTATTCCCTCCGGACCGGATCAGGGCACACCTCCGATGGTGCTTGTTACCGTGGCCCTCGGGGCGGCGGTGATTTCCCTGGCCATTCGAGTGCGGGTGCTTCCCGGCGCAAGGACTCCTGAGGAGAAACTCAAGTGGATGATCGTCGGGCTGGCCTTGGCAGAAGGGTGTGGAATCAACGGGATCTTCCTTATCCCTTCGGAATTCCCCCACACCAAGCTCATCATTCTGATCGCGGCAGTGACGGCGATCCTCGTGCAGGCTCCGGTCTATGCGAATGAAAAGTAGTGTGAGTGCTCCGGCAGGCACGCGTTACGGCACGACGATGAGCGGCGGCACGATGAGCTTGGCTTCCTGGTGAGCGTGGCGGTTCTCGCTTTCCTCGATGGCGCTGACGAAACCGTTTTCGAAGTCCACGGTGGTCTTGCCCTTTTCAACCTGCGTGACACTGACCAACTGCTGGTAATAGTTCCCGGTATAGGGATCGCGGACGGTGGCGTAGTTTTTCACCTCCTCGTAGTCGATGAATTCCCAGCGGCCGCTTTCACCGGTGTTGGTCTTGCGCAGAGTGGTTTTGGTCGGCTTGCCGATCGAGCCGCTGACCTCGGACGGGGTCATGCCGACTGCCACATGGTGGACGGAAATCAGGCGCTGCACGACGAGCTGGCGGTCGTAGAGCTTTTTCAGGTTGGCGACGAAGTTCGGATCGCGCGAGGTAAACGCCCAGGGTGGAACCCAGCCTGCGATGCCGTCTTTCACGCCCTGGCCACGGACGAAATAAGCCCGGTCGGTCATCGCTTCCAGCCGCACGGTCTGGTCGGCCTTGAGATAGCCGAGGCGCTGCTTGCCCTCCTTGTCGGAATAGACAGGCGCATCCTTGATCACGCTGAGATCCACAGGATGCTTCCGTTCGTCGTTGAAGTAAACGACGCCGGGCTCGCTCTCGAGAGCCGATTTCCGGTCGGGCTTTTCAATATGCTCGAAGTGGCGGGCCTGCGCGAAAGCCGGAGCGGCGAACGCGATCCAGGCGAGGGGCAGACTGAAGGCGCGGATCAGGGCTTTCATAGTGGTTTACGGTAAACGACCTGCGGGAAAATCCCAAGGGCAGATTCCTGAGACGGGTCGGCCCGGCGGTTCATTCAAAAAATCTTACACCTTCGCATTGGACGCCGCCCGTTGCCGGTTCATTCTCCCGCCATGAATCAGAACGGCCCCTTGTCCCAGAAGCTTTTCGCCGCCGCCAAGGAAGTGATCCCCGGCGGGGTCAATTCCCCCGTACGCGCGTTCCGGAATGTCGGGGGCGAGCCGTTTTTCGTCCGCAGCGCCAAGGGCAGCCGGATCGTGGACGTGGATGGCAAGACCTACATCGACTATATCGGCTCGTGGGGACCCAACATTCTCGGCCACGCGCCGACGGTGGTGACGAACACGATCCACGAGGTGGCGAAGTCCGGCATTTCCTTCGGCATTCCGAATCCCTTTGAGGTGGAAATGGCCCGCACCATCTGCGAGTGGGTGCCCTCGGTTCAAAAGGTCCGCATGACCAGCAGCGGCACCGAGGCCACCATGTCCGCCATCCGGCTGGCCCGCGGGTTTGCCAAGCGCGACTACATCGTGAAGTTCAACGGCTGCTACCACGGCCATAGCGATTCGCTGCTGGTGGCCGCCGGTTCTGGTGCCCTCACCCATGGGGAACCCGATTCCGCCGGCGTGCCGAAGGCTTTTGCCGAAAAGACGATCGTCCTGCCCTACAATGATCCCGCCGCACTGGAGGCTGTTTTCGCCGCCCAAGGTGACCAGATCGCCGCGATCATCGTGGAGTCCTATCCTGCCAATGCGGGGCTCGTTTTTCCCAAGCCCGGCTACCTCGAGCTTCTGTCCTCCATCACGAAGAAATACGGGGCGTTGCTCATCTTCGACGAAGTGATGACCGGCTTCCGCCTCGGCAAGGCGGGCGTGCAGGGATTGGAAAATCTCACGCCGGACCTGAGCTGTTTCGGCAAGGTGATCGGCGGCGGCCTGCCGGTCGGCGCATTTGGTGGTCGTGCCGATGTGATGGACATGCTCGCTCCGCTCGGCCCGGTGTATCAGGCGGGCACGCTTTCCGGCAATCCGCTCGCGATGGCCGCGGGCCTCGCCCAGCTCAAGGAACTTTCCAAGGTCTCCGCCTATCCGCGCCTGGAGCAGCTCGGTGCCCACTTCGAGGCCGGCCTGCGCACGATCTTCACCGAAAAGGGCATCCCGCACCGCCTCAACCGCGTTGGCTCGATGTTCTGCCTGTTCTTCACCGACCGCGAGATCGTGAACGTGGACGACGTCATGAAGCAGGACCTGGAGCTGTTTAAGAAGTTCTTCTGGGGCGCTCTGGAGAAAGGCATCTACATCGCCCCCAGCCCCTACGAAACCGGCTTCCTCTCGCTCGCCCACACCGAGGCGGATCTGGATGACACCCTTTCGGTGTTTGAAAAGGTGTTGGCGAAAATCTGAAATAGTTGGGCTGATCCAACGTTTCTCGTCCACAGGTGATCGGCATCGTCAAACTTCTCAAGTTCCTCGCCGTACTGGGGCTTTGCACGATCATGTGCGCGATCCTCTGGGACTGCTTCGTTTCGGATCGGCTCTACCACCGCAGGGATTCACTCCCCGGTGGCTATTTTTCACCGGGTCATTGGTTCGACGATGAAACACCAGATATCGAGATCGTCGTGCAAGGCAGCGCGGATCGATACAACTCAATCAAGGCCGGTTGGACTCCCGGCAAGCTGCTGGGGCTCTGGGGGGTGTTTTTTGGATCGTCCGTGGTCGTAAGCGGAGGGTTTGCCTCAAGACGGTCAAAATGAGATGACCGACTCCTGAATTTTGTATTTCATTTCTGTCTCTTCTGTATTACAAAAGGGAATGCAAACGCTGGTCCTGCGCATTCCAGACGAGCTGGCTCGCGAACTCGAAGCCGAGGCGTCGAAACTTCACCTGACGAAGTCCGAGGTGGCCCGCAGACGGCTTGTGTCCGGTGCGGCGAAAGACGCTCCTCTCGTTGGCTTCGACCTCATCGCCGATCTTGTAGGCACTGTGGAAGGCGGCCCTGGCGATATGAGCGTGCGCAAGAAGCATTATTTGAAGTCGACTGGTTATGGAGAAACCCGACATAATCGTTGATGCCTGCTTTCTCGTGGCCCTGTGGAGGAAGAACGATCAGAATCATGCGTGGGCCATCAAGGAAGCAAAACTCCTGCCTCCGCCGTGGATCACATGTGAATCAGCGCTCTCCGAGGCGGACCATCTGCTTTCGCCGGATGGCTGCGCCAATCTTCGTATCGCCTGCCGTCGCGGAGCGCTGCAAATCAAGGGTCCGGAGCCAGACGGATTTCTTCCGGTATTGGACCTTTTGGAGAAATATTCCGACATACCCATGAGCGTCGCGGATGCTTGCCTGGTCCGCCTTACCGAACTTTGTCAAAATCCAGTGGTTTTGACGACGGATTCCGATTTCAAAATATACCGTCGTCTCGGTCGCCGCGTGATCCAGACCCGAATGCCCTGAATCACATTTGCTCGACTCCATTTGCCCGTTCCGATCTCTCTCATCCATGTCCGTTCCCCGCAAAGGCGCCAAGCGCCTCAACCACCGCGATACCCAGTACCTCTGGTTCATGCAGATCCGCAACGGGATCAGCGAGGTCATGATTGAAATGAGCGCTGCCGTGGAGGGCGAGGTGCTCATTGCCCAACTTCCGCGCATCCTGACCAGCACGATGATCGGAGAAGCCATCGACTTCGGGCTGAAGAACGGCTGGAAGCCCGGCCAGTCGGGGCCGGTTTTCCGCTGCAAGTATGACCGGAAGGCATTTGTGAAGATCGAAGGGTAAGCCGGGATCCTCGAAAACTCCGGGCTGGTCGATGGCGCCGCTATTGCCATGTAAGGGCCGGAACGCCTGTGCGGCTTTGCATCCGGGCGGTCCCCGTGCTAACGGATGCCATGGACCTCCAACTCACCGGAAAAACCGCCCTCGTTACCGGCTCATCGAAGGGCATCGGTCTCGCCATTGCGCGTGCGCTTGCGAATGAAGGGGCCTCCGTGATCGTCAATGGCCGCAGTGAAGCCTCTTCCAAGGGTGCTGCCGAACCGATCGGCCCCGGGGCCCGCTGGATCGCGGCCGATGTTTCCACCGCCGAAGGCTGCGCGGCCCTGATTGAACAGGCCGGGCCGGTGGACATTCTGGTGAACAATGCCGGCATCTTCGAGCCCAAGCCGTTCACGGAAATTCCGGATGAAGACTGGGACCGCTTCCAGCAGGTGAACGTGATGTCCGGTGTCCGGCTGACCCGGGCGCTGCTCCCCGGCATGCTTTCGCGGAACTGGGGTCGGGTGGTCTTCATCTCCAGCGAGAGCGGCATGCAGATTCCTGAAGAAATGGTCCACTACGGCGTGACCAAGGCTGCCCAGATCGCCTTGGTCAACGGCATCTCCCGGCTGACGAAAGGCACCGGCGTCACCGTGAACGCCGTCCTTCCCGGCCCCACCGCCTCCGAGGGAGTGAGCGATTTTGTCGGCCAGCTTGCGAGTGAGGCGAAGGTCACGCCCGAAGCCTTCGAGAAGGAATTCTTCCGCACTGCCCGCGGCACCTCGCTGCTGCAGCGCTTCGCCAGCGTGGAGGAAATCGCCAACACAGTGGCCTTCATCTGCTCGCCGCTGGCATCCGCCACCAATGGTGCGGCGGTCAGAGTCGATGGAGGAGTCTTGCTGGCGACGACCTGAAAGCTGATGCTGCGTCGGGCGTATGTCATTCCATGCATCCGCTGCTTGCTGTTCTTTTTTTGATCCTCCCGCTTCACGCCCAAACCGGCCCGAAGCTGGTCGCGGCCGCTCGGAAGCAGGTGGGAGTGACGCTCACCTACGATCCCGCTTACACCGATCTGGAGTATCCCGGCGGGGATGTGCCGCCGGAGCGGGGGGTGTGCACGGATGTGGTGATCCGGGCAGCGCGCACCGGCCTGTCCGAGGACCTGCAGAAGCTGGTGCATGAGGACATGAAGGCGCACTTTTCCGCCTATCCGAAGCAGTGGGGGCTGTCGCGGCCGGACAAGAACATCGACCACCGCCGGGTGCCGAACCTTCAGACGTTTTTCAAGCGCCGCGGCTTCTCGGTGGCGGTTACCAAGGAACCAGGCGACTACCAGCCCGGAGATCTCGTGACTTGCACTGTGCCGCCGAATCTGCCGCACATCATGGTGGTGAGCGACAAGAAGACTGACGAAGGCCGTCCTCTGGTGATCCATAACATCGGCCGCGGCGCGCAGGAAGAGGACGTGCTGTTCACCTATCCACTGACGGGTCATTACCGCTGGAAGTGACGATCTTTGTTCCCTCCGTACCGCCGATGTTCTAAAGGGTGGCGGACATGTGGACCTGCCCGACCTGCGGTGAACAACACGAGGATCAATTCGACAGTTGCTGGAAATGCGCGCCGGCTCCCGCGGAAGCGGTGCTCTCCGAGGCGGAACCCTTGCCACTGAGCGCTGAGCCGGGACCCGTGGAGGAAGATTCCGCTTTGCCGGATGACGAATTGCTGGAGCAGGCCATGGCCGAGGCCGATCGCGGGGAAGACGTGCCGAAGTCCTGCGAGCGCTGCAAGGTGACCATGGAGATCATCGGTTTCGAGCGTCTGACCATGGGCACCGCGATGTTCTCATGGCCACCCATCCTGGAGGCCTGGAAATGTCCGCGCTGCAAGCGGGTGGAACTTTACGACTCCTGATGTCATGATGGCCGGATTTCATTCGATGATGCCCGTCACCGGCTGCCTGGCGGCGGAAGCAATTTCGCTGCGCTATCGCGAGCGGCGCCTCTTTGCGGATTGGACGCTGCCGCTCGTCGCGCTGTTCGGGGTGCTGCCGGACATCTGCTCGCCTCACATCTCGTTGGAGGATCGGCACGACAGTTGGTCCCACACGCTGTTGTTTCTCGGGGTGCTGATGCCGGTCTGCGGCATGATCGCCTGGTGGTTCGAGCCGGGGAAGCGGCTGCGGTTGGCCTGCGTGATCTGGATCTCCGCCATGCTCCATCTCGCCGCGGATGCCATGTCCGGCGGCATTCCGTGGCTGCTGCCGTGGAGCCACGAAACGCTCGGCTCGCCCCTGGACCGCACCTACATCGAGCCCGAGACGTGGATCTATTACGATGCGTTCTTCATCATCACCGCCTGGCTCGGTTGGCGGCTGAGGGAGAAGCTGGAACTGCGGGCTTACGAGCGTGCGCTGGCTTCCGGGGAGTGAGCATCGACGGAAGCGCACCGCCAGTATCGTGATCTGCGGTGGCTCACACGCGTGCAAAACAAAAGTGGCCGGGATGGAGTGATCCATCGCCAGCCACTTGCGGGTTGCGAAAGTCTGAAGCTCAGGTGCCGGGCTTGGCCTCGAGGTCGAGCTTGATGACGACCTGGTCCTTGATCGCGTTGTCCGGCATGCCGGGGTAGATGATGCCGAAGTCCTTGCGGTTGATGTTGAAGTCTGAGGCGATCTTCACGTTGTCGCCGCTCTTGGAAACGGTGGCCGGGAAGGAGATGTTCTTGGTCACACCATGGAGCGTGAAATTCCCGGAGACCTTGTAGGAGGTGTCCGATTCCTTTTTCAGCTCGGTCACGTCGAAGGTGGCGGTGGGGAATTTCGCCACGTCGAAGAAGTCGGGGCTCTTCAGGTGACCGGTCAGCTTGGCGGAGTTTTCGGGATCACCCGCATCGACCCACAGCGAACCGGTATCGATGGAGACCTTGTGATCGTTGCCCACGGGCGCTCCGTCCTTCACCGTGAAATAGCCGGTGAAGCTCTTGAACCCGCCGATGTGGCTGGCGGTGACCTTCGAGCCGATGAAGCCGATTTTCGACTCCGGGGTGAAGACGTATTTGGTGCCGCCCACGGCACCGGTGTCGGTCTTGGCGACGGCGTCCTTCACGCCGGCTTTCGCGGTTTTGTCGGCGGGGTTGTCACAGGAAACGAGGCCGAGGGCAAAAATGGCGCTGGAGCCGAGGATAAGCGGGAAGTTCATGATCGTGGTTGGTTTGTTGGTTTGAGAGTCGTGTTAGGAATTCACAGGTTCAGGCGATGTCAAAGAGAAGCGCTTCCAGGGGCTCGTCCCCGGCGGCGATTTCGAAGGCACCAGCGGCTTCCGAGGAGACCGCGTCGCCGCCCTTGAGATCCACGCCGTTGATACGGGCGGAGCCGCGGGCGACATGCAGCCAGAGGCCGTGGCCTTCCGGCAGCTCGTGGTTCACGGACTGGCCGGGAGCGAGCTTGATGCGGAAAATATCGGCGTCCTGGTGAATGATCGCGGAGTTTTCACGACCGTCCGGGGAGATCACGAGGACCTTCGGGTCGTTTTCAGTGCCGGCGGCGGGCTTCCATTCAGTGTAGCCGGGCTCGAGCTTGTTCTGGCGTGGCATGATCCAGATCTGGAGCATGTGCGTGGTTTGCTGGGAGGGATTGAACTCGGAGTGCAGCACGCCCGTGCCTGCGCTCATGAGCTGGATTTCGCCGGGATTGAGCACGCGCTTGTTGCCCATGGAGTCCTGGTGGGCGAGCTGGCCGTCGAGGACGTAGGAGAAGATCTCCATGTCACGGTGCGGGTGGCTCGGGAAACCGCCGCCGGCAGCAATGCGGTCGTCATTGATCACGCGCAGCGAGCGGAAGGCCATGTGGGCCGGATCGTAGTAGTCGGCGAAGGAGAAGGTGTGATAGCTGTCGAGCCAGCCATGGTTGGCGTGGCCGCGTTCTTCACTGCGCCGGATGGTAAGCGTCGGGTTCGTTGTCATGGGTGCATCATGCCAGAAACCGCGGGTTTGGATAATGCCGGGTTCGCAGGCTGAGCATGCCGGAGGATCATGGGTCATGAGGCACGGGTCATGAGTGAAGAGGTCGTTCGGGGGCTGTTACTCTTGACCCATGACCCGTGACCCATGACCTTACTTCCCCATGGAACTGCGGCAGCTCAGAGCCTTTTCGGAAACCGCACGCGCTGGCAGCATCACGGCGGCGGCAAAGGTGTTGCGCCTGACCCAGCCGGCGCTGAGCCGCCAGATCAAGGCGCTGGAGGAAGAGCTGGGCGTTTCCCTGTTCGAACGCGGGGCCCATTCGGTCACGCTAACAGCGGCGGGCGAGATCCTGCGCGGCGAGACGGTGAAGCTGCTGAAGTTCACCGAGACCATGGTTGAAAAGGTAAAGGCGGAGGCGTCCGGCGAGCCGCTGCGGGTGGGCTATTCGCCATCGCTGGCATCGGATTTCCTTTCCATCGCGATCGAGCGGTTCACCCAGCTTCACCCGCGAGTGCGGATCACGCTTCACGATTGGTCGAGTGCGGAGATGCGCGAGGGGATCGCAGCGGGAAAGCTGGACCTGATGGTGACCGTACCGTGCCCCGGAGATGCCTTGCGCTGGGAGATGCTGAAGGAGGTAGGCTGGCGAGTCCTGCTGCCGGTGAATCATCCGCTGGCGAAGAAGAAGCTGGTCCAGGCATCGGATCTCGATGGCCAGCGTCTGCTGCTGTTCGAGCGCGAGGGGTATCCGGATTACTGGAACGAGGTGACGAAGTTTTTCAAGGATCGCCAGCTTCAGGCGAAGATCGCGGGCGAGTACGATGGCATCGTCAGCCTGAGTGCCGCGGTGGAGGCCGGGTTGGGCATCGCGCTGGTGGCGGAGACCAGCCGCATCGACCGAGGCAGCGGCGCGCGGCTGGTGATGAAGGCGCTGGCCGATGCGCCGGGCACCACCGGCGTGGGCGCGGGACTGCCGGCACACGGCGAGGTGCCGGCACGGGTGCTGGCCTTCGTGGAGGAGTTGAAGGTGGCGGCGCGGGGGTGAGCGGCTGCTCACAGGCCGGTCATCTTTTCCAGCCGTCCGGGATAGCGTGCGCCTTCGATCGAAATCGCGGAGGCGGCGGCTCCGATCTCGCGGAGATCTTCCGCGGTCAATTCGACGGAAGCGGCTCCGATGTTTTCTTCCAGGCGGTGCAGCTTGGTCGTGCCGGGAATCGGAACGATCCACGGCTTCTGCGCCAGCAACCAGGGGAGGGCGATCTGGGCAGTCGTCGCCTGTTTTCCGGATGCGATGCGGGCGAGAAGGTCGATGAGGGGACTCCTGTTAAGTCTGATATTGGTCATCGCTGACGTGTTCCATCCAATCGACGGCCTTGCCATCGAGCTGTTCCTGGATGGCGATGTGGGTCATCGCAGTGGTGGGGGAGGCGCCATGCCAGTGTTTTTCACCGGGCTCGAACCAGACGACGTCTCCTGGGCGGATTTCCTCGATGGGGCCGCCCTCGCGCTGCACGCGGCCAAAGCCGGCGGTGACAATGAGCGTCTGGCCGAGGGGATGAGTGTGCCAGGCGGTGCGGGCACCCGGCTCGAAGGTGACATAGGCCCCGGCCACCCGGGCCGGAGCGACGGGTGCGAGCAGTGAATCGATGCGGACGGTACCGGTGAACCAGTCGGCCGGTCCTTTGACGGAGGGCTGGGTGCCGTTTCGTTTGATTTCCATAACGTAGAATGGTTCGTGTGATTCACCCGACGGACTTGGTGGGCATGACGGCACCCTAGGCAAGATCCTGCCGCTGTCATTTGCCGAACGCACCAATCCACTTCCAAACGTGCGAAAGGTCCGCGCTGCGGGAATAAAGAAGATGGAAGAATACGGGGAATAGACAGGTCGCTTGGAGACTCATATCGGGACCATGCACGCTCTCATTTCCCGCCTCAGGTGTCTTGAAGCTCCCTTGCGCGACTTCGTGCTTCTGCTGCTGCGGGTAGTGATCGGGGCCCAATTTTTCCTCACCGGTCAGGGGAAGCTCGATCATATTGAGAGGACCACGGCATTCTTCGAAAAGCTGCATATTCCGGCTCCCCATCTGCAGGCGGTAATGGTGGGCAATATCGAAATGATCGGTGGACTGCTTCTGTTGGTCGGCGTCGCCACCCGCCTCGCGGCGCTGCCACTCGCGATCTCGATGGTGGTGGCCTACCTGACCGCCCATCGGGATGCGGTGCTCAATCCCGAGGATGCCACCAAGGGGGCTGCCGGTCTCGGCGAGTTCTGGAAACACGTCAGCGCGGTCATCGATCAGCCGCCGTTTTCGTTTCTCGTGGTCTGCCTGGTGCTGCTCGCCTTCGGGCCGGGCCGCCTCTCGATCGATCATTTGATCGCCAGAAAGTTTTTCAAACGATAGGACGCTGGCGTCGCATGAAACGTCCGCCCAAGCCCGTCTCCGTCCGCTCCGGCCACCTCGAGTTCCTCCGGGTGAATGCGACGAACTGGGCGTGGCGGGATCTCTACCACTGGCTGCTGAGCCTGAGTTGGCCGCGGTTCGCGGTCTTTCTTTTCGGCGTATACGTTGGCGTGAACGCGTTGTTCGCGGCCCTGTATCTAGCGGTGCCGGGAGGCATCGCGGAAATGCGGCCGGGATCACTTTCGGACGCGTTCTTTTTCAGCGTGGAGACGCTGGCCACCGTCGGCTACGGGCACATGTATCCGGTGAGCATGGCCGGGCACCTGGTGGCCACGACGGAGATCGTGCTCGGCATGTTCGGCATGGCGGTGATCACCGGCCTGATCTTCGTGCGGTTCTCGCGCCCTCGGGCGAACCTGCTGTTTTCCCGCAACCTGGTGATTTCAGAATTCGACGGCAAGCCGACGCTGATGATGCGGGTGGCCAACCAGCGCCACCAGCCGATGGTGCAGGCCCAGTTTCGCCTGATGGCGGTGAGGACCGAGGAATTGGAAAATGGCGACACGATCGCCCGCTTCCATGAGCTCCGACTGCAGATTCCAAGCGTCATTGTTTTCCCAGCAGCGATGACCCTGCGGCATCCCATCGATGAGGACAGCCCGTTGCATGGCATGGGTCCTGAAGACTTCGAAAGGGAACACGTGCGCTTCATGGCCTCGGCGGTGTGCGTGGATTCCGTGGTTTCGGCGGCGGTGCATGGCCATGAAAGTTACGAACATACGGACGTGCGCTTCGGGGAGCGGTTCGTGGAGATCTACACTGAAGCCCCCGGCCACGGACGGTGGGTGGTGGACTATGGCCGGATCCACGAGACCGAGCCGGTCACGGAAGGGTGATGAGCCCCGGATTTCTCCAGATGTGCAGAACGGCATAACTGCGCCACGGACGCCAGGGCTGGGACAGTTCCTCCGCCTGTTTGGCGGTGACGCCGCCGAGGTGATTGCGCACCGCGATGTCTTCCTTGGGGAAGGCATCCGGCCAGCGTAGCGCCCGCATCGCGAGATAGTGGGCGGTCCAAGGTCCGATGCCCGGCAGCGCGACCAATTGCCGCATTGTCACTTCCGGATCGGAGCCGGGATCGAGACGAAGATCGCCCGAGCGAAAGCCACGGGCGAGGGCGAGGAGGCTTCCGGCACGGGCGCTGACGATGCCGAGTTTGGTGATGCCACCGACGTCGGCGTTCGCGACTGCTTCGGGTAGTGGGGAGTGACGGCTCAGCTCAGGAAACGGTGTGACGATTTTCTCCCCAAAGGACACGGCGAAGCGGCTGGCGATGGTGGTGGCGGCCTTGACGGTGATCTGTTGGCCGAGGATCGCGCGGACAGCCATCTCGAATCCATCGAAGGCACCGGGCACGCGCAGACCTGGATTTTGTGCGACGGCCCTGCGCAGGATCTTGTCCTTCATCAAGTGGGCGCTGATCAGGTCGGGGCGCGCTTCGAGATCAAAGAGATGGCGGAGGCGGCCCAGCAGGGCGGGCAGAACCGGCGTGAGCGAATGACTGAACTCCACCAGCAGGGCGCGTTCGATCGGAGCGTGCGTGACCTTGATCCAGCCGGCATGCTTCCCCAGCCGCACCGTCCGAGAATAGTTCGTGTCGGTGACGAACTCGACCTCCCGGATCATGCGGCGACGGAGAAAGCCCAGCACGCCGTCCCAATCGTAAGGCGGACGGTAGGTCAAACGAAGCGTCGAGCGATCCGTGTCGATCACCGTGCGATCGGAGTCCGCCGCCTTTTTCCGCAATTGGCTCGGCGGCATCCGGTAATGGGTGCTGAAGGCATCGTTGAAACGCCGCAGGCTGGAAAAGCCGCTCGCGAACGCGATCTCGGTGACCGGCAGCTTGGTTTCGGTGAGCAGTTGCTTCGCTAGCAGCAGGCGGCGCGTCTGCATCAGCTCGATGGGGGAAACGCCGAGTTCCTTCTGGACGATGCGGCGCAGTTGCCGGGAGCTGATTTCGAATTGAGCCGCCACGTCCTCCAGGCTGGCACCGTCATCGAGCAGTCCTTCATTGATGTGATGAACGATCCGCCGCGCGATGCGATGGGCGCGATCGACCGGCGCGTTGCCCGGAGCCAGCTCGGGGCGGCAGCGCAGGCAGGGGCGGAAGGCGGCCTTCTCCGCCGCCTCGGCGCTTTCGAAGAAGCGGCAATTCTCCCGTCGTGGCGTCTTCGCGGGACAGACCGGCCGGCAGTAGATGCCGGTGGAGCTCACCCCGACAAAGAACACGCCATCGAAGCGCGGATCGTGCGAGGCGAGGGCCTGGTAGGCGATGTCGGGATCGATCATGTCGGGAACGATGGCCGGGCCGGCGTGCCAGCGCTCGCCGTTTTCGGACATCCAAGTTAATTTGTGCCGATGTCCGGAAACGGCCAGCAATTTTCCGCAGGCGGGCCATCCTGTTGACGAACCCGGACACCGACTGCCATGAATCCCCACGCCACTCTCGCCCCGGAACGCACGGCCATGAGCTATTTCTACAAGACCATGAAATCACCGGTGGGCGAATTGACGCTGGTCGCCGGCGACAAGGGCCTGGCGGCGGTGCTCTGGGAAAACGACGATCCGGATCGCGTGCGCATCGGGACGCCGGAGCGGAACGACGATCATCCGGTGTTGCTCGAGGCCGAGCGACAGTTGAACGAGTACTTCGCGGGGAGGCTCGAACGGTTTTCGCTCAGCCTGGATTTCGCGGGCACCGCCTTTCAAATGGAGGTATGGGAAGCGCTGCTGACGATTCCCTTTGGCGAGACGCGGAGCTATGCGCAGATCGCGCGGCAGATCGGCAGGCCGAAGGCGGTCCGCGCCGTGGGAGCGGCCAACGGCAGGAACCCGATCTCGATCATCGCGCCATGCCATCGGGTGATCGGAGCGAATGGCAAGCTCACGGGATTCGCGGGCGGGCTGGAAGCCAAGGCGCTGTTGCTGGGGATCGAATCGAGGTCGGGCAGGTTGATCTGAACGGACGGCTCTTGGCTACAGGGAGACCGTGCGGAGCCTTGTTGACGCGTTTCAGGACTTCGGATAGTTGGGATGGTGTCCGGGTTCGCTTCATCTGGTCTCAACACTTTCCTCACTGTCTTTTTATGAACCGGTTTTCCTTGATGGCCTTTGGTTCGCTGATGCTCTTCGCGGTGGAAGGGCGTGCGCAGCAGATCGAGGTTTCTCCAAAGCGACAGCCGCACACGCGGGATGCCACCGTGGCCTATGCGGAGACGAAGGTGGAGGCGGGCTTCGAGCCAAAGGACCCGGCCGGGGGTTCCGGTCCTCCCGGTGGTGCCAACGAGGGAAAAGCGGGCACGCTGAAAGGCTACAAGGACAAGGTGGTGGCCTGGTTCGGGATCGTGCGGGAACTGCCGGTGGGAAAAGACCAGCCGTATCTGATCGAACACCGCTACTACGATGGCTTGAATGACGACCATATGCAGCTCGCCTCGCTGAATGGAGCAGGAGACTTCCGATTGCTGGCGGCGGATCCGAAGACGGAGATCAAGCACCTGTGCCTGGTGCGGGTCATCGGCACCGTGACTGAGGAAAAAGATGGCGTGCCGACAGTGAAGGCAAACTACATCCGGGTGTGGAACCTGGGAGACTTCGCCTTCATGGACTATGGAAAGAACGGCGGGAACCCGCGCTGGAGAAAACTGCTCAAGCGCGACCCGGCCGATACCTACAGCCCGGAGCCGGATGCGAAGTACTACGAGGATCTGTTGGGGAAATGATTTTCCGCCTCCTGCCTTCGTTCCCATGGAGCTGAATCCCTATGCACCACCGTTGTTCTCGGACGAGCCGACGGATGAAGGTGGCTTGTGTCATCGGGAAGGGGATACGCTATGGGTCGAGAACAGTGTGGTGCTGCCTCGGCGGTGTATCTTTACGAATGCACCGATCGGGCCGGAAGACTACCGGCTCAGATTGAAGGTCGACTTTCTCCCGACGACCGTGCCGGCGGACACGAGCAGGTGGCGGCACTTTTTGAAGCCGGGAGTGCGGGGAGCCTTCACGGTGACCTATTATCTTTCAGAAAAAGAGTTCCGGCGGGCGTGGCGGCGGAGGATGTTCGGATGGTTCCTGGTGGTGACAGCGGCGATTCCAATGGTGGTTTTGATCGCGTCGGTACCGACTGAGAAGCAGCTTTCGATCAGCATGCCGATCTTTGGCATTTCGGTTGTAATTGGAGACCTTTTGATCAGGAAGCGGGTGCTTCTTTCGCGCCGCCGGCGGCAGGAGTGGTACGCACTGGAGGGTCTTTCGAAGGCCTTCGTGGCCTCGATCGAACCGACGGCGGAATCGATCGAAGACTTCGAGCGGGCCGGGGCGCTGGAGTGAAGCGCGGACGTTTTTGATTTGGCCGGAGGGCGTGTTGGTCGGAGCGGAATGAATTCCGCGGTCCAATTACGGGACTTATTCGGCGGGCCGCTATTCCCGATCCCCGTCGACGAGTGGCCGCCACTGGCCGGGGGCCAGGTCGGGCGGGAGGAGATAGGGGCCGACGCTCTCGCGGTGGAGGGCGGTGACGAGGTTGCCGATGCGGTGGAACATCCGCTTCACCTGATGGTATCGGCCCTCGTGGAGGGTGAGCCGGGCACGCCGTTCGCCGAGGATTTCGAGGTCGGCGGGCATCGTCGTCAGGTCCTCGGTGTGGAAATAGAATCCGGCGCCGAAGGCGGCGACGGCCTCGGCGGGAATCGGGTCGCGGGTCTCGACGAGGTAGACCTTGGCGACCTTGTGGGCGGGATCCATGAGCCGCTTCGACCAGGTGCCGTCGTTGGTGAGCAGAATAAGGCCGGAGGTGCCGCGGTCGAGGCGGCCGACGAGGTGGAGGGTATGCTTGTCCGGATCGTCGATGAGATCGATGACGGTGCGATGCCCGGCATCGACGGTGGCGCTGACGATGCCGACCGGCTTGTGCAGCATCAGGCGGATGCGGCGCTCGGCGTGCTGGATGGTTTCCTGTTCCAGCTCGACTTGGTCGAAGCGGTCCACCTCCTGGTCGTGGCGGGAAACGATGCAGCCGTTCACGCGCACGCGGTGACCGGCGATGTGGTGGCGGGCCGCGGTGCGGCCCATTGAGGCGTGCTTGGCGAGGAGGCGGTCGAGCTTCACGAAGTCGGCGCCATGGTATAGAGGGCCGTGGTCATGCACCATGCCTGCGGTCCGGGCATGCGCTTGAACTCGTGGCCCGCGCCCCAGGAATCGGTGTAGATGATCTCATCGGTCTTCTTGTTATATCCGATGATCAGCCGCATGTGGCCGCCATGGCTTTGCGGCAGGCCCTGCTCGGGGAACATGCCGAGTTCGAGCGACCAACAGACGGGAACGCCCTTGTCGATGGCTTCCTCGATTCTGGCGATGAAGCGCGACTTGTAGGCGGTTTGCTTGCTTTTGACGGCGAGGAAAATGTCCGGCTTGGCGAGTTCATGCAGGCGGGTGACATCGACATAGCCCTGGTTGCCGTCGATCTTTTCGGCCCCGCCGTGCTTGGCGGCCATGTTGTATTCGCGGAGATCCTCGTTGTACTGGTTGGCGTCGTATTCGAAGCGTTTGGTGGTGCTGATGTGGAGGCGGCCGGTGATGCGCTTGAGGGCTTCTTCCATGGCTGCCATGCTTGTGCCGGCTCCGTCCGTCTTGGCCACCTGGGCCATTTCGTGCTGGTCCACTTCGAGACCGTAGTAGCGGGCCACGCGCTCGGCGGTGGCGACGGCGCAGTAGCCTTTCTGGCCCTGGTCCACCATCGGCACACCGTCGATGTAGACGTCGCCGTTGTCCTTTTTGACGATATGCTCGGGCAGGCTGGCGCGGTGGGCGACCTGGGATTTGGCCCCCGCGGCATCAAGGGAGGCGAGACGGAGGCGCAGGAACTCGGCCTGGGGAGCGCCGCTGCCGCGGCTGACGGAGGACTCCATGAGCCAGGCGGATTTGTCCTTTTTCCAGATCCAGCCCTTGGTGGTGACGGCGCTGTTCTGGGTGTAGGACTCGCCGGGCAGGCCGAGGTTCTCGCTGAGGCGCTTTTTCCAGGCATCGAAGCGGCTATCGAGTTCCTTGGCCGGGATCTCACCGTCGTCGCCCTTGTTGTAGAGGGAAATGCTGACATTCAGCACATGGCTGGCATCACCACGGATGACGATTTCTCCGGTCTTTTCGCCGAAGAGCTGCCACCGCTGGGCCTCGGCGCGCATGCCGTCGTGCTTTTCACTGAGCCACTGGAATCCTCCCTCCGGGGGCATGATCTCGTTCATCGGCTTGGTGAAAAAGGCCGAGTCCGTGAGCAGCTTATCCAAGGGCGGCGTTGGCCGATCCGCGGCGATCAACGGCAGGGTGGCCAGAGCGAGGGCGAGCACACAGGAAAGGGAGGTCTTCATGGGAAAAGAGTTGGAGGGAAGGCAGGCAAAGCAAACTATCACATTAAGAACGGAACCGGACAGGGGAGTTATTCAAAATTTCCCCGCAACCCGGCACGCAGGCGGTTGACCGTCAACGCGATCTCGTCATCCGAGATGCCAATCGGCGGGCTGAAGGAAAGCACGTGGCCCTCGGGTCCCTCCGGCAGCAGGAGGAGGCCCTGCCGGAGAAGCGTCTGCACGAGGGCGATGGCCACATCGCCAGCCGGTCGGCCATCGGGGTGGCGGAGTTCGACCCCCTGCATCAGGCCCTGGCCGCGGGTTTCGCTCACGTATGGCTCTCCGCGGAGGGTCGCGAGGGCGGCCCCGAGGGTCTCGCCGCGCTCGCGGGCGGAGGCGGTGGTTTCCGGCTTCGCATGCTCATCGAGGCAGGCGATGGCCATGGCGCAGCCGAGCGGATTGCCGAGGAAGGTGCTGGTGTGCAGGGCCTCGCCATGGGTTTCCGGCCAGGCATCCATGATGCCACCACGACCGACGCAGGCCGAGATGGGAAAGCCGCCGCTGAGCGCCTTGCCGAGGCAGACGAGGTCGGGGGCGGCGGGTGACCAATCGCAGGCGAAGAGCTTTCCGGTGCGGTTGAGGCCGGTGAAAATCTCATCGAAAATGAGCAGCGCGGCATTCCGATCGCACCATGCACGGAGTTCGCGGAGGAAGATCGGCGGCGGAATGACCAGTCCGCCACGGCCCTGGAAGGGCTCGACGAGGACGGCTCCGATGTTGCGGCCGTCGAGTGCTTCCAGGAGTTCCAGGCAGCGGTCCAGCGCGGCTTCATCGTCGACCATCGGAAACGGCAACCGCGTGGTGATCTTGGCGAGTTGGTTCTCGAAGGGGGCGCGGAACCACGGAATACCGGCCCCGAGCAGGCTGCCGTAGCCGAGGCCGTGATAGGCTCCCTCGAAGGCGAGGATGCCACTGCGGCCGGTGGCGAGGGCGGCGGTCTTCAGCGCGGCCTCGACCGCCTCGAAGCCGGAGTTTCCCAGCAGGGTCTTGCCGGGACGGCCGGTCCAGCGTTCGAAGGTCAGGGCGCTGAGGCGTTCACACAGCTCCACCTTCAGGCGCGCCGGATGTACATCGCCCATGGCGTGGAGCAGGTTACGGGACTGGGCTTCCAGCGCGGCGGCCGGAAAGCCATGGCCGAGGGTGGCCACGCCGAAGCCGCTGGTCAGCTCCAGGTAGCGGTTGCCATCGGCATCCCACACGTTCACGCCCTCCGCCCGCTCCCAGAAAATGGGCCACTCGGGTGAGCGGAAGGTGGTATTGCGGCACTCCACCTTACCCAGACGGGCCGCGAGCTGCAGGGACTGCGGTCCGGGGATGGAAGTGATCAGGGCGGGAAGCATCGGCGGACAGCGTCAATGAAAACGGCCGACTTTCCAAATGGTAAACGCGGCGCAGCCGACGCTGGAAGCCAGCGCCAAGGTCCCGACCACGCGGTCGGTGATGGTGCTCTGCGGACGGTGCGGCGAGGACGATCTGGGAAACACGATGGCCGCGTAGACCATGCCGGCGAGCAGACCGCCGAGGTGCGCTGCATTGTCGATGAAGCGGTAGCCGAGCAACCCGACCAAGGCTGTGGCCGCGACGCCGGCCAGCAAGCGCTTGCGCGCACGTCGCGGTACCAGGCGGGCGTGCAGGGTCTCGAACACCAGCAGGAAGCCGAGCCAGCCCATCAGCCCACCGGAAGCTCCGACCATGGTGGCATTTTCATAAAAGCGTGCCGAGGCCTCGCCTCCCACCCAAGCGGAGAACAGGAACACCAGCGGCACGTGCGGCCAGCGGGCGAAGACCTCCACGCGGCGGCCCAGATAGAGCAGCGCCCCCATGTTCAGAAACCAGTGCAGGGGGTTTCCATGGAGAAACGGAGCGGTGATCAGCCTCCACGTTTCACCGTGGTGGTAGGCGTTTTTCACCAAGCCTGCGGCATCGATGGAGCCTGGGAACGCGAGCTGGGCCACGCCGGTGAGAACCATCAGCCCGGCGAAGATCCGGGTCAGCGGTGCCCGCTGCAGGTCCAGCCACGTTTCAAAGCGCAGGGTCGGAATGCCCGCCTGCATGCCGGAGAGCGACCAGCCATGCAGTTCCCGGCCGCGCTTCCACGCCTGGTACCACGGAATCAGCGCGAACATCACGAACAGCACGACGGCGATGCCGGTATTGGTGGAAGCCAGCAGCGGCCGGTTCTGCCACCACGTCCACAGGGCCACGACGATCACGCCGGCACCGAAGAGCTTGAGTTGGCTGATGGAGTATTCCAGGTCGGCAGCGGCCCAGCGGCGGCGGGCGGCGAAGAGGGCGTGAAACAACTCGGGGATTTCCTCCGGCACCACCATCCGCGGGTAGTCGGGCGTCCAGACCAGGTCGATGGCGGAAGAACGGTCGGCCCGGATCGACTCGGCCAACTCATCGAGGGAGCCCAGCGGGTGTTGGCCCCCCTTGCGGTCGGTCCAGCCCCATCCGGATGGAGCTTCGGGAAATGCCTCGGGGCGCGCCCACACCGGGGCGACCTCGTCTAGCGGCTCAGGCGTGGCGTTCACGCCGGGATAGCGTCACTGACCGGCGGGTTTTTCTTCGCCACCGGCAGGTTTCGCCGGGGTTTCGACCGGCTTGGAAACGTCCGCTGGCTTGACTGGAGTTTCAGGAGCGGTGGCAGGTGTCTCGGCGGGCTTGGCCGGGGCATCGGGAGTGGTGGCGGGAGCGTCAGCCGGTTTGGCGGGCGCATCGGTCGGGGCCGGAGCATCCGTTGGCTTGACCGGAGTGCCGGTCGGCGGCGTCGGCACGACCGGCGCGGGCGTTGTTTCCTCGACCTTGGGGGGCTCCACCTTGATCGTGGCATTCTTGTCCACCATCGAGTGGCCGTTGCGATGGCCGATGAGGATCGCCAGAGTCAGACTGAGAATGAAGAACAGCGTGCCGAGGTAGACGGTGCCGCGCTGGAGCACGTTGGTGGTGCGGGCGCCGAAGACCTGGTCGGTCACGTTGGTGCCGAAAGCCGCGCCAAGACCCTCCTGTTTCGGGCGCTGCATCAGGATCAGCAGCACCAGGAAAAAGCACACGGCGAAGAAAATCACCTGTACCAAAAGGATGCTGATGTTGAGGTAATCGAGGGCAGCGACAGTCATGGGCGCGGGACTATGGGAGGCTCCCCCCACCTTGTAAAGCGGGGAGTTGGGACGAAAAATCGGGAATTTCCGGGCGGTTCAGCGGCCCTTGCGCTCGATCTGATTGGTCTCGGTGAGGACGATTTTCTGGGCCACCACCTGGGTTTCCGACAGGCAGAAGGCCATGATCGCCACGCGCTCCCCCACCTTGATGCGGTGGGCGGCGCCGCCGTTGATGATGATGTGGCCGGTGCCGGGAGGGCCTGGCTGGACGTAGGTCTGGAGGCGGTTGCCGGTGGTGATCGAGGCCACCAGCACCTTCTCGCCCTCCCACAGGCCGGATGCCTCCATGAGGTCGGTGGGAATTTCGATGCTGCCCTCGTAGTTCACATCGCCGTGGGTGATCATGGCGCGGTGGAGCTTCGATTTGAGGAATTGGCGGAGCATGGCGGCGGGAAGGAAGCCACGGCGGCGCAGGCAGTCAAGCGGCAAGGCGTGTTGGCTTCCTTCCCGTAGGGCGATTGGCCGTTGAATGGGCAGTCCGCGTTTGAGTGGCCGGTGGCCGGTGGCCAGGGACCGGTGGCCAGAGTAGAGAGAGAAAAAACCAGAACGGCCGCTCTTCCTCTGATCTGGCCACTCACCACCGGCCGCTGGCCACTCAAGGGCGGCCCTACTCTTTCGGCCCTTTGCTGCTCTTCGCTTTCCCAATCGGCCCGCTTCGTGCTTGAGTGGCCGCGCCTATGACCGGAACGGCCACTTTGACCCCCACGCGCGAGCAGCTTCGCCTTGAAGGATTCGACCTGATCGATGACACGCTCTCTTTTCTCATCGGCTGTCTGGGCGAGGCGCTGGAATCCACCGGCGAGACCGAGCTTCTGCCGTACCTGCCTTGGAGCGGCACCGTGCCGGACAATGCCAATCCGCCGGCCGGGATCCCCCAGCTCTACTCGATCGGCTTCCAGCTCCTGAACATGGTGGAGGAACGGGTCGCCGCGGCGATCCGGCGCGAGCGCGAGAACGTGCTGGGCGCGGAGTCGATCCGCGGGTTGTGGCCGCAGGCGCTGCGGGATTTGCGAAAACTCGGCCTGACCCCGGAACAGATCCTGGCAGTCTTGAAGGATGTGAACGTGGAGCCAGTGCTGACCGCCCATCCGACCGAGGCGAAGCGCTCCAGCATCCGCGAGCGCCATCGCGCTCTTTATGACGACCTGGTCCGCAGCGAGTATCCGAAATACACCGACCGCGAGCGCCGCCGCCTGAAGGAGCGCATCGTCACTACCCTCGAAACGCTGTGGCGCACCGCCGAGATCCACCTCGTGCGGCCGGACATCACCAGCGAACTGCGGAATTCCATCCACTACCTGCGCGACCTGTTCCCGGACGCGATCAATCGGCTCGACCTCAATTTCACCGATGCCTGGCGTGATGCCGGTTTCCCGCTGGACGCCCTGCGCTCGGCCGGAAATGTGCCGCGCCTCCAGTTCGGCACCTGGATCGGCGGCGACCGCGACGGCCACCCGCTGGTGACGCCGCAGGTCACCGAGCGGACGCTGGTGCAACTGCGCCAGGCCGCCTTCGAGCTGCTGAGCCGGGAGTTCGAGGAACTTTCCTCCCAGTTGACCCTGTCGCGGCATCTTTCCCCCGCGCCCGATGACCTGCAGGCTCGGATCGACGAACTGGCATTCGTGGTCGATGCCGAGGAGCCGGTGAAGGAAATCTTCGACCGTCATGGCGAGGAGCCTTGGCGGCAATTGGCCGCTCTCATCGCCCTGCGCCTGCGCCAGCAGTCGAAGGGCCAGCTAGGCTATGTGAACACGGTCCGTCTTTCCTCGGATCTGGACCTGCTCTCCCGCACCCTCCAGGATGCGGGCTGCCACCTGGTGGAGGAACAATACGTCCGGCCGCTGCGGCACAAGATCGACATGTTCGGCTTCCACCTGGCCACGCTGGACATCCGCCAGAACTCGGAATTCCACGACAAGGCGATCGCCCAACTGCTGGTCGCTGCCGGCGTGGAGGATGGGGCCAATTATCCGACCTGGAGCGAGGAGCAGCGGCTGGAGTTTTTGAACGCGGAGCTGGTTTCGACGCGGCCGTTCCTGCACGAAGGCATCGTCGCGGGGCCGGAGGCGGCGGCAGTGCTCGATTGCTACCGCGTGCTGGTGCGGCACCGGCTGGCCTGGGGCGACGAGGGCCTGGGCGCGCTGATCGTTTCGATGACGCGGAAGCTTTCCGACCTGCTGGGCGTCTATCTGCTAGCCCGCGAGGCCGGCCTGATGGAGGTGACCGATGGCGGGCTGGCCTGCCCGTTGGAGGTGGTGCCACTGTTCGAAACGATGGACGACCTCGATCGTTCGCCGGGCATCCTGGCAGCCTTCCTCGACCACCCGTTCACGCGGCGCAGCCGGGCCTTCCTTGTGGGGAGCAACGAGTGCTTCGTGACCCAGCAGGTGATGCTCGGTTACTCGGATTCGAACAAGGACTGCGGCTTGCTGGCGGCCCAGTGGGCGCTCCACAAGGCCGAGGAGGCGCTGACGGCCACTGGCAAGGAGCGCGACATTTCGCTGTGCTTCTTCCACGGCCGCGGCGGCACGATTTCCCGCGGCGCGGGTCCCACGCACTGGTTCATGGCCTCGCTGCCGCATGGCGCGATGTCCGGCCACTTCCGGATGACCGAGCAGGGCGAGACGATCGCCCAGAAGTATTCGAACCTCGCCAACGCCACCTACAATCTGGAACTCCTGCTGGCTGGGGCTGCCGTCACCACGGCCCGGCATCGCCATGGCGTGCGTCATGAAGACCCGTGCGAGCGGTTCATGCCGCGTCTTGCGGAGGCGAGCCAGCTCGCCTACCAGGAACTGCTGCACGCGGAGGACTTCATCACCTTCTACCGGCAGGCCACGCCGCTGGATGCCCTTGAGCACTCCCGCATCGGCTCCCGCCCGGCCCGCCGTACCGGCAAGGCCGGCCATTCCATCTCCGACCTGCGGGCGATCCCGTGGGTGTTCTCGTGGACCCAGGCCCGCTATTATCTGCCCGGCTGGTATGGCGTCGGCTCCGGCCTGCAGGCGCTGAAGGACGAGGACCCCGCCGGCTTCGCCGCTCTGAAGGAAGCCCTGCCGCAGTCGACCTTCCTCAGCTACGTCCTCACCAACGTCGAAACCAACCTGGCCTCGGCGAACCTCCCGCTGATGCACGACTACGCCGCGCTGGTGACCGATCCTGTGCTGCGCAAGCGTTTCCTCGGCCTCATCGACGCCGAGTTCGAGCGCACCCGGCAGTTGCTCGCCGAGCTCTTCGACGGCGAAATGGCGGACCGACGCCCGCGCATGGCCAAGACCCTCGACATCCGCGAAGCCCCGCTGAAGGTCCTCCACCACCGCCAGATCGTCCTCCTCCGCAAGTGGCGCGAACTCCTCGCCCTAGGCAAGCAGCACGAAGCCGACGCCCTGCTGCCCGACCTCCTGCTCTCCATCAACGCCATCGCCTCCGGCCTGCGGACGACGGGTTGAGGCGGGCTAACTGAGAATCCGTATGATCGCGACGTGCTCGATTCCGAAGCCTTGAACGATGACCAGGACTACGGCGGGGTGCGTGTGGTGAATTCCTTCATCCAGGCGCCGCGAGTCGCGTTCCAAATGCGCTGAAGGAGGATAGTTGCCACTCGTTCCCATTCAGGACTTCGGCGTAATCACCACCGCATATTCGTCGTAGCGGACCTGGGCTCCGCACTCGATCAGGATGTAGGCGAGGGCATCGGTCAGAGGGACGTTTTTCAGCTTCAGTGATTTCACCTTTTTATCGGTCAGCGCTCCCGCGGGATCTTCGATGATGAAATTGACCGGGGGATACTCTTCAATTCCCACGATGCGCTGCCGGAGGAAATCGACGCCTTCTGCTAAGGTCGTTTCTTCGAAGTTGATGATCGGCATGTTAATGCGGGCGAGAGAGGCCTCACGATTTTTCGCCGCCGCGGCATCAACTGCTTTTTGCGTTTCGGTCCGTGTGTCCTTCGTGGACTCATTACGGAGGGTAACAATGATAGCGTTGGCCTCGTAGCGGGCTTCGGCGTTGCATTGGCGGAGGAAGTAATTCAGTGCGACAGGCACTGGAACGTTCCGTAGCCGGATCGACCTTGCCGCTCTGGGCATTAGAAGCTCTTGATCCAGCACCACAAAATTAAGCGGTGGGGCATTCTTGTCCAACGTAGCGGACTGTTGGGTGATAAAATCGAGGCCCTCACGGAGGAGGACTTCATCAAAAGCGATATTCGGAATGATCATGTGGGCGAGGTTGGCCTCTCGGATCTTCGCGGCTGCAGCCATCACCTCCTTTTGGCTTGCGGTGCGGTTGTCTACCGCGACGTCCGTATGCGCTCGGATCAGGACGGCATAGGGATCGAATCGGGCCGTGGCTCCGCAAATCGACAGTAGATAACCAAGCACCTCGCGGGCAGGCACGTTTTTCAGTCTAAGCCATTTCACCGGCTTGGCCTTCAGGGTGCCTTCGGGATCCTGGATCGAAAAGTTCACGCCCCTGGGCTCCTTGCCGGCTTCCTTGGTCTGCAAGGTGAGAAATTGGAGAGCTTCCTCAAAGGTCGCATCGTGAAAGTCGACGTTTGGGATCACGACGCGAGTGAGTCTACCCTCCAGACTACTCTCTGGCTGCGCCTGAGCCTCGGCCTGTTCCAGCGGCATGAGCAACGTTAGCGCGGAAATCAACAGAACGGCGGGCAGAATGGTTCGGAAGTCCATGGCGGGGCAATTCGTGCACTCCCTCTCTAAAAAGGTATTGCCGGCAGTTCAATGGGATTCGGGCGGATGCGCGGAGTCATCGTTTCGCGTCCACCGGTGTGAAGATGCCGTTTTCTAAATCGTTCCACGCCCGGAAATCGTGACTGCGAATTCCCTTCCATCGCGGCTGTTGCGTGTCGCATCCCTTCTTGCCGGATCCGTGGCGGGCGCGGTAGAGTCCGGGTGCTTGAGAAATTTCCTCCGCTTCCCCGTTCTGGTCGCCTCATCCCTGGGCCTGTCCTGCAATGCGCGGGAACAGGAGCCTGTTATCTCCGTTCTGGTCGTGGCCCCGGCACCGGAGAGTGCCGCCGCCCTAAGCGAGCCGCGGGGTTATGTATTGGCCAGCGATCCTGATGTGCTCCCGAAGCCAGGGACCAAGCTCATCTTTCGCACGAAGTCATGGTTGGAAAAAGGCCGGATGGTCTACATCACTCCGGGCCACGTGCGGTCTTATGCCGATTCCACCACGAGCTTGAGCGTCATCGAGGAGGAGATAGTCTCCGCGGGAAAATTCAAGCGGCTGCAGGTGACTGACGACTTCGAGCAACTCCTTGACGGCAAACCGGCAACGGGTCGTCCGCCCGCAAGCACGCTCGTCGGCGTCCCGATCACCTTCACCCAGGTGGACGGCAAGTGGACCGCCGCCATGGACACAGGGGTGCCCGACGAGGCCCAGCGGAAGAAGATGGACAAAGACCTGGTTTCGCTGGAAACCCCTTCCTCGGCCCGCATCCTCGGGACCGGCCCGCGCAAGGTCGGGGAAACGTGGACCGTGACCGGCAAGGACCTGCCCTTCGCCGCTCGCTGGCCCGTGGCCACCGGGACCCTGGAGCTGACCTTCAAGGGCATCGAAATGCACACTGGCCGCGAATGCGCGCGCATTACGGGTCATATGGACCTGCAGGCGGCCGAAATCCCCGGCCCGACCGGGTTGAAGCTTCACCTGCAGGGAGAGATTTCCATGCTCCGCACGCTCGATGACTTCGTGCCTTTCGAGTGGGATTTCAAGGGGACGATGGAGAAGAGCTCCTGGACCCCCGGCAAGGGACGGACGCTCGAGACCGGGGAATCCACCAATGAAATGCGCGCCGAAGTCCAGCCCTGATCGCACCCGATCGGAGCCTTCAAAGGAGCCCCCGCGGGTGCCGAATTTCCCGGGGCCGATGAATTCCGAAGCTTGCCGCTGGATCATCTTCCGCCGCTGTCTGCTGGTTATTCCCGGCGGCTTTGGGGCGTTGGCTGCGGTTGTCGTCGAGCGCAATGGCGAGGACTTGAGCCACCCGTTTCTCGTCTGGCTGGCGGCAAGCCTGCCCTGCCTGGCGGCGGCGACTTGGCTACACTTCATGCTGACGGCGAAAATCCACGCCGTGACTGGCGAAGTGAGCCTCCGCAAACCGTCGCCGACGGTGCTGTTCCTAATCACCCAGTATCTGCTCCTGCCGGTGCTGACGGTTCTGGGATGGATCATTTACGACCTGTCCACCGGCTGGATTCATTGACCCCGAGGAGTGGCTGTATCCCTGCAGCGATTGGAGCCAACGACCTCCTTCGCTGGCGTGCAGATGCCTTTTCCCGACGGCTGACCATAGCCCGGGCAAACGCGCTCATTTCCCCCATGGCTGTTGGGAAACAGCTACTCCTCTCATCCAACCCTTTACAAGTGCGGCCATGGATGCCAAACCCCTCGAAATTTAGCCCTTGCGCGCCCGAAACGGCCCGCCACCCGCCTACCATGCCCAAAGACACCTCGATCCGCAAAATTCTCGTCATCGGTTCCGGTCCCATCGTCATCGGACAGGGCTGCGAATTCGACTACTCCGGGGTCCAGGCCTGCAAGGCGCTGCGGGAGGAAGGCTACACCGTGGTGCTGGTGAACTCGAATCCGGCCACCATCATGACCGATCCGGAGTTCGCCCACCGGACCTACATCGAGCCGATCACCCCCGAGGTGGTGGAGAAAATCATCGCCCGCGAGCGCCCCGATGCCCTGCTGCCGACCCTCGGCGGCCAGACCGCGCTCAATACCTCGATGTCCCTCTTCAAGTCCGGCGCGCTGGAGAAATACAACGTCAAGATGATCGGCGCGAATGCCGACGCCATCGACAAAGGCGAGGACCGCCTCCGCTTCAAGGACGCCATGCTCAAGATCGGCCTCGATGTGCCGCTCTCCGGCGTGGCGCACACCATCGAGGAATCCCGCGCCGTGGCCGCCAGCATCGGCCGCTACCCGCTGATCATCCGCCCCGCCTTCACCCTCGGCGGCCAGGGCGGCGGCATCGCCTACAACCGCGAGGAGTTCGAGGAAACCGCCCTGCGCGGCCTCGACCTCTCCCCGGTCTCCGAGATCCTCATCGAGGAATCCCTGCTCGGCTGGAAGGAATTCGAAATGGAGGTCATGCGTGACCGCGCCGACAACTGCGTGGTCATCTGCTCGATCGAAAACCTCGATCCGATGGGCGTCCACACCGGCGACTCGATCACCGTCGCGCCCATCCAGACCCTCACCGACCGCGAGTACCAGATCATGCGCGACGCGTCCTTCGCGGTCATCCGCGAGATCGGCGTCGAAACGGGCGGCTCGAACATCCAGTTCGCCACCGATCCGAAGACCGGCCGCATGATCGTCATCGAGATGAACCCGCGCGTCTCGCGGTCCTCCGCCCTCGCCTCGAAGGCCACCGGCTTCCCGATCGCCAAGATCGCCGCGAAATTGGCCGTCGGCTACACGCTTGACGAGATCCGGAACGACATCACCCGCGAGACCCCGGCCTCGTTCGAGCCGACCATCGACTACGTGGTCACCAAGGTGCCGCGCTTCACCTTCGAGAAGTTCCCGAAGGCCAATCCCGTGCTCACCACCGCCATGAAGTCGGTGGGCGAGGCGATGTCGATCGGCCGGACCTTCAAGGAATCGATGCAGAAGGCCCTCCGCTCGCTGGAGACCAGCCGCTGGGGCTTCGGCTTCGACAACAAGGAGCCGCACGCGCCCACGCACGACGAGATCGAGCGCAAGCTTCGCGTGCCGAATGCCGAGCGCATCTTCTGGATCCAGACCGCCTTCGTGCAGGGCTGGACGCTGGAAACCGTGCACGAGGTCACCAACATCGACCCATGGTTCCTTGGCCACCTCCAGCAGATCGCGGAGGAGGGCAAGAACCTCGCCACGCTCGACCTGCGCCGCGCCAAGAAGCTCGGCTTCTCCGACCGCCAGATCGCCAAGGCCCGCGCCCATTCTCCCGCCATCCACGATGTTTCCATCCACGGCGAAACCGACCAGCCCGCCGGTGCCCCGCCACGCGCCGAGCCCGAGCCGGCCATGGCCGACATCCCGACCGAGGACACCATCCGCGCCGAGCGCAAGGCCAAGGGCATCATTCCCACCTACCGCCTCGTCGACACCTGCGCCGCCGAGTTCGAGGCCTATACGCCTTATTTCTACTCGACCTACGGCGATGAAAACGAGGCCCGCGCTTCGGATAAAAAGAAGATCATCATCCTCGGTGGCGGCCCGAACCGCATCGGCCAGGGCATCGAGTTCGACTACTGTTGCGTCCACGCCGCCTTCGCCCTGAAGGAACTCGGCTACGAGACCATCATGGTCAACTCGAACCCCGAGACGGTCTCCACCGACTACGATACCTCGGACAAGCTCTTCTTCGAACCGCTCACGCTCGAGGACGTGCTGAACATCTGCGACCAGGAGCAGCCGGACGGCGTGATCGTCCAGTTCGGCGGCCAGACGCCGCTCAACCTTGCCGCGGATCTGAAACGCCACGGCGTCCCCATCATCGGCACCAGCCCGGAAAGCATCGAGCTCGCCGAGGACCGCAAGCATTTCTCCGCCCTGCTCGACCGCATCGGCCTCAAGCAGGCCGAGGCCGGCACCGCCACCAACGAGGAGGAGGCCATCCTCGCCGCCGACCGCATCGGCTACCCCGTGCTCGTCCGCCCGTCCTTCGTGCTCGGCGGCCGCGCCATGATGATCGTTTACAGCGAGGAAGAACTCCGCCGCTACATGCGCGAGGCCGTCACCGCCTCGCCCGAACGCCCCGTCCTCGTCGACCGCTTCCTCGATGGGGCCACCGAGATCGATGTGGACTGCATCTCCGATGGCCAGCAGGCCGTCGTCGGCGCGATCATGCAGCACATCGAGCAGGCCGGCATCCACTCCGGCGACTCCGCCTGCGTGATCCCCGCCTTCTCGCTCAGTGAAAAGATCAAGGCCGAGATCACGCAGGCCGCCAAGGACCTCGCCCGCGAGCTCAACGTCAAGGGCCTCATGAACATCCAGTTCGCCGTCAAGGACGAGACCCTCTACGTCATCGAGGTCAACCCGCGCGCCTCGCGCACCGTGCCCTTCGTTTCAAAGGCCATCGGCGTCTCCCTCGCCAAGCTCGCCGCCAAGATCATGGTCGGCAAGACGCTTGCGGAACTCGGCTTCACCGAAACGATCATCCCCACCCACTACTCGGTGAAGGAAGCCGTCTTCCCCTGGAACCGCTTCCCCGGCATCGACATCGTCCTCGGCCCGGAAATGCGCTCCACCGGCGAAGTCATGGGCATCGATGAAGACCGCGGCATGGCCTACGCCAAGGCCCAGATCAGCGCCTTCAATCCGCTCCCCGTCACCGGCAATGTCTTCCTCTCCGTCGCCGGAGCCGACAAGGACCGCGCCGTCGAAGTCGCCCGCGGCCTCGTCGAGCTCGGGTTCGAAATCTACTCCACCAGCGGCACCGAAGCCCGCCTCAAGGAAGAAGGCATCCCCTGCCACCGCCTCTACAAGCTCTCCGAAGGCGCCCGCCCCACCGTGATCGACGCCATGAAGAACGGCGATATCCACTTCGTGATCAACACCCCCAGCAGCCACGAAAGCCGCGAGGACGAGATCAAGATCCGCGCCGGCGCCATCCAGATGAAAATCTCCCACGCCACCAACATGGCCGCCGCCGAAGCCTCCGTCGAAGCCATCCGCGCCCTCAAGACGCGGGAGCTCACCGTCAAGAGCATCCAGGAGTACCACGAGTGATCGTAAGTAAGGAGGAGGGACGCTCCTGTCCCTCTTTCTGCAGGCCCCGACGTGTATAGAATTCCCCGGTTTCCCATGCACGTCACCCGGACGTGTATAGAAAATGGCACTTTTCTATACGCTTCCCCTCGACATGTATAGAAAATGGCGCTTTTCTATACACGTCAATGAAGCCTCTCCTTTCCTTGGGGACCCTGTCGGTCAGTCGGTTCGAGACCCCTGAGATCCTGAAACGCTTGAACGCCGCCAGCCGCCGCTTGGCGGAGTTGAAAGGCGTGGTCGAGTCCATCCCCAACCGGAACATTCTGATCAACACCCTCGCCATGCAGGAGGCGAAGGACAGTTCCGAAATCGAAAACATCGTCACCACCCACGACGAACTTTTCCAAGACGATCTCAGCGGAGGCAGCCGTCTCGGACCTGCGGCCAAGGAGGTCCTCCGCTATCGCGAGGCCTTGCGCACCGGATACGAGAATGTCCGCCGCGACGGTCTGCTCACCAGCCGGCACATTCTGGAGATCCAGGCCGTGTTGGAGCAAAACCAAGCCGGCTTCCGCAAGGTGCCAGGCACCACGCTCAAGAACAGCGCGGGGGAGATCGTTTACACGCCGCCCCAGCACCCCGATGAAATCGAGGCGCTCATGGCCGACCTCGAACGCTTCATCAACGAGCCGGCGCTTTTCGATGCCGATCCGCTCATCAAAATGGCGCTCATCCATCACCAGTTCGAGAGCATCCATCCCTTCTACGATGGCAACGGCCGCACGGGCCGGATCATCAATGTACTCTACCTCGTCAAAGAGGGTCTGCTCGAGATCCCCGTCCTCTATCTCAGCCGCCACATCGTCCGCACCAAGACCGACTACTACCGGCTGCTCCAAGCCGTGAGAACCGAGGATCGTTGGGAGGAATGGGTCATCTACATGCTCACCGCCGTCGAAAAGACCGCCTCCGAGGCCATCGTCATCATCCAGCAGGTCAAGTCCGCTCTCCTCGAAACCAAGCGCCGCATCCGCACCGCCTACAAGTTCTACAGCCAGGATCTCATCAACAACCTCTTCAACCACCCCTACACCAAGATCGAGTTCATCGAGCGGGACCTCGGCGTCTCGCGCCTCACCGCCACCAGCTACCTGAATGAACTCGCCGAAGGCGGCTTTCTACAAAAGCAGAAGATCGGCCGCTCCAATTACTACGTCAACGTCACCCTCACCGCCATCCTCACGGGAGAGTCCATGCAGCGGCCCAATGCCCTCTGAAATCAAGATCCGCGCCGGTGCCGAAGCCTCCGTCGAAGCCTCCGTCGAAGCCATCCGCGCCCTCAAGACCCGCGAGCTCACCGTCAAGAGCATCCAGGAGTACCACGAGTGATCTTCGCAAGGAGCATGGACATTCCTGTCCATGTTTTCTTCAAGCTGTCATGCTGGACGACAACCTCATCTTCGTCTTCACCCCGAGCCTCGTTGCGACCCTTCTGAACCGCGAGGAAGCCAAGGGAGAACCGCTTACCGAAGCGGAGGTCATCTCCATCCGGGACCAATGTCAGTGCATCGCAGCTCCCGTAGATGTCGCGCTAAAGATGAACGAAGCACGAGGCTACGACGACATCGACCCGGAAAACTGCTGGCCCGAATGGCAGCGCAGAAGGCTCAGCCTGATCGCCCACCGCGATCGCGAAAAGTAGCGCGAAGCTGGCTTCGCGTGCATCTCGCGGCCCGTTGCGGAAAACATTGTCCTCCCGCGGCCAATCACTTTCCTTATCCGCCATGAAGTCAATCCGGGCATTGTGGATGGTGACGGCAGCCTTGGCCTGTAACGCTTGCCGGAAGCCCGCTGTTCCCAGAGCCCTACCTTCTGAGTCACCTTCCTATCAACTGGCCAATTCTGCTCCCGGCTACTCTGTCGGCACCCGCTACATCGACCGGCTCGTCATCGCTCCGGGTAAGGACGAAGGTCATCCCTCCGCTCCATCCATCACCATGGAGCAGGATATTCGCTGGGAGGTCCTTGCCCCGGACCGGATGGAGTTGAAGGTACTTCGCTACGAGTTTCTGGATACCACCACCCGCAAGAGTATCAGGCCCGAGCCCGAGGGATCCCTCACCGGCGTTCCCATTTACCTCCGGAAAAGCGCCGACCAATGGCAGCCGGAACAACCATTGCCAGCAGAATTGTCGAACGAGAGCCGCCGCAGGATCGAGGCCTACGCTCTTACCGAATCCAAGAACTACGAGCAGCTTATGTATAGCACCATTCCCAGACACGTGGGCGAGTCCTGGACCACCCGCGATCCCAAGGCCTTCTTCGACGAACCCGCCGACGACGTCTCCGGTCTCTGCATTGTCACCTTTACCGCCGTCGAAGCCTCGCAAGGCAAGACCATCGCCCATCTTCATCTCGACACCGAGTTCCAAGGCAGACCTCGCTCATCCGGGAGTAACTGGACCCGCTGGCACTTTCTGACCGAAGTCCGCCGGTCGATCGAAGACAAGATGGACCTTGAAACCACCTCCGAAGGCATCGTTGAAAGCTGGGCCGCTGAAGCAACTCTCGGCGACGCTCCGAAGAGCCAGCACCAGTCCTCCGCGCATATTGTCCGTGAGATTCTCAAGTAAGCTTGCCCCACTGACCGCAAGTGGGTCTGCCTCGACGTGTATAGAATCCCCCAGTTTTCCATGCACGTCACCCAGACGTGTATAGAAACTGGCACTATTCTATACACTTCCCCTCGACGCCACCACACACCGCATCACGATCCCGATTGAGGACCTTCCTCAATCATGAATCGGAATTCCCCTTCATGCAGTGCTCTGGCGAGCGTCATGCGCTTGGGGAAGTCGCCGGAGACCTTCACCTGCTTGTAGCCATACTGGCGGTAGAAGGCTTCGATGTTTTTCCGGCCCGTCTCGATCGTTTTCGGCCCCATGGGCACCACACCCTGAATCCCGGAAGCCTTCGCCAAGCACGCATCCGAAAAGGCCGTGTTTCCCACGAAGCCGCTCGGGCCCATGGGTGGCCGGGGCTTTATTTCCGCAATGAGCGCCACGCCGTTCCCCGTCGGTTCTGCCAAAAGCCGAACGTCGTCAACGAAGCCCGTATCCATCACCGCCGAAATCGCCCGATCGATCCGGGCATCGGCATAGGTCGGTCCTAGCTCCCTCTCCAACAAAGTCCGGATTCTCTTCTCGTCTACTCCCTCGCGCCACCCCGGACGGATCGTCAGCTTGGAGATCTTGCGCCCCTCGAACATTGGCGGTGTCGGCTTGGTCCCAGCACACGAGACGAAAACGCCCGCGAGGCCGAAGGTCAGGAGATGGGCAAGAACTTGAGGAACCTTCACCATGCCTGGCATCCTCTCATGGCAGGCTTGGGGCGGCAAGTTTCCAACCTTTCGGGCGGAGTATCCCTCCCAAAAAATGCTACTCATAGTCTGTCGCCGCATCCAACCATCCCGGGCATGCTGCCGCGATGCACTCACTTCTTCGTCTTGAAGATCTTCGCCCGGTGCTCGGCGAGGAAGGCGGCTTCGGGCAGGGCCGAGTCGTTTGGGAGAGTCAGCGGCTCACTGGCGTAGGCTCCGAAGTTCTCGGTCACCGTCTTTTGCGGGAGGGCGGCTTTCAGGGCAGGAGAGAGGACCATCCGCAAGTCCTCGTCGAAGGCAATCAGGCCTTGGTCAAAGGCGGCATCGTGGAGGCGGGAGAGGCAGAGGCCATTGCGAACATTCAGTCGCTCGGTGGGATGGCTGTCCCAAGGGAGAATGTGGGAGGCGATGAGCAGTTCACGGATCGCAAGCTGGGTGACGCCGCACCTGCCGCCGAAGTTGTTCACCACGGCATTTCGGAAGTAGTCCTGTCCACGCCGCTGCTTCACCAGCGCGGTCTTCTCGGTGATGTCGTTGAGAGGCCGCTTGCGGATCTGGAAGCCCTTGCTGGGGACGACTTCCATCGCATCGGCTTCCCGGGCACCGACGAGCTTGCGCATGGCTTCCTCGCTGGCCGGTGCAGCTTCGTTGAGGTTCTCGTGGAACTCCTGCCACATGCTCTTGTCGAGGTTGCTGGCACCGGCGAGGCCCTTGATGCCCCGGAGCTTCAGGGCCGGGTCGAGGGAGGCCAGATTGGAGAGCTTCATGGCCAAGCTGCTCGGGGTGCGTCCGAGCTTTGCGGCGAGTTCGACGATGACCTTCGTGTGCTGATCCATCTGCCCGAAGGTGAGCTTGTGATAGAGATTGAGAGCCACCAGCAGCTCGTCGCGCGTCCATCGTTTACCTGCGGCCATGGAACCACGGTGCCAGGCATGAGCCGGGAAGCGAAGCAGGAAAGCATCTCTCTAACCAAACCTTGTGACCGATGAATGCCCTATCTATAAACCGATGGCTGGGCTTCTTAGTCCTGAAAGGACGGTTCATAAAAGCCTTGGGTGAAACCCAAGGTTGGCCCGCCGTTAGGATTCGCGCCCTGACGGGGCGCTTCATGCAGAGAACGGCTTGTCATCACCCCATGGCGTTTTGACCATGGCGAAGCCCACCCCCGCATGAAGCGTCCTTGCAGGACGCGGGAGTTACAGCCCTCTTACCCGGCATTTCATGCCGGGCTTTTATGGGTCGTCCTTTCAGGACGGAGAGGGAGACCTCAAGACCGGGTCAGGTGTCGTAGACCCCGCTGTCCCATGGGGCGAAGAAGGCCATGTAGTTTCCCGGCTGCATTTCGACCGCCCATTCATCCTCTTCGTCTTCAGGCGGTCGCGGCACGAGTCCGAATTGGATGCCCTCCCGCTCGATGACGAACGGAGCGACCTCGATGCGATCGAATACGACTTCTCCCAGGTCGCGGAGCCATTCATCGTAGACCGCCTTGCGTCGGATTTCATCCATGGTGGCGCGAGGACCAAAGTTCTCGATCTTGGATTCGAGGAGTGCTCCGTCTTCGTCGAAGAGATAGAGAGCTACGAACTCTGAGCCTTCGACTCCACCGTATGCGGGGACGAAAGGGGTTGTTAAGAAAAACTGACGCCCGTCGGGAAGGTGCCCGAGGTGCTCGGCGTGATAATCATCGTGATCGATGGCGATTTGTTCGGGAGCGTTGTTAGGCATGACCTGGAGTTGGGGAAAAGAAGGTATGCATCCATTATCAGCTGTCCGGAGACGGCGGAAACACTTTATGCAGCGGGAATGGGTGGCTCCCATTGTGTCGCCCGCAGCCACAGCACCTCGCTGATGCGCCCGGTCTTCTCGTGCTTTTGCCCGGGGAGGCGGCAGGGGTGTTCGGGGTGGTGGAGGAGGCCGGGGTCTAGGCCGAGGAGGGGGGCGTTTTGGTGGAGAGAGTCGAGGGCTTCCTTGGACGGGGTTTGGATCCAGGCGTGGAGGCTTTTGCCGCCGGTGTGGAGGAGGGCGGCTAACTCGGCCCCGCATTCTTCGCGGAGCCAGCGGAGGAGGGCGAGGGTGTGGTGGAGGTGGTGGCGAAGTTCGGCTTCGGTGACGGGGGCTTGGCCATCAAGGCCGTCGAAGTCGAGGACGGTGTAGGGGGCGGCGACTACGTTTGTGGTAGTTCGTGAGACGGTGCCGGGTTGCCAGAGGGCGGGGGTGGTCATGGGGCCGAGGCTTGAGATCGGGGCGGTGGTCCAGTCGTGGCAGGTTTGCCAGTGGTGGGCTTGGCGGGGGCCGCTGTGGTGGACTTGGCCGGTCCAGAGGAGGGCTTCGGGTGGGAAGAGGGTCTTTAAGAAATGCCGGGGGTCGTGGAGGACGAGGGGGCCATCGGGGCGTTGGGGGGAGGATTCCCAGACGTCAGAGGGATGCCAGGGGTGGCGGTGGATGAGGGCGGTGCGGCGGTGGCGCAAAGCAGAAGCAAGACTGGAAGAAGTAAGAGGTAAGACTTGAGAGGGAGAGCCAGAGGGGAACGAAGGAGGTGGGAGTGAGTCCTTGAGACCGGCGAGGGCGAAGATGCGCTTGCGGTGTTCGGAGTCGCCGGGGTGGGCGGCGCAGGCGAACTTGCCATCGGGGAAGAGGACGAGGTGGTTGCCGGTGCGGTCGTGGTTGTCCTCGGCGCAGGCGGGGCAGCGGGCCTGGGACTTCGGGCCGCGCGGGCGGAGTTTTTCGAGGCGGGTGGGGTCGAGCATTCCGTTGTGGGTTGGAGGAGGGGTTGTCCTGTTTGTTCGCGGACCTAGGCTCGTGGACAAACAGGACAGGGGAGGCGCGAGGTTAGGGAGCGTGGGCGTAGTTGTCGGGCTGTGTCCTGCATGAGGCGTCCCGTCAGGACGCGGGATTCAAACGGGTATCTACCCGGGGTTTCACCCCGGGCTGTTATGATGCGTCCTTTCAGGACGCGGAGATGGCGGAATTTTCGGAGGTGCGGTGGCATTGCCTGTCCGTCCGTTCGTTCGCCTAGGTAAACGGACGGACGGACGGACTGGAACGGCTTGGCGTGGTCTCCGTCCCAACGGGACGATTCATAAAAGCCCGGGGTGAAACCCCGGGCAGGGCCGATCCATTGACCGCGTCCTGTAGGGACGCCTCATGCGGCTTGCAGTGCGTGTTAGAGTGCAGCGTGTCTCAGTCATTGGCGCGTGTCCTCGTTCATGTGGTGTTCTCGACGAAGAACCGGGAGAGATGGCTGGATGCTTCGTTAAGGCCGCGTTTCCATGCGTACATGGCCACGGTGGGGCGGGGACTTGGATGCGAGGTTTTCCGGGTAGGTGGCGTGGAGGACCATGTGCATCTGGCGATCGATCTCGCGCGGACGGTGACCCTTGCGGATTTCGTGAAGCGGGTGAAACAGGCGAGCGCGGTGTGGTTGAAGGAGCAGTCGGGTCAATATCGGGGGTTCGAATGGCAGGCGGGGTATGGGGCGTTTTCGGTGGGACAGTCGCAGTTGGAGAAGCTGTTGGTTTATATCGATGGGCAGGAGGAGCATCATCGCCGGGTGACGTTCCGGGAGGAGTATGTGGCGTTGCTGGGGAAATACGGGCTGACGGGGGATGCTCGGTATCTGTGGGAATAGTGGGCCGTTCCCTGCATGAGGCGTCCTTACAGGACGCAAGACCGAACGGGCCTCTACCCGGGGTTTCACCCCGGGCTTTTATGATGCGTCCTTGCAGGACGCGGAGATGAGGGAGTGATTCCGGAGGCGGATGCGTGTTCTCGTCCTGTTTGTTCGTTCACCTAGGCCCGCGAACAAACAGGACGATTTCGCGGGTTCAGGATTTCCAGGTCAGGCGTCCTTCGCTGTCTTCGATGATGTTTTCGGAGTTTTCCTTCAAAACGCTGTAGGCGCGACTACGTGAACACAGGTCGAGGGCGCACAGGCGGTTGACGGCCTGGGTGCGTGTTTCGAAACGCATGCCAGAGAGCGCCTTCTCTAGCGCGGCGAATGGGATGCCCCTCCCCTTCACATCCTCGCCGCTGAGAAACGCCTCCATGTCGAAATCGGGATGAGCGGTGAAGAAGCCGTCGCGGCGGTGCCAGGCGGTGGGGTGGCCTTCCTTGCCGTCGTTGTTCTTGCAGCAGGTGAGGATGACGGTGTCGTCCTCGGTGCGGTTGGTGGCGGGTTCGAGGGCGAAGACGCAGCGGGCGGCGCTGCCGATCTGGTAACTGCCGGCGAGTTCGTGGAGGAGATCACGGCCGGTCTTGCGGGTGGCTTCGCTGCTCTTTTTCCGCATGTGGTGGAGGATGAGGACGGCGGGGCGTTCGGTGGGTTCGGCGGGGAGGCAGGAGAAGATGGAGTCGAGCGCACCGCGGTAGTCGGCCTGCTTGTCGCCATCGGCCACGCGGTTCCAGGGATCGATGATGACGAGGCCGGGCTTGAGCTGGGCGATGCGTTCGCGGAGGCGGGTGCGGAATTCGGGCTCCTGGAAGGCGAGGCCGTGAGGGGGCGGCGGGGTGATGCGGATCCATTCATCGAGCTCGTCGGGCGCTAGGTGTCCGGCCACGGGGGAGAGCTCGGACTTGAGGCGGTAGGGGCCGTTCTCGCACTGGATGACGAGGGTCTTGAAGCGGGCGTGGAGCGGGTGGCCGAGCCAGTCGCCGCCGGTGGCTCCGGCGATGGCGAGGGCCATGGCGGCGCGGCTTTTCCCCACGCCGGGCCAGCCGCCGAGGACGGTGAGGCCGCCTCTCGTCAGGTGGCAATCGCCCATCATGATGAAGTCGTGGGGCGGGTGGAAGTTGAGGAAATCGGAGGGCTTCCAGATGGGGAGGATGTCATCAAGGCGGTGGGCGTCATCGAGGACACCGCGCAGCGAGGGGCTTTCGAGAATGGGGATCAATGCGCACCTCCTTCCTGTCCGGTGGTGGCGGTGGTGGCCGCTACGGCAATCGTCGTATTTACGGCGATGAAGGCTTCGAGGTCCTCGCGGCGGTAGCGGAGGGCGGCCCCGAGGTGAACGGCGGGGATTTTTCCGGCGTGGGTGAGATCGGTGACCTGCCGTGGGGAAAGGTGCAGCCAGGCGGCAGCCTCGCGGCGGGTGCAAAGGGGGGAGGAGGAAGGCGGTTCGTGGGCGGGTGAGGTGAGTTGTGGCATAACGGGGGAAATAGTGCCGGATGCGGTGCCACGGTGGCCAACGAACTTATGAGAATGGGTTCGGCCAATGGTCAGTGGTCATGGGGGAAGAGGTGGAGGGTGAGGCTGGGAAGCCGGATCATGACTTGTCTTGAAACGGCGGTGGAGATGGGCGATGCTGGCTCCGTGGCGGGAAAGAGATTTTCATGGAAGCGGGTGGGAGTGGCGCTGCTGGTGCTCTTCGCGCTGGGGTACGCGGCTGCCATTGTGGAGGCGTTCTGGTTGAAGGGGTTTCTCAAGCGGCAGAAAGAAAAGTCCTCCCTGCTGGAAGCGGGGAAGAAGAGCTCCGACATCCCGCTCGAGTCCAGGGATTGTAAATGAGCATGGGTTGCGCGGGAGGGCGTGGCTCTGCTCAGCCGGCCTTGTTACCAAGGCAGCTACGATGAGGAAGGGAATATGATCCGGACTCAACCATCCGTCCCGCACAGGGCGATGGTCTTTCTAAGTTCCGCCCAGAAGGGGTCGTCACTTCCCCTCGCCGGCAGTTTCGCGAGAAGCTTTTCCAGATCGGGAAGCCAGCGGGGATCACGGGTGATGCCGATCGCATCGAAGGTAGAGCCGGTGGGGTTTCCTTTTCGGAGTTCCGCAACGATCGCGTCTTCGACGCGGGGGTCGCCGCGATTCGCCAGGCCGACGAGGGCTTCACCACGGGCTTCGGCACCGGAATCGCCAAGCCCTTCGAACAGGGCCTCGCGGATGGCCGGGGTGTCCGTCCCATGCTGGGAACCCAGTGAGAAAAGCGCCCAGTCCCGCACCTCGTCATCGGGATCTTTTGTCAGGCGGATCAGGGCGGCGATGGCGGCTTCGTTGTCATCGGCAGTGGAGTCGAGCGAGTAGGCCAGCGCCCACCGCACGTCCGGGTCCTCATGGTTCTCCAAGGCGATCAGATGCGGAACGGCGGAGGGATCGGCGCGCCGTCCCAGGGCCATGGCGGCGTTGACGACGACCTTGGCATCCGGGTCCTTCAGTAGCGGGATCAGGACGGCCACGCTTTCCTCCACGAAGGTCGGGTCTTCGTCAAATTGGCTTCCGCCGAGATTGGATAGAATGTTGGCTCCGGTGATGCGGTCTAAAGGATCGGCGCTGGCGGCATACTCCGCGCCGAGGTCGAACTCCACCCGGGTGCCGCGGTAGTGGACGAGGGAAAGCGACGCGTCTGAATCGTCCTCCTCCTCCTCAATCGCCCTGCGATACGCTTCCACGATCTCCCGGCTGGGAGTTGGGTCGTTCTCGTAGCGTTCGTTGGGAGGGGACTTCATGAGAAAGAAGATTGAACAGAGCGATTGGAAAATCCAAGCCACTACCTGACAAAGCAGAATCGGCGGCAGTGGTGTTTTGGATTTCCAAGGATCGCAGCATGCGGGAAGGTTCCGGGGATGGAAGATCCTTCGCTCAACCCTTATGCTCCGTCGGCGGTGGCGGATCCGACGGTGGCGGAGGAAGAGGATCGGGCGCTGTGGCGGCTCGATTTCAACGACCTGTGGGTGCGGGATGGGGCGGTGTTCGAGGGCGTCGACCTGGGAACGGGTGAGGTCTCGCCACCGGATCCGGTGAGGAGGAAAGTGGTGCTCTCGATCATGCCGAGGGCACCGTGGCTGGCCGTGGTGGAATGGCTCATGCCGCTCTTGGTAGGAGGTGCGGCGTTTTTCACCCTTCGGAAATCCGGCTCGGAACAGGTGTGGCTGGCGCCGGCTTTTGTGTTCGTCGGTTTCGTGCCCGCGCTGATCCCCTGGCTGTGGAGGAAGCGTGTCCTGTTTTACTACGAGGAAAGCCGTAGAAACCAGCGGTTGCGGAGGTCGGTGTTCTCGGGGTTTTTCCTTCTGGGCGGAGGAT
>Ga0265327_10000968_pt1 | contig 41105 bp, 41 predicted proteins | sample 41621metaG_FD_202089 | JGI IMG/M metagenome (GOLD analysis project Ga0265327, IMG submission 202089) | Rhizosphere microbial communities from Carex aquatilis grown in University of Washington, Seatle, WA, United States - 4-16-21 metaG | ecosystem: Host-associated > Plants > Roots > Rhizosphere... | reverse complement strand
CCATCTTTACCGCTTCTCGCTTGAATTCACCCGTGTAACTCTGCCTCGGTATCTTGAACATCTCGTATTACCTCCATAGCTCATTATCTCAAGCTATCTCGGTATCCGAAATTCGGGGGCAAGCTCAATCAGCGCTTGATATAAGCCTGATAGTTTCTGGTTAGATTTATTCAAATACCCCCATAAATACCCCCAGCGTGATCGGATGGCATTGGATTTTTGACTACCCACCACCACCCGCCTTCGGGGCTCCCATAACGGAAGCCATTGAGTTTATCTAACCTGCATATCCACACCAGAGTCGCGCAATTTCTTGAACACCGCCTCAGCGATGTCGTTGGCATCCGATTTAATGACCTGTTGTGGCGTAGCCAAGTCCCGAATGATTTCCGCCTGACGCTGACACGCAACCTCCCCATAGCTGGTAAAAGTTGTCATAACTTTTTCATGTCCGAGGTTCTGGCTCCACGCCTTGAACTGCTCAGGGGTTTTGCATACCTCCTGCCCGAGCCGGACAAGTGTATTTCTAAGGCTGTACGGGTTGAAGTAAGGCAGGCCAGCATCGGCAAATGCTTCGCTGAATATTGTGCGTATCGGCGAAGCGCTGCTACAGTGATCCCGCTTCAACCCTACCACCTCAAACTGAAGCGAAGCGCCCGGTGCGATTTGCGTTGCCGGAAAGAGCGGATCGTCATTGCCCCAGAGTTTTTCTTCCCTGAGATACGTTACCCATTCCGCCACAATCTCGCGGATTTCATCGCCCACCGGGAAAAAGAATGTGTCAAAAGTCTTGCTGAATTTCGTTTTTACCTCACGCGCATCCTGATTGACGCACCCCGCGATCAGGTCAACATGCTTGAGTTTCATAGAGGCTATAGCGCTATCTCTCGCCCCCGTCAGCAAAGTGAATGCAATAAGCGCTCGATTGCGGCGCTCTATATCTGAGCCATTCGGCATCGTGTTGATGACATGCTTGACCTGCTCCAGTGTCGGCGCTTTCTGTTCCCGCTGCGCCGTGGCAATGCGCGTGTCCTTGTCAGACAGATTGAAATACTCGGCATCCGAAAACTGGAAACGTGATTTGTAGCCCGGTTGCCAGACAAGCCATTGGAAGAATCGTTTGAGTTGGGTTAAGGTCGCGTGCAAGGTCGCCTTACTCAACTTTTCACCGGACTGCTGCCCTTTCTGTTCGGCAAGATGTTTCTTGAACGCAATCGCCTGCTCAAAGTGGAATGCCTTGAAGTCTTTGTGCTTGGTATGGCTTTCAAACCGTGCCAGCGCCTTAGCTGCTGCATCCACGGTAGGCTCACTGTTGCGCATGGCCTCTTTCAGATAAGCAAAATATTTGCGCTTGATCCGTTCATTTTCTGGATGGTGTTTTGTCATAGGTTGTTACTCCTTTTCAAGTCACTGTTCACGCTGGGTTGGTTGCTCTCAACTATGTGTTGCAGTGCTTGCGGCATCGTGATGTCCAATATCTCGCGAACGTGCTCCATCTTGGCTATGCTGGTGCGCCTGTTCATAATCGCGTCACAGGTCGGGCAAATTGCAACAAGATTTCCCATCGTCGCTGTAATCGGCTTATAGTCAGCCATGCCAAGGGCTGGAGATTTTGGTGCACGACATCGGACACAGTACATTTCACCCGGTTGGCACTTCTGTTTGGCTTTCATCCGCTTTGCCTGATGAAATGCAGCGAGGTCGCTGCCAAGTATGAGCATTGGCCTCTTGTCATCGAGAACAGGCAACCCGGCCTTGATCCAAGCGCGCACAGTGCCCTTGAAAACGCCGTACAAGGTGGCTACTTCTTCCACGGTATAGCTGCGATGGATTTTTGCGAGGTTGGGGTTATGCAGACGTTTCTTCATGACTAACCACCCCCGCTAGCTCTGGCATAGGCATCCGCCGAGCAACTCTCAGCAGCCTCATATGCAGTAACAAACGGATCAGAAATAACCGATCTTCCTGAAGGCTGGTTTTGACTTGGCTTTTCTGTACTTGGCTGTACTGAGGACTCGACCCTAACTTGGCGGGGTAGTCGCGAGGTACTCGATGGGGTACTCGAAATCCCATCATCCACGGCCTTTGCATGGCGATTGCGCTTGCCGTTTGTGATGGCTGAGCCACGCTTCCCGCCTTGACTCTGCTTGCTCTTCCGTTCAGCCAAGTGCGCCCTATAATTTTCCAGTTCGGGGCTGATAATGAAGCCGTCCACAACTTCAAAAAATGGCATCACGGCAGCAAGTGATCCGGCAACCTCGGTAACTGGCAGGTATGCTCAATACTTTTGACGTTAAGACCATCCTGCCACTGATCCTGTTTCTGCATGGCGAAGTCGGTTTGCAAGGCGAACCTCTACAACAAGCGTTGCTCTCGCTGGAGTCTTTCCTCGTCCGGCGCGCTGTTTGCGGTTTAACAACCAAGAACTACAACCGCCTGTTCCTACAACTGGTTGAGGGTCTGCGAGGCAAAGAAGATGTAAACGATGCCTTACGTACTGAGCTTCTAAAAGGTGAGGGAGAAGCTGTAGCCTGGCCTGATGATGCGACATTCTCGTATGCTTGGCTGACTAAAAAACTTTACAACGAACTTAAACCTTCTATCCGCCTGCAATACATTCTGAAGCGACTTGAGCAGGCAAAGCGTAGTGCGAAAAACGAAGACATCCACATCAGGTCATCGCTAACAATTGAGCACGTGATGCCCGTAACTTGGGAAACACATTGGCCATTACCTGATGGACGGATGTGCAAGGACTCATTGGAGCGCCTACTTAAAGACACCCCCGACCCTGATGCCGACAGGCGAGATCAATTGCTCCACACTATCGGCAACTTAACTTTACTCACCCAGCCCCTCAACTCATCCCTTCAAAATGGGCCATGGGACGAAAAACAGCCCGAGATCACCAAGCAGTCAGCCTTGGCACTGAACCGGGAGTTTCTCGATTACCCAGAGTGGAACGAGGCAAAGATTGAAGAGCGAGGGCGTAACCTGCTGACCCATGCATTGGTGATTTGGCCACGATGACATTCATTTTGCACTTCAAACTTGAACTCGCGGTGCAAAACATCAAGCCACTTTGGTTTTTAACGGGATAATCGTAGCCCCGCGCTGGGCAGCGGTAAGTTCTTTTCCCCACCACTGAAACAGTTTAACCCGCTCTTCAAACCGCTCGCCACGGTCATAGGCGCGTGCGACTTCGTTGTCGTGGGCATGATCAAGTGCAAGTTCCACCACTTCGCGGTTAGTGCCGTTATCTCGCGCCAACGTGGAAAATGAACTACGCCAACCGTGGGGGGAATGTTTTCCATCAAGCCCCAGGGTTACGCGGTACACCTTTTCGATGGATTCGCGCCCAATGTGTTTGCCACCGGCTGGTGAAGGGAACACATAGCCTTTGCCGCCAAAAATACTTTTCCATTGGCGCAACTCGGCGGCAATTTCCTGGCTCAGGGGGATGCGGTGGTCAATGGGACGGGAGTTAACTTTCATTTTTGTGCGTGGAATACTCCAGACTGGCTGGTCACTCTCAAGGTCGAATTCTTTCCATTCGGCATTGATGACATTGCCGATGCGTGCTGCCGTGAACGCGCACAGACGATGTGCCATGTGTACAGATGGGGAAATTCTGGCCATATCCGCACGGCGCAGAATGTCACCCAGAGAGGGCCAATCCAGCAAGGCGGGCATCCGTCCAGTGTCTTTCTTCCGGGGTAGTATCTCGCGGGCAGGAAGGGCGGGGTTGTCGCGGCATAGCCCCTTGGCTTGTGCGTAGCGGAAAACGCCGTTCAGGTGTTGAAGAATACGGGTGGCGGTTTCAAGTACGTCGCGCTTGTGGATGTCTTCAACGGCCTTCGCCACGATGGCGGGGGTGATGCTGGCAATAGGCAGTTTGCCGATGGCCGGGTAAATGTCGCGCTCAAACGCCCGTGACGACTTGGTGTAATGACCTGCGCTCCATTCCTTTTGCTTCATGGTGAGCCATTCACCAGCGACCGCCTGGAAGGTGTTGTCCGAGCTTGCAGCATTTGCCGCCCGGTTGACCCTGCGCTCTGTTACCGGGTCTTTATTTTCAAGCAGCAGGGCTTTGACTTCGCTCAGTTCGACCCGCGCGGCAGCAAGAGAGACCAAGGGGTAAGGGCCAATAGAATAGATTTTTTCCTTGCCCTCGATGCGGTACTTGATCCGCCAAGTAATACCCCCAGCAGGGGTAATGAACAAATGAAGCCCCCCGCCATCGGCGAGCTTCTTACCGCGCTCGGCCTTTGCCACAAAGGCTTTGATAGCCCTATCAGTCAGCTTTCCTCCAATACCCCCAGACATATAAAATCCTCCGGTTCAATTTGAAGAGATACCCCCTTCAATACCCCCATTATGCTCGGATGTTATCGGACTGTGCAAGCATTAATCAGACTGATGAATAGCCACAGCACAAAGGAAAACAGCGCCTTGTGGGCGCTGTTGAATTTCCTTGGATCATTAATTGGTGGAGGCGGGGGGAATCGAACCCCCGTCCGCAAGCACTCTACAGGCAGTTCTACATACTTAGCCTGGCTGTTTGATTTGACCTTACAACCGCCAACCGGCGAGCTGAGGCAAGGCGAGTCACCTTGGATTTAGTATCGTGCAAAGTGACCCTGCACGACACGAGCCTCTCTATATGACGCTGCTGCAAGTTGCCTTGCCCGACCGAGAGGCCCTTCGGTGCAGCGTCCAGCCGGGATTAAGCGGCTAGAGCGTAAGTTTCGTCGTTTGCGACTATACTTTTTCCAGCTGATTTACGAGGTGGCGGGTCCTCGGTATGCCCTGCTCTGCTTTGCAACCCACGTCGAAGCCAGGTCGCCCCCAGAGATGGTAGAGACTGGCGCACTTGATTAAAGTTCGCCAGCGCGCATTATACGCCGGTTACTTGTTTCTAGCCCGCATGATCCGGCCTTTCTCGCGCTCCCAGTCGCGCTCCTTCTCGGCCTCGCGCTTGTCGTACTGCTTCTTGCCCTTGGCCAGGCCGATCTCGATTTTGATGCGGCCACGGCTGTAGTGCATGTCCAGCGGCACCAGGGTGTAGCCGGCGCGCTCCACCTTGCCGATCAGCTTGGCGATCTGCTCGCTGTGCAATAACAGCTTACGCGTACGGGTGGCGTCCGGCCTGACGTGAGTGGAGGCCGAACCCAGCGGCGTGATGTGGCAGCCGATGATGTAGATTTCGCCATGCTGGATGATGACGTAGGCTTCCTTGAGCTGCACCTTGCCTTCACGGATGGCCTTGACCTCCCAGCCTTCCAGCACGACGCCGGCCTCGTACTTCTCCTCGATGAAGTAGTCGTGAAAGGCTTTCTTGTTCTGCGCGATGCTCATGGTGTGGCTTTGGCTTAAAATAGCGCAATTTTACAGCATACAACCCTGCCCCATGGCTCAAGTCGAAAAAACCGTGCTGGTACCCCATTCCGCCGAGCGCATGTTCCGCCTGGTGGACGCGGCGGAGCACTACCCGGAGTTCCTGCCATGGTGCGGCGCTGTAGACCTGAAATGGCGCACCGAGACCAGCACTTCCGCCACCCTGCACATCCATTACCACGGCGTGCGGCAACACTTCACCACCGAGAACAGCAAGATTTTTCCTAGCCAAATGGACATCCAGCTGGTGGATGGCCCGTTCCGCCATCTGGAAGGTGTCTGGCGCTTTATCCCGCTGGGCGAGGGTGCGTGCAAAATTGAATTCAGGCTACACTACGAATTTTCCAGCCACCTGCTGGAGAAAATTATCGCCCCGGTGTTCAGCCATATTGCCAATACCTTTGTAGACGCGTTCGTCGAGCGCGCGGAGCAGATTTATGAGTAACGAAATCCTGGTTGAGGTTGCCTATGCCCTACCGCAGAAGCAGCTGATTGTGCCGCTCAAGGTGGCAGAAGGCACCACCGCCGAGCAGGCCGTGCTAGCCAGCGGCATCACGCAGAAATTCCCGGAAATTGACCTGGCCCAGAACAAGCTTGGCATTTTCGGCAAGCTGATCAAGTCCGACACGGCGCTACGCGAACACGACCGCGTGGAAATCTACCGGGCGCTGATCGCCGACCCCAAGGAAGTCAGGCGCCAGCGCGCCGCGGAAGGCAAGGTGATGAAAAAAGGCGGGGGCGATATCGAGCCGTGATTTACCGGTTGCCTCGCAGCCGGTATAATTGCTTTTTGTCCGAAGGGTAAGTCCATGCGTCTGCTACAAAAAGCGCTCACTTTCGACGATGTGCTGCTGGTGCCCGCGCACTCTAACATCCTGCCACGAGAAGTCAGCCTCGCCACCCAATTCACTCGTTCCATCCGCCTCAACATCCCGCTGGTGTCCGCTGCCATGGATACCGTGACCGAAGCGCCGCTGGCCATCGCGCTGGCGCAGGAAGGCGGCATCGGCATTATCCACAAGAACATGAGCGCCGAGGCGCAGGCGGCCCAGGTGGCGCGCGTCAAGCGCTTTGAATCCGGCGTGGTCAACGACCCGGTCACCGTCCCACCCACCATGTCGGTGCGCGAGGTGCTGGCCCTGACCCGCCAGCGCAGGATTTCCGGCTTACCGGTGGTAGACGGCGACAAGGTGGTCGGCATCGTCACCAACCGCGACCTGCGCTTTGAAACCAACCTCGACCAACCGGTCAAGAACATCATGACCCCGCGCGAGCGGCTGGTGACAGTGCGCGAAGGCACTTCGCGCGAGGAAGCCACCGCGCTGTTGCACAAGCACCGCCTGGAGCGCGTGCTGGTCATCAACGATGCCTGGGATCTGAAGGGCCTGATTACCGTCAAGGACATCCAGAAATCGCGTGAACACCCGCTGGCCAGCAAGGACAGCCACGGCCGTCTGCGCGCCGGTGCCGCTGTCGGCGTCGGCGAAGGTACCGAGGAACGCGTGGCTGCCCTGGCTGAAGCCGGTGTGGACGTGGTGGTGGTAGACACCGCCCACGGCCATTCGCAAGGCGTGCTGGATCGCGTCAACTGGGTCAAGAAGAATTTCCCGCAGGTACAGGTGATTGGCGGCAACATCGCCACGGCATCCGCCGCCAAGGCGCTGGTCGACAATGGCGCCGATGCAGTCAAAGTGGGCATCGGCCCCGGCTCCATCTGCACCACCCGCATTGTGGCCGGGGTGGGCGTGCCGCAAATCACCGCAATCGCTAACGTCGCCAAAGCGCTGGAAGGCACCGGCGTACCGTTCATCGCTGACGGCGGTATCCGCTATTCCGGCGACATTGCCAAGGCCATCGCCGCCGGCGCCAACGTCGTCATGCTGGGCGGCCTGTTCGCCGGCACGGAAGAGGCACCGGGCGAGATCGAACTGTTCCAGGGCCGCTCCTATAAGTCCTACCGCGGCATGGGTTCGGTTGGCGCCATGCAGAAAGGCTCCAGCGACCGCTACTTCCAGGATACCGAAGGCAACGCTGACAAACTGGTGCCGGAAGGCATCGAAGGCCGCGTCCCCTACAAGGGCAGCGTGCTGGCCGTGATCCACCAACTGATGGGCGGCCTGCGCGCCTCCATGGGCTACGTCGGCTGCGGCACCATAGACGACATGCGCAACCAAGCAGAATTCGTCGAAATCACCTCCGCCGGCATTCGCGAATCGCACGTCCACGACGTGCAGATCACCAAGGAAGCGCCGAATTACCATATCGAGTAAGGCGTAAGGAGCGAGGAGTAAGGCGTAAATTCAACTCCTCACGCCTATCCCCACACGCCTCACGGAAAACTCATGCACCAGAAAATCCTCATCCTCGACTTTGGTTCCCAATACACCCAGCTGATCGCGCGCCGGGTGCGCGAAATGAACGTCTACTCCGAACTGCATTCGTGGGATGTCAGTGACGAGTTCGTGCGCGAGTTCAAGCCGGCTGGTGTCATTCTTTCTGGTGGGCCGAATTCGGTCTATGACGACGAAACGCCCAAGGCACCGCAAGCAGTGTTCGAGCTGGGCGTACCGGTGTTTGGTATCTGCTACGGCATGCAGACCATGGCGGCGCAACTCGGCGGCAAGGTGGAAAATGCCACGCACCGCGAATTTGGCTACGCGGAAATACGTGCCCACGGCCATTCTGCCTTGTTCCGCGACATCCAGGATCGCAGCAACGACCAGGGCCACGGCCTGCTCGACGTGTGGATGAGCCACGGCGACAAGGTCACCGCACTGCCAGACGGCTTCAAGATCATCGCCAGCAACGCCGCCACCCCCATCGCCGGCATGGCGGACGAGGCACGCAAATACTACGCCGTGCAGTTCCACCCGGAAGTGACGCACACCCTGCAAGGCAAGGCCATCCTCGACCGTTTCGTCCACGAAATCTGCGGCTGCGGCTACGACTGGAACATGCCGGATTACATCGAAGAAGCGGTCGGCCGCATCCGCTCGGAAGTGGGCAAAGACCAGGTGATCCTCGGTCTCTCTGGCGGCGTAGACTCCTCGGTCGCCGCCGCGCTGATCCACCGCGCCATCGGCGACCAGCTCACTTGCGTGTTCGTGGACAACGGCCTGCTACGCCTCAACGAGGCCGAGCAGGTGATGCAAACCTTCGGCGAACACCTCGGCGTCAGGGTGATCCATGTGGACGCCAGCGAAAAATTCCTCGGCGACCTCAACGGCGTCACCGACCCGGAACAGAAACGCAAGATCATCGGCCGCGAGTTCGTTGAAGTGTTCCAGCAGGAATCGGCCAGGCTGCCGCAGGCCAAATGGCTGGCGCAGGGCACCATCTATCCAGACGTGATCGAATCGGCCGGCGCCAAGACCAAGAAGGCGCACACCATCAAGAGCCACCACAACGTCGGCGGCCTGCCGGAAACGCTGCATCTGAAATTGCTGGAACCGTTACGCGAGCTGTTCAAGGACGAAGTGCGCGAACTCGGCGTGGCACTCGGCCTGCCGCACGACATGGTCTACCGCCACCCCTTCCCCGGCCCCGGCCTGGGCGTGCGCATCCTGGGTGAAGTGAAGCGCGAATACGCCGACTTGCTGCGCCGTGCCGATGCCATTTTCATCGAGGAACTGCGCGCTTGTGGCTGGTACGAAAAGACCTCGCAAGCCTTTGCCGTGTTCCTGCCGGTGAAGAGCGTCGGCGTGATGGGCGACGGCCGCACCTACGAATACGTGGTCGCCCTGCGCGCCGTGGTCACCAGCGACTTCATGACCGCGCACTGGGCGGAATTGCCCTATAGCCTGCTGGGCAAGGTTTCCAACCGCATCATCAACGAAGTGCGCGGCATCAATCGCGTGGTGTACGACATCTCCGGCAAGCCGCCCGCCACCATTGAGTGGGAATGAGTCGCGCTTTCCTCAACGAGGACAAGTTCGAGCAGGCGGGTGATGAACTTGTGGAGCGGCCCATCAGCCCGCATCCCAATTACGTTACGCCTGCCGGACTGAAGCAGTTGCAGGACAAGGCGTTGCGGCTGGAAATGTTACGCAGCCAACTCGCCGCTAAAAAAGACGACCCGTTCGCGCTGCAAGGTAAGGCCGAGGCCGAGCGAGATTTGCGCTACTACGCGGCGCGGCTGGAGAGCGCCATTGTGGTAGATCCGGCCAGCCAACCTGAACACGAAGTGCGCTTCGGCGCCTGCGTGAGCCTGGAAGACGAAAACGGCGACCACCACCAATACGCCATCGTCGGCGAGGATGAGGCTGACGTAGCGCAAAACAAGGTAAGCTGGGTGTCGCCGCTGGCACGGGCGCTGATCGGCCATCGCGTGGGCGACCTGGTGAAATGGCGCCGCCCCGCCGGCGACATGGAACTGGAAATCACCGAAATCTATTACCCCAAGGAAACCGTATGAACGTCACCCAAGCCATCCAGACCCGCCGTGCCGTCAAGGGCTTCGACCCCGAGCACCGCATGAGCGAAGCCGAAATCGAGCAGCTGATGTCGCTCGCCCTGCTCTCCCCCACTGCTTTCAACATCCAGAACTGGCGCTTCGTGCTGGTGCAAGACCAGGAATTGCGCAAGCAAGTCCGTGCCGCCAGCTGGGATCAGGCGCAAGTCACCGACGCTTCGCTGCTGGTGGTGCTGGCCGCTGACCTCAAATCCTGGGAAAAACAACCCGGCCGCTACTGGAAGGATGCACCGCAGCCGTTGCAGGACTACCTCATCCCCGCCATCGGCCACTACTACGGCGGTAAGGAGCAGGTGCAGCGCGACGAAGCCATGCGCTCCTGCGGCATGGCAGCAATGACGCTGATGCTGGCGGCGAAGGCAATGGGCTACGATTCCTGTCCCATGGATGGCTTTGATTTCGATGCCGTCGGCAAGCTCATCAAGCTGCCACAGGATCACGCCATCGCCATGTTCGTCGCCATCGGCAAAGGCGTACGCGAACCCTGGCCGCGCGGCGGGCAGTTGGCAATGAACGAAGTCGTGATTACCGACCGCTTCGCCTAATCTTGGCCAAAAACTGAAAATCAAAATCTTGAACCACGGAGAACACAGAGAACACTGAGATCAGACAATCATCTGGTTTTTCTCCGTGACCTCTGTGTTCTCCGTGGTGCAAAAGCTCTTAAGGATATATTTTGTTAGTCACCAACAGCATTACCATGCAATTCGGGGCCAAGCCCTTGTTCGAAAACGTCTCCGTCAAGTTCGGCGACGGCAACCGCTACGGCCTGATCGGCGCCAATGGCTGCGGCAAGTCCACTTTCATGAAAATCCTGGCGGGTGAGCTGGAACCTTCTTCCGGTACCCTGGCGCTGGATAGCAACGAGCGCATGGCCTGGCTGCGCCAGGATCAGTTTGCCTATGAAGATCAGCGGGTGCTGGATGTCGTCATGATGGGCCACGAGGAGATGTGGCGCGTCAATGCCGAGAAGAACGCCATCTACATGAACCCGGAAGCCACCGAGGAAGATTACATGCAGGCAGCGGAACTGGAAGGCCGCTTTGCCGAGCTGGACGGCTACACCGCCGAATCGCGTGCCGGCGAGCTGCTCAACGGCGCCGGCATTCCCACCGAACAGCACTCTGACCCGATGAGCGCAGTGGCGCCGGGCTGGAAGCTGCGCGTGCTGCTGGCGCAGGCGCTGTTTGCCAATCCCGACATCCTGCTGCTGGACGAGCCGACCAACAACCTCGACATCAACACCATCCGCTGGCTGGAAGACGTGCTCAACCAGCGCGATTCGACCATGATCATCATTTCGCATGACCGCCATTTCTTGAACCAGGTCTGCACCCACATGGCGGACATGGACTACAGCAAGCTGACCATTTATCCCGGCAATTACGACGACTACATGGAGGCCTCCACCCTGGCCCGCGCCCAGCAGACCAAGGACAACGCCAAGGCCAAGGAGCGCGTGGCGGAATTGCAGGATTTCGTGCGCCGCTTCTCGGCCAACAAATCCAAGGCGCGCCAGGCCACCAGCCGCGCCAAGCAGATCGAGAAAATCAAGGTGGAGGACATCAAGCCATCCTCGCGCCAATACCCGTTCATCCGCTTCGACTACGACGACAAGGAAAAACTGCACCGGCAGGCGGTGGAAGTGGAAAAGCTCAGCCACGGCTTCGACCGCCCACTGTTCAACGACCTTGACCTGATGATAGAAGCCGGCGAAAAAGTTGCCATCATCGGCGAGAACGGCATCGGCAAAACCACGCTATTGCGTTGCCTGATGGGCGAATTGCAAGCCAAACACGGCCAGGTGAAGTGGGCGGAAAAGGCCAAGCTCGGCTACTTCGCCCAGGATCACTCGGAAATGTTCGATTCCAACACGCCGCTATTCGACTGGATGAAGCAATGGGCGCGTGACGGCGACGACGACACCGTGGTGCGCGGCATGCTGGGCCGCCTGCTGTTCTCCGGCGACGATGTCAGGAAACCGGTGCGCGTGCTGTCCGGCGGCGAACAGGGGCGCATGCTATTCGGCAAGCTGATGCTGGACAAGCCCAACGTGCTGTTGATGGACGAACCCACCAACCACATGGACATGGAATCCATCGAGTCGCTCAACACCGCGTTGGACAAATACAAGGGCACGCTGATTTTCGTCTCGCATGACCGCGAGTTCGTCAGCTCGCTGGCCACGCGCGTGCTGGAAATCCGCGCCGACCGCGTGATAGATTTTACCGGCAACTACGAGGACTACCTGGCCAGCCAGGGAGTGGAATAACATTCCGTCATTCCAGGGCTGCTGCAAGCAGAACCCGGAATCCAGAAAGCTGTTAAATTTCTGGATTCCGGATAACCGCTACGCGGTTTCCGGAATGACGAATCCCACTTAGCGCAGTTCCACCCAGAGCTTCTCCAGCCGCTTCACCGACACCGGGAATGGCGTCTTCAGCTCCTGCGCGAACAGCGACACGCGCAGCTCTTCGATCAGCCAGCGGAAATCAGCCAGTGCTTGGCTGATTTCGCCCTGTTTGCGTTGCACCGCCATGCGTTCTTCCCAGCGCTGCCATAATTGCTGCACGGCTTGGGCGCTACGGCTGTCGCGTTCAATGCTATTGGGGTATTTCTCCAGCCGCAGCTTCAACGCCTTGAGGTAGCGCGGCAAGTGCTGCAAGCGCTCCCACGGCGTGCTGCTGAAAAAATGCCTCGGCAACAGACGCGCCAACTGTTCCTCTACCTCTTTTTTCAGGCGCGACATGGGCGGCGGCAAACCGGCCAGTTTTTGCATGAGCGGCTGGATCTCGGCGACGATGGCCTGCACCAGCCGCCCGGCGCCATCCACCACAGCCGGCAGGCGCGTCCTGGCCCTGGCCTTCAACGCCATGAATTCGGCGTTGGTTCTCGGCAACTCGTCCTCGCCGATGAAAGCGCGGTCGGCGATGGCAGTCAGCATGTCCTCGCGCAGTTCGTCCGGGTTCATGATGTGGCGCAGCGGCAGCGCGTACTGGTTGAACCCGGGCAGTCCCTTTTCCAGTTGCTTCATCTGCTCCTTCAGCTCGAAGCGCATCAGGCGGCGGATTCCTTTTCTGTGAGACTCCATCCCAGCGGCTTCGGTGTCGAACAGTTTCACCGCCACGCTGTCGCCATCATCCTCCAGCGCCGGGTAGCCGGTCATCTGGCGGCCGTTGCGGGTGAAATCCAGTTGTTTCGGCAAATCGCCGAAATCCCACTGCTTGAGGCCGGACTTTTCGATATCGGGCGAAGCACTGCGGAAGGTCAGCTGTGCCGCCTGGCCGAGCTGGTTCTTGAGGGCGCTCCAGTCTCGCCCCATCGCCAGTTCGCGTCCAGAATCGTCCACCACGCGGAAGTTCATCAACAGATGCGGCGGTATGGCTTCATCCCAGTCCGCCGGCGACTGCTTAAGGCCTGTGCGTTGCTGGATATAAGCCGCCAACACGTCCAGCAATACGCCCCCGCCCACCCTGGCCTGCTCCAGAAACACCGTGACAAACTCCGGCACCGGCACGCACACGCGGCGGATGGTCTTGGGCAGCGACTTCACCAGATGCGTGATCTTCTCGCGCAGCATGCCCGGCACCAGCCATTCGGCCTGGGTCGGATCAAGCTGGTTGAGCAGCGCCAGCGGGATGGCGGCGGTGACGCCATCGAGAGAGTGCCCGGGCTCAAAACGGTATTTGAGCAAAACCTCGACGGCAGCACCCTCTCCCCCAGCCCCTCTCCCGCTTGCGGGAGAGGGGTGCGCGACAGCGCGGGTGAGGGAAAGGGTTTCCGGGAACTGCGTCTCTGTGACACTGCTCGCCGCGTGGCGCATCAAGTCGTCACGCGTCAGGAACAATAATTTTGGATTGGCCTGTTCCGCATCCTGCCGCCATTTTTCGAAACCAATGCCGTTGAAAATCCCCTGCGGAATATGCGCGTCGTAAAAAGCAAACAGCGTGTGCTCATCCACCAGCACGTCCTGCCGCCGCGCCTTGTGTTCCAGTTCCTCGACTTCGGCAATGAGCTTGTTGTTGTGGGCGAAGAACGGCGCGCGGGTGTCGAATTCGCGGTTGGCCAGCGCCTCGCGGATAAAGATTTCGCAAGATTCAACAGGGTCTATCGGCCCGTAGTGCACGCGGCGCTTGGGCACGATGGTGAGGCCGTACAGGCTGACGCGCTCCCACGCCACCACCTGCGCCGCCTTGCGATCCCAGCGCGGGTCGCTGTAGTGGCTTTGCGTCAAACCCCTGGCCAGCGGCTCGATCCAGTCCGGGTCTATCCTCGCCACGCATCTGGCATACAGCTTGGCGGTTTCCATCAGTTCCGCCGCCATTACCCACTTGGGGCGCTGCTTCTTCAGCGCCGAGCCGGGTGCGATATGGAAGCGGATGCCGCGTGCGCCCAGATAGCTTTCCGCCTCGCCGTCCATGAAGCCGACGTTACCCAGCAGCCCGGCCAGCAGGGCGCGATGAATCTGGTCGTAAGAAGCCTCCTGTTCGTTGGGGCGCAGCTCCATTTCTGCCACGATGCCGGCGATCTGGCCATGCAGCTCGCGCCATTCTTTCAGGCGCAGGAAGGACAGGAAATTCTGGTGGCATTTGTTAAGCAGTTCGCGGTTGGATTTCTTGTGCTTGAGCGCGTCTTCGTACCAATCCCACAGCTTGAGGAAACCCATGAAATCGGAGCGTTCGTCGGCAAACTTGGCATGCGCCTGATCGGCGGCCTCGCGCTTGTCCATGGGCCGTTCGCGCGGGTCCTGGATGGCGAGGGCGGAACTGATAATGAGGATTTCGCGCAGGCAATTTTCGCGCCTGGCGGCCAGCACCATGCGCCCGATACGGGGATCAAGCGGCAACTTGGCAAGTTGGCCGCCGACTTCGGTAATGCGGCGGCTATCATCCACAGCGCCCAGTTCCTGCAGCAACTGGTAGCCGTCGGCGATCAGGCGCGAGTGCGGCGCTTCGATGAAAGGGAACTCCGCCACGTCGCCCAGCTTGAGCGCGGCCATGCGCAAAATCACTGAAGCCAGCGACGAACGCAGGATTTCCGGCTCGGTAAATTCCGGGCGCGCATTGAAGTCCTCCTCGGCGTACAGCCGCACGCAGATGCCGTTGGACACCCGCCCGCAACGCCCGGCGCGTTGCCTGGCCGCCGCCTGAGAAATCTTCTCGATCTGCAACTGCTCCACCTTGGCGCGAGGGCTGTAGCGGTTGACGCGCGCCAGGCCGGTGTCGATCACATACTTGATGCCGGGTACGGTGAGCGAGGTTTCCGCCACGTTGGTGGCCAGCACGATGCGCCGACCACCGGAAGGACGGAATACCTTCTGCTGATCCTCAATCGACAGCCGCGCAAACAGCGGCAGGATTTCGGCGCCCCTGGGATGGTGTTTGCGCAAATGCTCGGCGGTATCACGTATCTCGCGCTCACCCGGCAGGAACACCAGGATGTCGCCGCCGCCAAGACGGGAAAGATCATCCACCGCGTCGAGGATGGCCATTTCCATGGTCTCTTCCTGCTCGTCCTCCTCGGTTTCCTGCAACGGCCGGTAACGCACCTCCACCGGATACATGCGGCCGGACACCTCGATCACCGGCGCGCCGTAGAAGTGCCGCGAAAAGCGCTCGGCATCTATGGTGGCGGAGGTGACGATGACCTTGAGGTCGGGGCGTTTGGGCAATAGCTGTTTGAGATAGCCCAGCAGGAAATCAATGTTGAGGCTACGCTCGTGCGCCTCGTCAATGATGATGGTGTCGTAGGTGTTGAGGAAGTGGTCGCCCTGCGTTTCGGCCAGCAGGATGCCATCGGTCATCAGCTTGACGTAGCTGGTGTCGTGGATTTTGTCGTTGAAGCGCACCTTGTAGCCCACCGCCTCGCCCAACGGGGACTTCAGCTCCTGCGCGATGCGCGAAGCCACCGAGCGCGCGGCGATGCGGCGCGGCTGGGTGTGGCCGATCAGGCCGGCCACGCCGCGCCCCAGCTCCAGGCAGATTTTGGGCAACTGCGTGGTCTTGCCGGAGCCGGTCTCGCCGCAGACGATCACCACCTGGTGTTTGGCAATCGCAGTGGCAATCTCGTCCTTGCGCGCGGTCACCGGCAAGTCCAAGGCATACTCTGGCCTGGGCAGCGCGGCCAGGCGTGCGGCATAGCGCTGCATCGAGGCTTCGATGCGGGCGACCGCCTCGGCCAGCAAGCGCTCGGCCGGCTTGCCGGCCTTGAGCGCCTCCGCCACCTGCTGCAATTTGCGACGCAGCGGATAGCGGTCGGCCAGCAGGCACTGCGCGAGCTTGGCTTCGAGCTGGGGAATCAACTGGCGAGGAACAGGATTGGTCATCGGTGGTGGCGGATTTTATCACGCCCGTTGCACGTCTCAGGCCAGCATCCATCTTTGACTACGTAATCCCTCCTCGAAAAAATCTGCCCGCTCTGTGCGCTAGCACACAGAGCGTTTTTGGAAAGAAGCAGACTATCAGCGGCATGAACCGTTCAATATGAATGGGACATCGTTTAGAACAACCTGGCCAGTGCCACATGTGAATTTGCGCGCGGCGTCAAGGGTGTGACATCCGTCAAGAAAGGGCCTTGCGGGTCACGGGCTGACAGTAACCCACCCGCTTTATCAGGAGTAGCGAACATGCTTGAAACCATTGCAATTATCTTGATTATTCTGTGGGTGCTTGGTTTGGTTTCCTCGTACACCATGGGTGGCTTGATACACATCCTGCTGGTCATCGCCATCGTAATGATCTTGGTGCGTGTCATTCAGGGCCGAAGATTGTAACAGCCCTGGTTTTTATGCGGCGAGGTGCCAGGAAAAGCAAGCCGGTGGTTCACGGTTTATGTTGGACAGGCGTCTACGTCACCAATATTAATGTATGTAGTGGGGAGAATAATATGAACGCAGTCAAGATGTTGGCCATCGCGCTAATCGTGGCCGGCGGCTTGGCACTAGCCTATGGCGGTTTCACTTATACCAAGGACACGCACAAAGCCACGCTGGGTTCGGTGGAGCTGTCGGTCAAGGAAACGCAGACCGTCAATGTTCCGGTCTGGGCCGGCGTGACATCGATAGTCGCGGGACTGGTTCTGATTTTTGTGCGCAAGTAGGCTTGCTCCTTGGCGTAACGCCGGATTTCACCCTGAATTTAATTAACCAAACTAGCAACGGAGAACAACATGCAAAATTTATCTGACACAGTCACCAGCGAACAGCTAGCCGCCGATTTCAAGGTGGTCGTAGCCGACGCGGAAGCGCTGCTAAAAGCAACCGCCAACCAAGGCGACGCCAAGCTGGCCGAAGTCCGCGCCAAGGTCGAAGAGTCGCTCAAGGTTGTGAAAGCCAGGGCGGCGGAAACGCAGGCGGCACTGCTTGCCAGGACCAAAGAGGCCGCCAAGGCCACCGACGCCTATGTCCACGAAAACCCGTGGAAAGCCATCGGCGCCGCCGCCGGAGTCGGTTTGGTGATCGGCCTGCTCATCGGCCGCCGCTAGCCGATTGCCATGGCTGAAAAAACGCCCGGCACTGGCCTGCTCGATTCACTGACGGTGATGGTGGCGACGCTGGTTGCCATCGCGCATACACGGCTCGACCTGTTGTCCACGGATCTGGAAGAAGACCGGGAGCAATTGTTCTCGCTATTGGTATTGGCACAGACAGCGCTGTTTTGCCTCGGGATTGGTGTGGTGCTGGCAACGATCCTGCTCGTAGTCATCTTCTGGGACACGCATCGTCTGCTGGTATTGGGTTCGCTTGCCGGATTGTTCCTGGCTGCCGGCTTCGCCACTTGGGTGTTAGCCATGCACAAAGCCCGGACAAAGCCAAAACTGTTCGCGGCCAGCATGGCCGAATTGCTCAAAGACCGGCAGCAACTCATTTCCCGTTTGTGAACAAACGCCATGAATGAAAAGTTGATGCGGCTGGCAGCACGGCGTGAACGCCTGATTGCCCAAGCGGCAGCACAACGCATGGCGCTGGCGAAAACCGTCGAGCCTTGGCGCATCCCCTTGGCGCAAGCCGATCAAGGGCTGGCCATGCTGCGTTATATCAAGAGCCATCCCGCCTGGTTAGTCGGCGGCGGCGCCCTGCTTGTTGCCATGAAGCCCAGCCGCGTTGGCAAATGGCTACAGCGCGGCTGGATTGCTTGGCAGATCATCCGCAAGCTGCGCACCTAGCAACTCAAGATGCGGCTTCCAGGTCGCCGCAATGGTGAGTTCTGGCATCTCCCCGGTTGTCGCTGATTAGTTTTTTCAGCCTCTAACCTTCGGCCTAGTGACCCCAGCACGATGCCACGACATTAGCCATCAGCCCAGCGCTACGCTGACCAGCCCGAGTTTGAACGAGGATAAATAGTGATCAAGGAATTCGGATTTTCGGCACGCCCTCGGGATGCGCTGCGTCACGACCGGGATATCGAGTTGCTGCGAGCCGAGCTATTCAGTATCGAACAACTGAAACGACACGCGGCCACGCTGGCGGGCCAGCATAAAGTCGATCCGAAGCCGGGGCCGGACAAGTTGCTGCCTCGGCTGGCGGACAACGAGCGCGTGCTGCTGGCGGCATATGATGTCGTCACCGCGGCGGTTACACCGGGGCAGCGCATCGTGCCGGCAGAGGCCTGGCTGCTCGACAATTTCTATCTCATCGAACAGCAGATCGACCTGGCGCGCCGCCATTTACCGCGCGGCTACAGCCGGCAGTTGCCACGCTTGGCTAATGGCTTGTCGGCCGGTTTCCCGCGCATTTACGATTTGGCACTGGAGCTGATTTCGCACATGGATGGCCGCGTTGACAGCGACAACACCACTCACATCGTCGCCGCCTACCAGACCGTCGAACCGCTGAAGCTGGGCGAGCTGTGGGCCTTCCCCATCATGCTGCAATTGGCGCTGCTGGAAAACCTGCGCCGCGTGGCGTTGCGCATTGCCCGCCGGCGCGAGGAACTGGACGCCGCCATCACCTGGGCGGATCGCATGCTGACCACAGCCGCAAAGGAGCCGAAACAGCTGATCCAGCTGCTGGCCGAGTTCGCCAATGCCGATGTGCCGCTGACCGCGCCGTTTGTGGAGGAGTTTTACGCCAGGTTGCAGGCGCAAGGACCCGCGATGGCATTCGTACAAACCTGGGTCGAGCACAAGCTGCTGGAACAAGGGGTGACCGCCACCCAGTTGTCGGAGGTGGCCGGTCGTATCGCCGCGGCCAACCAGCTCTCCATCGCCAACAGCATCGGCAGCCTGCGCTTCATCAGCGCCATGGACTGGCGTCATTACGTCGAGTCGCTCAGCGTGGTCGAGCAGACCCTGCGCGAAGACCCGCCGGGGATGCATGCCAACCAGGATTTCGCCACCCGCGACCGCTACCGGCATGTGATCGAAGACATCGCGCGCGGCAGCCCGTGCAGCGAGTTGGCGGTAGCGCACCAAGCGATTGTCCTGGCGCAGGCGGCAGCCATGCAATTAGGCAGCCATCACCGCAGCGCGCACGTCGGGTACTATTTGATCGATCACGGCCGGCAGCAACTGGAGCGCGCGGTTGGCTGCAAAGTATCGTGGAAAGTGCGGGCTGGCCGCACCAGCCGACGTTACTGCCTGATCCTGTACCTCGGCCCCATCCTGTTGCTCACGCTGTTCTGGACCGCGTCGGTGCTTTCTGCTTTCAGCGGGTTCGGCATGAGTGACTGGCGCATCTGGTTTTTTGCGCCTCCCCTCCTCATCGGCTTCTCGGCGCTGGCTATCTCGCTGGTGAACCTGGTCGCGACGCTGGTGCTGCCACCACGGGTGTTGCCGCGCCTGGACTTTTTGCGCGGCATTCCAGAGATGCATCGCACCATGGTGGTGATCCCGACCTTGCTGAGCAAGCCGCAAGAGATTGATGAGCTGCTGGAAGCGCTGGAAATCCGCTATCTCGGCAACCGCGATCCCAACCTGTTCTTTGCCTTGCTGACGGATTTTCGTGACGCGCCTGAACAATCCTTGCCTGGCGACGACGCCTTGCTGGCCTACGCACGCGCAGCGGTGCAGGTGCTCAACCAGACCTACCATGACGACCGCCCGTGCATCTTCTACCTGTTTCACCGGCCGCGGGTGTGGAACCCGCATGAACGGGTGTGGATGGGTTATGAGCGCAAACGCGGCAAACTGGAGCAATTCAACGCTTTGCTCCGCGGCGGGCCGCAATCGGCATTCTCAGAGACGGTCGGGGATGCTTCCCTGCTGGGTTCGATCAAATACGTCATCACCCTGGATACCGACACGCAGTTGCCGCGCGATACGGCACGGATACTGATCGGCAACCTCGCCCACCCGCTCAATCGGCCGGTGTACGACGCCAACAAGGGACGCGTGGTCGAAGGCTACGCCATCCTGCAACCGCGCGCCTCGACCAGCCTGACCAGCGCGGGCCAGTCATGGTTTACCCGGCTGTTCGCGGGCGAGTCTGGCATTGACCCCTATACGCGCGAGGTATCGGACGTCTACCAGGATATTTTTGGCGAGGGCTCATTCATTGGTAAGGGCATCTACGATGTGGACGCTTTTCGGCAGGCGGTTGAGGGGCGCTTCCCGGAGAATCTGATCCTCAGCCATGATTTGCTAGAAAGCGGCTATGCGCGTTCGGCACTGGTGACCGATGTCAACCTGATCGAAGAGCATCCCGCGAGCTACGTGATCGAGGCCAGCCGGCGCCATCGCTGGATGCGCGGCGACTGGCAGTTGGCCGGCTGGCTGCTGACCCACGTGCCCGGTCCTTCACTGTATGGGGCCAAGGCAAAACGTCAGCCGAACCCACTCACCGCCCTGCTGGTGTGGAAAATTTTCGACAACCTGCGACGCAGCCTGGTACCACTATCACTGCTGGCACTGCTGGTGGGTGGCTGGCTATTCGGTCCGGGAGCAGCTTGGTTGTGGACTCTGCTGGTAGTGGGCGTGATGCTGCTACCTACCCTGCTATCCAGCGTGATCGAATGTATGCGCAAGCCTGAAGATCGTGAATGGCCGACGCACCTCACCATGACCCTCAACTCCGCCATCCGGCCGCTGATGCTTGCCGGGCTGACCCTGGTACTACTGCCTTACGACACGCTGATTTGCCTGCACGCCATCCTGTGTTCAGGGGTACGCATGCTGTTCACCCGGCGCGGCTTGCTACTGTGGCATATGGAGGGATATTCAAAGCGCAATGCGCGCCGCACGCTGGCCGATTTTTTCATGGAAATGTGGGTCGCGCCGGTGCTGGCAGTGACGCTGGGATTGATGTTGGCGGCCACCCGTTCGGCAGAGTGGCTGTTCTGTGCGCCGGTGTTGCTACTGTGGCTGCTGTCACCCGTTGTCGGCTGGTGGATCAGCCGGCCGCTACGGCCCCCGGTGACGGATTTGAGCCTGGAGCAACGGGCGTTCCTGCGCACCTCGGCGCGGCGCACCTGGCGTTACTTCGCGCAGTTTGTCGGCCCGCAGGACAACTGGCTGCCGCCCGATAATTTCCAGGAATATCCGGCCCCCGCCATCGCTGCGCGTACCTCGCCCACCAACATCGGCATGGCGCTGCTGGCAAACCTGGCGGCCTATGATTTCGGCTATATCACGGCCGGGGAATTGCTGTGCCTGACCGAAAACACCGTGGCGACGATGGAAAAGCTGGAACGCTACCACGGCCACTTTTACAACTGGTACGACACGCATACCTTGCAACCATTACATCCGCAATACGTGTCCTCGGTGGACAGCGGCAACCTGGCCGGCAGTTTGCTCACCCTGCAAGTCGGACTGGCCGAGCTGAAACAACAGCCGGTGTTATCATCTACCGCGTTGCAGGGGCTGCGGGACACCTTGCGGGTGTTGGCCGAGCACGCACCCGCGTCACCCGCCCCGGAGTTGGCAAATAAGATCAAGTGGCTGCAGGACAAACTACACGCACTCACACTGAACGGGCTGCCGCAGTCGTTGGCTAGCGCTGATGACATGCTGGTGGAGATTCAACATGCCAGCGAGGAGCTACTGGCATGGCTGCCAACGGATACGGACATCGATGGCGAAGTGGTTTACTGGGCGCAAGCTTTCGACCAGCAAGCCCGCGCGCTACGGGCTGACTTTACATTCCTGGTGCCAGAGCCACAGCACTGCAACAACCTCCCGACATTGACACAATTGGCCGGAGAGCTTGCGGATAGCGCGGAACCGGCGACATTGCGGCTCGGCATCATCGACAAGTTGATCGGCCGCTGCCACCAACTGGCGACGATGGATTTTGAATTCCTCTATGCCAGCTCATGCGACTTGCTGAGCATCGGTTACGACGTCAGTGAGCGGCGCCGCGATCCGTCCTGTTACGACCTGCTCGCATCGGAGGCGCGCCTGGCCAGTTTCCTGCTCATCGCGCAGGGACAGATACCGCAGAAGCATTGGTTTTCGCTCGGCCGCCTGCTGACCAGTTATGGCGGCGACGTCAGCCTGATTTCCTGGAGCGGCTCGATGTTCGAGTACCTGATGCCGCAGCTGTTGATGCCGAGTTACGACAACACCTTGCTGAACCAGACCTGCAAAACCGCGGTGTCGCGCCAGATCGAATACGGCCGCCAACGCGCGGTGCCCTGGGGTATTTCCGAGTCCTGCTATAACGCCACCGATGCCAGCCAGGTTTATCAATACCGGGCGTTCGGCGTACCCGGATTGGGCTTCAAGCGCGGGCTGGGCGACGACTTGGTGATCGCCCCCTACGCCAGCGCCCTGGCGCTGACGGTGATGCCGCGGGAAGCCTGCCGCAACTTGCAGAGACTAGCGGGCGATGGCTTCCTCGGCAGCTATGGATTTTACGAGGCGATTGATTACACGCCGTCGCGCGTGCCACGCGGGAAAAATCACGCCATCGTGCGCAATTTCATGGCGCACCATCAAGGCATGAGCCTGCTGGCCTTTGCGCATGTGCTGCTCAAGCGGCCGATGCAGCGCCGCTTCATGTCCGTGCCCATCGTACAGGCCACGGAGTTGTTGCTGCAGGAGCGGGTGCCGAAGCGGGGATCGACCTTGCACCCGCATGCGGCTGAAGTCAGCGCCACCGCTCGCCCACCAGCTGCGGAAGCCGCCGGAATCATGCGCGTATTCACCGACCCCAACACGCCCATCCCGGAAGTTCACCTGTTGTCCAACGGCAGCTACCACGTCATGGCGACCAATGCCGGCGGCGGTTACAGCCGCTGGCGCGACCTTGCCGTCACCCGTTGGCGCGAGGATGCAACGTCCGATGGTTGGGGCACCTTTATTTATCTGCGCGACCGCGACAGCGGACGTTATTGGTCAAGCGCGTATCAGCCAACCCGGCGCAAGGCCGACCATTACGAGGCCATCTTTGTGCAGGCGCGCGCCGAATACCGGCGGCGCGATCAGGCCATCGAAGCGCACACCGAGATCAGCGTGTCCCCGGAGGATGACGTTGAAATCCGCCGTGTCACGCTCACCAACTTGTCGTCGCGCACCCGCCATATCGAGGTCACCAGTTACGCGGAAGTGGTATTAGCGCCGCTGAATGCCGACTTGGCGCATCGCGCTTTCAGTAATTTATTCGTGCAAACCGAAATCCTGCCCGAGCACAATGCCATCCTCTGCACCCGTCGGCCCCGTACGCTGGGGGAGCAGGTGCCGTGGATGTTTCATTTGTTGGCGTCGCCTGGCGCGCTTGCCGGCGCGCTATCCTACGAGACCGACCGCGCCAAATTCATCGGGCGTGGTCGCACAGCGGCCAACCCGCTGGCGCTGGATGCTGGCGATACGCCAGCGGCGCTATCGAACTCCGATGGTTCGGTGCTCGATCCCATCGTGGCAATCCGCCGCACCATCACCCTATCACCCGATGCCTCGGCGACGGTACAAATCATCTCCGGTGTCGCTGAGTCGCGCGAGGCCGCATTGGCTTTGCTCGGGGAGTATTGTGACCGGCACTTCGTCGAGCGTGCCTTTGAAATGGCATGGTTCCAAAGCCATGAGGTGCTTCGCCACCTCAACGCCAGCGAAGCCGATGCGCAAGTCTTTGGCCGCCTGGCCACATCTGTCATCTATGGCAATGCGCTGCGCCGCGCCGCGCCCGGCATTATTGCCCGCAACCAGCTGGGACAGTCTGGGCTGTGGCGCTTTGCCGTTTCGGGCGACCTGCCGATTGTGTTGTTGCGTATCGGCGACCTCAACCGCATCGACCTGGTCAAGCAGGTGCTGCAAGCCCATGCCTATTGGCGCATGAAGGGCCTGGTCGCCGACCTGGTGATTGTCAACGAGGATTTCTCCGGCTACCGCGCGGTGCTGCAAGACCAGATCATGGGGCTGATTAACGCCGGCCCCGAGGCGCAAGTGATCGAAAAACCGGGCGGGGTGTTCGTGCGGCGCGCCGAAGAACTGTCCGAGGATGAGCGCATCCTGTTCCAGACCGTCGCCCGCATCGTGTTCACCGATACCGCCGAGACCCTGATCGAGCAAGTTGATCGCCGGGTATCGTCCGAGCGCGGGTCGGATATTTTGGAACCATTGCTGGCACCGGCGGATGAATCAGTCTATGCGCTACCGGCGCGCGAACGCATTTTCTGCAACGGCCTGGGCGGCTTCACCCCCGATGGGCGCGAGTATGTCATTACCCTGGAGCCGGGCCAAAGCACGCCGGCGCCCTGGGTCAATGTCATCGCCAGCCCGCATATCGGCACGGTGGTCAGCGAAAGCGGTAGCGCCTATACCTGGGCGGAAAACGCGCACGAGTTCCGTCTGACCACCTGGCACAACGACCCGCTGAGCGATAGCAGCGGCGAGGCGCTCTATATCCGCGACGAAGACAGCGGGATGTTCTGGTCGCCGACGCCGTTGCCCGCTCGTGGCCGTTCCGGCTATGTGTGCCGGCACGGGTTTGGCTATAGCGTGTTCGAGCATGACGAGGCCGGCATTTCTTCTGAATTAACCACCTACGTAGCCATGGACGCGCCGGTGAAATTTGTCGTAGTCAAGCTACGCAACCATGGCAAGCGTACGCGCAGCCTATCGCTGACCGGCTATTGGGAGCTGGTACTCGGTGAGTGGCGGCACGCCAACCTGATGCACATCGTGACCGAGACCGATGCGCACAGCGGGGCGCTGTTTGCCCGTAATGCTTATGGCCGCGAATGCGGCAATCGGGTGGTGTTTGCCCAGGTGAGCGAGTTGGAGCGGTCGGTGAGCGGCAACCGTACCGAGTTCATCGGCCGCAACGGCTCGTTGGCCAGCCCGGCGGCGATGCGGCGCAAGCGCTTGTCGGGCAGGACCGGTGCGGGGTTTGATCCGTGCACCGCGCTCCAGACCCGCATCGAACTGGACGACGGCCAGGAGCGCGAGATCGTATTCGTATTCGGCGCGGCGCGTAATGCCGACGAAGCGCGTCATCTGATCCAGCGCTTCAGCGGGCCGGCCGGTGCACGCCAGGCATTGGAAACGGTGTGGGAATACTGGAAACACACCTTGGGTGCGGTACAGGTGGAGACGCCAGACCCGGCATTGGACGTGCTGGCCAATGGCTGGCTGCTGTACCAGACCCTGTCCTGCCGGTTGTGGGGCCGCAGCGGTTATTACCAATCCGGCGGCGCCTACGGTTTCCGCGACCAGTTGCAGGACACCATGGCGCTGATCCATGCCACGCCCTGGCTCGCCCGCGAACAGTTGATCCGTTGCGCCGAGCGCCAGTTCATTCAGGGCGACGTGCAGCACTGGTGGCATCCGCCCCACGGGCAAGGCGTGCGCACGCATTTCTCCGATGACTACCTGTGGCTAGCCTATGCCACCTGTCGCTACGTGCTGGCGACCGGCGATACCGGCGTACTGGACGAACCGGTACATTTCCTCGAAGGCCGCGAACTGAAGGCGGAGGAAGAAGCCTACTACGACCAGCCGCAACGTTCGGCCGGCGTGGCCAGCCTGTATGAACATTGCGCGCGCGCGATCAAGCATGGCCTGCGTTTTGGCAGCCATCAACTGCCGCTGATGGGCTGCGGCGACTGGAACGACGGCATGAATCTGGTCGGCCGTGACGGCCGTGGCGAGAGCATCTGGCTGGCGTGGTTCCTGTACGAGAACCTGCAGTTGTTTGCCGGCTTGGCGCGTAGCCGCAACGATGGCGCTTTTGCTGACGTTTGCACCGGGCAGGCCTGGCAGTTGCGCAACAACATCGAAGCCAACGCCTGGGACGGCGCCTGGTACCGGCGCGCCTATTTCGATGATGGCACCCCGTTGGGCTCGTCCAGCAATGACGAATGCCAGATTGACTCGATCAGCCAAAGCTGGGCGGTGATCTCAGGCGGCAGCGATCCGCTGCGCGCGCGCCAGGCCATGGCGGCGGTCGATCAGCGCCTGGTACGGCGCGATGCGCAGCTGATCCAGCTGCTGGACCCGCCATTCGACCAATCCAGCCTTGAACCGGGGTATATCAAGGGTTACGTGCCTGGCGTGCGTGAGAACGGCGGCCAATATACCCACGCCGCAATCTGGGCGACGATGGCGTTTGCCATGCTGGGTGACCGGGAGCGCACCTGGGAATTGTTCGCCATGCTCAACCCGGTCAATCACGGCAGCACGCCGGAGCAGATCGAACGCTACAAGGTCGAGCCCTACGTAATGAGCGCGGATATTTACGGCGCGCCACCACACACCGGCCGCGGCGGTTGGACCTGGTACACCGGGGCGTCAGGCTGGATGTACCGGCTGACGGTGGAAACGCTGCTGGGCCTGCATCTGGAAGTGGATCAGCTGCGCATTGCCCCGTGCATCCCGGCTCATTGGCAGTCGTACAAAATCCACTACCGCTATCGTGAGACGGTGTACCACATCACGCTCAAACGCGTCGCTGCAAAGTCGAAGCGCGCACTCCGCGTGACGCTGGATGGTGCCATGGTCAATAAAACTTCTATGGATGCGGCAGGCCTGCCGCAAGGCATGATTCCCTTGGTAGACGACCACCGCGAGCACTACGTCGAGGTGGATTTGAACTGAATGCGGCGGGTTAAGTCGAGGCTGGGGAATGCATGATACCGTCGTAAATTTCCTTGTCGGCCTGGTAACAGTTGCAGGATACGGCTTCAAGGCCGGCACTGTCGTGAATCTTGACATTGCCACGGCTGTAGCTGATGAGGTTTTTCTTCTGCAACGAACCCGCCGCCTTGGTGACGCCCACACGCCGCACGCCCAACATTTTGGCCAGTAATTCGTGGGTGATATGGAATTCCTCCGAGTGCGCCCGATCCCTTGTTGTCAGCAGCCAGTGGGCCAGACGCTGTTCGACCAGATGGAAGCGGGTACAAGCGGCGGTTTGCGCCAATTGGCTCATCAGCACATGGATATAGCGGTTAAGGTTCTGTTGCAGTGCCAAACTGCGATTGAGTTCGTCGAGGAACCGTTCGGCGTCCATGCGCCATGCCGGGCCTGATCCCTGCACCACAGCATGCAACGCTGAAACATCCACCCCCAGCGCCAGGGGAACCCCGACCATGCCTTCACTGCCGACTAGGGCCACTTCCAGGCTACTACGGCCGTCAATTGGAGTCACCAATGAAATGAAACTATTGGTGGGGAAATAAACGTAGCTTAGGGTCTCTCCAGGCTCGCAGAGAATAGTTCCGAAAACCAGCTCGACTTGCACGCAGCCTGACAGCACCTGCTGGCGGTCTGGGCTGGGGAGGGCTGCCAGCAGGCGATTGGTGGCGGGGACAACTGGCTTGGATGGCACGCTTGCTCTCCTGAGATGCTTGGGGAAACCCAACAGGCGGCACAAGGATAGAGGATGATGATCATCCCAATGTCGGAGGTTGCCAGGGAGGGTGGCCCCACTGATCAAGTAGGCAAACTACCGCGGGAATGTTCTTCCATCTGTACGCTGACGCACGTACATCCATTTGACGGGAAAAGATGGGCTGGATATGCGCTATGTTAGATAGCGCACAGACCGAGCAAACCCTGCCAGTTATTCTTCGACCGTACTCAATCAACCCACAAAGGAAAACCATCATGAAAAGCAACTCGAAGTTCAAATCTACCCTCCTCATCTCCGCACTGGTTTTAGGCGCGAGTAGTACGCTCGCCTTCGCCATAGGCACGGCGGACGATGTCGATCAAACCACGTATACCACCGCGTTTAAGGCCCTGGATACCAACAACGATGGCAAACTCAGCAAAGACGAGGTAAAAAATGAAAAACCTTTTGCCAAGAATTTCGCTGCCGCGGATAAGGATCACGACGGCACGCTGGATCAAGAGGAGTTCACCAGCTACAAGTCAAAATCTGAACAAAAGGAAGTGAAGCGGATTGCCAATGACAGCCTCATTACCTCCAAGGTCAAAGCCAAGCTGTTGGGCGATGAAGGCTTGAAAAGCTTTAGTGTCAGCGTCGAAACCAGCCACGGCGTGGTGTTGCTGAGCGGTTTTGTTGCAACAGAAGCCCAGATTCAGCAGGCCGTAAAAATTGCTACTGAAACCGAAGGCGTGAAATCGGTCAAAAACAGCTTGGTGCTGAAGAAAAACTGATCTCCACAACGGGTCATTGTACAAACTGATTGCGACATCTCATCTCCTCCCTTGGCGGCATTCCATGGCCGCCATTTTTTTGCCTGATGAAGCATGCTAATGTGCGTTACCAGACAGATCGCGGATGGAAACCGTCTTAGTCTGTAACATCACGTGGCTAAGCCAGTCTGCTGATACCCGTGATTGTGACGATAACTATCGTCACATAACCGCTGAATGTGAGGAATACAAAATGAACTGGGATCAAATTGAAGGTAATTGGAAGCAAGTCAAAGGCAACGTCAAGCAGCAGTGGGGCAAGCTTACCGACGATCAACTGGATGTGATCGCTGGCAAGCGGGATCACCTGGCTGGCAAGATTCAGGAAGCCTACGGCATCACCAAGGAAGCCGCAGAAAAACAGCTTTCCGATTGGCAAGATAAGCAGAAGGATGCGACTTGTAGCCACAGCGACACCACAAAAGGTTGCCACTAAAAAGCCATTTTCTCGGCGCATAGAAATAAGCCGCAGCGAGGTGGCCGTATCCATGATGACACGGCTGCCTCACTGATACGAGTTAGCGAAGGAGTCTACCATGATGGGTAAGTATCTGATTGCGTGGCTGTTGGGCGTTCCAGCTATTGTTCTGATAGTGGTTTATGTTTTCATGCATTAGAAATAGCTATCTCGGCGCTTTCTCCGCACCCAATCTGTTCAAGCTGGAACACAGCAAGGCAGCATATCGCGCCGACTTTGCGCTATACGGCATGGCCGTGGCGGCGTTGGCGGTCTTCCTGCTGGTGGGCGGGCCGCGCGAGCAGCGGCTGGAGACGGTAGCCTTCGTGTTAGCTGGCTTGGTGAGTTGGACTGCCATCGAGTACGCCATGCACCGCTTCGTGCTGCATGGTTTGCAGCCATTTCGCCGCTGGCATGAGGAGCACCATCGGCGGCCAACCGCACTGATCTGCACCCCGACCATCCTGAGCGCGACGCTGATTGCCGTACTGGTATTTTTTCCCGCGCTGCTATTGAGCGATCTGTGGCGTGCCTGCGCCCTGACTCTTGGTCTGCTGGCTGGCTACCTGGGCTATGCGATCACGCACCATGCCGTCCACCATTGGCGTACCGACAACGCTTGGCTGCAGCGACGCAAGCGTTGGCACGCCTTGCACCACCACATTGAGCAGCAGGGTTGCTACGGGGTAACTAGTGCGTTTTGGGATCACGTTTTTGGCAGCACTTGCGGACAGGTAAGCCGTCCGTGCGTCCACGTGGCAAGTCCGCCGAAAGCCCTACCATCTCTTCGACGACCACGAGCTAGTCCGCCAGATGAGTACCTGGCTTAAGGAAGGCAAGTCAAAATTCCGCGAAGGCCATAAAAACGCCCAGCGGCACTTGCTCTTGACGCTGACAATGTTATTGATCCCAACGGCTTCATTCGCTGAAGGGCCAGTCAACAACGGCATTGGGCCTCGCATTCAAGACGCCCTGTCCCAAACCTGGCAGTCGCCAAATTATGAGTTATATATCCCAGTCAATACCTGGCATAACCGCCATTTCTATAGCGACGAGAAAATTGACAGCTTCAACGAGCATCCTTGGGGTTTAGGTATAGGCAAATACCGTTTTGACGAGGATGGCGACTGGCATGCCTTGTACGCGATGGCATTTATGGATTCCCACAACTATTTGCAGCCGGTTGCCGGGTACGGCTTTGAGAAAATCTGGCGGCCGGCTGATGATGTTCGTTTGGGTGTCGGATATACGGTTGGGTTGACGGCGCGCCAGGATATGTACTACCTGCCGATTCCAGGGATACTTCCGCTCGTTTCTGCTGAATACAAGTCCATAGCGGTGCAATCCACCTATGTGCCTGGCGGCAATGGCTACGGTAATATCCTGTTCACCTGGTTACGCTGGCAAATGTAGCCGTTCACCCGGCGACTGTTACATTACGAAATTGGCATACACCCCTGGCACGAAAGAGACCTTATGCGGCACATTGAAAGACACAAAACACAGCGCATCGGATGGCTGCGGGCGGCCGTCCTGGGCGCAAATGACGGCATCGTTTCCACCGCCAGCCTGGTCGTGGGCGTGGCCGCAGCGGGTGCAAGTTCGAACAGCATCTTGCTGACCGGGGTTGCCGGACTGGTCGCGGGGGCGATGTCCATGGCTGCCGGCGAATATGTTTCGGTAAGCTCACAAGCCGATACCGAACACGCCGATCTGGATCGGGAGCGCAAGGAACTGGCGGCTGATCCCAAGCACGAGCATGCGGAACTGGCGGCCATCTACGTTGGCCGTGGGCTTGATGCAAAACTGGCAGCCGAAGTCGCCAACCAATTGATGCGGCATGATGCACTCGGCGCCCATGCACGCGACGAACTGGGGATATCCAAAACCTTGACCGCGCGACCGGTGCAAGCCGCCATGGCGTCGGCTTGCACTTTTACCGTTGGCGCAGCCCTGCCTTTGCTGGTTGTCCTGTCGGTGCCAGCAACCACCCTGATCTGGGCTGTTTCAGGCAGCTCGCTGTTGTTCCTCGCGCTATTAGGCTCGCTGGCCGCGCACACCGGCGGCGCCTCGGTGATGATTGCCGCGGCACGGGTGACCTTTTGGGGCACCTTGGCGATAGCCTTGACCGCCGGAGTTGGTGCCTTGTTTGGGGTGGCTGCCTGAGGTAGCCGCCACCTACTACCTTCTACTTCCTTATGTTCTTACCCTGCCCTGTCCATGCGGGGCATTTTTTCGGCCGTAGTCTGTGCGGCGAGAAAATCACCAGCCCACTTTTGACAGCCGGATATGTGCGTCAGCAGACAGACAGAGGAGAGCCACCATCATATTCTAGCCCTGGATGTAAGCACTACGGCTAGGTGTTCAGTCCCGGAAATCCACCGGAAACATGATGTCCAGGAAAGAGGTAATCCCATGAAAATGATACAAAGATTAGCGCTCAGCGCCGTTGCCGCAGCAATGCTGCTCGGCTTGGCTGGTTGCGCCGGCATGTCGTCGCAGGACAAGAGCACCGCTGTCGGTGCTGGAGTTGGTGCTGTCGGCGGTGCCGTTTTGACCGGCGGCAGTGCACTCGGAACCGTTGGCGGCGCAGCCGTCGGTGGGGTCATCGGCCACGAAGTCGGCAAATAATAGACTTGCGATGCGCTTGGCCTATCCGGCCAGCGCGTCGCGGTCGCTTATTTCCGGGAAGTCGGCATGATAAAGCTCGGGAAAAACAAGTAGATTCAGGGCAGGCCATCCATGTACGAATCGCTTAAACAGCCCCCACTGACGCGCATTCGCTTCTTGCGGCGCTTCGCGTTTCATGTCGGGTGCGCCATGGGGTTGTTGCTAGGTTCCCTGTTGATCGGTATGGTGGGGTACGGCTATTTCGAAGATTTGGCTTGGCGCGATGGCTTCCTCAACAGCGCCATGCTGCTTGGCGGCATGGGGCCGGTGGATGCGCCGAAAACGGATGGCGGCAAAATCTTTGCCGGACTCTATGCACTGTACGCCGGACTGGTGTTCATCCTGGCGGCGGGACTCGTGTTCCTACCCGTGCTGCACCGCCTGTTGCACAAGCTTCACTGGGATGAAACCCAGTGAAGGTAACACGTTATATCTTGCCCAATAGCAACAGGATAATCAGTATCGTCAACAGCAGCCCAATGCCGCCACTGGGCCCATAACCCCATTCCCGGCTATGAGGCCAGGTTGGGAACGCGCCGATCAGCAGCAGAATCAAAACAATCAGCAGAATTGTTCCTAACATTTTATTTCTCCTAATCAAGTTGTCGCAACGCAGCGTCCAAGAAAACCTCCGCAACACCAGCGCTGCTTTGTTTGGCCATCATTCTGCTTCTTCAAAGCGGCGGCCCTTTGCCAGACTACGCGACAATCGCCGTTAACCTCGGCACTCATCGCTATGTCCTTACTCGCAATGTTACTCAAACGAGGCGTGGTATCTGTACGCCACCGCACACATCGCTTGGTTTCTACTCACTGTAGCCCAGACACTCTGAATCGTATTCACGCCGTGCTGACGTCGTTATACTCACCGACTGCAGCCTGGATGACTTCACTTGCAATCACCGACTCCAGTTTGGTTCGGGTCTCGACCACCAGCACGACCTGACCACTCGAAACCGCGTCGTGTACCAGTTCCGCGAATTTCCTCTTGTCTCCGGCACCGGCCGCGGCGCCAATCAAGCCACCGATACTGGCGCCCCAGCCCAGCATTACCAGAGGTGCGAGCAACGGGCTGGCGACGAACAGACTCACATTCGCCGCCACTAGTGCCACTTCCGCCAGCGCGCCGATACCGGCGCCAGCCGCGGTTCCGATAGCGCCATCCACCAGCACTTCATTCCGGACTTCCTTGCTGCCGGCCTGCGGGGCGTGAACCGGTGGAACCTGATCCTGGTCGAAGATATACAGCCGCTCCCGCGGCAGTCCTCGTTCAACGAGTGTTGAAAATGCATTTTCGGCTTCTTCGCGGTGAGCAAAAAAGCCTGATACGTGGTGACGGTATGCGTCCATGATATTTCTCCTTGCTATTAACCGTATGAAACGGACAGGTTTTGAGCCTATGCGTCGCACCCTGAAATGTCTGTACGCTGTCGCACAGATGAGACGGGTGGGCCAATCACGTTATGTACGGCAACGTACAGAACATCCCGGCTTATCCGCGCAGCATAAAACTTGCGGTGCCCAAGATGGCGCCTGCTTCTTGCGTTTCGATGCTTATCAATTTTCTACGTCAGGAGATTTATCATGATTAAAAGAATTTTCGTGCTGTTGCTGGCGACACTATTTCTGGCCGGCACTATGGCGACCCTTACTGGTTGCAACACGGTTGAAGGCGCGGGCAAGGACATTGAGCAGGGCGGCAAGGCCATCAAGGATGAAGCGAATGAGCACAAGAACTAAACGAGTGTTGACGCGCTATTCCGTCGTTTTGCCATCGAAGTGCTCGTTATCGGCCTCCGCGGCGGCGCGGGTATGGTGGACGACGCCGTCCCGGTGATTCGGCGGCGCATAGAGCGTATAGAGCTTTAGCGGATCACTGCCGGTATTGATGATGTTGTGATTCGTTCCAGCCGGGACGATGACCGCGAAGCCGGCGTGGATCGCTGTCCGAACGCCATCGAGAACCGCTTCGCCGCTCCCCTCCTCCACGCGAAAAAACTGGTCGAGCTGGTGAACTTCCGCCCCAATCTCTTCCTTGGGCTTTAACGCCATGACAACAAGCTGGCAGTGCCTTGCCGTGTATAGCACTCGGCGAAACTCGTCATTCTTGACAGCGAGACCTTCGATGTCCTGCACAAAGCCTTTCATCATTACTACTCCCCAGGTTGGTTTGCCCAAAAAGGACGTTCGATACTAATGTGCACAATGCACCGGTAGCGGTCTCTATTCCGTTCGGTAGCGCACAGACATCCACCGGTCAGTCAAATAGTGTTGCCTACCAGGCATCCATCAATGCAATGTCGTTTCGTGCTGGATTCTTCACTACTCATTCCCCAAATAAGGAGTGATACATGAAACCCTATTCATCCATGTACTTTGGCCTGGCCGGCCGGCGGAGCAGGTCGTGATCAAGATACGCACAGGCCAGGCGCCGCCACGACTTGTGCGCGCGGAATTTAGCATACGGTTTCGTGCAGCTTTCATTGATCCGGCGTTTCGTGCCGAAGATCAATCCATAGCCAAACTTGAAGAAATCGCCTGGCAGGCCTATAGCGAAGGCCGCAAGTCCCCTTTCAAACAAAAGGCGGGCGCGGGGTATGCCGATCCCGATTACGAATTGTCTGCCGAGTGGATCGCCACCAAGCAGCGTATTGACGCAGCGCAACTGCGCTGGGCCGATACGTCCACCCCGTCCCGCGTGTTGCTGATCTGCGGCTCGGCGCGCAACGATGGCACCTGCCCGAGCGAAATGTCCAAGTCATTCCGGCTGCTGGGAATCGCGCGCGAAATACTGGAACAGGCCGGCATCCAGGCCGATGTGCTAGACCTGAGCCTGCTCACCTCCGAATATGGACGCAATATCCATCCCTGCAAGGGCTGCGTGTCCACCGCGATGCCGCTGTGCCACTGGCCGTGCAGTTGCTACCCCAACCATTCGCTCAACCAGATCAACGACTGGATGTCCGAAATCTACGAGCGCTGGACCGCCGCTCATGCGGTCATCATTATCTCGCCGGTGTACTGGTACCAAAGCCCCAGCCCGTTGAAGCTGATGATAGACCGCCTGGTATGCGCCGACGGCGGCAACCCCGATCCCACCTCGACCTCGGGCAAGGATGCCGACAAGGCGAAAGCGCTGGAGATGGCCGGGTGGGATTACCCGCAGCACCTGGCCGGGCGCGCCTACGGACTGATCGTTCACGGCGACGTGGCCGGGATCGAAGGCTCGCGCCGTTCCCTGTCGGACTGGCTGGACTGGATGGGCTTTATCGATGCCGGTGCGCAGGCACGGCTGGATCGCTACATCGGCTACTTTGAACGGTATGCGAGCAGCCACGAAGCACTGGATCGGGATACCTCCGTACAGGAAGAAGCGCGCAATGTGGCGCGCGCGGTGGCGAAGGCGGTGGTCGAGTTGCGTGCCGGCCGGCTCCAGGCGGTGCAGCCGAGGCTGTCGCGCCCGCGGCCGAAGTAAACTGCCTGGTCTATGCCGTGCCGCGCTTTTCAGCCGGATCAAGCTGGAAACAGTTTCGTGTAATCCTCGACCAGCAATTGGTAACATTCGCAGGACGCTGCTTCAAGCCCGCGGCGGTTGAGGATATTGATCTCGCCCCGGCTGTAGCGGATCAGTCCACTCGCTTGCAGTTCACCCGCGGCGATGGTGATCGCGCTTCTTTGCACGCCGATCATGCCGGCGAGAAATTCATGCGTGAGGTGGAAATGATCCGCGTGCGCACGGTCATGCGTCATCAACAACCAGCGCGCCAGTCGCATCGGCACTTCGTGGAAACAGAGGCACACCGAAGACTGCGAAAGCTGTGCCATCAGCACGTAAAGGTAGCGCTTGAGCGTGCGCTGCAACGCCGGGCTGTCGCGCAATTCGCGCCGCAGTTGTGGCGCGGTCATACGCAATGCGGTGCCGGAGCCTTGCACCACGCCACGCAAGGGGATGGTATTGACGCCCAGCGCCAGTGTCGCGCCGAGCATGCCTTCGCTGCCGATCAGCCCCATTTCCAGCGGCTCGTGCTGGCCTACGGTTTCCACTAGCGAGATGAAACCGCACAGCGGAAAGTAAACGTGCCGCATGGGCTGATCCGGCTGGCACAGGATGCTGCCAAAGACCAGATCCACCATCTCGCAACTTTTTAGAATCCGGTTGCGCTCCCGGTGCGGCAAGCCTTCAATCAGGCTGTTGACCACATGTTTCGACGTAACGGCTGACATTGCACTCTCCGGCAGCAGGGACAAAAGCCAGGAACGGCACGGGAGAGACGCTGCGGCTGTCCCGATGTCACAGTGTCAAGGATGGCCGCCTGATGTTCCGTGCGTTGAAGCACATAGGTGGAAATAAATAAGCTTCAGTGCGTTAGCGCACTGTGTAAAACTGCACACTGAAGCTATCCTGCTACTGCGTGCAAGCTAAGGAGTCAACAAAACGCTTCGATACATTTTCCGTTCGTCTTGAGTGCCGCGCGTAGCGCGGCGTATCGAAAGAGCGAACGGAAAATACTCAGCACGAACGGACTTAATCGGGGCTTCCCTAAACAACCTTTGAACAAATCCCCTCCACGCAGGGGAAGGAATCTGCTGATTTTTAGGCGCAATCCAAGGTTCCCCTTACACAGCACACTTGAAATGACGATGAAAGAAACCTGGATACTGATCAAGACCGCCTTGGTCGCGTGGAGCGATGACTATGCACAGAGCATGGGCGCGGCGCTGGCCTATTACACCATGTTCTCCATCGCGCCGTTGCTGCTGATCGTGATCTCGATGACCGGCTTTGTCTTCGGTGAGGAGGCGGTACGCGGTGAAATCGCCGGCCAGTTGCGGAATCTGATGGGGGAACAGGGGGCATTGGCGGTGCAGTCGCTGCTACAGAGCGTGAGCCAACCGGCGCAAGGCTTTACCGCGACCATTTTCGGCGTGGGCTTGTTACTGATCGGCGCCACCAGTGTATTCGGCGAGTTGCAGAACTCGCTGGACCGCATCTGGCGCGCGCCCAGCCGTGCCAGAACCAGCGGCCTGTGGAATCTCATACGCTCGCGCCTGCTGTCGTTCGGCATGATACTCGGCATAGGCTTTATCCTCATGGTGTCGCTGGTATTCAGCGCCGGACTTTCTGCCCTCGGAAAATGGTGGTCGCCGCTGCTCGAGGGTTGGCAAGTCGTGGCCAATATGGTCGAACTCTTGTTCAGTTTCCTGCTGACTACCGGCATGTTTGCGCTGATATACAAAATCATGCCGCGTGTGCATATCCGTTGGGACGAGGTATGGGTAGGCGCCGCCATTACCTCCATCCTGTTCACCATCGGCAAGTTCCTGATCGGTGTCTATATCGGCAGAAGTGCCGTGGCCAGCGGTTTCGGTACAGCCGGCTCGCTGGTGGCGTTACTGGTGTGGGTGTATTACTCGGCACAGATATTTCTGATGGGGGCTGAATTTACTTGGGCCTATTCGCATATCTTCGGTTCGCGCAAGCGCCGGCCCGCGCCATCCGGCTTGATTCGAGCCTTGGATGAAAGTGGCGCGGATACGCTGGCAGCAAGCAGTGAAATCGCCAAAACCGCACACAACAAAAGCATTTCCAGCGCCCCGCCGCTGATCCGTAAACCAGAATAGCTGCATTGGTTGCGTGCAATCCGTATTCCACCCCAAACCAGCCACCCATAACGATCCAAAACCGCCACCGATAATGAAGGCAAACCCGCCAGCCATTCCAATCGAAATCCGCCACGCTGTACTAACCAAACCTGCCAGTTTGTTTACGCCTTACGCACTGATTCTGGTCAGCGGCGGCTTTCGGAAAACGTCAATTTCCGCATCCGACGAAGCGGTCAGTCGCGCGGTTGTCCGCAATGTGAACATTCCCGGTTATCTATTAGTCCTCGTTAATGATTATGTTGGCTCCCGTACAGACATTAAGAAATGCTCACAGGCATGATGGTCACGTTCGTCAAAGTAACTGACGAATAATTTAATTCCGAAAAGGAACTATCATGAAAAAATTTATTTGTAGTGCATTTGCAGCTGCTTTATCCCTAACCACATTTTCTACATTTGCAGCAACATCTCCATGCAACAAAGAAATGAAAATGATGGATACCAATGGTGACGGCATCGTATCCAAAGATGAATACATGGCTTATCAAGAAAAAGCATTCGATAACATGAAGCAAGGTGATGGTGGCGTCAGCGTTAAAGGCATGCAGTCCCATATGAAAAAGGGTTCAAGTACGAGTACACCCGATGACTCCAACCATAGTTCACTCAATGACAAACCCATCGGCACAACCACCGGCAGAACGGATGTAAATTCTAATGATGCGACAAACGGGAAGAAATACTAACTTTTGCCGTAACCATCTATTCGCCTCGTATTGCAATACTAATGTGGGGCGAATAGCGTAAGTCTCACGCAAAATTAATTTAAGGTGATCTTATGGCTAGCAAAAGTTATTTGGATCGGCGTGCTGCATACCATGACGCTGAATTTATACGGGTGCTGAAGGAAACCTCAGACTTGCACAATAGGCTCCAAGACGAAGCTGACAAAATTGATCGTTTGGAGATTGATGAGATGCGAATAAGCGCAAATCAGAAATCAGTACAACTGAGTTGAAGTAGCTAAAGAGGTAGTGCGAACGCGCGCCGCCCGCGACCGTCGATCTGCGATTGAACACCGGCGTCTTCTCAACCACCTCGGTGAGTATCCTGGCCGTCGTGTATTGCTTCAACGAGGCGGTCAGCTCGAAGAAGCCATGAGCGCCCGTCGCATGTGCATGAAGTTCGCCACTGGCAGTCAGTTTTGAATCGCCGTTCGGGGCCGAGGACTTTTTCTGTTCACGTTACCCGGAATTACGCGTCGTATTTTCTTCGCTCATGGTTGATATCCTTCTTCATGTGTAACGTCAGCCACCTTTGCCGCGTCAGGTCGAGTGCTTCTTCACCCATGCGACATAGTGATCCATCCAGTCCTGCAGAAATTCCCTACTGTCTGCACCGATGTTGCCGGCCTTGTCAAACAAGCCATCCTTTGCGTGGATGAATGCTTCGGGCTGGCCAAGTGTCGGTACATCCAGGTAAGCCAGGACATTGCGCAAATGCTGCTGCGCCATGGACGTGCCGGCAGCGCCGACCGACGCGCCCAACACGCCGGCGGGTTTGCCCGCCCAGGCACTTTGGCCATAGGGGCGCGAGGCGTGGTCGATTGCGTTCTTGAGCACGCCGGGGATCGAGCGGTTGTATTCTGCCGTCACGAACAATAGGCCCTTGGCAGCGGCAATTTCGGCTTTCAGCCGTTTTACCGATTCAGCCTGGTTCGCGTCATCATCCTGGTTGTAGAGCGGCAAGTCGCCAATTTGTACCTGCTTGAACAAGAACTCCGGCGGTGCCAATTTCACAATGGCACTAGCGAGTTTGCGGTTGAATGAATCGCGGCGAAGGCTGCCGACAATGACGGCAATCGGGTATGGGTTCATGAAAATCTCCTTTGAACAATGGCAGATGAACTGAATCCATCGCCAAGTCTTTACCTCAGCGTAGCTTGCAGCGTGATCTCCGGAACGCTGGCAAGTGCCTTTGACAACGGGCAGTCGCGCTTTGCTATAGCAGCAATCTCCTGGAACTTCGCGTCGTCGATGCCGGGCACCGTAGCCTGCATGGTCAGTGCAATGCGGTCAATCACGAAGCCTTCATCCAGCTTGGACAGACGCACACTGGCCGTGGTGTCGATGTCGGCAGTTGCCAGCCCGGCCTTATCGCAGGCGAAAGAAAATGCCATGGTGAAACACGCGGCATGGGCAGCGCCAAGGATTTCTTCGGGATTGGTGCCGCGACGGTCGTCCTCAAAGCGGCTGGCAAAGCCGTAGGGGTACTGCTTAAATGCCTCGGTCTCGGTGCTTATCGTGCCCTGGCCTTTCTTGCCTTGGCCTTCCCAGTGCACGCTGGCGGTCTTTTCGGTCATATTGTGGCTCCTGTTCTTGTTTAGGTTGAGGAAGCGTCGGCGAAGTTCTTTGCTGCGAAATCCCAGTTCACCAGATTCCAGAAAGTCTCGATGTATTTCGCGCGAGCGTTGCGATAATCGATGTAGTAGGCATGCTCCCATATGTCGCAGGTCAGCAGCGGCTTGTCGGCGCCAGTCAGGGGCGTTGCCGCGTTGCTGGTGTTGACGATGTCCACCGAGCCATCGGCCTTTTTGACCAGCCAGGTCCAGCCTGAGCCGAAATTGCCGACAGCGGATGCCTGGAAGGCTTTTTTGAACTCCTCGAATGATGCCCATTTCTTGTTGATAGCATCAGCCAGGGTACCGGCCGGTGTTCCCCCGCCATGAGGCTTGAGGCTGTTCCAGTAGAAAGTGTGGTTCCATACTTGGGCGGCATTGTTGAAAATTCCGTCGGAGGATTTCTTGACGATCTCTTCGAGCGTGGCGATCTCGAACTCGGTGCCCTTGATCAGGTTGTTGAGGTTAGTGACATAGGTCTGGTGATGCTTGCCGTAGTGGAACTCCAGCGTCTCTTTGGAAATGTGCGGCGCCAGTGCATCCATCGCGTAAGGCAGCGGGGGTAGGGTATGTTCCATTCGATATCTCCTGTTTGCGGTTAATGCGAAAATTTGCAAGTGGATTGACTCCCCGGCTTCGTTATTTCCAACTCTTTAAAATCCGAAATTTGATTCGACCATGAATGGGTCACGGCTGTATGTGCGTTAACAAACATACGGAATAACAGACTTCGCGGGCTGAAAATTCAATAGCAGAGAGATTAAAATTTGTTTGTAAGTAAGCCTCATGTCGCAAGAAGCCTTGACCACATTCATTGATTGCAACGACTTCCAGCAAGATTTGGGCATCCCTAGAAAAAAGAGTTTTTCAACAGAATCAACCCTAAAGAGACGGTCGGCGCTCTACAAGGCAGACACTGACGTTCGAGCTAACCGGCTTGCCGAAGGCAAGTCCGGTTCAGCGACGGGTTAGGCCCGTGCTCCATAGAGTGCGATGATACCCACGGCAAGAAATAGCAGCCACGCGAGATGGCGCCCACGAGACGCAACGAAGGTCACCGTAGCACTGATCAAGAATACGCCCGCCAAAATCCCAGCGACAGTGGCAGGCGATATTCGGCCCAGCGCCATGTAGCAGAATAGTGCGCCCGAGCCCCACCATGCCACACTGGTGAGATGCCAAGAGAAACGCAGCGTACGGGCGGTGAACTCGGTGCCACCGAGCATCTTGGGCAAGTCGGTGTGACGAAGCAGGGGAATGAGGATGTAACGCTCGCCGACAATGGAGTGCCCCAGCCCAAGAATGAAGCACAGGCTCGCTGCGAAAAAATAGAGTGATTGCATTGGACGCACCTAACAGTAATTATACGGACGCATGCGCCGTATATTAATAATGGAAAGCTATGTGGATAAGCATAGTCTTTTCTTTTATTTTCTTGTGGATCGCTTAAATAGTGTCGTCATGAGATAGCCGCCCACAGGGCGATGCACCGAATGTGGACGGTAGCAAGGACTGACGAAGTGCATTTCGCATAGCGAGTCGCAATCCCTCTCCATCGCTTGAGGTGCAAA
>Ga0265327_10000967_pt1 | contig 41121 bp, 31 predicted proteins | sample 41621metaG_FD_202089 | JGI IMG/M metagenome (GOLD analysis project Ga0265327, IMG submission 202089) | Rhizosphere microbial communities from Carex aquatilis grown in University of Washington, Seatle, WA, United States - 4-16-21 metaG | ecosystem: Host-associated > Plants > Roots > Rhizosphere... | reverse complement strand
TAAAGCTCGAGGCCATGCCGGTCCACGAATTTCAGACCCGCTTCGCCGTCCCGGCCGGACGCACCCGCGCCTGACGCGAAATTCGCTCGACGAACCCGCCGGCCGCTGCCGGGATTGATGGCGGGGTGCCACACGCCATGACTCGCTCCGCCGTCAAATTTGGTTTTCCTCCTTCGCCTCCCCGGTCAACCCGTCCCGATCGGCAGTTGTTGAGCCGGTGGTGGCGACGAATGCTCTGGCTGGCGATTCCCTCGCTGGTCGCGACCGGGCTGGTTTCCTGCGCCCAGGCTCCCGTGGCATCAACGGCCGAAACGGCCTCGCCCGAGGCCTTGGTCCGCCAGTTCTGGGATGTCTTCAACCGGGCGGCCTGGGACGAACTGGATGCCCTCGTGGCGCCCAACTATGCCCACCACACCGGCGGCGTCGATCTGACTCTGGCGCAATTCAAGGCCGGCGGCGCCTGGGTGCACCATGGCCTGGCGCAATACAACCTGCATATCGACTCCCTGGTGGTGCAAGGCGACGTCGTCGCGATCCGCTGGACCGCCCGCGGCCTCCATTCGGCCTCGATGTTTGGCGAGGCGCCCACGAACCGGGAAGTGGTCGCGCGCGGCATGCATTTCCATCGGATCGCCGGCGGCCGGATTGCCGAGGACTGGGAGGTCATCGACATGGCGGCCTTCCGGCAGGAGCTGGAAAAGCGTTGATGCTCCCAGCGGGGCGAGGCTTTACGCAGGAGTGGGTTTCTGCATTCTTCGGCGGCGTCTGCCGTCCGGAAAACCCGGATACCCCCATGAGCACCGACACGCTTGATACCTATCGTCACTCGGGAAAATTCACCGTACAGGGGCTGCTTCTCCCGGTTGCGGCGGCGGCGGTGGTCGGGTTTCCCCTCGGCCTGGCCTACGCCTACCTCGTCCGCTGGATTCCCTTCATCTACGTCAACGTGCTGGTCACGTTTGGCTATGCGTTCGCGTTCGGCTGGCTGACAACGCGCCTGCTCAAGACCGGGCGGGTCCGAAATACCGTGCTGGCGGCGACTGCCGGACTCGTCGCCGGCGTCCTGGCCGTCTATTGGGACTGGAACGGCCACGTCCATGTCCTGTTCGAGGATTCGCCGTGGTTCTTCCTGCCCGGCCAGATTCTTGCCGCGATGGGCTACCTGTACGACCACGGCTCGTGGACCATCGGACACGGCGGCTCGCCGGGCGACACGGTCAGCGGGATTCCGCTGGCCATCGTCTGGGTCGTCGAGGCCGGAATCATCATCGGGATCGCCGCCTACCTCCCGTTCAAGTTTGTCGCCGACACGCCGTACTGCGAGACAACCGGCACCTGGCTCGATGTGACCAAGAACATCGATACGCTGGACTCGATCGACGATCCGGCGCAGGTCGCGTTATTGAAGGGCGGCAGCCTCCAGCCTCTGCTCGAGGCCAAGGCGCGGCCCGTCGGCTCGTTGATCTTCACGCGGCTCTGCCTGAAGCGCTCGGCGCAACCCGGGCCCTTCTGCACCCTGCGCGTCCAGAAAATCACCATCAAGATCGACAAGAAGGGCAAGTCGCAGGAAACCGTCAAAGCCTACTCGGGGGACCTGATTCTCCCGCTCTCGATGTTCGACCTGATCGCCCAGTTTGAGGATTTCAAGTCCACCGGGAACACGCGTCCGGGCAACGCGCCGGCGGGAGCCGGTTGATTCGTAACTTGACGCGCCGGCGGGAAAATCACCGCCGCAACTACGACCGATGGGGCCCCCGGCGCACGATCAGCTCCGCATCGAGGACCTGGAATAGCGGCACCCGGGACCTGCTCCGGGCGCTTGATCCCGGCAATGGCCGCCGCCGTCCCCCGTCGGCGGGAAACTTGAAGGATCATCGTTCCGCGGGAAATCATCGCGCAAAGGTCCGTCCAGGCTCGCCAAAGAAAGTTGAAATATATGCTTGCTTATTCTGGAACGCCCGTTCTTCTTAATCCCATGCCTCGCCAAAAGGAATTCGATGAAGCTGAAGTGCTCGACCAAGCGGTCGAGTTGTTTCGTGCCCGCGGGTTTCAGGCGACGTCGTTCTGCGACCTGACGGCTGGCCTCGGGGTCAGCCGGCAGAGCCTGTACGACACTTATGGCGACAAGCATACCCTTTTTCATGCCGCCGTGAAACGCTACCGGGAGAAGGCCATCGACCGCATGCGCCGGCTTCTGGCGACACCTGGTCCGGTCCGCCCGCTGCTGGCGCAACTTTTCCAAGGGGCGATCTCGGGAGCGTGCGAAGAGGGCAATCCCGGCTGCCTGATGGTCAACTCCATGGTCGAAATGGCTCCCCAGGACGATGCCATCCGCGCGATGGCAATCGCCCATGCCCGCGATGTCGAGAGCCTCCTGGCCGCACGTCTGGGCGCCGCGCAACGGAGCGGTGACCTCGCCAAGGACAAGGATCCCGCCGCCCTCGCCCGCTATTTCTTCCACACCATGCTGGGTCTCGGAGTGGCCGCGCGCGCGCTCGGTGAGCGTGAGTCCCTCCTGGACAGCGCCCGCCTGGCCTTGAACGCACTCGATTGATTTTCCGTTAACAATTTTGGAACGTTTATTCCATTACAACCACCACGCCATGAAAAACAAAACCATCCTCATCACTGGGGGCACGACCGGCATCGGCCTGGCCACCGCCCAACTTCTGCAAGCCGAAGGCGCCCAGATCATCGTCACCGGGCGCAACCCGGAGACGCTCGCGGCCGCCCGGACCACGCTGGGTTCGCGAGCCATCGTCATCGAGTCCGACTCGGGTTCCCTTTCGGCTGCGCAGGCGCTGGGCGCCGAGGTCCGGAAGCACGCCGAGAAGATCGACGGTGCCTTCCTCAACGCCGGCGTCGGCCAGTTCGGCCCGATTGAGGCGATGACGCCGAAGCATTTCGACGACATGTTCAACATCAACGTGCGCGGCGTGTATTTCCAACTGCAGTCGCTGCTGCCGGTGCTGGCCAATCCAAGTTCGGTCGTGCTCAACGCCTCGGTTGTCGCCCAACTCGGTCTGGCGACCGCCACCATCTACTCCGCCACCAAGGCGGCCATCGTGTCGCTGGGCAAGTCCCTCGCCGTCGAACTCGCGCCGCGCGGTGTTCGCGTCAACACGCTGAGCCCCGGCCCGATCGCGACACCCATCTACGGCAAGCTCGGCTTCGGGGCCGAGGCGCAGAAGGGTTTCGAGGACTACATGGCCGCGCAATCCCTGGTCAAACGATTCGGAACCGCCGACGAAGTGGCCAAGCTCGCCCGCTTCCTCCTGTCCGACGATTCCAGTTACATCATCGGCAGCGAGATCCTGGTCGACGGCGGCGTCCGGTTGACCTGAACGCCACCCCGCCCTGTCGCCATGATCGCAGTTACCATCGTGCTCTCCGCCTTGTGCCTGCTCGTCGCCACCGATTCCGCCGGTGGCGCCGAGTAGTGGCCGCCACGCGGGTCCATGTTCTTCGCACCGGGGGTGCAGGAGCGGCCGTCCCGGCTGGCCTCACTCCTGAAAATCGGTGTCGGGCTTGTCCAGCGCCAGTTCCTGGATCCACACGTTGCGGAAACGCACGTCGTGGCCTTCGGCCTGGAGTTTCAAGCCACCCGGCGTGTCGGTGATGCCTTTCCCGCTGTCGTTGCCGCCATCGATTCCCGAGTTGGGGCCGCCCCACACCTGGTTGATCGGCTGGTTGCGGTGCACCTTGGTGCCGTTGAAATAGATCGTGACCATCGCCGGTTCTGCGCGCTTGCCATCCTTGAATCGCGCCGCGCGGAAAACGATGTCGTACGAATTCCATTGGCGCAGTCCGCGATAGACGCTGTACGGCGCCGCGGCTTCGTTGATCACGGCTCCCATTCCGTGCAGACCCTCGGCCCCATCGCAGATCTGAATCTCGTAACGATTCTGCAGATACACGCCGCTGTTGCCGCCCGGATTCATCGCCAGAAATTCGACGTGCAGCCGGAAATCGCGATAGGTCTTCTTCGTCAGTATGTCCGCCGCACCGTATTTGCCGCCGGCTGCCGCCGGATCGTCCGACTGGACCACCGTGCCCGGATCCACGGGATCGTCCACGATTTTCCACTTGATCGGCAAGGCCGAGCCAAAGCGCGGTCCCTCCCAATAGGTCCATTTCTCATCGAGCATCTTCCGGCTCCCGTCGATGATCATCTCGGCCCCGGGAACGGGCCGCGCGCCCACCCCGATCGCCGCGACGGCCGAAGGGACCAGGGAAACGAGAACCAGACACCCGGCGAGCAGCCGGGCGACAGAGAGCGATGATTTCATGGGGTTGGGGTAGGTTTCAGGCAATGGTCACTTGGGCGTCGCCGCGGTCGCGATCCGGAACACATAATAGGCCGCCGGCGTCGTTCCGACGTTTTTCATGCCGTGTTCGTCGTTCGAGCCGAAGAAGATGATCGAATCCGGACCGGCGCGCTGGACGACGCCGTTGAATTCAACCTGCAGCGAGCCCTCGATCACGGCCACGATTTCCTCGTCTGGGTGATGGTGGCTGGCGTGGGGCGCCTCGCCCGGATTGAGGATGGTCTCATGGCATGCGAAATGAGTCAGCGTCAGCGTCGGCGAGTCGCAAACCGGTCGCCGCTCGCCGGTCTTGGCAGCCTCAACTGCAGCCTTGTCCCAGCGGTAAACACCAGAAGCGAGCATTCCCGGCCGGGCCGCCGCCAAAGCGCCCTCGGGAGGAACGGCGTGGGTGGCGGCGGTCGTGAGCTGAAACACCAAGTACGTCGCCGGCGTGTCCCCCACATTCGTCAGGTTATGCAGGTCGTTGGCAGCGAAAAACAGCAGCTCGCCGGCAGAGGCGCGTTGCGCCGTCCCGTTCAGGTGCACCTCCACGGTGCCTTCCTGGATGAGAATGAACTCCTCCTGCGGGTGCCGGTGCGGCGGATGCGAGGTCAGCCCGGGATTCAGCGTGCTGACGTGACACTCAAGATTCTCCAGCGTCGCCGTGGGCTGGTTCGCGACATCGCGACGTCCGCCGGTGGCACTAGGCGTCAGCGGCATCTCGCCCCAGCGAAAGACCGCCGAGCCGAGCCGGGGCGGCGTCGTGACTCCCGCGGAAGCCGGCGCGAAAAAGGCCGTCGTGATCGCGACCGGGAGGATCGCCAGGCCAAAAAGAAAAACTCGGCGCAAGCCTTGCATAGGAGCGTCCTGTCCCCGGAGCTCGAGCCCCTGGGAAAGGCGTCGGGTTCAGCAACCGTAGCCGCGCCGCGCGCGCCGGCAATCCGCAAGATGCGGACGCGGGTGCCGCGCCGTCGGAATCCTTGGGGCGGCCGCCGGGATTATCGCCAGAAACCCGCGACGAACACGTAGCCTTCGCGGCGATGTTCCCAACGCGGCTCGACCCACACGGCGCGCGGGTGCGGCGGGCGCTCCCAATGGCCCCCGATCCAGACATGCCGTCCGTCCCGCCAGACCCAGTAGCCGTTGATCCACACATGTTCGTGGGACGGGCGCTCCCGCTCGACGATCACCTCGTGCCGGAGCGGCGGGGGAGGTTGCGCCACAAAATTCACATGCACGCTGACGGCCGGCTGGACCGCGACCGTCTCGCGGACGGCGACCGAACCCGCGCGCCAGCTCCCCCCGATGAAGACGTAGCCACGATCCCGGTGCTCCCAGCGCGGCTCGACCCACACAAAGCCGGCGTGCGGCGGGCGTTCCCAACGGCCGCCGATCCAGACATGTCGACCCTCCCGCCACGCCCAGTAGCCCCGAATCCACACGTGGTCCGGCGAGGGTCGTTCGAGGATCACCTCGTCCTGCGGCGGCGGCGGGGCGTCCACCACGTAGACGTCGCCGGCCGGCGGAGCCGGCTCAACATAAACCGTGCGGTGGGCGGGCTCTTCGACCACACAGCCGCCGAGAAAGGCTGCCCCTGGCACAACGAGCGCGAGTCCGGCCACCCAGCGGCATTTGTTGATCTGGGAACGGGATGAGGTCATGCCAGTTAGACGCCCGGCACGCCTATTGGTTTCAAACCAAATGCAATTGTCCGCCCGGCCAACCCAATCAGGCGGGCGCCCGGTTCAGCGCCGCCGCGGTCAATCCGACCAGCACCGTTGCAATGCCGCCTAGCAGGATCTGCTTGATCACCAGCAGGTGGTCGATCGGCAGCACGGCATAGTAGATGAGGAAGTTGGCGAGGCACGAAGCCACCGTGAACCAAAGGCCGAAACGAATTCCCTGGCCGACCCAGCCCTTGCCCGCCTCGCGGCCCTGCCGGTAAATGGCGGTGACGCCGACGGCGATGAAAACATGGGCGAGAAGCATGGCGGGAAAATGCCGCGTCGCTTCCGATTCCGATCGGAACATCCCGATCGGCTGACGCTCGTAGTCGGCCTTCAGCAACAACTGGTGGACGGCGAAATCGAGTGCCATCGAGACAACAAAGACGACGACAACCGAGATGATGAACTGCTTCATGGGGTAACTGGGGTTGGGGGTTGACCACCCGCCACAAACGGCGGGCAAGCCACCCTTAGCGAACAATCCGGTTCCAAACAAGCTTCCGTCCGCCCGCCATTGAACCTGCCCTGTCGCCAGCGCTACTCCTCGGGGCAAGCCCCGAGAATGGCAAACTGTCGGTCCGCTCCGAACCCTGCGCGTCCATAACCCCCAAGCGGGTCTGCGCCGGGCAGCGGCCCAATCCCCACGAAGAATCCACGGCAAGCACCGGAAAATGTCCGGCATTCAGTTTGCCGCGTCAATTCACACCCGCTGTCATGCCCGCCGTCTTGCCTCCCCGTCCGCCCCGTCCACTTTGAAGATCCCCACGCCATGAACGCCCACTCCCAACTCACTGCCGCCCTTCTGCTCGCCACCCTCACGATTGGACTGCGGGCCGCGGGCCCGGCCGACTTCCTGCCGCCCGCGCCGGCCTGGCACGGAGCCAGCGAGGCGCTGCTCGCCAAATCCGGCGATCCGTGGATCACGCCGGCCGAGAAGATGAATCTGCTCGATTCGCCCGGCTATGACGAGACCGTCGCCTGGCTGCAGAAGCTCTGCCGCGCCACCCCGCTCGTCCGGATGGTGCCGTTCGGCCACACCGCGGAGGGTCGGACCCTGTATCTCGCGGTGGCCACCCGCGAAAAGGAATTCACCGCCCGGGCCCTGCGCGCCGGCGGCAAGCCCACGCTGCTTGCCCAGGCCGGCATCCACGCGGGCGAGATCGACGGCAAGGACGCGGGCCTGATGCTCCTGCGGGACATCGCGTTCGGCGGAAAGGCCGCCCTGCTCGATCACGCCAACTTTCTTTTTGTGCCGGTCTTCAACGCCGACGGCCACGAGCGCAGTTCCGAGTGGAACCGCCCGAACCAACGCGGCCCCGTACACCAGGGCTGGCGCACCACCGCGCAGAACCTGAACCTGAACCGCGACTACGTGAAGGCCGACGCGCCGGAAATGCAGGCGATGCTCCAGTTGCTCGCCGACTGGCAGCCATCGCTCTACTTCGACCTCCATGTGACCGACGGCATCGACTACGCCTACGACATCACCTATGGCTACCACGGCTGGGATGGCGCGTTCGCGTGGTCGCCACACAGCGCCGCCTGGCTCGACCAGACCCTGCGGCCCGCGGTCGACGCCGCGCTCAAGTCCAACGGTCACCTCCCCGGCCCGCTCATCTTCGGCGCGAACAACCGTGACCTCACCGAAGGGATTCTCGTCGGTCACGGCGACCCGCGTTTCTCCAACCCGTACGGCGACCTGCGCCACCTGCCGACCATCCTGGTCGAGAATCACTCGCTCAAACCCTACCGGCAGCGGGTGCTGGGCACCTACGTCCTGCTGGAGTCCACGCTCAAGGTCCTCGGCGCCCGCGGCGCGGAATTGCGGCAGGCCATCGTGGCCGACTCCGCCGCCCGGCCCGCCACCATCCCGATGAACTGGGGCGACACTCCGGGCGAAAAAGTCACCATCGATTTCCAAGGCATCGCCTACGAGGAATATCTCTCCCCCGCGTCCGGCGTGAAGGAAGTCCGTTGGCTCGGCGTCCCCAAGCTCTATCCCAAGCTGCCGGTCCAGTTGGACAAACCCGGCGTCATGCTGAACCGCCCGAAGGCCTACTGGGTGCCGGTAACGAAGCCCGAAGTCATCGCGCGGCTGCGACTGCACGGCATCGCGTTCGAGACGATCCCGGCGGCGAAAACCGTGCCGGTCACCCTGTACCGGCTCGTGGATCCGAAGGCCGCCGCCGAGCCCTTTGAGGGCCACTTCCCGATCACGACCGGCGTGCGGGAGGAAAGCCGCACGGAGACCTTTCCCGCCGGATCCGTCCGCGTCTCCACCGACCAGCCGCTCGGGGACCTGGCGGTCGTGATGCTGGAGCCGCAGAGCCGCGACTCGCTGCTGGCCTGGGGATTTTTCAACGAAATCCTCCAGCGCACCGAATACATCGAGGCCTATGTCGTGGCGCCTTTGGCGGAGAAGATGCTGGCGGATGACCCGCCGTTGAAGGCGGAGTTCGACGCGAAGCTCGCGGCCGACGGGAAGTTCGCGGCGGATCCGACCGCGCGGCTCCAATGGTTCTACGCCCGGAGCAAGTTCTACGACGACCGCTACCTGCTTTACCCCGTCGGCCTCGAACGTTGAGCGTTTGGCGGCGGGGTGCCCGGCCCCGAGCCGGTCGAGCGGGCCCTCCCCCCGCCCGCCATCCCGTTCGGCGCGCCAAGCAGCCTTCGGCCAGGAGCTGGCCGCGACCGCGATCCTCAGCCGGCCGCCGACAGGGTGTCCTCCCTTTCGCCCGTTCCCGGCGGGAGCACCTCCGGCAACAACATCTCCGGCACCGGCAATTCGACGAAAAACGTGGCGCCGCGACCGAGCGCGCTTTCGCACCAGATCCGGCCCGACATTGCCTCGACCAGGTGACGGACGATCGAAAGTCCCAGCCCCACCGACGACTCGCCGCCCGTTGGACGGGCGTTCAGCCGCGCGTATTTCGTGAAGAGCTGCTTCATGCTCCCGGCGGCAATCCCGGGGCCCTCGTCGCGCACTTCCAGCCTGAGCTGGCCGTCGAGTCCGCGGGCCACGACCCAGACGTGGGCGCCAGCCGGCGAGAACTTGATCGCGTTCGCGAGGAGATTGTCGACGACCTGGCGCAACGCGCCCGGGTCGACCCGAACAAGACAGGCCCGCGGTGAGTCGAGGTGCAAGGTGATGCGCTTGCGCGCGGCCATGCGCTGGTTCTCGCCGATGGATGCGCGCACCAGTTCGCGGAAATCGAGCCGCTCCGGCCGGAAAATCCGCCGGCCGTCCTCGAGCGTCTGGGCGTCCAGGAGGTCATTGATGAGCTGCACCATGTGCCGGGTCAGGTGACGCGTGTCGTCGAGCAACCGCCGGCGTTCGCGGGGATCGTCGACATCGAGGACCTCGAGGGAGAGCATCAGGCCCGTCAGCGGATTCCGCAGGTCGTGGGCCGCCATGTTGAGCAGGTGCGTCTTTTCGCGGTTCAGCTCCTCGAGGTGGTCCCGCGCGGCCCGCAGCTGGATCTCCACCCGGCGCCGCTCCGCCAGTTCGCGGCGCAGCCGGCCGTTGTGCCAGAAGACGGCGGTGACCACCAGGAGCACGCCCCCGGCCGCCAACGCCAGCACCCGCCACACGCTGCCCCACCGCGCGACATCGGCGTAGTCAACGTGCACCCAGCGGTCGACCAGCGCCTGTTCCTCGGCCCGGTCGCGGGCGGCAATGACCGCGTCCAGGATGCCGACCAGCTCCGGCCAGTCGCGACGGACGGCAAAGCGCAGCTCGAAATGGTAGTCGGCGATGCCGGCTATCTTCAGGTTGGCGAGTCCGTTCGTCTTGATGACATAGCTTGCGTTCGCGAGGTCGGTCAGGACGGCATCCGCCGAGCCGGTCGACACCAGTTGCAGCGCCTGGCTGGTGGTGGCGGCGTTCACCAGGACAGCGGCGGGCAGCTCGCGGTGGATTCGCTCCGTGACCGCATGGTCGGAAACGACCGCGATCCGGCGGCCCGCGAGCTGGCCGAGGGTCGCCATGAAGGGCGCATCCAGGCGCGTGATGATGCCGAACGACTGCGTGAAATAGGCCGAGGTGAAGAGAAAATGCTGTTCCCGCTCGGCGCTTCGCGACATGCCGCTTAACACATCCACCTCGCGGGATTTCCCCATCCGGTAGGCTTCACTCCAATCCGGAACGGCCACGCGCCGGAACGGCCGCCCGAGGTTCTGCTCGACCATCCGGACCAGGTCGACGTCCAAACCGACCAGCCGGCCCCGGTCGCCGGCGAAACTGAAGGGCGGCCATTGCGGGTCGGACGCCAGCCGGATCTGCGGATGGTCAATCAGCCAGCGGGCCTGCTCCGGCGTGAGGGCGAACGGTTCGGGGCGTCCGCCGGCCACGGGTTCCGCCAACGAACCCGCCGCCAGCAACGCCAGGGAAAGCACCACCCCGTGGCGCGCCCGGAAAAGGGCCGGCCGGGATGAGGACAAAAAACGGATTATCGATGGCTGCACGGGATTTTTGAGGCGCCATCCCGCGAATTATTTCCGTCCCGTGACGATCGGCGCCTACACGTGATGTGCGGCCGGGTTGGGCCAGCGACCCGGCCGGTGGCGCGCAATCCCCAGCGACGCCTCTCCCCTGGCGGGCAGGTTGGCCCGCGCTCCCGTCACGGCTTCGGTGCCGCGACCGCCGGCGCCGCCGCGTGCTCGGCTGCCTTGCCCGCGCGCTTTCCGCCCGGGACCTTCCGGTTGATATAGTCGTCGTAGTCCGGCACGAGCCGGTCGTAGGGACCGTGCATCAGCGGCGAGGAGATCATGAAGTCCGCGGTGGCGCGGTCGCAGGCGGTCGGCACGTTCCATACCACCGCCATCCGGAGCAACGCCTTCACATCCGGGTCGTGCGGTTGCGGCTCGAGCGGGTCCCAGAAGAAGATCAGGAAGTCGACCTTGCCCTCGACGATCATGGACCCGATCTGCTGGTCACCGCCCAGCGGCCCGCTCTGCAGCTTGCTGATGGGAAGATCGAGGACCTTCTCGAGCATGGCCCCGGTGGTGCCGGTGGCCCAGATCTCATGGCCGGCGAGCGTGTTGCGGTTGAACTTGGCCCATTCGACCAGGTCCTGCTTCTTGCCGTCGTGCGCCACCAGCGCAATCCGCTTCCGGCTACCCATTGTCAGCTTCTTGTTTTTCATCGAATCTCCCGGGTTGGGAATCGGAGGGTAGGCAGCCGCGCACCGGGCCGCAAGGAATCCCGCGGGCGGACGGGACGACGTTTCCTGATTGGCGTCCGCCCGCGCATCCGCTTCGCTTGCCGCCAAACCACATGCAACGTACTCTCGTCAAAGACGCCCTCAACGCCACCCAACCGGCCGACGCCCTCCTGCTGCAGGGCTGGGTCCGCACCCGGCGCGACGCCAAGGCCTTTTCCTTCATCGAGCTGAACGACGGCTCCTGCCTCAAGGGCATGCAGGTGATCGTGGACGCCACCCTGCCCGACTACGCCGCCGTGGCCCGGGCCCACACGGGCGCGTCCGTCGAGGTGCAGGGCCGGCTGGTCGAGTCGAAGGGCCAGGGCCAGAAGTGGGAGGTCGTCGCGGAGAAATTCACCGTGATCGGCGAGGCGGACGCCACCTACCCGCTGCAGAAAAAGGGCCACACGCTGGAGTTCCTGCGCGAGATCGCCCACCTGCGGCCGCGCTCGAACCTCTTCGGCGCCGTCTTCCGCGTGCGCAGCCGCCTGGCCTTCGCGGTGCACCAGTTCTTCCAGAGCCGCGGCTTCCTCTACATCCATACGCCGATCATCACCGCCAGCGACGCCGAAGGCGCGGGCGACATGTTCCGCGTGACGACGCTTGATCTCGCCGCCCCGCCGAAGACCCCCGAGGGCCAGGTCGACAACGCGAAGGATTTCTTCGGAAAGAAGACGTTTCTGACGGTCTCGGGCCAGTTGGAAGCCGAGATCTTTGCCACCGCGCTCTCGAATGTCTACACGTTCGGGCCGACCTTCCGCGCCGAGAATTCCAACACCTCGCGGCACGCCGCGGAGTTCTGGATGATCGAGCCCGAGGTGGCCTTTTGCGACCTGGCCGGCAACATGGACCTCGCGGAGGCGTTTGTGAAGCACCTCATCCGCGACGCCAAGGAGCACTGCTCCGCCGACCTCGAGTTCTTCGCCAAGTTCGTCGACAAGGAGCTGCTCGCCCGCCTCGATTTTGTGCTCGAGCGGCCCTTCCAGCGCTGCAGCTACACCGAGGCCGTCGCCATCCTCGAGGCCAGCGGGCGCACCTGGGAGCACCCGGTCCGCTGGGGCGCCAACCTCCAGGCGGAGCATGAACGCTTTCTCACGGAGGAGCATTTCAAGTGCCCGGTGACCGTCTACAACTACCCCCGCGCGATCAAGGCGTTCTACATGCGGGCCAACGACGACTGCCCGCCCGAGCGGGAGACGGTCGCGGCCATGGACCTGCTCGTGCCCGGCATTGGCGAGATCATCGGCGGCAGCCAGCGCGAGGAGCGGCTCAACCAGCTCCGGGCCGGCATGGCGCTGCACCACCTCAATGAAAAGGACTACTGGTGGTACCTGGACCTCCGCCGCTACGGCACCGTGCCGCACGCGGGCTTCGGCCTCGGTTTTGAGCGGATGCTCATGTTCGTGACCGGAGTCGGCAACATTCGCGACGTCGTGCCCTTCGCCCGCACCCCCGGTTCGGCGGATTTCTGAAGACGATACAGGGCGGGGTGAGGGCACCCCCGCCTCGCTACGCCTTCACCTCGACGCGCGCGCCGCCGGCCCGCGCCGAGGCGAAAACCGCGTCGATGACAGCCACGTCGCGCCGGCCCATCTCGCCGGGCACGGGGCTGGGCCGGCCGGTGAGCAGGCACTCGGCCATGCCGTCCAATTGGACGAGTTGGTGGTTCACCGCCGGGAATTTCCGCGGACCCTTCGAGGTGGTGAGTTTTTGGCCGCTGTAGTCGAAGTGCTCGATCTCCGCCCAGCCGCGCGCCGCCTCGGCCCGGAAATAGCTCAGGTTCTCGGCATAGCTGGCATGGCAGTTGGCGACCGCCCCGTCGGCGTACTCCATCGTCCAGTGCATCGACTCCTCCACTTCGCGGAACAACTCCGGGCGCTCAATCGGATCGAACTTTGCGGTCACCGCGACGGGAGCGGCCTCCCCCTTCGCCATGCACACGGCCTGGATTACGTAGACGCCCATGTCCATGATCGGGCCTCCGCCGGAGAGCTTCTTGTTCAGGCGCCAGGAATGATCCTCCGGCCCCTCCGAACCCATGCGGAAACCGTTCGCTCCCTTCATCCGCAGGAACGGCCCGAACTCCTGTTCGCGCCCAATCCGCGCCAGCTCAAGATGGTGCGGCTCGAAATGCAGCCGGTAGCCGATCATCAACTGGACGCCCGCGGACCGGCAGGCCGCGATGATGGCGTCACATTCCGCCGCGGTGTTGGCCATCGGCTTCTCGCAGATGACGTGCTTGCCCGCCCTCGCCGCCGCGATCGAATGTTCCGCATGCAGGCCGTTTGGGGTCACGACGTAGACGACGTCGATGTCCGGATTGCCGGCGATCTGCGCCATCGTGTCGTAGCCGAAGATGTTCTTCTCGGAGAACCCGTAGTCGCGCGCCCAACGATGGCCCTTGGCGCGGTCGCCGGTCACGACGCCCGTGAGCCGGCAGTGCCGGGTCTTGCGCAGCGCGGGCCCGAGTTGGTAGGTCGAGTAGCTGCCGAGGCCCACCAGCGCCACGCCCAGCTTTTTCGCCGGAACCGGTGCATCGGCGGCGCGAGTCCAGCGCGGGGTGAGCGCGAGCGCCGCGGCCGCCGCGGAAAGCTGGCCGAGAAACTGACGACGGGAGACGGGGGCGGGCGTCGATTTCATAAGGCAGCAGCTTATGATGCCATCTCGCCGATCGACAAGCCTGGTCCTGGTGGAGCGCGGCCAGACCAACCGATGCGGCCGCCGCCTACTTCACCACCGGCCGGATCACGAGATTGCGAAAACTCACCCGCCCGTGGTCCCCCTGCAGGAAAATCGGGCCGGGCCGGGATTCGTCCGACGTGAGCGCGCCGCCGGTGCAGCCCAGCACCGGCTGGTTGTCGATGATGGTGCGGCCGTTCAGGATCACGGTGACGTGCCGGTCGACGAGCGTGATGTCGAGGCTCTGCCATTCGCCGGCCGGCTTTTCCGCCGCGACGGTCGGCGTGATGCGGCTGTAAAGGGCACCCATGTTGTGGGAATCGAGCGGTTGGCCATACGAATCGAGCACCTGCACTTCGTACAGGCCGCGCAGGTAGACGCCGCTGTTGCTCTTCGCGGGCACGTTGACCTCGAGGGTCAGCCGGAAATCGGTGAATTCGCGGTCGGTGCGGAGATTGCCGAAATCCCTGTGCGGTGCGCCCTCCGGCGCCTCCGCCGGGCGGTTGACGAGCGCACCCTGCTCCACCGTCCAACCATTCTCGGCGCCCGGTTCGAGCAGCCGCCAGCCGGCGAGGTTCACTCCGTTGAAAAGCGCGATCGGCGGGCCGAACTGCACCCGGGCCAGGTCCGGCGCGGGCGGCAGCGCCGGAATCCGACGGCCGGTAAAGTCCGCCGACTCGAAGCCGGCACCGTCGTCGCGCGGCATCGAATGGGAAAGTTTCAAATTGTCGCCCTCCACCCGCGCGGTGATGGTGTCCGTGAGCTGCTGCGTCCGGACCAGTTTGCCCGCCGGGTCCTTGCGCTGGACCTCGACCAGCCGGGTGACGGTCAAAACGCCGTCGGTGATCGTCACGCTGGCCAGGGGATTCACGCTGCCCCAGCGCCAGAGAAGGGAGCCATCATACCAGCCGTTCTCGCGTTTGACCTCGAGCCAGCCCGGGTAGCCGCCCGGCAGCGTCAAAGCCCAGCGCCCGAGGAACGCGTCCCCCGTCGCCGCCGCCCGCAGTCCGGAGACCAGGGTCAGAATCAGAAGCACCGCCGCCATCCACCGCCCGATTCGCAAGGAGAGGTTCATGGCGGCGATTCGACTACTTTCGGGGCGGTTCGGCGAGGCCGTATTTTTCCTCGGCCTCCTTGAGCAGCGCGCGGCTGATGATGAGGCGCTGGATCTCGCTGGAGCCCTCGCCGATCTCGGTGAGCCGCGCGTCGCGCCACATCCGCTCGACCGAGGTGTCGCGCGTGTACCCCCAGCCGCCGCAGATCTGCAGCGCCCGGTTGCACGCGCGCGAGGCGGCCTCGCTGGCGTGGAGCTTCGCGAACGACGCCTCCAGGGTGAACTTCTGCCCGCGGGCGTGCATCACGCAGGGTTGCAGCAACAGCGCCTCGGAGGCCCGCAGTTCCACCTCGCAGTCGGCCAGCATGAACTGCAGGGCCTGGAACTCGGCGATCCGCTTGTTGAACTGCCGGCGCGTGAGCATCCGCTGCTTGGCGATCTCCACCGCCGCCCGCCCAAGTCCGATCGCCATCGCGGCAATGCCCAGCCGGCCGGCATCCAGGCACGCCAGGGCGGCATGCTGGCCCTTGCCCCGCTGGCCGAGGAGCTCGGCCCGGACTTTCTTCAGGTAAAACTCGCTGGTGTTGCTTGCGCGGACGCCCGCGGTCGGCACCTTGCGCACGGGCTCGATGTCGGCGGTGTCGATCCAGAACGCCGAGAACTCCTTCTTGCCCTTCTCATCCCGGCCCGTGACCGCCATGACGATCATCCGGTTCGAGTGGAGGCCCATCGTGATGTAGGTCTTGTGCCCGGTGAGCTCCCAGGTGCCGTCGGGCCGGAGCGTGCCGGTGGTCTCGACCCCGCCGGTGTCGGAGCCCGCGCCGGGCTCCGTCAGCGCCCACGCGACCATCCAGTCCCCGTTCAGGGCGCTCGGAAAAATCCTCCTCTTCAGCTCGTCGCTCGCATAGCCGAGCGGATGCCCGACACACAGGGCATTGTGCGCGGCCAGGTTCATGGCAAACGCGCCGCAGTGCCGCGCCACCTCCTCGATCGCCAGGCAGAAGCACAGCACCGACAGCTCCTGGCCGCCGACCGCCCGCGGGGCGAGCACGCCCATCAGCCCGGCGCGGCCGGCCTTGGTGAACAGGTCGCGCGGCAGTTCCTCCCTTTCCTCCCACGCCGCGGCGTGCGGCGCGATCTCGCGCGCGCAGAAATCGGCGACGCTTTTGAGGAACGCGTGCTCCTCGGGTTTCAGGTGGTCGAGATAGAGCGAATGGGGATGCAACATGGCGGGGGCTTTTGCGCCGACGCTACCCCGCCCGCCGGCCATCGCAAGAGCGACCGGTCAAAACGGCCCGCGGAGGGCCCCGTAAACGGGTGATTAATCCTTTTGGAGCATCGCTCATGGGTTGCGCCCGGGCCGTCCTTGGCTATCTCATGTCCCGCCAATGGCCGCCGCTTCCCCACGCCCGTCCGCGCCAGCCGCCCCGCTTCGCATCCTCACCGCGGTGCCGCTCTGCGACGGCCACGACAGCGCCGTCACCACGATCAACATCGAGCTCGCCCGGCACGGCCTCGAGGTCATTTACCTCGGCTACCACCAGTCCGCCTCGGCAATCGTGCGCGCGGCGATCCAGGAGGACGTCAACGTCGTCGGCCTCTCCTCCTACAACGGCGGGCACATCGCTTTCTTCAAGGAGGTCGTCGACCAGTTGAAGCGGAGCGGCAACGGCGACATCCCCGTCTTCGGCGGCGGCGGCGGCACGATCACGACCGCCGACGCCCGGCTGATGAAGCAGCAGGGCACCGACCGGATCTATTTCGCCGGCACGTCGCTTGACGGCATGATGGCCGAGATCAAGCGCGACTATGGCCAGGCCCTGAAGCCCGATGCCCGGCTGAAGGGCGACCGCGCCCTCGCCCGCGCAATCACGCTGGCGGAGACCGCCGCCCCGGGTGGAACGCGGCCTCCGGACGCGTTCAAATCAAGCGCGTCGAGGACGCCGCGCTCCACCCAGCAATCTTTGGCCGCACCGAAGCCCCCACGGCGCCCGGCCGGGTTCGTCGTCGGCGTCGCCGGCCCGGGCGGCGCGGGCAAATCGACCCTCATCGACGAGCTGACCTCGCGCTTTCTCCGGCGCAACCAGTCGGGCCGGATCGCCATCCTCGCCAACGACCCGTCGCATCCCGGCACGGGCGGCGCGATCCTCGGCGACCGCGTGTCCGCCATCTACGCACAGGACGACCGCGTCTTTTTCCGTTCGATCGCCACGCGCGGACACCTCACCGGCCTGTCCGCCGTCGCACCGGCCGCCATCGACGTGCTCCGGCGGAGCGGGGAGTTCGACCTCATTCTGGTCGAATCCGTCGGCGTGGGCCAGGAAAGCGACCCCTTCGGCACGTTCAGTGACGGCGGGCGCCTGACCGATGCCGTGCTCTTTGTCCTCGCGCCCCACTACGGCGGGCTGATCCAGTTGCAGAAGATCGCCCTGCTCAACGGCGCCGACCTCGTCGCGCTCAACAAGTGCGACCATCCGATGGCGCACACGGCGCGCGCCGAGATCCAGGCACGGCTCGACCAGAACGGGAAGAACCAGACCCTCCACGCCACCACCGCCGCGAGACATTTCGACGCCGGGGTCGACCGCCTGTTCGAGGCCATCGCCCGCCTCGGCAACCTGCCGCTGTCGACCGGCGGCGAGAAGGCCTGCCAGTTGGAGATGACGACATGAGGCCCCGTCAAGAAAAGGCAGGGCGAGTCGTCCCGGGCGAACCGTGTTCTAGGTGGAGCGCGGCCTCCGGACGCGCTTTGAACGCGTCCAGGGGCCGCGTTCCACCCCGGACAATGCCATCTCTGCGTTTCGTGTCTTTCGCGTGTTTCGCGGGCCACCAAATCCTTCCGCAATGAGTTCCCTCGGAAAAATCGCCGACTCGATCGACGCCTACAACACCCACGTGGCCGACGAGGTGGCCCGCGCGCGCCGCGACAAGAAGTTCGCCGCGGTCCTGCGCAGCCGCTGGCGGAAGATCACCGGGGCGGTCGAGATGACCAAGTCGCACACCGGCACGCCGCTGCCGCGGCTGGCGCTGCCGCAGACCGACGAGCCCGGCGCCATCGCCGAGTACCTGTTTGGCCAGGGGCTGCCCGGGGAGTTCCCCTACGCCAACGCCGCCTATCGCGAGATGTATCTCGACCGCGAGACGGCGACCGGCGAGGAACCGATGCGCCTCTTCGCCGGCCTCGGGCTCGCCGAGGACACCAACGAACGCTTCCATTACCTGGGCAAACACCAGAAAAGCCTCCGGCTCTCCACCGCCTTCGACGGCCCCACCCTCTACGGACTCGACTCCGACCACGAGGGCGTGCTCGGGAAGGTCGGCGAAGGCGGCGTCGCCATCGACACGGTTGAGGACATGGAGCGGCTCTTCACCGGATTCGACCTGACCCGCAAGGATGCGTCGGTCTCGATGACGATGAACGCCCCGGCGCCGGTCATCCTCGCCATGTTCATCGCCGCGGCCAAGCGCCGCTTCGGCGCCGATTGCGTGCCCAACCTCCGCGGCACCATCCAGGCCGACATGCTGAAGGAAGTGCAGGCGCAGAACGAGGTCATCTTCCCGATCGACGCGTCGCTGCGCTTCCTCTGCGACATGATCGAGTGGTGCGTGCCCAACATGCCGCGCTGGTATCCCGTCAGCATCTCCGGGTATCACATCGCCGAGGCCGGCGCCACGCCCGTGCAGCAGGCCGCCTTCACGCTGTCGAACGGCTTCACCTACGTCGAACTGCTCAAGCAGCGCGGCGCCGATGTGAACCAGTTCGGCCCGCGCCTCTCGTTCTTCCTGGATTGCGGACTCGACGTCGAATACCTCGTGCTCGGGCGGGTTTGCCGCCGGATCTGGGCGATCGGCATGAAGGAGGTTTTCGGCGCCGGCGCGAAAGCGCAGGTGCTCAAGCTGCACACCCAGACTTCCGGCCGCTCGCTGATCGCCGCCGAATTCCAGAACAACCTCACGCGCACCGGCGTCGAGCTGATGCTCGCGTACATGAATTACACCAATTCATGCCACTCGAACTCCGCGGACGAGCCGTTCACGACGCCGACCGAGAAATACGCCATCCTCGCCTCGCACGGACAGTCGATCCTCATGGAGGAGTCCGGCCTGTTCAAACACACGATGAACCTCTTCGGCGGCTCGCCGGGCCTGCTCCTCCTCGAGAAACAGGTCGAGAAGGCCATCCTCGCCGTGTTTCGCGAGATGGACACCCTCGGGGGCGTCCTCGCCGCACAGGAGCAGCGCTACCAGCGCAGCAAGATCCAGGAATCCGGGCATCGCATCGAAACGCAGATCTATTCCGGTGAACGCCCGGTCATCGGGCTTAACAAATACAAATCTGACGAGCCAATGCCGAGCGTCCCGCTCGCCCGCACGTCGCCGAAGAAACAGCGGCTGCAGGTCGCGCGGCTCAAGGCCTTCAAGAAAAAGAACGCCGCCAAGGCCCCCGCAGCCCTGCAGAAACTGGAAAACGTCGCCCGTTCCGGCGGCAATGTCTTCGCCGAGCTCGTCAACACCGTCGAAGTCTGCTCCTTGGGCCAGATCACCGCGTGCCTGATGGGCGTCGTCGGGAAATTCCGGCCGATGGTGTGACAGGTTCCACGAGATGAATCCCAGTCAAACACTTTCCCAGGCGTTCTGCGCCAAGGTCAACGAAATCGTCGACTCGAGTGGCGACAGGTGCCGCGACTGGTCACTGACAGAGAACAAGAGAGGTCAATGCACTCTACTTGTTCCGAAGCTTAATGCAGAAGGATTTGAGGTAACCGTTGTGGTGGACGAGACGGAAATCTCAGTCTTCACCGAGTATATAGCCCATGCACATTTCACCTCCGATGGAAAACATGGCGAGATTGTCGCCTGCGCATTAGGGCTAGTTCGGGATCTGCTTAGCCCCGGTATGCGCGTTCGCGTTTATGAAGCCGGAGGATCTCCATATCGCGGTGATTTGGAGGTGTTCGATCGGGGAGTTTGGAAACGGGAGTGGAGCACATCGCTGTTCGTCTTTACCTGGTTTCGAAGGAAGTCCCAGAAGGTGTTTGCAAATCACCGCATGCCCTCCCGAGAACATCCCCTCATAGCGTAATTGCTCCGCTTCATTGAAATCGTCCACCCCAGTCACGCCGGCCAACCCCTTCCTCGATCGCTGTCAGGAAATCGCGAAGGAAGAGGCGGTCCTCCGCGAAGGCGGCGGGCCCGACGGTCTCGCGCGCCAGCACAAGCTGGGCCGGCTGTTCGCGCGCGAGCGGATTGCCGCGCTCGTCGACGATCCGGCGGCGTTCCTCGAGACCGGGCTCTGGGCCGCCGACGGCATGTACAAGGAATGGGGCAAGTTTCCGGCGGCGGGCGTTGTCACCGGGATCGGCGACATCTCCGGCCACCCGTGCATGGTCGTGGCCAACGACGCCACCGTAAAGGCTGGCGCGTTTGTCCCGATGACCTGCAAGAAGGTGCTCCGCGCCCAGCGGATCGCCTTCGAATGCAATCTGCCGCTGATCTACCTCGTCGACTCCGCCGGGGTGTTCCTGCCGATGCAGGACGAGATTTTCCCGGACGAGGACGACTTCGGGCGCATCTTCCGCAACAACGCGGTCATCTCCGCCGCGGGCATCCCGCAATACGCCGCCATCATGGGCAACTGCGTCGCGGGCGGCGCGTATCTGCCCGTGCTCTGCGACAAGATCCTCATGACCGAGGGCAGCGGACTCTACCTCGCCGGCCCGCAGCTCGTGAAGGCGGCCATCGGCCAGGACACCGACACCGAGACGCTCGGCGGCGCCGCGATGCATGCGGAAATCTCGGGCACCGTTGATTTCAAGGAGAAGGACGACCCCGCGGCGATCAAGCGGCTGAAATCGCTCGTCGGGCTGCTGCCGGCCGAGGGTGTAGCCGGGGTCGCCGACCCCGGTCCCCCGGGCTCACCGAGCCCGGCTACAAACACCGAATTCCCCGCCGCCAAGATCTACGAGCTCGTCAGCATCGACGGGAGGAAAGAATACGACGTCCGCGACCTGATGAAATGCCTCGTGGATGCGGGCACCATCGACGAGTACAAGGCCGACTACGGCAAGAGCATCGTCACCGCCTTCGCCCGGCTGGGCGGGCGACCCGTCGGCGTCGTCGCCAACCAGCGCCAGCGTGTGCAGTCGAAGTCCAGCGGCCTGCAGATGCCGGGGGTCATTTACGCCGACAGCGCCGACAAGGCGGCGCGGTTCATCATGGACTGCAACCAGACGCGGGTGCCCCTGCTCTTCCTGCAGGACGTCTCCGGATTCATGGTCGGCAAGGATGCCGAGCAGACCGGCATCATCCGTTCCGGCGCGAAAATGGTGAATGCGCTCAGCAACTCCACGGTGCCGAAGATCACGGTCATCACGGGCGGCTCGTTCGGCGCCGGCAACTACGCGATGTGCGGCAAGGCCTTCGACCCGCGGTTCATCTTTGCGTGGCCGCACGCGAAGTACGCGGTGATGGGCGCGGCCCAGGCGAGCGACGTCGTCTTCAACATTCTCAGCCGGAGCGCCAAGGACAAGACGCCCGCGGAGCTCGAGGCGTTGCGCGCGCGGGTGAAGGCCGACTACACCGAGCACACTGACATCCGTTATGGCGCCGCCCGCGGGTGGGTCGATGCGCTCATCCAGCCGCACGAGACCAGGAAAGTGCTCCTCCGCGCCTTCGACCTTGCCGGTCGGCCAGCGCCGGCCGCGCCGTTCCACACCGGCGTCCTGCAAGTCTAGGAGAACACGAAGGCGCGAAAACGCGAAGCACGACCGGAAGGGAGACTCATTCTGGTGGAACGCGGGCTCTGGACGCGTTTCGAGCGCGCCCGGAGGCCGCGCTCCACCGGCTGAATCTCCGATCGAAGCGTTGCTTAGCCGGAGAATCCTTCGCGTCTTTGGGCCTTCATTTTCCTCCGGCCGGCCTAGTGCCCGCCGTCGAGCTCGCCGGGCTGGAGCAGCGGCGCGAAGAGGGCCTTGTTGGCCGCCTTCATGTACGCCTCCTTCGCCTCGATCGTGCCGTCCTTGATCCGCGCCATCAGGCTGTTGTCCATCGTGATCATCCCGTCAGCGCCGCCGCTCTCGATGATGCTCTTGATGCTGGCAATCTGGCCGCTGCGGATGGTGTTCGGCAGGGCCTCGTGCGTGAGGAGAATCTCGTGGACCGCGCAGCGGCCCTTGGGGATCCGCTTGCAGAGCAGTTGCGCCACGACGCCGGCGAGACAGCTCCCGAGCATGATGCGCACCTGGTTCTGCTCGTCGGCGGGAAAAGCGTTGATGATGCGGTCGACGGTCTTCGGCGCGCTGTTGGTGTGCAGCGTGCCGAACACCAGCATGCCCATCGAGGCGCAGCCGAGCGCCAGCTTGATCGTCTCGAGTTCGCGCATCTCGCCGAGCAGGAGGATGTCGGGATCGTGCCGCATCGCGCCCTTGAGCGCGGTGGCGAACGACTCGGTGTGCTCGCCCACCTCGCGGTGGACGATGACGGACTTCTTCACAGGGTGGACGAACTCGATCGGGTCCTCGATCGTGATGATGTGCTTGGCGAGGTTCGTGTTGATGTAGTCGATCATCGCCGCGAGCGTGGTCGACTTGCCCGAGCCGGTCGGTCCGGTGACCACCACGAGCCCCTGGTCAAGGTGACAGAGCTTCTTGATCGCCTCGGGCAGCTTCAGTTCCTCGAAGGAGAGGATCTTGGCGGGAATCTGGCGGAAGACGGCGGCCTGACCCCAGTGGTTGTAGAGGAAATTCCCGCGGAAGCGCGCCAGCCCCGGGATCTCGTGGGCAAGGTCGAGATCCTTGCGGTCGAGAAAATCGGCCCAGCGCTTCTCCGGGCAGATCTCCTTGAGCAACGCCTCCATGCCGACCGCATCGAGCGCCTTGTCGCCGATCGCCTGGAGCGAGCCCGAGATGCGGGCCTTGGGCGGCAGGCCGACCGTCAGGTGCAGGTCGGATCCGCCCTTGTCGAGCATGGTGCGGAGAAGCAGGTCGATGGCGGCCATGGGAGTCGGAGGGAAAACGCGCCGGTCAGCTGATCTTGGCCCGCAGGACGCGGTTGGTGATGTTGGTCAGGGCGGTGTCGGCCGTGATCTTCTTCTCCTGCCAGAGCCCGTAGACGACACTGTCCATCAGGCACATGCCCTCCCGCACGCCCGTCTCCATCGTGTTGCGGAGGCCGGAGCTCTTGTTCTCGCGAATGAGCGCCTGGATCGCGAGGTTGTTCACCATGATCTCGCAGGCGAGCTGCAGGCCGCCGCCGACGGCGGGAAGCAGGCGCTGGCAGACGACCCCCCGCAGGCTCTCGGCCACGCTGGCGCGGATCTGCGTCTGCTGCGCGGCCGGAAAGACGTCGAGCAGGCGGTTGAGGGTGGTGGCCGCGTCGCTCGTGTGCATGGTGCCGATCACGAGGTGGCCCGTCTCGGAGGCGCTGATGGCCATCTCGATCGTCTCGAGGTCGCGCAGTTCGCCGATGACAATGACGTCGGGATCCTCGCGCAGCGCGCCCTTGAGCGCGGTGAAGAACGAGCGGGTGTGCTCGCCCACCTCGCGCTGGGAAACATTGCAGCCCTTCGCCGGCTGCACCACCTCGATCGGATCCTCGACCGTGATGATGTGGTCCGTGCGCGTCTCGTTGAGGAAAGCCACCAGCGAGGCGAGGGTCGTCGTCTTGCCGGCGCCGACCGGGCCGGTCACGAGGATGAGGCCGTTGTGGTAGGTGAGAAGCTTCTTGATCGTCTCGACGTGCCGGCCGAAGCCGAGCTCCTCGAGCGTGAGGATCTTGGCGGGCACCATGCGATAGGCGCCGGCGGGCCCGTTCTTGTGGATCATCAGGTTCACGCGGTACCGGTTGCCGGCATCGACGGCCAGCGCGTAGTCGAGATCCTTGCGCTGGAGAAAATTCTGCTTCTCGCCCTCGGAAAGCATCACGGTGTTGAGGCGCAGCGCGTCGGCCGCCGTCAGCGTCTGCTCGGCGAGATTGGCCAGCGCCCGGTTTTGCCGGATGAACGGCCGCGAACCCGCCGACAGGTGCAGGTCGCTCACGCCGGCGCGCGCGCAGTTGACGAGCAGCTCGCGGAACGCGCCGCGCAATTCGTCATCGCCCATCGCCGCGACCCGCTCGAAGGGAAACCGCGGGAGTCCGGCGGCCGCCGGGGCGGACTTCCCGTCGCCGCCGTCCGCGCCCGCACGCGAACCGAGCTTCAGCGCCACGGCGGCAAACGGATCCCGCGGCGGCGGGCCGGCGGGAGCGCGCCGCAACGCCTCGTCCAGCGCCACCTCCAGGCCTTCCAGATCATGCACGATGCCGATGTCGATGAGCTTCTGGGCCAAGGCCACTGCGTCGACGCCATCGCCGAGAATTCTCAGGGCGCCGCCGCACTGCGTCAGTGTAAAGAGACCCTTCTCCGCCCCGAGCGTCGCCAGCCATTGGATATCCACACCTGCTGCCATGGCGCGCCAGCCTGCCGTTGACCCCGACGCGGGCAAGCGCGAACCGGACCGGGCCCACGTTTTCCGGCACCGGGATACCCCCGCCCGGCTGGCGCAGCGCCGGATGACGCTGCTGAGAAACCCGCCGGGCGGAAGCGCCCCAGAAAATTAGTTCAGGCGCAGCGCTGCCGCCCACCCAACGGCGCCAGCACCTGGTCGTACCAGGCCAGCTTCCGCCGACAGGCGGCGATGGCCTCGCCGAGGTCCTCGGGCCGGAACGGCTTCGCGATGTACTCCGCGGCCCCCGCGGCCATTCCCCGGCGGATGGACTGCTTTTCAACGCACCCGGTCACGAAAATGAAGGGGATGGTCCTGGTCTGGTAATCGCTGTGGAGTTTCTTGAGGACCATGTGCCCCGAAACATCCGGCAGGCCGACGTCGCAAATAATGATGTCCGGCTGCTGCTGCAGCGCCATTGCCAGGCCCTGCGTGCCCGTTTCGGCCGCGAGCACGGCGTGGTCGGCCCGCTCGAGAATCGTCCGCAACACCGCGCGCATCTGCGCATCGTCGTCGATGATGAGGATCCGGAGCCCGCCGCGGGCGCCGGGAATGACGGCTTCAATCTTGGCCGGGGCTTGGTCGAGCAATTTCATGAGGTGATCCTGGGGACTCAGCCCCGGTTGGCCGCCACGATCGTCGAGCCCTGGGTGGCGACGCGTTTGACGAGTTCGGCGCGAAGCGGGCTCTCGGCCGCCGAGTAGGCGGCAACAACCACGCCGATCATGTTGTTTTCGTTGACGGACTCGGAGTCGGCCTCGTTGTTGTTGACTCCCTGCACCACGTAGCCCTTGCCGTCCTCGTCGACCACCGAATGGGCGACCACGTGGCCGTTCTTCTTCACGTAGACGACCGTCATGCCCTTCTTGACGTTGTCGTAGGCAACCGGCTTGACGACCAGCGCGGTGTTCGGCGTATAGAGCGGCTGCATGGATTGGCCGACGCCCCAGAAAGTCTGGGCGCCGGGAATCTTGGCGGCCGCCTGCTCAGCCCGTTCCATTTGTTGGCCGTCGCCGACGATCTGCGCGGCCGGGGTTTGGGAAAGGATCGCCGCTAGCTGGCGCCGCGAGGAGATCCCCGCGTGCGCCGGCAGCGCGAACACCGCCAGCACCATCGCCGCGCCAACCAGCGTGGCCAGTTGGCGGAAGAGGCGGATGGATAGGGCGGCTTTCATGGGCTAAGTCTCCCAGAATTCGCGATTTCCCCATATCCGGGCCCCCCCGTATCGTGGCCTCAGTGATTACGCTGAGGGGTATCACCCATCCCCATCCAAGTCGCTGCCTGGAGAATGGTTACAACGGACCGTCTCGCGCGGATTTTGCGCCTGATTTAGCGGGTTGCACGCCCGCGCAAAAAGCCAGACAATGGCCGCTCCCATGATTCGCGTACTTTACGCCGAAGACGACCCCAACATCGCCTCAGTCGTCAGCAGCTATTTCGAACACTTCGGCGGTGATTGTGCGCTCGAGATCGTGCCGACGGGCCAGGCCTGTCTCGACCGGATGAATGCGGGCGGCGTCGACGTTCTCCTGCTCGACCTCATGCTGCCCGACATCGACGGCCTCCACATCCTCGGCGATCTGGCGATGCGGCGCGACCGGACGCCCGTCGTGATGATCAGCGGACATGGTCAGAACGAACTCGCGGTGCGCGCCCTCCGGGCGGGCGCGGTCGACTGCGTCGACAAGTCCACGACGCAATTCCTCCAGGTGGTTGACATCGTCAAGCGGGTGCATGCGGAAAACGCCGCCCGGCCCGCGGCGCTGTTGTCGCCGTCCACGCGCACCGGTCCCTTCCGCGTGCGGCTCATCGAGGGCTCGATTCCGGTGGCGAACGAGATCCGGGATTTCGTGAATCGCAATGCGCCCCAGGTGACCCTGGCCACCACGGCCACGCCGGCGGATTTCCATGCCTTCATTCGCGAGGGCTTTGCGGCCGACGCCATCGTGATCGGCCCCAACCCGTCCCTCGCGAAGCCGCTCGACATCCTTCGCCAGCTGCATTCCGAGGCGCGGCATGTGCCCGTGCTGGTGCTGTCGGCCCGCAGCGACGGCGAGACGGCGGTGGCGGCCTTCAAGCTTGGCGCGCAGGACTACATCCTGCAGAAGCCCGACTACCTGACCGAGCTGGTCTTTTCGCTGAACAACATCCTCCGGCGCGTGGACATCGAGCGCCAGAACGCCGAGCTCGCGCGGGAGCTCGAGACCCTCAACCGCTCGCTCGAGGCGCAGGTCGTCGCCCGCACCGGCGAGCTGCAGGCGCTTTCCTCCCGCCTGCTCCGGATCCAGGAGGATGAGCGCCGGGCGATCGCGCGCGAGCTGCACGACCAGGTCGGCCAGATGCTCACCGGCCTGAAGTTCCAGCTCGAGGCGGCCACGGCGCAGGCCGGTCCCGCCGCGCAGGAAAAGCTGGCCGAGGCGCTCGGCACCGCGACCGACCTCATGCGCCACGTGCGCGAGCTCACCCAACTCTACCGGCCCCGCATACTCGACGACCTCGGCCTCCGGCCCGCGCTCGAGTGGCACGCCAATCAGTTCCAACGCCAGACCAGCGTGGCGGTTTCGCTCGACCTCAACTTGCCGGCCGGCCGCCTGCCCACCGAGCTCGAAACCGTGATCTTCCGGATCACGCAGGAGGCTTTGACCAACGTCGCCCGGCATGCGCAGAGCCCGACCGCGAGTGTCACGATCACGACCGCCGACCGCCATCTTCTGATCGAGATCTCCGACCGCGGCCGGGGCTTCGATCTCGCGCCCGTGCTGGCGCGGCGCGACGCCATCGGACTCGCCGGCCTGCGCGAGCGGGTCAACCTGGCCGGCGGCCGCCTCGAAATCTTCTCCCAGCCCGGCCAGGGCACCCGCCTGCACGCCGAGTTTCCCCTGCCAAACCCGGGCGCTGCGCCCGTCCCCGCCGTCCCGTGACCACCGCTGTCATCGCCGACGATCATGAGATCGTGCGCCGCGGCCTGCGCAGCCTGCTGGAGACGCACGCCTGCCGCATCGTGGCAGAGGCGGCCGACGGGCTCACCGCCGCGCAAACGGTGGAGAAGCTGAAGCCGGGACTGCTCTTCCTCGACCTCAACATGCCGCGCCTGCACGGGCTGGAGGTGCTCAAGCAGGTGCGGGTCAGCAGCCCGCACACGCGGGTGATCGTGCTGTCGATGCACAACGACGAGCCCTACGTCATCGAGGCGCTCCGCGCCGGTGCGGCCGCCTACCTCCTGAAGGGCTCGGAATCCGAGGAGATCGGCGCGGCGCTGAAGGAAGTCCTCGCCGGCCGCCGGTATCTCAGCGCCCCGCTCTCCGAATGGGCGATCAACAACCTGGCCACCAAGGTGCCGGATTCCTCCGACGCCCTCAGCACGCTGTCGCCGCGCGAGCGCGAGGTCCTGCAGCTCGCCGCCGAGGGCTTTGGCAACCAGGAGATCGCCGAGAAGCTTTTCATCAGCCCGCGCACCGCCGAGACCCACCGCACGAACCTGATGCGCAAACTCGCACTGCAGTCGCAGACGGACCTCGTGCGCTTCGCCATTCGCAAGGGGCTCATCACGGCGTAGCGGAACACCCTCGAGGTGGAGCGTGGCCTCCGGACGCGCTTTCGTCTCCCCATTTTAACCGAGGTGGAGCGTGGCCTCCGGACGCGCTTTCGTCTCCCCATTTTAACCGAGGTGGAGCCCGGCCTCCGGGCGGGCTTTCCTGCCGGCCGGTGAGCGAACCCGTCCGGAGGCCGGGTTCCACCTTTTGGGCTCCGCACGCGGCCGGAACCGCGCTCAGCCCGGAAGTTTGAACGACTCGAAGTTCTTCCGGAGCTCCATCATGAACGCCGCCGCCCCGGCGCCGTTCACCACCTTGTGATCGAAGGTCAGGGACAGTGTGACCACTTCCGCGGGGTGGATGACGCCGTCGTCGTTGATCATGCGCTCGTGCGCCGTGCCGATGAACAGCGTGCCCATCGCCGGCGGCACCACGATCGGAGTGGCGGACTCGACGCCGAAAGCGCCGAGGCTGGTCAGGTTCAACGGGGCCTGCACCTCCGCCACCTTGCCGGCGCGGGTGTCGTCCACCGCCCGCTGGTAGGCGGCCGCAAAATCGGCCCACGACAGCCGGTTGGCCTGCGCGATCGCGGCCGTCGCCAGACGGTCGCCGTCCAGCGCAACCGCCACCCCGAACTCGAAATCGCCCTGCTCGAGAATCGTGCCGTCCTTGTTCACGATGCAGCGGAAGGCCGCATGCTTCTCCATCGCGCGGACCACACCCCACGCCATCATCGCGGACGGCGACGGCGCCGCCTTGCCGTGCTTCGCCTTGGCCTCCTCGCGCGCCTGCCGCAACGCATCCCAGCGGCAGTCCATGAGGAGATTTGCGGGCACGACCGTGCCCAGGCGCTTGGTGATCGCGGGGTGCAACGCAGGCGGACGAACATTGCCTTTCATGGCGGAGGACGGGTTGGGCGCCACCGGGACGGGCGCGGGGGTCGGGCGGGACGAAATGGACGGCGCGGCCGGGACGGCCTTGGCGGCGACGGGCGCACCCTCGACCGGCAGAACCGCCACGCTCGCCGCGTCACCGGTCACGAGCGCGATCTCCTGCCCGATGAGCACGGTGTCATCGACCTTGATCTTCCACGTCTTGAGCTTTCCGGCAAACGACGCCTCGATCGGGTACACGGCCTTGTCGGTCTCGACCTCGCACAGGACGTCGTCGTGCTTCACGGCGTCGCCCGGCTGCTTGTTCAGGGCGACCACCCGGGCCGAGCGCAGGCCCTCGCCCATGATCGGCACCCGGACGACGATGTCGCTCGTGCCGGCCACGACCGTGTTCTGCGGGCCGTGGGAATCGGCCGCGGGCGCTACCGGGCTCGCGCCGGCCGCGGGCCGCGGAGTCGCGGGCAGGCCCGCGCCCGACCCGGTCGCGGCCGACCCGCCCTCGCCTCGCGGAATGTTCGTCGCTACGGTGCGCCAGATGGTGTCCGCGATCCGCTGGACGTCCGGCAGCGCGGCATATTCGTAGATGGGATTATAGCCGATCATCACGCCACCCTTCGAGACGAGCTGCGGCGGCGCGACCAGGCGCGACCACAGCGCGGCCTGGCTGCCGATGTGCTGGATGATCATCTGGCCGACCGAACAGTTTTCGGTGTCCTCCTGGACGACGATGAGCCGGCCGGTGCGGGCGACGGACGCCTCGACCATCGCCTGGTCCCACGGGGCGATCGAGCGCAGGTCGATGAAATCGATGGAAACCTCGTCCTTCAGGCTGGCGATCGCCTCCTGGGTCTTCTCCACGGTGTTGCCCCACGCGACAATCGTCACGTCGTCACCCGCCGAGATGCGGCGGGCCTGGCCGAACGGAATCGAGACGATCGGCGCGGCCACCGTGCGCTCGGCCCACAACATGTGCTTGGGGGCGAGGAAGAGCGTGATGTCGTCCGTATGCATCGCGGTCCACAGCAACCCGGCCGCGTCCTCGGGCGTCGACGGAATGACGATGTTGATGCCGGGAAAATGCGCGAAAACGGACTCGTTGGCCTGCGAATGCCAGAGCGCGCCGCCCGGCAGGTAGGCGCCGTAGGGCGCGTAGAACACCACCGGCACCTTCCACGCGCCGTTCGTGCGCCAGCGCAGGTTGGCCAGGTTCGAGACGAGCTGGTTGAAACCGGGATAGATGAAGTCGATGAACTGGATCTCGAAGACCGGGCGCCGCCCGTAGATCGCCAGGCCGCCGCCCAGGCCGATGATGGTGGACTCGGCCAGGGGCGAGTTGAACACCTGCTCGGGGAAGTCCGTCGAAAGCTTCTGGGTCAGGCGGAACACGCCGCCCTTGGGATCCTCGACGTCCTCGCCAAAGATCATCCGGGCCGGGTCCGCATCGAGGCCGGCGCGCAGCGTTCGGTTGATGAGGTCGCCCATGCGGTACGTGCCGGGCTTGAACAGCTCCTCCTGCAGGGTGCAGGCCGGGCCTGTGGTCTCGACAAACAACTCGTCCGCGCGGGGATTCTCGGCCGCCTCGGCCGCCGAATAGTCGGCGCGGACCTTCTCCTTGATCTCGACCTCCAACTGGCTGAATTCCTTTTCCGTCAGCTCGCCGGCCGCGACCATCCGCCGCATCAGCACGCCCAGCGGATCGGCGCCCGCGAGCGACGCGAGGTCCTCCTTCGAGCGATACAGCGTGTGGTCGTCCGAACTGGTGTGACTGGAGAGCCGTTCCACCTTCACCCAGAGGAACACCGGGCCCTCGCCGGCCCGCAGCTTCGCGATCGCCCGCTGCGCCACCGCGTGCACCTGCTCGGGATCGGCGCCGTCAACCACGTGCCATTGCGCGGGGTTCAGCGACTGCAACGAAAGCGGGTTGGTCTTCCGGGTGGGCGTCGAGATGCCGTAGGCGTTGTCCTCCACCACCATCAACAGGGGCAGCTTGCGTTCGAGCGCGAAATTCACCGCCTCGTAGAAGTCGCCCTGGCGGGTGGCGGCGTCGCCGATGTTCGTGACCACCACGCTGTCCTTCCCGTCGAGCTGCATGCCCCAGGCGATGCCGCAGGCGGGCACCAGTTGCGAACCGGTCGGCGTCGGCACGCTCACGATGTTCAGCTCTCGCGACGAGTAGTGCGACGGCATCATCCGGCCGCGCGAGGCGGAGGAACGCTTGGCAAAGTACTCCAGCGCCAGTTGCCGGGTCGTCAGGCCGCGGGCCATGCAGAGCCCGCGATCGCGGTAATACGGCGCCACATAGTCGCCGTCGCGCAGCAGCGCGCCGATCGCGCTCAGGCCCTCGTGGCCCCGGCCCGAGACATGGAAGTGTCCCTTGCCCTGGCGATTGAGGCTTTCCTCGCGCAGGTCGCCATGCCGGCTCTCGAGCATGGTGCGCAGGAGGTGACGGCGCTGCTCTTTGTTCAGGGTCGGAGTCGTGGCGGTGGCCATGTCAGGCAGGCGGGGTCACTGGAGGATTCGGAAAATACCGGCCGCGGCAACGGCTTTCTCTTCGCCAGCCGCCGGTCGCGGCATTCTCAGCCGCGCCAGAGGCCGGCGCCCCGCGCGTACCGCATGAGCCCGCCGCGGAAGGCCGGGAAACCGGCGCCGAGGAGCAGCGCGGAGTCGGCCTCTTCAGGTGTCCGCACAACGCCCTCCGCGAGGACGCGGGCGGTTTCGTCGATCAGCACCCGGTTCAGGAGGTCCTGGATGGCCGCGGCCTCCATCGGCCTCGCGGCCGCGGGCGCGAGCTTCGCCACGGCGGCGTTCGGGCCGTCCGCCCCCTCGCCGTAGAGGTAGAAGCCCGCCGACGCCCCGTTCTTCCGCCCGCGCAGCCCCGCCGAGAGCAGGCGACCGCAGATCTTCGTCCCGGTGAAGTGGTCCGGGAAATAATGCGCCAGCTCGTTGAAGATAAAATCGGTGACGTCGACGCCCACCTCGTCGATCAGGCGCAGCGGGCCCATCGGCCAGCCCCAGTCGCGCATCGCCCGGTCGAGCGCCTCCGCCGGCACGCCCTGCTCCCAGAGGCGGCAGGCCTCGTTGAGGTAGAAAAAGAGAACCCGCGTGACGAGAAAGCCCGGCGACGATTTGCAGATGACGGATGACTTGCCGAGTTCCTTGGCGAACGCCAGCGTGCGGCGCGCCGTCTCGCGGTTGGTGTGCGGGCCGAGCACCAGCTCGACCAGCGGCATCCGCCCGACCGGGTTGAAGAAATGGAGCCCGATGGCCCGCGCGGGATTCGCAACGTCGCCGGCGATCTCCTCGATCGGCAGCGCCGAGGTGTTTGAGGCCAGGATGCAGTTCGGGCCCACGAATTTCGCCAGGTTGCCAAAGAGCTTCCGCTTGACCCCGGCATCCTCGGCGATGGCCTCGATCACGATCTCGCAATCCTCGAAGTCCTGCAGGTCGGTGGTGATGCCGATCCCGCCGATCGCCTTGTGCGCGGCGGCCGCCGTGACCTTGCCGCGCCGCTCGTCCTCGTGAAACAACTCGCGGATGACCTGCACGCCGTGCTTGAGCGCGGCGGGGTCGGAGTCGTTCAACAGGACGCCGAGGCCGCGGGCCGCGCACCACTGCGCGATCCCCGAGCCCATGACCCCCGCGCCGACGATCCCGATCCGGCGGATCGGAGCCGGGGCGGCCTCACCCGGCACCGGCGGCAGCCAGGCGTCGACCGTGAGTTTCTTCATCGCCTCCTTCAGGAAGAAAACGTGGACAAGGTTCCGGGCCACCTCGCCGGCCGCAACCGCCGCGAACTGGCCCGCCTCCAGCTCGAGCGCCGGCGCCAATTCCATCGTCCCGCCTCTCTCGATCGCCTCGAGCGCCGCCAGCGGGGCCGGCTGGCCGCGCATCCGCGCGGCGGCGGATTTGCGTTGTTCGACGAAAAAGGCCGCGTCCGCCGCCGGGGGCAGCGCGCGCGCCGGCTTGCCGCCGCCGGCAAGCTTCAGCGCGGCCGCCTTCGCCCGGGCCCGCAGTTCGGCTGCGGGGACAACCTCGTCGACCAGCCCGGCCTGGCCGGCGGCGGCCGCGGGCAGGAGTGCCGCCTTCAAGATGTGTTCGGTGGCGAGCTTCGCGCCGACGAGCCGAGGCAGCCGCGCGCAGCCGCCCCACCCCGGGATCAGCCCGAGGCTGACCTCCGGCAGGCCGATCACCGTTTCCTTCGCGTCACTGGCGATCCGCCAGTGACATGCCAGCGCCAGCTCGAAGCCGCCGCCGGCGCAGGCCCCGTGAATGGCGCACACGACCGGGACCTTGAAACCGGCCAGCCGGCCGAAAAGTTCCTGGCCCTCGCGCGCCACCCGACCGGCCGCGGCGGCGTCCGTCAACGCCCCCAGCCACTTCAGGTCGGCACCCGCCACGAAGATCCTTTCCTTGGCGCTGATCACGACCACCGCCTTCACCGGTTGCACCGCCAGCGCGGCGAGCGCGGCACCCAGCGCGGCCTGGACCGCCGGATTGATCACGTTGGCGCGGGCCGCGGGATCGTCGAAAACGATCCAGCCAATGCCGTCGCTATCCACTGAATGGTTCACCGGAAGGCTCATCGGGGGAGATGTCGTCAAAAAGTGTCCTTGCCTGAATCGTGAGTAAACTTCGGAGGCCCGACCGACAATGATTATTAGTCTGCCGCCCGGAGGCTTGATGCTTCGCTACTTGGAGAACTTTTCCAGGTATTTCAGGGCCACAGCAAAATCCTTGGGCAGCGGCGCCACCAGCGTCAGCGGGGCGCGGGTGACCGGGTGCGTCACGGTCAGCGCCTCCGCGTGCAGCGCCAGCCGGGCAATCAGCGGCCGTTCGTCGGCCCGCCCCTTGTAGCCGCGCTTCAACCCCGAGAGCAGCAGCGGGGTGTCGTCGCCATAAACCAGGTCGTTCAGGATCGGCGCCCCGGCCGTGGCCAGGTGGATGCGGATCTGGTGGCGGCGGGAGGTCCGGGGGCGGCATTCGAGGCTGGCAAAACGGCCGAAGCGCGCGCGCACCTGGAACGCCGTGACCGCGGCCTGGCCGTGCTTCTTGACCACGCACATCCGTCCCGGAGCGGCCTCGTCCTCCTTCAGCACGAACTCCAGCGTGCCGGCGTCCGCGGCCGGCGCACCGACGGTGATCACCTGGAAGACGGCCGCGACGGTTTTCGCCTGGAACTGACCGCTGAGAAAGTCGAGCGCGGGCTTGGTCTTGGCGTAGACGACCACGCCGCTCGCCTCATCATCGATCCGGTGGACGCCGGAAATCCCGGCGCCGAATTTACCGCGCACGAGTTCGTGCAGGGAGGCCTGCGCCCGGTCCCGCGGATTGGGGGCGATGGCCAGCCCGGCCGGTTTGGCGAAGGCCACGAGCGTGTCGTCCTCGAAGATCACGGGCGGCAGCGACGGCATGCTCCGTTTTTCGCGACGATGTCCGGCGCGTGCAACCCAATACGGCCTCTGCCCGCCAGGTGGAGCCCGGCCTCCGGACGGGCTTGGTTTATCCACCCGGCGAAATCAAAGGGGATGGCCAGCTTGCTCTCGGCACACCGCGCCAGCGGCCGCAACAGGGCCTTTCGCCTCCCCTCCAATGGCAGGTCAACGCCAACTTTACGGTTTTTTCCGGGCGAAACGGTGTTAGCGTGTGGCCAATGGTTCCCGGACCGGTACGATTGCGGTCGAAATACCGATGACATTGGCGCCTCGCTTCCTCGTTAGCTTCTGGGCCGGCCTCCGCGTGGCCCGGTACGTCCGACAGTTGCGGGCGCCGGGTGGCGCCGTGGCCGCGCAGGAGGCGGCTTTCCGGCACCTGGTGGGCCGACTGGCGGAAACCGAACTCGGCCGCCAGCAGGGCATCCACGCGGCCATGGACTACGAGACGTTTCAACAGGGCCAGCCGCTCGTCGAATACCGCCACTTCGAAAGTTATGTCGATCGCATGGCCGGGGGCGAGGCGGGGGTGATCTGGCCGGGACGGTGCCAGTTCTTCGTGAACTCGGCGGGCACGACGACCGGATCGCCGCGGCGCCTGCCGGTCACCGACGAGTTGCTCGCGCACTACCGCCACGGGATCGGCGCCGCCGCGTTGGCGTACGCGGCCCGCGTCGGCCATGCGGGGGTTTTCCTCGGACGGCACCTGCACGCGGGCGCGAGCACGGCGCTCCAGGAATCGGGTGGCGCGTACTCGGGAAACTTCGACGCGATCACCACGCTCTCCCTTTCCACCTGGGCGGAGGCCAACCTGCACGCCCCGCCCGCCGCCATTGCCAACCTGCCGGACGGCCCGGAGAAGGTTGCCGCGATCGCCGAGCGGATGCGCGCCCAGGACGTCACCCTCCTCGGCGGCACGCCCGCCGCCGTGCGGCTGCTGGCCGACGCGGTGCGGGCGCGCGGCAGCCGCGGCAAGGTGCGCCTGACGAGCCTGCAGGCCCTCTGGCCGAACCTGGAATGTTTTCTGCACACGGGGGCGCCGCTGGGCCTGCTGGCCGAGGAAATGCGCGCGCTGCTTGGTCCTCAGGTGAGCTTTCATGAAGTTTACGCCGCGGCCGAGGGCTGGTTCGCCGTCCAGGACGGCGAAGCCGCACAGGGCCTCCGCGTGCTCGCCGAATCCGGAATCTTCTTCGAGTTTCTCCCGATGCGCGAGTACCGCGACGACCTGGCGCCCCACCTCGGCCGCCGGTGCGTGCCGCTCGCCGAGGTCAAGCCGGGCGTCGACTACGCCCTCGTGATCACGACTCCGGGCGGACTCCTGCGCTATGCGGTCGGCGACGTCGTGCGGTTCGTTTCCGCCGATCCGCCGCGACTGCAGTTCGTCGGGCGCACCCGGCTGCACTTGTCGACGTTCGGCGAACAGGTGAGCGAGCGCGAGCTGACCGAGGCGCTGCTGGCGGTGTGCGCGCGTCACGACTGGGTGGCGGTGAACTTCCACGTGGCGCCGCTGTTCACGCGGCCGGCGCCGGCTCCCCGCGGCGGCCACGAATGGTGGATCGAGCTGCGTTCCGGGACGGTGAAGACGCCGACGGGGCCGTTCCTCGCCACCGAGCTCGACGCGATGTTGGCGGCCCGCAATCCCGACTACGCCGCCCGGCGAAACACGCGGAACCTCGAGGCGCCCACCGTGCGGCTGGTGATGCCGGGCGTTTTCGAGCAATGGGCCAAGGCGCACCAGCCCGGCTCCGGCGCCAGCCGGCTGGCCTGCTGCCGGCCCGACCGGCTCGTGGCCGACCAACTGGCCGCGCTGACCCGTTTCCACAACGCCCCCGTGACCGTCACCAGCGGCGCCGGCATCCGCTAGTAAATCCATGGCGCTGGCGGCGGTGCGTGCCTCGGAAATTCAGGGGAGCATCCACGGCCCGCGGTTAGGCGGGCCCTCCAACGTAAACACCCTTGGGATCGGCTTGTTTCGTGGCACGCTCGCGTTGGCCGCATCCCGCCAAAACTACACCGGGCGGCGGGGTTTAAAACCCGCCGCCCGGCCGTTCCCGCGTCCTTGTGACTTGCGCGCGCCTGGGACGCACTCTTCGGGCGCGCGTGTTTTGACCGGAGCTCCTCAGGTGATCTTGACCTCGAGGACCCTCGGGCGGCTCTTTTCGTTCTTCGGCAGGTGCAGGTTGAGTACACCTTCCTTGAACTCAGCCACAATCTTGGTCGCATCGGCGTTCTCCGGCAGCGAGAAGCTGCGGAGGAACCGGCCGTGCTCGCGCTCCACGCGGTGATACTTCCGGTTCTTCTCCTCCTTCTCGATCCGCCGTTCGCCCGCAATGCTGAGAATGCCCTCCTCGAAAGTGACCTTGACCTCCTCCTTCTTCAGCTCGGGCAGGTCGACCTTGAACAAATATTCCTTCTCGTCCTCGGTGATGTCCACCGGGGGCGCCCAGTCGGCCGTGGCGAGTTTCTCCTCGCGGCCCGTGTTGATGATCTGAACCGGATCCGGCCCAAACAGGGTCGCCATGCGGTTCTGCATCTCCTCCATCTCCTTCAGGGGATTCCAGCGGAGAATCGGCGCAGGTTTCATGACTTCTCCTTGGTTTGACTGTGAATGCAGTCGAAATGACTGCGCCGGAAGAATCGCACCAATTCCAAACAGCCGCTCCGCATTTTTTGCGAAATCGGCGAGGGCCTGCGGGCGGCCCGGCAACGGCGCCAGCCCCGGGGCCGCAACCACGGCTCGGCCGGGGTCACGCAATCGGGAGGTCGACGGCCCGGTATCGATCAGCCAAGCCGTCGAGAATTGCCAAAAGAAGCTACCTCGATGGGAACAGTTGGCAGGGCGAGTCCTCCGGACGAGCCGTAACGCGATTCGGCTCGCCCGGAGGACTCGCCCCACCCGCGCAACCGTAACTTCCTTACGGAATCCTCCATTGATAGGGTGCGCCGCGCTCCACCTGAGGCAAAGCGCGTCAAGGGTCAACTCGCTCCACCCCCGCCAACTGCGTCGCCGGCTCAGGCGTGGGCGTCTTCCTCGGCGCCCTTGCGTCCCCGGGCCTTCCGCGTGGCGGACGAGGCCTTGGCGTTCAGCCAGACTTCGCCCCGCGCGTTCTTGTTGAGCCAGAAGATCTCGCCACCGTGCTCGCCGAAGGTCGGCTTGGCCTTGGCATCCGCCGGCACATTCACCCCGGCACCGGCCAGGGCGGCCAGCAGGACATCCTCGGGTCGGCCCAACTGGGCGGCGACCTCGGAGACCAGCGCAGCCACGCCTTCGCCGCGCTTCTTGGGCTGCAGCAGCAAACGGACGGCCGCAAGGGTGTTGCCGGGTGCCGAAAGCAGCGGAGGCTCCGCCATCGGAGCCGGCTCGGGCGCTGCGGTCGGCTCAGCCACCGGGGCGGCGGCGGGCGTTTCGTCCATCCGCGGGGAGTCGTCACCGCCGTCCGGGCCCTCGTCTCCCGACTGCGGTCCGCGGGACTTGCGGGCGTTGATCCAGACTTCACCGCGCTGGTTCTTGTTCAGCCAGTAGAGAAATTCGCCTTCTTCCTTGAACGAAGGCTTCTGATCGCCGTCGGCCTGCAGGCGCAAACCCTGGTCGGCGAGTTGGGCGAGCAGGCCGGCCTCGTCAACCTTGAGGGCCTTAGTCAGAAAACCGAAGCTGCCCGACCAGCCGTGGCCGCGGCGGTTGCGGCGCATCAGGCCGCGCAACTTGGAAAGGAAGGAGGCGGGCTCGGCCGGCGGCCGCGGTTCGGTGGCGGCGCCTGCCGACTGCTGGGACTGCTGCGCCGCGCGCGGCGATTCCTCGCGGCGCGGGGACTCTTCGCGGCGCTGGGGCTGGGCGGACGGCGCCGGTTCGGGCGCTTCCTCCTCGGTCAGACGCTTGCCCGGCACGATGCGGAAGACCGGCTGCGGCTTCTCGCGGGTGTTGATCCAGATCTCCCCGCGGCGGTTGATGTTCACCCAGTAGAGGTCGCCATCGTACTCGACGTAAACCGGCTTGGCGTTCTCGTCCGCCGGAATCTGCAGGCCGCATTCCACGAGCGCGCTCTTGATGTCGGCCTCCTCCAGCCGCCATTTCTTCGCCAGGAAATCAACCCCCACGCTCATGCCAGCGCCGCGCTGGTTGCGGCGCATGTGCGGCTTGAGGGCGTCGAAGAACGACGGCAGTTCGTCCTCCGCCGCAAGCTTGTCCCATTCGTCCCGGCCGGTGCTCTCCTCCTCCGGCGCATCGGGATCGTCATCGCTCGACGTGTCCCGCAGGCGGCGCAAGCCGTCGTCGGTCGTGGTCTTCTCCTCGGCGAGGAAGGTCTCGGCCTTGTCCTCCTCGGGCGCCGGCGTGCTGGTGGCGGCCTTGAACTTGGCCTCGAATTCCGCGCGCAGCTTGTCGGCCTCGGTGCGGGCGGCGGCGGCGGCGGCGTCCTCGAGGGTCCAGTCGCGCTGGGTCGGCCGGCGCGCCAGCCCGTTGAACGCGAGCTGGTTGTCGGACGCGGTCTGGAAGTAGATGATCTCCCATTGCTGCTGCCCGAGGTCGTTGATAAATTTTTCCATCAGCGCCGGCGACGCGAAGCCGCCCTTGCCGCTGCTGATGACTTTGTATTCCCAGTTGGCCATAAGAGAAGTAGGGTCCCCGCAACGGGACACCCAACGCGAGACAAAACTCGCCTGCAAACGCATCAGCCCGCGGGCTTGCGTCCGCGCCCGACCGGGGAAAACGCGACCTTGCCACCGCCGCCGCCCGGGCGAAAATCCCGCCATGCCCCCGCTCCGCTTCTGCCGGCAGGTTCTTCCAGCGCTGTTGGTTCCCCTCGTGGTTGCCGCCACTCCCGGCCCGGTCACCTCCTCGCCGGCCCCGTATCCGGTCGTCGGCTCGATCGAGCGCTTGGATCCTTCCGTCGACCGGCTGCTCGCGCCCGGCGCGCAAATCGAAAAACTGGCCAGCGGCTTCACCTGGGCGGAGGGCCCGGTCTGGATGGCGCCGGCGGGCCAGCTCCTGTTCAGCGACGTGCCGGAGAACCGGGTTTACCGCTGGCGGGACGGCGACGGCATCTCAATCTTCCTCGAACCCAGCGGGTTCACCGGAGCCCACTACGAGGGACGGGAGCGCGGTTCCAATGGGCTCACCTTCGACCGGCAGGGCCGGCTCGTGCTCTGCCAGCATGGCGATCGCCGCGTGGCGCGGCTGGGGCCGGACGGAAAGGGATTTGTCACCCTCGTGGATCGCTGGGAGGGCAAGCGGTTCAACAGCCCGAACGACCTTTGTTTCGACCGTGCCGGCAACCTGTATTTCACCGATCCGCCCTACGGACTTCCGGCCAACACCACCCAGGAGATCAGCTTCTGCGGCGTGTTCCGGCTGGGGGTCGATGGCCGACTGTCGGTGATCGCGCGAGAACTCGACCGGCCGAACGGGATTGCGCTGTCGGTGGACGAAAAAACGCTCTACGTCGGGAGCACGCACCCGCCCCGTCCCGTCATCATGGCCTATCCGTTGCGACCGGACGGGACGAACGGGCCGGGCGTGGTTTTCTGGGACAGCACCGAATTGCTCGCGCGCAGCGGACGTTCCGGCCTGATGGATGGCATGAAGGTGGACGAACAGGGGAACCTGTGGGCCACCGGGCCCGGCGGTGTCCTGATCCTCAGTCCCGCCGGCAAACACCTCGGCACGCTGCTGACCGGTTGCGCCACTGCAAATTGCGCATTCGGCGGCGCCGACGGCCGAACCTTGTTCATTACCGCCGAGCATCTTTTGTTGAGGGTCAAGACAACGGTGAAGGACGCCGGACGGTAAGGCCGTGCCAACCTGTCGCCGGCCTCGCTGAGGCCGGTCCGGGGTCGGCGACCCCGGCTCGCATTCCAGGTGGAGCGCGGCCTCCGGACGCGCTTGAACGGGTCCAGAGGCCCCGTTCCACCTTGCGAATCCCCCCCGGCGGGGTGAGCACCCCGCCACCAACCACGCCGGCGCCGACAGGACGCGGTCATTCCTTCGCCTCCCGGCGGGTCACCTTCGCCAGGAACTCAAAGACCGCATAGTCGGCCAACTGGCCGCCGGGGCCGTTCGGATTGTAGTCGAAGCCGTGGGTCGCCCACGGGAGCGAAAGAAAGAAATGCGGCACGCCGACCTCTCCAAGCCTCGCCGCCAATCGCTCGTCGTGCCGATGCCAGACGAGAGTGTCGAGATAACCGTGGAGCATCAGGGTCGGCGGCGAACCCCTCTCGACAAAACGCAAAGCGGAGGCGTCCTCGTAGCGCGCCCGTTGTTGCTCCGGCGTTCCGCCGAGAAACGCGCGCATCAGCGACGGCGACCTGATCGCATCGTCCTCGTCGGCGTGCTGATAACCAAAGACCATGTCCGACGGGCCGTAAAACGCGACGAGGCCGCGAACGGACGGATCGCGGGCCGTGTAGGCGACCACTTCCGAAATCTGCGCGCCGGCGGAGCGTCCCAACAGCACGATGTTCGCGGGGTCAATGCCCAGGCGGTCCGCGTTCTGCTTCAGCCAACCCAGGGCCGCCCGCGCGTCTTCCTTTTGGGCCGGCCACTGCCACCGCGGGGCGAGCCGGTAATCGATCGCCGCCACCGCATAGCCCCGCAGCGCGAGGCGGTGATTGAGACCGGCGAGTTGGGTCCGGTCGCCCGCATCCCAACCACCCCCGTGCACCACCAGCACGCACGCCGGCCGCCGCGCTGGGCCGCGATCGGGAAACCGCTCAGCCTGCGCCCGGACGGGACGGTAGAAATCGACCTTCAACTCCTGGCCGTCCGGTCGCGAAAAAACCTCGGTAGTGAGGTCCGCTTCAGAGGCCCCGCCAACCCGATAAAGC
>Ga0265327_10000966_pt1 | contig 41122 bp, 37 predicted proteins | sample 41621metaG_FD_202089 | JGI IMG/M metagenome (GOLD analysis project Ga0265327, IMG submission 202089) | Rhizosphere microbial communities from Carex aquatilis grown in University of Washington, Seatle, WA, United States - 4-16-21 metaG | ecosystem: Host-associated > Plants > Roots > Rhizosphere... | reverse complement strand
CATGAATAAAGATACGCCCACGTATGGTTATACCATGAACAGCGTGTCGGCCAACGAATGGATTGATTTGCCGGCTTCTTATCATAACCGTTCCACGGCGTTCTCATTTGCGGATGGCCATGCATCTTTGCATCGCTGGACTGAACCCACCACGTATCGTCCATCTCAACCTTTTGCGGCCAATCTGCCCATTCAAATTCCGATTTCGCCTTCCGGTGAGAATTCAGATTTCGAATGGGTCATGGACCACATGAGCGTTGAGAACTAACGCTCAAGGTAGCTTGCTTCATTATTCGGCGGCTTCATAAGGCCGCAGTCGAACGTTTATTTTGGCATTTTTCCCAGCTTCATTTCAGACAGTCAGTGCGATTTTGGTTCAGACAGGCGGGGTTCAATTTGGCCTTGGTGACTAAAAATGCACACTTCGGTTTCCTGTTTAGTGGTCGCAACTATCAAATATCCTTTAAAAACTAGATGGTTATGGGTTGGCATTGCGAATGCTAATGGTGTCGTGGTTGCGAGTTTTGTTGTGAGTTATTTGGGTGGGGAACAGTGGCTGTTGGAAGCTGGTGGGGGCCAGCTTCCGTAGCAGTCACGACTGAAGATACAAGGAGAAACACATCGCACGCGCCCGGCAGGTTTGCCCGTTGCACTGATTGCGCATGAACAAGGAGGCGGCAATCGACAGCGGCTGGATCTTCGTGGCGCGTGCGTGTTAACCCCGCCGAACCTCACACAAATTGCTGCTACAAGAGCTTCTCGTCGTGACACCGCTGGCCGGGTCGTTTAATTTTCGCGGATGCAAAAAACGACTTTGACCCTCGGACATTCGCCCGACCCGGACGACGCGTTCATGTTTTACGGGCTTGCGAAAGATATCGTTCCTTCCCACGGCTTTCATTTTCAGCATATCTTGCAGGACATCCAGACCCTGAACGAGCGCGCCACGCGCGGCGAACTCGACATCTCGGCCGTCAGCATTCACGCCTATGCCTTTGTCTCCGACAAATACGCGCTCCTGCCCAGCGGCGCCAGCATGGGCGACGGCTATGGCCCGATGCTCGTGGCCAAGAACAAATCTTCCCCCGAGGAAATCTTGAAAAAGAAAATCGCCGTGCCCGGCACCATGACCAGCGCGTTTTTGGCGTTGCAACTCTGGCTGGGTAAACCGGCGAAGGAATTGAATTACGTGGTGGTGCCCTTTGACCAAATCTTTGCCGCCGTGCGGAACGGCACCGCCGAGGTGGGACTCATCATTCACGAAGGCCAGTTGACCTATCGCAATGAAGGTCTGGTGGTGTGCGAAGATTTGGGAGTGTGGTGGGGCAAGCAAAACGACGGCCTGCCGCTGCCGCTGGGTGGCAACGTGATTCATAAGCGTTTTGCGCCCGAGGTGCGCCGCCAAATTTCTGGCATCCTGACGGACAGCATCCAGTACAGCCTCGACCATCGTCCCGAAGCAGTGCAGCACGCCCTGCAATACGCCCGCGACATGGGCCGCGATCTCGCTGATAAATTCGTGGGCATGTACGTGAATCATTGGACGCTGGATTACGGTGAAAAGGGCAGGGAATCCATCCGGCGTTTTCTGGGCCAGGCGTTCGAGCGCGGCATTATTCCTCACCGCCAGGAATTGGAATTTGTCGTGTGAGAAATCATTCGTTCCAGAAAGTATTGCTGACGGCAACGGCAACGATGTTGTTCGTGACCGCCCAAGCCCGTGATTTTTGGGTTTATTTTGGCACGTACACCAACGAACTGAGCCACGGGATTTATGTCTCGCGGCTCGATGCCAAAACGGGCCGGCTGGCTGAGCCGCAACTCGCTGCGGAAGTGGGCAATCCCAACTTCCTGAACTTTTCGCCGGACGGAAAGCATCTCTATTCCTCGGACAGCACCCATGAATCGGGCGAGGACGGCGATGGCATGGTGAACTCGTTTGCGGTGGATGCGCACACCGGCACGCTGACGCCGTTGAACCACCAGCCTTCGGGCGGTTACGACCCTTGTTATGTCAGCGTGGCGAATGACGGCCATGGTTTGTTGATTGCCAACTATGACAATGGAGCCGTGAAAACTCTGCCCATCAAACCGGATGGCAGTCTCGATTCCGCTGGTGCGATTACCCTGACGTCTGGACACAGCGTCAATCGCAGCCGCCAAACGGGTCCGCACGCGCACTACATAGCGGCTGATCCGTCCGGGCATTTTGTTTTGGAATGCGATTTGGGCACCGACAAGGTGGTGGTTTTTAAATTAAATTCGGATGGAACTTTATCGCCGGCGGCCACGCCCTTTGCCACGGTGCCGCCCGGTTCCGGATGCCGTCATCTGGCATTCAGCCCGAATGGCAAATTTGTTCATGTCATCAACGAAATGGGCTGCACGGTGACCACGTTTAGCTGGGACGCGCAGGCGGGGGAGCTGAAATCGATTGAGACGGTTTCCGCACTGCCGCCGGGCGTCAAGGTGGACCCGGGATTTACGGGCGCAGAAATATTGGCGGTGGGCCGGCACGTGTACGCCACGGTGCGCGGGCATGATAGCGTGACGGTTTTCAAGGCTGATAAAACGACTGGCCGGCTGACGTTTCAGCAAAATATTTCCTCCGGTGGCAAAGTGCCGCGCGGCCTGGGCATTGACCCGACCGGCCATTGGTTATTTACCGGCAACCAAAAGACCGGCAACGCGGTGGAGTTTTCGATTAGCTCTTGGACGGGGAAAATTTCTCCGACCGGCCGCGAATTGAAAATTGGTTCGCCGGTGGACGTGAAGTTTATCGAAGTCCAGTAACGCAGATGGTTGCAGGGTCAAGGTTGAAGGGTTCAGGTAAAAGGCGAGACGCGAATTACATTCGCGAGCGCGGACTGTCAACTGACGTTCGGCCAGCCATGGTGGGGCGAGCGTCCTCGCGAGCCGGTTGAACCGACAAATTAACGCGAGTGAAAACGACGCATACAGGGCGACCCTGTAGCGGCGCTCTATGAGCGCCGAGGAAACGTAAATCGACTGGCAAAACATCGGCGGTCACCGCCGCTACAGAACCGCGCAGGTGGTAAGATCCGCCCCCAGCCTAAGCGGCGTGCGCGGAGCGCCCGCCCTACCAACCTTCACACTTGTAAATATACAATTGGCAGCGGCACCTTCCCCCCTGCGGTCCGAAATCGTGGCTACAGTTTTAGTTAAATTCTAGGAAATGGCCGGGCGGCTGGAAGCGCGGGCGCCGCCTTGAGCCATGGTGGCGGCGGTTGATTCCAGCTTGATCGACTGGCTTTTCATGGGACCGAAATTTCCCTCTTCGCAGCAGACGACAAAACCTTCCGTGACGGACTTTAATTCCTCCCAACGCGCACGGATTTGCTTGGCCTCGGCCGGAGTGATTTGATTATCCGCCGCCGCCGCCGCGACGACTTGCAAGAGGTCGGCAAATTCCTGGACGATTTGGTTGGTGGCCGGAATCAGATAATGCGGGTGGGGAACATTTTTGGGATTCTGGATGAAGAATCCGCCGGCGCGCTGGCAAAGCCATTGGATGAGCCGGTGATCGCCGGTGCTCTGGAACAGCGCCTCAACGCGGTCGAGGGGATTCTCAATGCCGCTGCCTTCGCCAGCCGGCGGCTGCGCCCATTTGTAAACCATCGAAGTGGAGAGTTCGAGGTCGGAGGAGACTTCCTTGGCGGTCTTTTTCTCAAAGACCTCGCGCAGCAATTCGTGAGATTCCATGTTGCCACAAAATGAGAAACCCGTGCCGCTTTGGCAAGGTGAAAACGGCCAGAGGCTTGGGTTTGGGCACATTTTGACACTGCCTCAGGAGAACGGCCTTCAGGCCGCTTCAATAGGAGAGGCACGTTAACGAAACGATTGATTTTAGGGCTGGCAACGCTGAAGCGGCGTAAACGCCGCGCCTCAATTGCGTTTGGTTGCGGGCGGCAAGGTGCCGCTGCCTATTATTGAACAACAAAGTAACGAAGTGAATAAAGAGCGTGTGAAATAATTACAATTTAACGAGGGCCGAGTGCTTAGGAGCGCGACTTGTCCCAAGTCGCAGCACGCCGGCAGGCAGAGGCGTTGGGTATGCCATAGGGGGGCGGCCTTCACGCCGCTTGAACAGGAGAAGCACCTTAACAAAACGATTGATTTTAGGGCTGGCAACATTCAAGCGGCGTAAACGCCGCGCCCCCAATGCCTTTGATTGCAGGGGCAGCGTCACGATGCACCCCTTGCTCCACGCAGCCGATTCCAAACTTTGCCCGAAATTATCAATGCAATCCCGCTGCCGATGGAGTTATATGGCGCTGTGAATCGGTGCATCCACAATCTGGTCCTTCTTCCGGCTTGCTATGACTGCTGGTTTGGTGGTCTAATTATATGGCAAAGCCAACATGGAGCGGACTTATGATGATTTATCTATTTTGTCTGGTGGTGGGTTTGGTGTTCGCTTTAATTAGCGTGGCATTTGGCCATTTCTTTGGCGGTCATGCTGACCATGTCGTTGGCAGTGGCGGTCATGCTGAGGCAGGTGCGGATAATAGCGACATGCCGGGCATGTCCATCTTCAGTCCTACAATTGTCGCTTCCTTTATCACTGCGTTCGGTGCCTTTGGCGTGGCCTTTACAGAATTTGAACCCACGAAACGAGTCATTATCAGCGCGCCTTTGTCGGTGGTTTCCGCGCTGATAGTCGCCGGCGGCATGTACATGTTGATGGGGTCGTTATTTCGCCACACTCAAAGTTCCAGCGAATCACATATCGCCAAGCTTAAAGGCACCACTGCCAGTGTGGTGTCCCCGATTCCGGAAAATGGCGTTGGTGAAATCGCTTACGTGGTCAGCGACACACGTTACACGGCGCCGGCGCGTTCGGAAAACGGCGCTGCCATCGCCAATGGCAAGCTGGTTACGATCTCACGCGTGGTTGGCACCCAATTTTACGTCACTTCTGAATAAACCTTAGAACTATTATATGTCACTCAACCTTAATCCTATGCTGGCCGATTTCGGCCTCGTTTCGGGCAGCTTCACCATCATTGCCGGGATTGTCCTTGTCCTGGTGTTGTTTCTGCTGCTCTACATGATACTCAGCCGTTACAACAAAGTTGGGCCAAACCAGGTGCTCATCGTGTCCGGAAAAAAGCATCGCCTGGAAGACGGCTCCATGGTTGGTTTCCGGATTGTTAAGGGCGGCGGTACGTTTGTCTGGCCGATGCTCGAAAAGGTGGACATCCTTTCGCTGGAGCTGCTGACGATTGATGTACAAACGCCGGAAGTTTACACGAGCAAAGGTGTGCCGGTTAAAGTGGACGGTGTGGCGCAAATCAAGGTTAAGGGCGATGACGTTTCCATCCGCACCTCGGCCGAACAATTCCTGGGCAAGGCCACCGACGAGGTCCGCAATATTGCCACACAGACACTGGAAGGCCATTTGCGCGCGATTCTCGGCACCATGACCGTTGAGGAAATTTACCAAAACCGCGATGCCTTCGCCTCCAAGGTGCAGGAAGTGGCTGCCGGTGATATGGCCAACATGGGCCTCGGCATTGTCAGCTTCACCATTCGCGACATCCGCGATACGCAAGGCTATCTCGACGCCCTCGGCAAACCGCGTATCGCCCAGGTCAAACGTGATGCGCAGATTGCGCAGGCGGAAGCGGACCGCGATGCGATGATTAAATCGTCCCAGGCCACGCAGGCCGGGCAGGAAGCCAAGTTCGCCGCCGATTCGAAGATTGCCGAGGCACAACGCGATTATCAATCGAATGTTGCCGGTTATCAGGCCGTGGTGAACCAGAAAAAGGCCGAGGCTGACCTTGCCTACGATTTGCAGAAGTTCAAGACCGGCCAGCTCGTTAAGGCCGAAGAAGTGCAGGTGCAAATCATCGAGAAGCAGAAGCAGATCGAGCTGCAACAACAGGAAATTCTCCGCAAGCAACGCGAACTCGAGGCGAACGTTCAAAAACCCGCCGACGCCGAGCGTTACAAAGTGGAGACACTGGCCAACGCCACCAAGTTCCAGCTCGAAACCGAGGCTGCCGGTGCCGCCTCCGCTGCCAAGGCCAAAGGTTTTGCGAATGCCGACGTGGCCAAGGCCACTGGTATGGCCGAGGCCGAAGCCAACAAGGCCCGCGGTCTGGCCGAAGCCGCCGTCATCGAGGCGCAAGGCAAAGCCACGGCTTCCGCCATGCAGGCCAAGGCGGATTCCTTCAAGAATTACAACGAGGCTGCGGTGATCGAAATGATCGTGCGCATCCTGCCGGAAGTTGCGGGCAAGGTCAGCGAACCGCTGGCCAAGATGGAGAAGATGGTCATCATCAACAGCGGGAACGGTCCCGGCGGCGGCGCGAGCAAGCTTACCGGCGACGTGACCCAAATCATCGCCCAGTTGCCGCCCGTCATTGAAAGCCTCACCGGCATCAAGTTCGAAAAATTGCTCGAACAGGTACCGGCCTTGCGGAAAGCCATGGGCAAGGAAGATGACAGCGCATCGCCGAAAGCCTAAACCGTTATGTTCGCCGCCGTCACAGGGCCAGAACTGATTCCCCTGGTTCCCTTCTTTTTTATGGGGCTGATGTTTTGTGTCTTGCTGCCGATTGGCCTGGCGCTGTTTGCCTTTTGGATTTGGATGCTGATTTCAGCCATCCAAAACCAGGGGCTGACGGAAGGCGAAAAGATTGCGTGGGTATTGGTGGTTGCGCTCCTGCACTGGCTGGGGGCGCTCATCTACTTCTTTGTGGGCCATCCCAAACGAAAGCAGCCGCTGGTTGCGGCTCCCAAGCCATGAAACTGCTTCGCGCTTACGACGACCATTGCGTCGCTGGTGTCTGTGGTGGCCTGGCGGAATATCTCGGCTGGGATGCAGGCCGGCTGCGGCTGGTCTGGGTGCTGGCCACGATATTTACCGGTTTTGCCGGTGTGATCGTCTATCTCGTGCTTTGGTATCTGATGCCGGAAAGCCCGCCGCCACAAAAGAGCTTTGAACCCGCGGTCTTGCAACCTTGGAAAAGGTTTGCATAAACGATTATGCCAGAAGCTGAACAAACCAAAGTTTGTCCGCTTTGCGCAGAAAACATCAAGGCTGCGGCCAAAATTTGTCCCTGCTGTCAAACCCGCCAAAACCGGTTTTTGATTTCGGGAGGCGGGTTGCTCGTACCGGTCGCTTATTTTGCTGTTATCGGAATATTGATCATGGCCCTGGGGTGGACATTCGGTGGGCCGGAAGGCCCCGATTCTGGTTTTCTGTTTGGGATTCACCGTAAAGATTTGGCGGTGCAAAATATGAGCTGGGGGAAAAACGGAGGTGATGCAAACTATTGGGTGAGCGGCACGATCACCAACACGGGGAAATATTCCTGGAGAATCCAGCAGCTTGAAGTGAGGATTAACGACGACCAAAACAGCCTGGTCGACGTGCAGCATGTGGAATTGGACAAGGCGGATAAATTTGTCGTGCTGCCGGGCCAGGAGCATGCCTTTAAAATCAGTTTTTATTCCCAATTGTTAACCACGAATTCAAAGCCGGTCGTGCGGGTTCAAACTGCCATGGATGGACGCGCACGGTATAACCCTGATTGATCAACATGGGATTCGATGCACAAAAACAATGTCCGTATTGCCGGGAAAATATTCCGGGCGCCGCCAAAATTTGTCCACGTTGCCGGCAATGGCTGTCGTTCTGGTCGCTGAGAAATCCCCTGTCTACCATCATTGTGTATGCGGCTTGCATGCTGGCTTTGGTGCTGTGTTTTTCGCGCATGTTCAACCGGCTCACGAATCCGCCGCCGTATTACGCTGACACGCCGGCGGCGCTGAAAATTCTACAGTCGCAGATGTTTTTCAAGGATTCCAAGGATGGCCCCAGAATTTACATCACGGGTATCTTGACGAATCAAAGCCCGACACCCTGGCATGGAATTGAGTTTGATTGCCGCTTTTTTGGCACCAATGGCAACCTGGTTGACGCCTACACAGCACAAAGCTATCTGACAGTTCTGGGCGGTGACGATGCCGCGTTCCGGCTGACAATTCCCGCCACCAAAGCGGCGCAAGACTATGGCTGCCTGAAGTTATTCATTTCCAATGCCCGAAACACGAAGGGAATTTTCTAGACTAAAATGAGCACGACCTTATTGCTTGCCGCCAGCGGCGCCGAGGCACTGCCAATTTTTATTGTCGTGGTGGTGGTCATGATTGGCCTTTCCCTGGTCTTCCGGCTGGGGGCCGGTTCCATGGATGATGGCCGTATCCGTGAACATATTGAACAGGCGGGCGGCCAGGTGCGGTCCATTGATTGGGCCCCGTTTGGCCAGGGATGGTTTGGTTCCAAAAACGAGCGCATTTACGAAGTGGTATATGAAGATGCAGCGAGTAATGTGCATCGCGCCTATTGCAAGACAAGTGCCCTGGCGGGGGTATATTGGACGGAAGATACCATTATCGAGCCTGCCAAGACGCAGGCCACGGATTCGACTGCCGGGGCAAAAGATTTGGCCGAGGAAAACCGGCGGTTGCGGGAAGAAATTGAACGGCTGAAAAGCTCGCGCGAGTCGTGACTGAATCAGAACAAACCAAAATTTGCCCGCTTTGCGCCGAAACGATTAAAGCGGCGGCCCAAAAGTGTCCGCATTGCGGGACACCCGTTGCGTTGAAGAAAAAGAAAATCGCCACGTATTTGCCGTTGTGTTTGATGTTCGTTGTCGTCTACGGTCCTTTTTTGGCCTGTGCCTATTTGCTGGGAGATGCCGGCCGGCCGGGCCGAAGTTTTGAACCGTATCGAAACCAGATAATTATTTCCGGCACGTCGATGCATTATAGCCAGTCGGACAATACCAATATTATTTCAACGGTAGGATTTGTGCGCAACGCCTCGCCGTATGCCTGGAAATCGCTGCAACTGGAGATTCAATATTTCGATGGCTCCGGCAGGCTGGTGGACACAAAAACGGATACGTTATCGTACCAGGAATTGCCGCCCGGAATGACCGAGGCATTTCGAGTACGCACGGCTGCCGCGACGACCGAGCCAGCCTATGTGACAAACAAGGTCTTTGTGCGCACGGCCAAAGACGCAACCAAAATTTTGGACGGCAACTAAATCATGGTCCCGGAACCAACAAAAACATGCCCGATGTGCGCCGAAACGGTTAAGGCGGCGGCGCGACGTTGTCCGTTTTGCCGCTCAGACCTCGGGCGGGGAGTCATTCGAATTCCGCTACCTAATTGGATTGCGGTGGTGATCATGGCGTTCATTTGTTGCGGGGTGATAGTCGTTTTCGCCCGGGTAGCCGGCCCATGGCATGATTTTGCACAATACCAACATCAGGTTTTTGTGAGCTCTGCTTCCATGCAATTTGGAGTTGATGAGCATCGGCGATTCATTACGACGCTGGGAACCATCAAGAATGATAGCGACTACGGATGGAAAGAAATGCAGATTGAAGTCCGGTATTTTAACCGTGACGGGAAATTAGTGGATGTGGGTGTGCAAAGTTTCCCGGACCTCACGGTTCAACCGCACTCCGAATCAGCTTTTCGCGTTCGGACCTTGGCGGACCAGCCAGATTCGGCGTATGTTACCAACGCGGTATTGGTCCGGACCGCGAAAGATATTCGCCGTTGGCCCTGAAATAATTTATGCACCTCTTTGAATCAATAATTGACGCCAATCACCGCGCGGTGGCGGGTGACGCCAGCGCCGGACTGCATCCGGACGAGTTCGCGGATTCCCTGCCGGTTGTGGCACTCACTTGCATTGACCCGCGCCTCAACGCCTATTTCCCCAATGCGCTGGCGTTGCCGGCGGAGCAGTTCATCTGGTTGCGCAACGCGGGCAATATCATCACCGGCACCTTGAGCAGCACGTTGCGTTCGCTCTCGCTGGCCTGCGCCGTCAAGGGCGGACGCGAAATCGCCGTCATTGGGCATACGGATTGCCAGGTTTGCAAAACCACCACCATGGTGTTGCTCGACAAGCTCAAGGCGCTGGGCGTGGAGCGCAGCCGGTTGCCGGAAAACATTGCCGATTTTTTTGGCACGTTCGGCAGCGAGCGCCAGAATGTCATCAAAGCCTGTGACTTCATCCGCAGCAGTCCGCTCATCGGCCCCAAAATTCCGGTGCATGGCCTGTTATTGGACCTGGCTACGGGCAAGCTGGATTGGGTGGTCAACGGCTATGACACCTTGCAAGCGCAGGCTGCACCCGTGATGCCGGGCCATGCCGCCGTGCCGAAGGTGGGAGACCATATGCAGTCGCTAGGGTCGTTCAAGGATTTTTCCATGGGCGAAATGAAGTTTCCCGAAATGAAAATTGGCGAAGCGGCCACCGACATTGGGCACAAAGTCTCGCAACAAGTCACCCAGTTTGAGGCGCAGATCGGACAGAAAGTTGCGCCCGTTGTTGAATCGGTGGAACAGGTGGCAGCCGAGGTGCAACAGTTTGCCGATAAGAACTGGCCCAAGCCGCCGCCCATTCGAATGAGGCCAACCGCCTTGCCGCCCAAGAAAGCTCCATTGCCGCCGCCGATTCGCCCTGGGAATAATTTCCGGCGCGACTAACGCGGTCTAAAATATAATGCCTTGCGCAGCACTATTTACGCGTTTGTTCCCGGCGGTTTTGGCTTTGGTCGGCTGTGCCATGGCGGTGCCCATCACCTCGCTGGCGGCTGAGCCGGCGGCTGTCTTTCCAGTTGCGATCACGGTGGATGCGGCTAAACCGGGTGGCGAGCTGACGCCCATCTGGCGTTTCTTTGGCGCAGATGAGCCCAATTATGCGTACATGAAGGACGGCCAGAAGTTGCTTGGCGAACTCGGCCAATTGGGCGCGCCGCAGGTTTACTTCCGATGTCATCATTTGTTGACCAGCGGCGACGGTTCCTACGCGCTCAAGTGGGGTTCCACCAGCGCGTATAAAGAAGATGCGAGCGGTCAGCCGGTATACGACTGGACGATTGACGACCGGATTTTTGACACCTATCTCCAGCACGGCATCAAGCCCTACGTTCAAATTGGTTTCATGCCGGAAGCATTAAGCACGCATTCGCAAAACTATCCGCATAACCCGCCGGTGAATGAACGTGCCCCGGTGGATGGCGGGCAGTCGTATCCGCCCAAGGATTATGCCAAGTGGGGCGAACTTTCTTATCAATGGGCGAAGCATTGCGTGGAAAAATACGGCGCGGCGGAGGTGCGCCAGTGGTATTGGGAAGTTTGGAACGAGCCGAACATCAATTACTGGCACGGTTCGCATGCGGATTATTTCAAGCTGTACGATTATGCGGTGGCCGGGGTGAGGCGGGCGCTCCCGGATGCGCGGGTGGGCGGGCCGGAAACCGCCGGTGGCCCGGGCGGAAAATTTCTCCACGAATTTCTCGCTCATTGCGCCCATGGCACCAACTACGTGACCGGCCAGGTTGGGTCGCCGCTGGACTTCATCTCGTTTCACGCCAAGGGTTCGCCTGAGTTTACCAACAACCACGTGCGCATGGGGATGTCCAGCCAGTTGAAGAACATGGACGATGCCTTTGCCGTCATTGCTTCCTTTCCCGAGTACAAAAACACGCCCATCGTGATTGGTGAATCTGACCCGGAAGGGTGTGCGGCCTGCCGGGAACCGCGCGATGCGTATCGCAACGGCACAATGTACTCGAGCTATACGGCGGCGAGTTTTCCTCGGGCCCGTGAACTGGCCGCGCAACGTGGCGTGAATTTGCAGGGCGCACTGACCTGGGCCTTTGAGTTCGAGGCGCAGCCGCCGTTTGCAGGGTTTCGCGCGCTGGCCAGCGACGGGCTTGATTTGCCGGTGCTTAACGTGTTCCGCTTGTTTGGCAAAATGAGCGGACGGCAACTGCCGGTGACGAGCAGTGGGGCCCTAGATGCGCGGACCATTCTGAAGTCTGGCGTGCGCGGAAATCCGGATGTGGCTGCCGTGGCCAGCGTGGACCAAGGCAAATTGACGGTGCTCGTCTGGCATTATCACGATGATGATGTGCCGGGACCGGCGGCGCAGGTGGAGTTGAACCTGACGGGACTGGCCGTGCCCGCTGGCCGGTTGCAGGCGCAATGTTTTCGGATTGATGCGGACCACAGCAATGCCTACGAGGCTTGGAAGCGTATGGGCGAACCCATGCAACCTTCTTCGCTGCAGTACGCCCGGCTAGATAAAGCGGGGAAACTCGCGGAGGCTGAGCCGGTGAAAAATGTGCGGGTTCGCAGTGGGGAAGCGAAGTTACGGCTGGATTTACCCCGGCAAGGCGTGGCCTTGCTGGTTTTGACCTGGACGCCCTGATGACTTGGCCGGGCTCAGCGTCAGGTCTCGACGGTTTTCTTTTCCGCGGCATGTTTGCCAGCCGGCCAGTATGGCTTGCGGAAGGCATCAACGAAATTGTAACCCTTCTGAAAATCATCGCGGGTGTCTTTATCGGTCTTACGCAGCAAGCCGCTTTCCACCATGTTAAAGACAATCTCGCCAAAATCCCGGCATTCGCGGATGCCCCATTCCTCGAGCACGGTGATGGTCATGGGACCGTATTGCTGGAGCGCGAACTGGCGAATGCCTTCCAGGAGTTCCTGGCCGGTCACGTGGCGTTCCGTGCCCTTGTTTTCCCGCGTGATAAGCTTTTGGGTGTACTCCAGCGCTTCCCGGGTGAAATGGTAGGCATCGCGCACATACCGCGGGTCTTGTGCGTACAACTTATCCACGACTTCGTCGAAATTGACTTCTTGCATATTAAGGTTTGGCCGGCTGAATCACTGCCTTTGTTGGCAAGCCGTTCCTGCCGGAAAGGCCTGCCATGGGATGGGCAGCGCGATACATCTGCGTTAACCAACCCGTTGCCAGCAATATAGCGACAATCCCAAGAACGTACCATTCCTGTTTTGTCAGCCAATTCATACCCGGAATGTAACCATCTAATTGCATTTCGGCAAGTTACGCCGCAAATACAAAATGTTCCCCGGCCTGAACTCCAGCGCCGGGACGATAACAAAAAAGCCGCCGGCCTTGCGGCGGGCGGCTTGGTATAAGCCCGGTTTCAGTTGTTAAGTTCCACGCTTAAGCCGGAACTTTTGGCGTTCCCATGGGTTCCGGTTTTGGTGGTCCCTGATTCAACTGTTTTTTTTTCAGAGGGACCCGTTTTGGCGGGTTCTTCGTTGCTCAAATCTTCATCCGGTATGCGCATGGAATAGAATGAGCGATAGATAAATATCAGCGCCACGATCAGGAAGACGCCGCCGATGAGGGTTTTGATGCTTTGTTGCGGGATGGTGACCGCGATTTCCACGGCCAGCAGGCCGAAGAGCGTGGTGAACTTGATGACCGGGTTCAAGGCCACGGATGATGTGTCTTTGAACGGATCGCCCACGGTATCGCCGACAACCGTGGCGGCATGCAAGTCGGTACCTTTCTGGCGCAAGTCGACTTCGACAATTTTTTTGGCGTTATCCCAGGCACCACCGGCGTTGGCCATGAAGATGGCCTGGAACAGGCCAAAGAAGGCGATGGCCACCAGGTAACCGATGAAGAAGTAGGGATTGAAAAACGCCAGCGACAACGCGAGGCAGAAGATGACGATGAAAATATTCCACATGCCCTTTTGCGCGTACACGGTGCAGATGCGGACGACTTCCTTGCTGTCTTTTTCCGAGGCCGTGGTGGCGTCGAGTTTCATGTGTTCTTGAATGTAAACCACGGCGCGGTACGCACCGGTGACGACTGCCTGGCAGGAAGCGCCGGTGAACCAGTAAATCACCGCGCCGCCCATGAGCAGGCCGAGGATTATTTCCGGTTGCACGATGCTCAAGGCTTCGATGACCGGCTTAAACGGCCCGGGAACGCCGGATGCCACCTGGGCGTCGTACAAGCCTTGCAGCAGCATGATGATGCCAAACACCATGGTGGTTGCCCCGACGACGGCAGTGCCGATCAACACCGGCTTGGCCGTAGCCTTGAAGGTGTTGCCTGCGCCGTCGTTCTTTTCGAGCAAATGCTTGGCGTTTTCGAAATCGGGTTTGAAGCCGAAGTTGTTTTCAATTTCACGGGCGATGTTGGGTTGCGATTCAATCCGGCTTAATTCGTAAACGGATTGGGCGTTGTCCGTCACCGGTCCATAGCTGTCCACGGCGATGGTCACGGGGCCCATGCCGAGGAAGCCGAAGGCCACGAGGCCAAAGGCAAAGATGGGGGCGGCAAACTTAAATTGCCCGGGCATCAAGGCCACGATGGGGGAGTCCGTATAGGTGGCCAGCAGGCAGGCGCAGAACATCAGGCCCAGGATGACAAAGCCCATCCAAAACGCGGAGAAGTTGCCCGCCACAAAGCCGGACAAAATGTTCAGTGACGCGCCGCCGTGCTTGGAGCAGGTGGTGATTTCTTTGACGTGCTGTGATTTTGTGCTCGTGAACACCTTGGTAAATTCAGGAATGACCGCGCCCGCCACGGTTCCGCACGAGATGATGGCCGAAAGCACCCACCAGAGATTGGGGTCAATGCCGGTCTGTTTCGCCAATAACAGGTGGCTCGCGATAAATGTCACCACAATGGAAATGGCCGAGGTAATCCAGACGAGATGGGTCAGCGGTTCTTCAAAATCAAAATCTTTTTTGCCGCTGAATTTGGCGTGGGTGATGGCTTCATTCATGAAATATGAAGCCAGCGACGTGACAATCATCAACGCGCGCATCGTAAACAGCCAGATGATGAGCGTGGCGCATACGACGGGATCTTTTTCCAACGCCAGCGCAAGGAACGCTATCAACGCCACCCCGGTCACGCCGTAGGTTTCGAAGCCGTCAGCCGTCGGTCCCACGGAATCACCGGCATTGTCGCCCGTGCAATCCGCGATGACACCGGGATTCTTCGGGTCATCTTCCGGCAGCTTAAACACGATTTTCATCAAGTCCGAGCCGATGTCGGCAATCTTGGTGAAGATGCCGCCGCAGATGCGCAGCGCCGAGGCGCCGAGCGATTCGCCCACGGCAAAACCAATGAAGCAGGGGCCGATCAATTCCTTGGGCAGGAAAATCAAAATGCAAATCATGAAGAACAATTCCACGCATACGAGCAGCAAGCCCACGCTCATGCCCGAGCGCAACGGAATGCTTACGGTATTGATGGGGCTGCCTTTCAGGGCGGCAAAGGAGGTGCGGCTGTTGGCGGTGGTGTTGATGCGGATGCCAAACCAGGCCACGCCATAGCTGCCGAGAATGCCCAGAATCGAAGCCACTAAAATGACCAGCACCTCGGTCAGCGGTTTGCCTTCCAGAATTTTAAAGTAGAAGAAGATGCATGAGCCGATCAGCAGCCAGAGGATGGCGAGGAATTTGCCCTGCTGGAAAAGATAGGTTTTGCAGGTTTCCCAGATGATTTGGGAGACGTCCGCCATGGATTTGTGCACCGGCAACGCCTTGGTTTGCATGTATTGCACCAGGCCGAAGATGGCGCCAATCGCGCACATCACGATGCCCATATACATCAATTGCAAGCCGGTGACGCCCCACAGGCCGTCGAATTTGACCGAGGTGATCTCCGGGATTTTCAAGTCAGCCTCACCTGCTACTTGACCCGCCTGCAGCGCAGCTGCGGAGAGTAGGAAGAGCAGGGTAGTCAGTTTGAATAGATGAGGTTTTCGCGCATGCATAATTTTTGGCTTTTAAATGTCAATTATGGTTGTTTTGGCTTTTCGGCATAGCGGACTCATTAAAGAATTTAAATTGTTAACAGGGTCCGCACCATAAAACTGATGCATCCGGCGGTTTAATTCTTCACCAAAATTGACAATAAGTACGCATTTTTTGACCGGGTGATGATTTGAATTTGGATAATGCCCGGGATGGCAATTTACGGTGTGTTTTTAACAATGAATGTGTTTTGTGCCAACCATTAAATACATTAAATATAAACGGCCGTAGTAAAAGAGATGTTACTAATATGAATTCGACTGTTGCCCAGCCGCCCAAGAACCGGATCCAAGCCTTGTTGGAACACGCCAGTGGTGACAAGCGCTTCAAGATCCTGGAAGTGCACATGAAGAAACACCAGTTCCGGCAGGACGCCCTGATTGAGGTCCTGCACAAAGCCCAGGAACTGTTTGGTTGCCTCGAAGATGACCTCTTGTTGTTTATCTCCGTCAAACTCAAGTTGCCGCCCAGCCGGGTTTATGGGGTGGCGACCTTTTACCATTTTTTCCAGCTCAAGCCGCAGGGCGAGCATTCCTGCATCGTGTGCATGGGCACGGCCTGTTACGTGAAGGGGGCCGAGAAGATCATCGAAGCTGTGACGAAGAAGCACAAGATTCGTTCGGGCGAAACCACGCCGGACAACAAGCTGTCCCTGCTCACCGCCCGTTGCATTGGCGCCTGCGGCATTGCCCCGGCGGTGGTGTACGACGGCAAAGTGGCGGCGAAACAAACCCCTGAAGCCACGCTCGAAAAAATCAGCACCTGGATTTAATTATGCAACTGGACGATCTCATCGCTATTGGGGAGAAGCAAAACAGCTCCCGCAAAAAAATCATCCTGCGCACCTGCATGTCGGCCGGCTGCATGTCCTCACAGGCTGACCTGATTAAAAAGAACCTCGAAGCCGAGGCCAAGACGCAGGGAGTCGAGGCCGACGTGGAAATCCGCCGCGTGGGCTGCATGGGATTTTGCGGCCAAGGGCCGCTCGTGGGCGTGGATGGCTTGAGCGACAAGGAAAAGTTATTTGAATTCGTCAAGCCACAGGATGCGACCAGCATTATTGCCTCGCTAAAGGGCGGGCAATGTGAGGTGCAAGTGGGCAATCCCGACCATCCGTTTTTTACGAAGCAGGTCAAGATTGTGCGCGCCAACGGCGGTTACATTGACCCGGAGCGCATCGAAGATTACATCGCCATCGGCGGTTATCGGGCGTTGCACCATGCGTTGATTGAAATGTTGCCAGCGCAGGTGGTGGAAGAAGTGACCAAGAGCGGCTTGCGCGGTCGTGGCGGGGCCGGCTTTCCCACCGGCTTAAAATGGGGAACCGTGGACAAGTCGCCCGGCTCTAAAAAATATGTCGTCTGCAACGGCGATGAAGGCGATCCCGGCGCGTTCATGGACCGCAGCGTACTTGAGAGCGATCCGCATTTGGTGCTCGAGGGCATGGCGATTGCCGCGCATGCGGTGGGTGCGGACCAGGGATTTATCTACGTTCGCGCGGAATATCCGCTGGCCATATCACGGCTGCAAACAGCCATCAAACAAGCGAAGCAACTTGGTTTGCTCGGGTCGGGGATTTTGGAGACAACGTTCAATTTCAACGTGGATATTCGCATTGGCGCCGGCGCCTTTGTTTGCGGCGAAGAAACCGCGCTGATGGCATCGGTCGAAGGCAAGCGCGGCACGCCGCGTCCGCGTCCACCGTTCCCGGCGGAAAGCGGTTTGTGGGGCTGCCCGACGTTGATCAACAACGTTGAATCCTTTGCCAACATCTCGGCCATCATCAATAACGGCGGCAGTTGGTACGCCAGTATCGGCACCGAAAAGAGCAAAGGCACCAAGGTGTTTGCCCTCACCGGCAAGGTGAAAAACAACGGCCTCATCGAAGTGCCCATGGGCATCTCGTTGCGGCAGATTGTGGAAGAAATGGGCGGCGGTGCCATGGATGGCGGCAGAATAAAATCCGTCCAGACGGGCGGGCCTTCAGGCGGTTGTATTCCCGCGGAATACTTTGATACGCCGGTGGATTTCGAGTCGCTCGGCAAGCTGGGTTCCATCATGGGCTCCGGCGGCATGGTGGTGATGGATGACTCAACCAACATGGTGGAAATCGCGAAATTTTACATGGAATTTTGCATGGATGAATCCTGCGGCAAATGTATTCCGTGCCGCGCCGGCACCGTGCAGATGTTTCAATTGTTGGAAAAAATTACGCAGCGCAAGGCCACCCAGCGGGACCTGACCAGGCTGGAAGAACTTTGCGACCTCGTCAAAAACACCAGCTTGTGCGGACTGGGCCAAACCGCGCCGAATCCCGTTTTGAGTACGCTTAAATATTTCCGTAATGAATACGACGAATTGCTCCAGCCTGAACCGCCGGGCTCGCATGGCAACGGTGCGGTTGCCAAAACCTGATTGATAAACATGATTTTTATATGGCTGCCAAAACATTAACCATAGACGGCAAGCAGATCAGCGCTGAAGAAGGCGCCACGATACTTCAGGCCGCCACCGAGGCGGGCATTAACATCCCGACACTCTGCCATCTCGAGGGTGTCTATGATGTCGGCGCCTGCCGCCTGTGCATTGTGGAATTGACCGGCGTGGCGAAACTGCTGCCGGCCTGCACCACTAAGGTGGCGGAAGGCATGGAGGTGAAAACCGACAGCGAACGCCTGCGCAAATACCGGCGCATGATTTTGGAACTCTTGTTTGCCGAACGAAACCACGTTTGCGCCGTCTGCGTTTCCAACGGACATTGCGAGCTGCAAACGCTGGCATATTCGCAGGGCATGGACCATGTCCGCTATGAATATGGCTTTCCCAAATGCAGTGTTGATATCACCCACCGGTTGTTTGGCATGGACCATAACCGTTGCGTGCTGTGTACCCGTTGTGTGCGGGTTTGCTGGCACATTGAGGGCGCGGGCACCAAGAACGTGTCCGGCCGTGGCGGCAAAGCCCGCATTATTTCGGACCTGAACATGGATTGGGGTGATGCCGACTCGTGCACGCAGTGCGGAAAATGCGTGCAAGCCTGCCCGACGGGAGCGTTGTTCCATAAAGGCTCGACCGTGGGCGAAATGGAACGCGACCGGGGCAAGCTGGAATTTCTCGTGACCGCCCGTGAAAAGAAACAATGGATAGCTGCCGATTAAAAATTGAAATATGAAAATTCGTTTGGCCACAGTTTGGTTGGGCGGCTGCGCCGGCTGCCACATGTCGTTCCTTGACCTCGACGAATTCCTGATTGAACTCGCCGATGCCGTGGACCTGGTTTACAGCCCGGTGGTGGATGTGAAGCATTATCCGGACAACGTAGATTTATGCCTGATTGAAGGCGCGGTTTGCAACGAGGACAACCTGGAAATCCTGCATCAGGTGCGCGCCCGCACCAAGGTGCTGGTGGCCTTCGGCGATTGCGCCGTCACCGGCAACGTGCCCGCCATGCGCAACCAGTTTGGCCTGGGCAATGTTGAAAATGTGCTGCAACGCGCCTACATCGAGCACGCACAAAACAACCCGTCCATACCCCAGGCCGATGGGATTGTGCCGCCGCTGCTGCCGCGCGTAATTCCCATTCATGAAGCGGTGCGGATTGAATATTTCCTGCCGGGCTGCCCGCCGCCGGCGGCGCGCATCAAATTACTGGTGGGACAACTGCTGGCCGGGCAGGAGCCCAAGCTGGCCGGGATGGATCTTAAATTTGGATAACCAGACACGCATTACGACTATGTCTAAACGTATTATTATCGACCCGGTGACCCGCATTGAAGGGCATGGCAAGATCAGTATTTATCTGGATGACGCCGGCCACGTTTCCGATGCCGAATTTCACGTGGTTGAATTTCGAGGTTTTGAAAAATTTTGCGAAGGCCGGCCCTACACGGAAATGCCCGGCATCACGCAGCGCATCTGCGGCATTTGTCCGGTGAGCCACACACTGGCCTCGGCCAAGGCGGGCGATGCCCTGATGGCGGTTAACATTCCACCGGCGGCTGACAAATTGCGCCGCCTCCTAAACTTGGGCCAGTTCATCCAGTCTCATGCGCTGAGTTTCTTTCATCTGAGCGCACCGGATTTTCTGCTGGGCTGGGATACGCCGCAAGCGAAGCGCAATGTTTTTGGCCTGATTGCCTCGAACAAGGATTTGGCGCGCGCGGGCATCCGGTTGCGCCAGTTTGGCCAGGAGATCATTGAAGTTCTTGGTGAGAAGAAAATTCACCCGGCTTGGGCCGTGCCCGGCGGCGTGCGCAGCGCCTTGACACCGGCTGGGCGTGATAAAATCCGTGCCTGGCTGCCGGAAGCCTTTGCCACCACCAATGCCGCCTTGGTCCTGTTTAAGAAGACCATGGAAAAGCATCAGCGCGAATTGCAGATCTTCGGAAATTTTCCTTCATTGTTCATGGGGCTCGTGGCCGAGGACGGTACGTGGGAGCATCATGGCGGTAAATTACGTTTTACCGACAGCAGCGGCAGCATCATTGCTGACCAGCTTGACCCGCAAAAATATTACGACTTCATCGGCGAGTCGGTGCAGCCGTCGTCCTACCTCAAGTCTCCGTACTACAAGCCGGTGGGCTTTCCCGACGGCATGTATCGCGTGGGGCCGCTGGCCCGGCTGAATGTCTGCGAGCAGATGGGCGTGCCCAAGGCGGACGCGGAGTTGAAGAAATTTAAGAAGCACGGCCGCGGCGCGGTGACGTCGTCGTTCCTCTATCATTACGCGCGCTTGATTGAAATTCTTGCCTGCGTGGAATACGTGGAACGCTACATGGATGACCCGGAATTGCTCGGCGATAACTTGCGGGCGGATGCGGGCATCAATCAACTGCGCGGCGTGGGCGTGAGCGAAGCCCCGCGCGGCACGTTGTTCCATGACTACACGGTGGATCACAACGGCCTGTTGCAAAAGGTCAACCTCATCGTTGCCACCGGTCAAAACAATCTGGCCATGAACCAGACCGTGGCGCAAATCGCGCGGCATTATGTGCACGGGAACGACATACCCGAACCCATGCTGAATCGGGTCGAGCACGGCATTCGCTGTTACGATCCTTGTCTCAGTTGTTCCACGCATGCCGTGGGGCAGATGCCCTTGCACGTGCAGATCATTGCGCCGGATGGAACCGTGCTGAACGAAGTCATGCGCGGATAAATTTAGGGAACGGTTGGTTAATGTTGGTTCGTCCCCTTGGTTGAGTTGGTTGAAAAAGCCGGCGGGAAATGTAGGTTTGGCATTTCCCGCCGGCGCTTGATTATGAATCTAAAAAAACAGAACGCTGGCAACGCCAATATCCTGATCATCGGCTACGGAAATACTTTGCGTGGTGACGATGGCGTGGGGCCGCGCGTGGCGGAGGCCGTGGGCAACCTGCGGCTGCCGTCGGTGCATACCCTGATTTGCCCGGTGCTGACGCCTGAACTGGCCGACCCGATTTCGCGGGCGGACAAGGTGGTTTTCGTTGATGCCGCCGTGGATAAACCCGACCGCGTGCAATGGCGCAAGTTGCTGCCTAATGAATCATCGCAAATCATGGCGCATGCCGCCGACCCGCGAACCATGCTGGCGCTGGCCCGCGATGTTTTTGGTCACGCGCCGGAAGCCTGGTGGCTGACGATACCCGCCGTGGAGATGGGTTTTTGCGAAAGTTTTTCGCCGGCAGTTCAACGGGATTTTGCGGTGGCCATCGACAAAATTCAGATTTTTTGCCAGACGGCGCAGACGAATTAACGAAGCGCCCAGAGCATTTCAATATGAAGTGTTACAGGAGTGGTGGGGCGACATTAGCCAGTTCCTCACCGCATGGGTAACACTTTTGAGGTGGCAGCTTCTGCTGCGTAGCGAATGTGGCAGGACGTGTATCAAACCATGGTGGGGCGGGTGTCCTCATGAGCCGGAGCCACTAATAAACATGGTTGAATCTGCAAATGACGCGAATTGTGAAAACGCCGAAAGCGGTGCTAAAGCACCGCGCTCCAAACGCTGTCGCGAAGGTCTTGCGCTCACGCATCTCGCGGAGCGTTTGGAGTGCGGCGGTTCACCGCCGCTTTGGGTAAAACCTAAAATCGCCGCTCATCACCACAGATGGGCACAGATTTTCACAGAAGGGAACTGAGGAAACGAAGGCGGCAAGGGCGGCATGGCGTTTTCACAATTTGCGTTCTGACGTGGATTCAACCAGCTCGCGAGGATGCTCCCCCCACCATGGTTATCCGTGCCAATTCGTGTCTCGCCTCTTAGCTGAACCCGTCAGCCTATTTGCAGCATGGCTGTTTTGGATGGGCGAAGTGGACAAATGCCGTGTGACTTTGAAACGATAAAGCCGCTTGTATCCGAACGGCACAGCCACACCCGCCGAACCGGCCGACCGTTCGAACGCACCAAGCCTACCGACGCGGCGGCAAGACTCGAGATGCTGGTGCAATGAAGTCCGGCGATGAATCCCCAGCCATATACGAACGCGGTCAAAGAAAGCGCGCAGCAGATTAGCCAGCCGACCGCGCAGCAGGGACAAGACAGGTTTAATCATAAGCTATACTTGACAGTTTAACTGTCAATATGGCATGGTGTGGCCATGTCATCGCCCAACCACATTGAAGCGGCCGTTACCGAACTGACACTTGCCCTGGGTTCGCTTATCAGGCGCATTCGGGCGGCAGCCCCTTCGGAACTTAGCGAACTGTCATGGACACAAAAATCCGTCATCGTTCGCCTTGACCAAGACGGCCCGACAACCGCCGCAGACCTTGCACGCGCCGAGGGGGTGAAGTCGCAGTCCATGGGAACGGCTATCGCAACGCTTGAGAAAATGGGGCTCGTCGAACGCAAGGCACACCCCACGGACGGTCGCCGGATAAACATCATTTTGACCGCCAAAGGTAAGACCATGCGCAAAAATACGCGCGAGGCCAAGCATACTTGGTTGGCGCAGGCTGTAGAAAAACTCGACAAGAAAGAGCAGGAAAAGCTGTTTTCGGCGGGTGAAGTCATCAAAAAGCTCGTCGATCTATGAATGCGCCATTTTCCCAGGCGTTGCGCGCATTAAAGAACCGGAATTTCAGGCTTTTTTTTGTAGGGCAAGGCGTCTCGGTCATTGGCACGTGGATGACGCGAATGGCAACCGGGTGGCTGGTTTACCGGTTGACCGGCTCCGCGCTGCTCCTGGGCGTGGTTGGCTTTGCGAGCCAAATTGTTCCCTTTTTTCTGCAACCCCTGGCGGGAGCCTGGGTTGAAAGAATGGAACGCCAAAAACTCTTAATCTGGACGCAGGTCGCGGCCTCCATCCAATCCTTTATACTTGCAGCCCTTACCCTCGGCCACATTATTACGATTTGGGAGATCATCGCGCTCAGTGCCCTGCAGGGGCTGATTAATGCGTTTGATACGCCGGGACGTCATTCATTCTTTGTTCAGATGATTGAGGATCGGAATGATCTCGGAAATGCCATTGCCCTGAATTCGACAATGGTTAATGGTGCGCGGTTGGTGGGGCCTGCCCTTGCCGGGGTCACAATCGGGCTCGTAGGGGAGGGCGGATGTTTTCTGATCGACGGCATCAGCTATTCGGCCGTCATCGCATCGCTTCTCATGATGAAGATCAAGCCGGTGGAAGTAGCGCATACGGCAGGCAACCTGTTCCGGCAAATGCGCGAGGGCTGGGATTATGTCCGCAATTTTTCCCCGATGAGAACAATTCTTGTGCTTTTCGCCATCGTCTCGCTGATGGGGTATCCGTATATGGTCTTGCTGCCTATCTTTGCAGGGCAAGTTTTTCATGGCGGCCCCTATGCGTTGGGATGGCTTACGGCTGCTTCCGGATTGGGGGCACTCGTTTCCGCGCTTTCCCTCGCATTCCGGAAATCGGTTGTCGGCTTGATGCGCATGATCCAGGTGAGTTCGGCTACGCTTGGGCTTGCGTTGATCCTGTTCGGCTTCTCGCACCAGTTCGCTCTGTCGCTTTTGCTCATGGGGTTTGCGGGGTTCGGCATGATGCAGAGCGCTTCCGCGAGCAATACGATTATTCAAACCCTTGTTCCCGAAGATAAGCGAGCCCGCGTTATCAGCTATTACGCAATGGCCTATTTCGGTTCGGCCCCGCTAGGCAGCCTGCTGGCAGGCACTTTGGCCGGGAAAATTGGCGCACCCAACACGATCATCATCACCGGGACATTCTGTCTTCTGGGGTCGCTTTGGTTTTCGATGCAAATGCCAAAAGTTAAAACGGTCATGCGCCCGATCTATCAGGAAATGGGACTTTTGTCAGAATAACTTGAAACAAGGAGATATGAAATGAAACTTGAACCATCCAAAACCGCCATCCTTACGCTTGACCTACAAAAAGGGATACTCGCGATGGGGAACAACTCTCAAAGCGTTATTCCCAATGCGTCTAAACTCGTGGCTTTTACCCGGAAGAAAAACTATCAGCTTATCCATGTGGGGCTGGGGTTTTCTGAAGGCCACCCCGAAGTGCCCAATCTGGACACTCCTTTTCTAAAGGCAAAACAAAACGATCTCTTTGTCAAAGGAAGTCCCTCCGCGGAATTTCACAGCGCGATTGCCCAACCCGGCGACCTGATTATCTATAAACAGCGCATCGGTGCGTTCTCCGAGAACCATCTGAACCTGACGCTTCGCGCGCGCGGCATCGCGGATCTGGTTCTCTTTGGCATCTCCACCAGCGGTATCGTCCTTGCGACCGTCACCAGAGCGTTCGATCTGGATTTCAAGCTCACCATCATTTCTGACGCCTGCTTCGATGCCGATGCCGAAACCCACCGCGTTCTGACGGAAAAAATATTTCCAAAACGCGGGACGGTTACCACTACGGATGCGTTTATCTCTGAACAGACATAACCCATTGAAGGAGAACTAAACATGAGCTGGATAAACTATATTTCCTATTTTTTCGGAGGGGCTTTCCTCGCCAACGCCATTCCACATATTGTCAGCGGAATGATGGGGCGCGCTTTTCAAAGCCCTTTTGCAAATCCGCCCGGCGAAGGGCTTTCGTCATCTACCGTTAATGTCGTCTGGGGCTTCTTTAATGCGGTGGTGGCGTATCTGCTTATTATCCACGTTGGAGCTTTCGACCTGCGTTCAATACCGGAGGTTTTTTGCACGGGACTTGGTGCCTTCTTGATCGCCCTATTCTCGGCGCGTCATTTTGGAAAAATCCATGGCGGCAATTCCCCCGCTTCTTAACCACACATGCAATGAAAGCACCTGACCCGCATGGGGCTAGGGAAGACCATTACGGCCAAGCTTTTGCCCAAGCTGTGGCTGCCTCCGGTGATGATGGCAATTGTCATAAACGCACAGCAGGACATAGTGGCACCCGCCTCAATCCCCCATCCTCAGATTTTTCTCCGTGTCCCTCCGTGTCCATCTGTGGCTTTAATTGGCAGCGGCACCTTGTCGCCCTGAACCCTGAAACCTTGCCCCCCTTAAACCTCTTGATCACTTGAAACGGAACACTTCACACTCTCCCGCCACGTGTTTTATTTGTTCACTTCTGCCCGCTGTTTAATTAGATAATCCAGCCACGCTTTCATGCCTTCGCCGGTCTTGGCGGACAGCTCGAAGACTTGCGCGTGATGGCTGATGCGATGCAGATTTGACAGGGCCTGTGTGCGGTCGAATCCGGCGGCCGCCGCCATATCGCTTTTGGTAATCACGGCCACGCTGGCGGAGTGGAACATGGGCGGGTATTTAAGCGGTTTGTCTTCGCCTTCCGTGGTGGAGAGCAGCACGATGCGCAAGTCTTCGCCCAAGTCATAATCTGCCGGGCACACGAGGTTGCCCACGTTTTCAATGACGAGCACGTCCAGTTGATCCAAGTCCAACTGGCTCGCTGCCTTGGAAACCATGTCCGCATCCAAATGACATACCGTGCCGGTGGTGATTTGCACCACGGGAATGCCCGCGGTACGCAGCCGGGCGGCGTCGTTGTCCGTGGCCAAATCGCCGACGATGACGCCTACGCGCAAGCTGGTGCCAAGTCGCGCCGCGGTTTCGCGGATGAAAGTAGTTTTGCCCGAGCCCGGTGAGGAAACGACGTTTAGCACAAGCAGCTTCTTCGCCTTAAAAAATCCCCGGTTGCGCTCGGCCAGCAGGTCGTTTTTCTCCATTAACGAGCGGTTGAGCGAGATGGATTTGAGATTGTGCCCATGATGATGGTGGTCGTCATGATCATGATGGCCGTGCCCGTGGTGATGATGGTGTTCGTGACCATGTTCATGTTCATGTCCGTATTTGTGAGCGCCGATTTTCACATCGCCGCCGCTGAGTCCGCAGCCACATTCTTTGCACATATCATTCAAGCTCCACGGCGGCGATTTCCATTTCCCGTCCGCGTCGCAACTCGCCGCTTGGATTGTGGCAACGGGGGCATTCGTTAAAAAAGTCGGCACATGCAAATTCCGCCTGGCAGGTGGCGCACCAGCACGCCGCCGGGATCAGTTCAATTTCCAGGGCCGCGCCATTGGCCAGGGTGTCATGGCTAACCACATCGAAGGCAAAGCGCATGGAATCGGGCACTACGCCGCTCAAGCTGCCGATGCGCAACTGTAATTTGGTAATCCGGCGGCTGCCGGCTGAAGTTGCAGCTTCTTCCGCCATCCGCAAGGCCTCGGTCATGATGGCAACTTCGTGCATCTGTGCGTTCAACCTGAACCACTCCGCTGCAAAAATCAAATGCATACGGCCAATTGACAATTTTTGGCAAGTGTCTGTCAAAATAGGGAAAGTTGCGTTGGGATAAAGCTGCAACATTAGTTGTGGAACGGTGCGGAAACCATCTGAACTTATGAAGAACCGGCAGCCATCCTCTCCCCAGGTGCGAGTGCGTGTGGCCGTATATGGCGCGGTTCAGGGCGTCGGTTTCCGTCCGTTTATCCATCATCTGGCCATGGAGCTGGAACTTGCTGGCTGGGTGAACAATTCGCCGCAGGGTGTTTATATCGAGGTAGAAGGGCCGCGCCCGGTGCTCGAACAATTTATCAGCCGGCTTTCCGCGGAAAGGCCAGCCCCCAGTTTCATCCAAGGCATCGAGACGAGCTGGCTCGATGCGGCTGGTTATAATTCATTTGAAATCCGCGCCAGCCAGGTGAACGGCGAGAAGACGACGTTGGTGCTGCCGGACATTGCAACATGTCCGGATTGTTTGCGGGAAATTTTAGACCCCACGAACCGCCGGTTTCGTTATCCATTCACCAACTGCACGCATTGTGGTCCGCGTTTCAGCATCATCCAGTCGTTGCCGTATGATCGCGCCAACACGACGATGCGCGAATTTAAAATGTGTTCGGCTTGCCAGAAGGAATACGACAATTCGCAAGACCGGCGGTTTCATGCGCAGCCGAATGCCTGTCCGGCTTGCGGCCCGCAATTGGAATTCTGGCAACCCGATGGCACGAAGATTTTTGGCGGACACATGGCTTTGCTGGCCGCAGCTCAAGCCATTCGCCGGGGCAAGGTGGTTGCGGCGAAGGGAATCGGCGGGTATCACCTGTTGGTGGATGCCCGCAACGCGAAGGCCGTGGCACGTTTGCGTGAGCGCAAGCACCGCGAGGAAAAGCCATTGGCATTATTGTTTCCGTCCGTGGCCAGCGCCCGGCGGGTTTGTTCCATTTCAGCGAAGGAAGAAGGGCTGCTGCTATCGCCAGCGGCGCCGATTGTTCTGGTCGCCAAACTGCCGCAGGTCAAATCAGCGGTGGCCAGGGGCGTGGCTCCGGGAAATCCGAATCTCGGCATCATGCTGCCTTCAAACCCGCTGCATCATTTGCTGATGGCGGAACTTGGTTTTCCGGTGGTGGCCACGAGTGGAAATTTGAGCGATGAACCGCTTTGCACCGACGAGCGCGAGGCTTTGCAACGGCTTCGGGGCATAGCCGATTGTTTTCTCGTGCATGACCGGCCAATTGTCCGGCACGTGGATGATTCCATCGTCCGGGTGATACTGGATCGTGAGTTGGTTTTGCGCCGGGCGCGCGGATATGCGCCGCTGCCGGTGACGATTTCGGCCAACGGCCCGCAAGAGCCACACAAACCAATTCTCGCCGTGGGCGCGCACCTCAAGAATTCCGTCGCCCTGGCGGTGGGCCAAAACGTTTTTATCAGCCAGCACATTGGCGACCTCGAAACCGAGGCGGCGAATACCGCCTTTCGCCGGGTGACCATGGACTTGCAGCAGCTATTTGGAGCGAGGGCGGGAACCATCGCTGCCGACCTGCATCCTGATTATCTTTCCACGCAGTTTGCCCACGATAGTGGCATAGCGTGCCTGGAGGTGCAGCATCATGTGGCGCATGTGCTCTCGTGCATTGCCGAAAACGATGTCCAGTTGCCTGCGCTTGGGGTGGCCTGGGACGGCACGGGCTATGGAACGGATGGCACGATTTGGGGCGGTGAATTTTTTGAGGTTACGCACGATTCGGTTGAACGTGTCGCGAGTTTGCGCCCGTTTCGTCTGCCCGGCAGCAACGCGGCAGCGCGGGAGCCGCGCCGGGCTGCGTTGGGCATGTTGCATGAAATGTATGGCGAATCGGTGTTTGACCGGCAGGAGCTGCCACCCGTGGCCGCCTTTACCGCTGCCGAACTGCACTTGCTTCAAACCATGCTTAACCGCGGGTTAAACTCGCCCAAGACATCCAGCATGGGCCGCTGCTTTGATGCGGTGGCCGCGTTGCTCAATGTGCGTCAACAAATGCACTTTGAAGGGCAGGCGGCCATGGAACTGGAATTTGCGCTGCAAGGTATTTTCAGCGAAAGCCGGTACGAACTGCCGCTGATCACCCGGCATGCGCTCTGTCTTTTGGATTGGGCGCCGATGATTGTGGGCGTCATGAATGATTCGCAACGGGGCGTGCCGGTGGGCGAAATATCCGCCGGGTTCCACAATACCCTGGCGCAGGCCGTGGCAGAGGTGGCGCAACGGTTTGGACACAAGCGCGTGGTGTTGAGCGGCGGCTGTTTTCAAAATGGTTATTTGCTCGAGCGAACGGTGGGTGCCCTGGAGGCGGCGCAGTTTAAACCTTACTGGCACCAGCGGGTGCCGCCGAACGATGGCGGGATTGCGCTCGGCCAGGTACTGGCGGTCATTCGCGCCCAAACCAAAAATAAACCCAAGTTAAAAATATAATTTTATGTGCCTGGCCATACCCGGAAAAGTCATCAGCATCAGCGGCGACGACCCGTTGACGCGCATGGGAAGAATTGATTTCTCAGGCGTCATTAAACAGGCGAGCCTGGCGTATGTGCCCGAGGTGCAGCTTGGCGATTATGTGATTGTTCACGTCGGCTTTGCCTTGAGCAAGGTGGATGAGGACGAGGCGCAAAAAGTTTTTGAATATCTCCGGCAAATGGGCGAGCTCGGAGATTTGCAGGAGGGCGCGCCATGAAATTTCTCGATGAATATCGGGACGGCGCACTGGCCCAGAAACTCGCGGCGGAAATCCACCGGGTTACGACGAAGCCGTGGACCATCATGGAAGTTTGCGGCGGCCAGACGCATGCGATTGTGAAATTTGGCATTGATGAGCTGCTGCCAAAACACCTCACGCTGATACACGGGCCGGGTTGCCCGGTGTGCGTGACGCCGCTGGAGGTCATTGACCAGGCGCTGGAAATTGCCCCGCGTCCGGGCATCATTTTTACTTCGTTTGGCGATATGTTGCGCGTGCCCGGCAGCACCACGGATTTGCTTTCGGCCAAGGCCAGGGGAGCCGATGTGCGGATTGTTTATTCGCCACTGGATGCGGTCAAAATTGCGGAGGAGAATCCCGCGCGCGAGGTGGTTTTCTTTGGGGTTGGATTTGAAACCACCGCTCCGGCCACGGCCATGGCGGTCTTTCAAGCCGCGCAGAAAGGCTTAAAAAATTTCTCGATGTTGATTTCGCATGTGCTCGTGCCGCCGGCCATTGAAGCGTTGATGTCGTCGCCGGGCTGCCGCGTGCAGGGTTTTTTGGCGGCCGGCCATGTTTGCACGGTGATGGGCTTTGAAGAATATTTTCCGCTGGCCAGGAAATATCACGTACCGATTGTGGTCACCGGTTTTGAGCCGCTGGATATTCTGCATGGCATCTTGATGACGGTGCAGCAGCTTGAATCCGGCCGCGCAGAGGTGGAGAACCAGTATAGCCGGGCCGTGCGCCGGGAAGGCAACCAGCCGGCGCAAGATTTGATTAAACGGGTTTTCCGCGTGGTTCCGCGCAAATGGCGTGGCATCGGCGAAATACCGCAAAGCGGCCTCGGTTTAAGCGAGGAATACGCGGGCTTTGCCGCCGAGAAAAAATTTGGTCTCTCCCAGCCGAGTGTGCCGGAGCCGGCGGAGTGTATTGCGGGATTGATTTTGCAGGGGCTTAAGAAGCCGCACGAATGCCCGGCGTTTGGCTCGCGTTGCACGCCCGAACATCCATTTGGCGCGACGATGGTATCGAGCGAGGGCGCTTGCGCGGCGTATTACCGCTATCGCCGTCATTGACGCCTGATTTTTTTGAACTGTTATGAATTTTCAATCCAGTTGTCCCATCCCCATCTCGCAGTATCCGCACGTGTTGATGGCGCACGGCGGCGGCGGGCGGCTCATGCATCAATTGCTGGAGAACGTCTTTGGCAAGGCGTTCAGCAATCCCATCCTGGATACGCTGCACGATTCCGCGCAATTTACGGTTCCGGCCGGCCGCCTGGCGATGACCACGGATTCGTATGTCGTGCGCCCGATTTTTTTTCCCGGAGGCGACATTGGCTCAATGGCCATTCACGGCACGGTCAATGATTTGGCCATGAGCGGCGCGCGGCCGTTGTATATCTCGAGCGCCTTCATCATTGAAGAGGGATTGCCGATGGAAACACTTTGGCGCGTGGTTTGTTCCATGCGCGATGCCGCTGCCAAATGCGGCGTACAAATTGTCACTGGCGATACGAAAGTTGTGGACAAAGGCAAGGGCGACGGACTTTATCTCAACACCACCGGCATTGGCATCATCCAGCATAATCAAGTGATTCTGCCGCGAAATGTTCTTCCCGGAGACACGATACTGGTCAGCGGCGATCTGGGCCGGCATGGCATGGCCATCATGGCCGTGCGCGAGGGTTTGCAATTCGAGACCACCATCGAGAGTGACTCTGCGCCCGTGGCCGGCGTGGTCCTGGATTTGTTAAAAGAAAAAATTGAAATTCATTGCCTGCGGGATTTGACGCGGGGCGGGCTGGCGAGCGCGTTGAATGAAATTGCCGAGGCCGCCGGTGTGAAGCTGGCCGTGGAGGAACAATTGATTCCCGTGCGCGAGGAGGTTCATGCCGCCTGCGAAATGCTGGGGCTGGACCCGCTGCATGTGGCCAACGAGGGGCGGTTCGTGGCTTTTGTGCCGGAGCAATCGGCGAAACGCGCGTTGGAAATCATGCGCCGGCACGAGGTTTCAGCCAATGCCACCGTGATTGGCCGGGTGGTGGAAAAATGCGCGCCGCTGGTGACGCTGAAAAGTTCCATCGGCGCGAGCCGGATTCTGGACATGCCCAGTGGCGAACAACTGCCGCGTATCTGTTAGCGTACGAGAGCCTGCAGGCGTGTGCGCTGATAGATTTCCTCGGGTGAACCCTCGGCCGAAATGGTAACCAACAAGCCACGCTCCTGATAAAAACGAATGAGCGGGCGCGTGCTGTTTTCGTATGCCTTCATGCGCACCTCGACCGATTCAGGGCGGTCATCCTCCCGCTGGTACAAGCTGCCGCCGCAATGGTCGCAAATGTCGGCAATTTTGGGCGGACGCGTGGACACATGGAAAATGGCCTTGCAACCGGCGCACGTGCGGCGGCCAGAAATGCGCGCCACCACCCGTTCCAGCGGCAACTCATAATTGATGACGGCGGTCAACGGGACGTTTTGTTCCACCAGAATTTTTTCGAGCGCTTCGGCCTGGGCCACGGTGCGTGGAAAGCCATCCAGTAAAAATCCGCCGGAGCAGCGGAGGCAGCGCGTGCGGTCGCGGACGAGGTTCAGCACCGTTTCATCCGGTACCAGGGCACCCTGGCGCATATATTTCAGGGCTTCCTTGATGGAATCAGTCTGCTCGTTTTCGCGCAAACATTTGGCCGTGCGAAAAACATCGCCGGTGGAAAGATGGCAGGTGCCAAGGCGTTCGCACAGCAGTTCGGCCTGCGTGCCTTTGCCGATGCCCGGTGCCCCGAGCAGGATGATGCGCCAGGCTTTGCCGGGGGGAGTGCGCGGTGGCATTTCACAGACGGCGGAACCGCCCTTGAGCCACGCGGTGCGGTCGGGCTTGGGTTGTGCGCAGGACAAGCCAGTCTTCATTGTAGAGCTGTTCGAATGCATGTGGCTAATCTTAGACCATCTTTGGCTTCCGCCAATAGAACAAGGCCAGTTTCCCAAAATAGGTCGTAATATTGACAAGAAATGTAAACCGACTCCAGGGCCGCATTACGCAAGATTTGTTTAACGTTTCGCAACCCTTGTGTGGTTGAGAATGCCCATAGAACCTAGAGTAAATCAGAGTTTGTGGAAGACGCCCATACAACAACGCCAGCCCCGCCGGTAGTAAATCGGAAACAACCGGTGCTGTATCATCCGCCGTCGCGGGAAACGGCCTTCGACCGCCCACGGGATTTGCTCGGCAGCCGTTTCGTTTACGCGGTTGTTTCGTCACGCGCGGGCGGCTTGTCGCTCGGGGTCAATATGAACCCTGACCGCCTTTGCAATTTTGATTGTGCTTACTGCGAGGTGGACCGCCGTTCGCCCTCGCCTGAACCTGAATTACAAGTAGATGTCATGGCTTCGGAGCTGCACCGCCTGTTACAGGCAGTTCGCTCGGGGCAATTGCATAACCGTCCGCTGTATCATTCCCTGCCGGTGGAATTGCTCCAGTTACGCCATGTGGCCCTGAGCGGCGATGGCGAGCCCACGCTGGCCCCCAATTTTGTCGAAGCCGTGCAAGCCGTGGCGCGGGTGCGCGCGCTGGGCGGTTTTTTCAAAATTGTTCTCCTGACCAACGGCACCGGACTGGACAAGCCCGACGTGCTGCGCGGCCTTGAGATTCTTACGCGTTCCGATGAGATTTGGATCAAGCTCGATGGCGGCACGCAATCATTTCTCGACAAGGTAAACCGCACCAATGTGCCACTCGAAAAAATCTTGTCCAACATTCTCCTCGTGGGCCGTCAACGGCCGGTGGTCATTCAGAGCCTGTTCCCGGCCATTCATGGCGAAGAACCACCGCTTGAAGAAATTCAAGAATACGCCCGCCGGCTCAAGGAATTAAAGTCCGGTGGCGCGCAAATCTCGCTGGTGCAAATTTACTCGGCCGCCCGGCCGGGGGTGCATGCCGAATGGGGACATCTCCCCTTGCGGGTGTTGTCCGAAATCGCGCATGCGGTTCGTCAAATAGCCGGCCTGCGTGCGGAAGTGTTCTGATCGGCAATCTCTCCATGTTCGTTTAAACAGCAACGCTGTGTCTATAGCATTTCAATTAAAAGTGTATCCATGCCATCCCCGGATATTGCGGCTGGAACCAGAGATGAACACATTGAGGGAGAGTGTGAAGTGTTCCGTTTCAAGTGATGAAGAGGTTACAGGGTCAAGGTTTCAGGGTTCAGGGCGGCAAGGTACCGCAGCCAATGATTGAACAACGAAGAAACGAAGTGAACTATGAAAACAGGTTAAGGGTTAAGGTGAGGTACAATGCCTAACAGCCTTTTGAAATCCGCCCGGTGAGGGCACCGGGCCTACAAAGGCCATGTTTTCCGGGGAAATCCTGTAGGCCGCGTGCCCTCACGCGGCGTTGCTTGAATATTTCAACAGGCGGCCAGGTACAAATTGGCATTTGGAATTACCGCTGGTGGGGCGAGCGTCAGTTTGGTATCCGTGACAATCGGTGCAATCTGTGTCTTACCTCTTACCTGAAACCTTCAACCTTTGTTCACTTTGTTGCCTTCTGTTAAATAATTGGCAGCGGCAACCTTGCCGCTCTAATGACTCTTTTGGAGCGTTAAACCAATTTTCATCCAAAGCAAACCGGCCGTTGGAATCATCCAGCGGCCGGTTGCGATTTTGAGAACCACCAAGAAAAATCAGGTGCGCGGCATCGTGTAGCCCGTGAGCGCCTTCATGTATTGTGCGCGTTCAAACGCCGTGGGTTCGGCGCATTTTTCCTGGCTCAAGCTGCCCTTGAGTTGCGATACAGATTCATATTCATGTTCGGTCAGCCAGCCTTCCAGGTCGCGTTCGATGATGGCGATCTGCGGGATGCCGTGGCGGATGATGGTCGAGCAAAGCATGGTCACGTCCGCGCCGGCCATCAACATCTTCAGCACATCAGACGCGCGATGGATGCCGCTGGTGGCGGCGAGGCTGGCCTTGATGCGATTGTGCAGCAACGCCACCCAGCGCAGCGGCAACCGCATGGCCATGGGCGTGCTCAATAGCAGGTTCGGCTTCACATCGAGCGATTCGAGTTCGATGTCCGGCTGGTAAAAGCGGTTGAATAACACCAGTCCGTTGGCACCCGCCTGGTCCAGTCGCTTGGCCATGTTGGCGAAGTTACTGAAGAACGGGCTCAGCTTCACGGCCACGGGAATAGAGACGTTGGATTTGACGGCCTTTAAAATATCCAGGTAGCTCATTTCCACCTCGGTGCCGGTGAGGTCCATGTCCGTGGGGATGTAATAGATGTTGAGCTCGATGGCATCTGCGCCGGCTTTTTCAATGTCCTTGGCGTACCTGGTCCAGCCGCCCTCGGACGAGCCGTTAAGACTGGCGATGATGGGAATGCGCGTGGCTTTTTTCGCCGCGGCGATGTGCTTGAGATATTCCTCCGGGCCCAGGCGAAAATCGTCCGGCTCGGGGAAGTACGTGAGCGCCTCGGCAAAGCTGTCCGTGCCCTGTTGCATGTTCTTGTTCAACTCGAGGCGGTCGCTGCGGAGTTGTTCTTCAAACAAGGAATACAGCACCACGGCAGACGCGCCGGCATCTTCCATGCGCCGGATGTTGTCAATGTCCTCCGACATCGGCGAGGCTGAGACCACGAGCGGGGAGCGCAGTTTCAATCCGAGATATTTTGTGGAGAGATCCATAAGCGTGTTCGGTTGAGGTTTGTGTTTAAGCTTCGGTGCTGGTTGCGGGTTTCGCCGCGGTCACGGCGGCTTCCGTCTTGGGATCGCGTTGGGCCATGAACTGATAGAACTTCCAGCGCCGGTCGGCATCCGTCTGCGATTGGGCAAAGAACCGTTTCGCATCCTCCGGTTTGCTCTTGGTGAGCATCTTGAACCGGTTTTCGGACATCATGAAATCCTGCACCTTGGACTTGGCGGCGGATGAATCCAGTTGCAACGGATTTTCGCCGCGTTCGGCCCGGCGTGGGTCGTAGCGGTACAACAACCATTGGCCGGATTCCACCGCGAGCTTCTGTTGTTTCGCGCCGATGCCGCGATCCAGGGCGATGCCGTGGGCGATGCAATGGCTGTAAGCGATGATCAACGACGGACCGTTGAAGGACTCCGCCTCGATGAACGCCTTCAGCGTATGCTCATCCTTGGCGCCCATGGCCACGCTGGCCACGTAGATATTGCCGTAACTCATGGCAATCAGGCCGAGGTCTTTCTTGCCGGCCGGTTTGCCGCCGGCGGCAAACTTGGCAATCGCACCGCGCGGGGTGGACTTGCTCATCTGGCCGCCGGTGTTGGAATAAACTTCCGTGTCCATGACGAGCACGTTCACATTGCGGCCACTGGCCAGCACGTGATCGAGGCCGCCGTAACCAATGTCGTAGGCCCAGCCGTCGCCGCCCAAAATCCAGACGCTCTTTTTCACGAGCTGATCAGCCAGGGGCACCAGCAACTTCGCCTCGGGCGCGTCGAGTTTGGCGAGCTTCTGCTTCAAGGCGTTTACGCGTTCGCGTTGGTCAAAGATACCGGCTTCATCGCTTTGATCGGCGGTTATAATCTGGGTGGCCAGGTCGTCACCGATTTGCGCGGACAATTTCTTAACGAGCTCCGCCGCGAATTCCTGTTGTTTGTCGATGGAAACACGGAAGCCGAGGCCGAACTCCGCGTTGTCCTCGAACAAAGAATTGCACCAGGTCGGGCCACGACCGCAGCCGTTGGTGGCGTAAGGCGTGGTTGGCAGGTTGCCGCCGTAAATGGACGAGCAGCCCGTGGCATTGGCCACAACCATGCGGTCGCCGAACAACTGCGTGAGCATCTTGATATACGGCGTTTCGCCGCAACCTGCGCACGCGCCGCTGAACTCAAACAACGGTTGCAGCAATTGCTGCTGGCGCAAGGTGCCGGGCTTGATTTTGCGGCGGTCGTACTCGGGCAGTTTCAGGAAATAATCCCAGTTGGCCACTTCCGCATCGCGCAACGGCGCTTGCGGGCGCATGTTAATGGCCTTGAGTTTGGTCTCGGTCTTGTTCTTGGCCGGGCAGACTTCCACGCACAAATTACAGCCGGTGCAATCCTCCGCCGCGACTTGCAACGAAAATTTCAGGCCCTTGAATTCCGGCACCCGCGAGTCGCAACTCTTGAACGTCGCCGGTACATTTTGCAGCAACGCCGGTTCATAAACCTTGGCGCGAATCGTGGCATGCGGGCAGATGGCCACGCACTTGAGACATTGGATACAGGTCTTTTCGTCCCACACGGGAATTTCCAGCGCGAGATTGCGCTTTTCATATTGCGCCGTGGCGGTGGGAAACGTGCCGTCGTTCGGGAACGCGCTTACGGGCAGTTCGTCGCCGTCGCCGCCGGCAATCTTGCCGAGCACCCGGGAGACAAACGCCGGGGCATTGGAGGTGATGGGTGGCAGCAAGGGGCCGGTGCCGTTCAATTTGCTGTTCGTCACGTTCACCTCGTGCAGGTGCGCGAGCGTGTTATCCACGGCCTTCAAATTCATCTGCACCACTTCGTCGCCCTTCTTGCCGTAGGTTTTCTTGATGGAATATTTGATGGCGTCAATCGCCTCGTCCTTGGGCAGCACGCCTGACAACGCGAAGAAACAGACTTGCATGATGGTGTTGATGCGGCCGCCCATGCCGCTGTCGCGGGCGACCTTGGTGGCATCAATCACGAAAAATTTCGCCTTCTTTTCCTGCAACCGTTGTTGCACGGGCGAGGGGAGCTTGGACCAGACTTCTTCCGTGGTGAACGGCGTGTTCAGCAGGAACGTGCCGCCGGGCACCAGGCTGCGCAACATCTCGTAGCGTTCGAGGAACGCCGGTTGATGGCACGCAATGAAATTGGCCCGTGAAATCAGGTACGTCGAGCGGATGGGCTGGGGACCAAAGCGCAGATGCGAGACCGTCATGGAACCCGATTTCTTGGAGTCGTAAACGAAATAACCCTGCGCGTAATTGTTGGTTTCCTCGCCGATGATCTTGATGGAATTTTTGTTGGCGCCCACGGTGCCGTCTGCGCCGAGGCCGTAGAACAACGCGCGCACCACGTTATTGGGTTCGGTGGAGAAATCCGGGTCGAAATCCAAACTGGTGTGGCCGATGTCGTCATTGATGCCGATGGTGAAATGGTTCTTCGGCGCGGCGGCGGAGAGATTATCGAACACCGCCTTGACCATGGCCGGGGTAAATTCCTTGGAAGACAGACCGTAACGGCCGGTAAACACCAGCGGCACGGACTTCAAATGCGAGCGGCCGGCGGCGGTTTCCTCCATCAAGGCCGTCACTACGTCCTGATACAACGGTTCGCCCGTGGCGCCCGGTTCCTTGGTGCGGTCGAGCACGGCTATCTTGCGCACGAACGGCGGCAGCGAGGCGACAAATTGTTTGCCGTCAAACGGACGATACAGCCGCACCTTCAAGATGCCGATTTTTTCGCCGTGATGATTCAAATGTTCCACCGCTTCCTGGGCGGCTTCGCAGCCGGAACCCATCAGTACAATCACGCGCTCGGCATCCGGCGCGCCCACGTAATCAAACAACTGGTACTTGCGGCCGGTTTGTTCGGCAAATTCGTCCATGACCTTCTGCACAATGGCCGGGCAGTCGGCATAAAAATGGTTGGCCGCCTCGCGACCCTGGAAAAACACGTCCGGGTTCTGGGCCGTGCCGCGCAGCACGGGCTTGTCCGGCGTCATGGCGCGGGAACGATGTTCGGTAATCAGCTTGTCATCAATCAACGCGCGCAGCACCGCTTCATCCAGCAGTTCAATCTTGGAAACTTCGTGCGAGGTGCGGAAGCCGTCGAAGAAATGGATGAACGGAAGGCGCGACCGCAGCGTGGCGGCCTGCGTAATCAGCGCGAAATCCATGGTTTCCTGCACCGAGGCCGCGGCGATCATGCCCCAGCCCGTGGAGCGGCACGCCATCACATCGCTGTGATCCCCAAATATCGACAACGCGTGAGTAGCCACTGTCCGGGCTGTGACATGAAATACCGTGGGCAGCAGTTCGCCCGCAATTTTGAACATGTTCGGAATCATCAGGAGCAGACCCTGCGACGCCGTGAAGGTGGTGCTCATGGAACCGGTTTGGAGCATGCCGTGGACGGCGCCGACCGCGCCGCCTTCGCTCTGCATTTCCACAATGCCGGGGATTGTGCCCCAGAGATTTTTTTTGCCTTCGGACGCCCATTGATCGCACCATTCGGCGATTGGCGAGGAGGGAGTGATGGGGTAAATGGCCATCGCTTCGTTCAGGCGGTAAGCCACATACGCGGCGGCTTCGTTGCCATCAATGGTTTTAAAAACGGGGGATTTTTTCATGGGCAATCAAATCGGGTCGGCGGTTGGTTCAACTGGTCGTTAATCGGTTTGCTTTGGCCGGTTTACCAGCCTTGGCGATGTTTGGCTCTAGGACTGTTTGCTAATCTCAATCTGCGCATTACCTTAGGCCGGGGGACGAGACCCGACTTCCCCGATTTTGCCAAAGGCACAACCTCCGTTGCCAAAATCCGGTGCGGCCGCGGGTTGAAGCCGGAGTGACACGGATTTGAATGAGGTGCGGGCTCGGGGCGTTGGGCGAGAGAGGGAAAAAATTATTTAACAGAAGCCAACGAAGGGAACAAAGGTGGCGAGTCGCCACGGCCAGTTATTGAACAACAAAGTAACAAAGTGAACAAAGGTTGAACGGCTCAATTGAGAGGTGAGACACGGATTGCACGGATTAAAATTAAGCGAGACGTAAAAAATTATTTAACAGAAGTAAACAAAGGGAACAAAAAAACAGGTTTCAGGGTCAAGGTTTCAGGGCGGCAAGGTGCCGCGGCCCATCGGAGGGACGAGTTATACGAGTCCTAAACTTTCTACATGCATGAACAACAAAGTAACAAAGGGAACCAAGGTGGCGAGTCGCCACGGCCAATTGTGGCGGGTCATGAGCGATAGGTTCTGGGTTCTCGGGTGGTCCTTGCGGGTCGTTTCCCCCATTTGTGTCAATTCGTGTTCATTCGTGGATTCAACCGGCTCGCGCGGACGCTCACCCCACCATGGCTGGCCGAACGTCAGTTGGCCATCCGTGATAATCTGTGTAATCCGTGTCTGTGCTCTGATGTTTCGGACTCGTGTAACTTGTCCCTCCAATTCGCCGTCCGCAAGGACCCTTGCCGCCTGCAATCACAGGCAATTGGGGCGCGGCGTTTACGCCGCTTGAATGTTGCCAGCCCTAAAATCAATCGTTTCGTTAACGTGCCTCTCCTATTGAAGCAGCCTGAAGGCCGCTCTCCCGGGCCGCGGCACCTTGCCGTCCTGAACACTTGAAACTGAACACTTCACACTTTTATTTACTCGCCTTGGCTGTTCCACCCGCAAACGCCGTGGCCGCACGTTGGCACAAGGCCGGTTGCGCGGCGGAAAGATCGTTGGTGCAACCGGGGTCGGTGGTGATGTCGAAAATGCGAATGGTCAAGGGCGCGGTGGGGCTCTTTTGGAAGCCGAGCGCATACCAGCGTTCATCCAGCAACACCGAAGGCGGTAGATATTTGGTGGTTTGATCCGCCGGGTCGAAGTCGTCCTGGATTTTGATGCCGTAATTGCCTTCCACCGGCCAGAGCACCGCCGGGCGCAACGGTTGGGCGGCATCGCGACCGGCGAGCAAGGGCACCATGCTGACGCCGTCCGTTGGGCCTGGCAATTTGGCACCCGCCAGTTCGCCGGCGGTGGCCATGAAATCATAGAAACACACGGCGCGCTCCGTTTTACCGGGCGGAATCCGGCCCGGACTCCACGCCAGAAACGGTACGATGACGCCGCCATTGGCGTTGATAAACTTGCCACGGTTCCACGGGCCTTTGTTGTGAAAGACCGGGTCGTCAGTCCACGCGGTGCGTCCGAAATAACCCCATTCCGAATAACCATTGTCAGCGGCAAAAAAGATGATGGTGTTTGTTTCAAGGCCGAGCTTTTTGATTTCGCCGACAATTAGTTCAACGGACTTGTCCAGTTCACGAACCTCGGCCGCCCAGGCCTTGTGCGGCGGAGTCCACGGCGCGGGTTTGTTCGCAAATTCGCCGAGTTCCTTCACGGCCATGGGCCCGTGAACCAGCGGCGTGGCGTAATAGAGGAAGAACGGATGCGCCCGGTTTGCCTCCATGAATTTCATCGCCTCGTCGCGATAGAGGTCTTCCGCATAACTTAAATGCGAGGCATCGTTTCCCAGCTTGTCCACAAAGCGGCCTTGCGCATTGTACATGGCGGGCAAACGATAATTCTTGGACATGTAATCGTCGTCCACGCCGCTGTTCTCCGGCAGGGGTATCTCCGTGGTATCGCCGGTCTCGAGCTGGTGCGGGAAATAGGGATTCAACCCGAAGGAATAGCCGATGCGGCACACATCAAAACCGCGGTGCCATGGCATTTCCGCCGGAATTTCCCGGGCCCGCTGTTCCGCGCGGGTCTTGAGGTTGAAGAACCACGATTCGCCGCCCTCCTGCATGTGCCATTTGCCGATGGCCGCAGTGGCATAACCGGCGGTCTTGAGCATTTCCGCGACGGTGGGATTGAACCTGGTCCCGCGTCCTTTCGCGATTTTCAGCGGCGCGGCGTGCGCCGGGTTGCGGCCGGTGAGCAGGGAAGTTCGCGAGGGCGCGCACCACGGACCGCCCGCGTAAGCATTGGCAAAAATACGGCCCTCGGCCGCCAGCCGGTCAATGTGCGGCGTGGCAAAATTCGTCTGGCCAAAACAACTTAAATCGCCGTAGGACAAATCGTCCGCGAGAATAAAAATGATGTTCGGTTTCGCTGGTGCCGACGGCGGGACAAGCGCCGGTGCCGCCGCGCAGGTTTCCCGCGCAGGGAAAATGGCGGCGACAAAGAGGCTGAACGCGTAGCAGACAATTTTGCGGTTCATGAACGCATTCAATTTATGCCGAACGGCGTCCGGTTAAAACCTTAAATGGATATCGGGGATGGGCGGCAAGGTGCCGCGGCCCATCGGAGGGACGGTCTTTGCAGACGGCCACCATACGAGTCCTAAACTTTCTACATGCATG
>Ga0265327_10000965_pt1 | contig 41202 bp, 69 predicted proteins | sample 41621metaG_FD_202089 | JGI IMG/M metagenome (GOLD analysis project Ga0265327, IMG submission 202089) | Rhizosphere microbial communities from Carex aquatilis grown in University of Washington, Seatle, WA, United States - 4-16-21 metaG | ecosystem: Host-associated > Plants > Roots > Rhizosphere... | reverse complement strand
CTTCGGCTCCCCTTTCCTCATCATCCAGAAGATCATCACCTCCGGCCTCCCGTTTGACGAACTGATACAGGAGGGGGATTGGTGTCACGCGTCCTTCGCACCCGCCCTCCGCCGCCGAGTGCTCACGGCACACTTTAATTCCAATGGCATCGCAACCTACACGACAGGAGACAGCAATGGGTGACCAACCCGTAATAAACGGCACGCGCAGCACCGACCTTCCCCCGGACGCCCCATGGTGGGCGAGATGGCTAGTGGCGAACTGGAACGAAGCCTACAAGTGGGCCTCGGTCTGGTGGCCGGGACTGTGCGCGGCGGCAATCGAAGTCTGGGCCCAGCTTCCGGTAGACCAGCAGCAAAAGGTCATCGACTGGGCCGTTGACCTCATCCCCGCTCCCCTCCGCCCGCACGCCCTCGCGGGAGTATTCATGGCCTCAATCTTCTTCCGGATTGTGAGCCTTGCTAAGGTGAAGGAAGTCAGCGTTGTGCCCCGGGAGGCTCCGGACGAAGGCAACAAAGGCTCCCCCGGCGACCAAAAGTAGTTTCATTCAACCGCAGTTCAATCTAGGAGATACCACCATGAAACACCTCAGCGTCATTCTCGCAATTACCGCCTTACTCACTGCCTGTGCTTCCTCCCCGCCCGTCTCGAAGCCCGCCTCGGTTCCGGCTGCCACAGCGGCTCCGGCTGAGGCTCCGGTCTCGGCGCAACTCGCACCGGAGCCGGGGGTGCTCGTGACGGACTTAATGGCTGCATCGGCGCTGGCGAAGGCGTCTGCGGCGGCTGCGTCGGACCCCTCGACGGCGAAGCTGGCGGCGGACCGCGCACTGTGCTACGACACCCTCGTTGCGCACGTAAACGCCCTCACGAAGGGCGTAGCACAGACCACTCCGGCCAAGGGCATCTTCTCCCTCGAAGAGAAGGGCATTGAGCTGAAGGACCAACTGAGTGGCCAGAGCAGCAACCTCATCCCTGTGGACATTCAGGCGAACTGTGCCAGCTACGCGGCGCAGAAAACGGCCGCAGTGGTGGACTTCGTGAACCGGATTGCGACCCTTGCGGGACTGAAAGGCAATCCGGTCCTTGCGCCGCTTAATGCGAGCGTAGGGGCGGCGGCTGCGGTAATCCGGGCGCAATAGCCATGCACTACCCTCTCCGCCAGCTGGAGGCGCGGCTCGGTTTCAACTACATCGAGCAGCACACACCCGGGGTCTTCGTCAACGGGGTCATGTCTCCGGACGGCGTTCACCGCTACCGGCGGCTGGCGGAGAGCCTCGCGGAGGCGCACGACATTATGTTCCTGTGCCCGCTCTGCTACGAGAAGAACGGCGGCGCAGTGGGGACGCATAGCGTGCTCGTGAGCTTCGCGGGGCGGGAGATACCGGAGGGCTGCGGCAGTATCAGTTCCGCAGGGGTCCCCTCCCGCTGGACCGTAGTGAGCGGGACGGGGCTGGATGATTTAGTCCTATCCCCGTCCATTCTTTTATCGCCACCCGGGTGCACGTGGCACGGGTTCGTGGGCAGCTCGGGCATCCCGCCCGGGCACGCCGGATAGGGAGGCTGGAGATGATAACCGACAAGGACGCTGCGCAGGTTTGCGTGGACACGTATGACGTAAGCGCGAAGTGGGACCATCAGTGGTCCGAGTTCGGGGTGTATTTGTATGCCCGTATCCTCGGGGACGTGCTGGTGCTTGCGTTCCGGGGGTCCACGACGCCGGGGGATTGGCTTCGGGATTTTTTCGCCATCCCTCTCTACACGAAGTCTCTGGGCACCGTTCACGCCGGATTCTACCGGGGATTGCCGGACGCCTACATGGAGGTGCTCGACCTCATAAAGCAATACACCGGCAAAACCGTAGTCACAGGGCATAGCCTCGGGGCGGCGGAGGCGTTGATACTGGCGGGGTTGATGATAAAGAACGAATACAATCCCCTCGCGGTGATTACCTTCGGGTGCCCACGGCCCGGGTTTTATGCGCTGAGCGAGATGCTGGCGTGCTCGGGCGTGCCGATTCGGTGTTACCGGAATGGGGATGACCCTGTGCCGCTCGTCCCGCACCTCATACCGGAGTGGATAAAGCCGGTGCAGGATACGCTGATTTATACGCCCCCGGACCCGAATGACCATGAGCCGTTACACTGCCACCACATGCCCCTCTACCTCGCCGGCACCCCGGCGCGTCCCGTAGACTCGCGGGGAGCGTGGGCGCTATGACTTGGAACATCGTAGCGGCGGGACGGCGGGAAGACGTAAAGGCCCATATACGCACCCTCCCTCGGGTCCCGGAGTGTATTCGGGGCGTCCTGTTCGCGGCTATGGATAAGGTCCCCGGGGCGGAAGTGTGCCTGATTGTGGAGAGCGCGGGGCACCTCGACGATTCTGGCGGGAATGTGAAATTCAGCGTTCGCGTTAAACAGGTGTTTGCCGGTGTTCGGGCGGGCGAGGTTGTAGGGTAGGATAGACACGGGGCGTAGCGCACGCCTACGTGTGGGAGAATTGGCCGGAGTGTGGGATTTTAGGGCCGCGCCCGTCCGGTTTCGGCGGGTAACTACGGAAAGGAGAGTGACCGGATGGACCGCAAACCTCAACACAAAGAAGAAAACGGCTGAGTTGCCGGCCTCTGGGCTCCCCGGAGGCTGGATGTGGAAAGGCCCCCTGATGTAGGGGGGCCTTTTCTTTTGCCGGCGCGTTGTTAGTCTTCCTGCTTGCCGCCGCCGCCCGGGGCCTTCGGGAAGGCGTCTTCCTTGCCCGGGGTGGTGTCTTCGACGGCGACCAGCGCCCCCGCAACGTCCTCGTCCACTTCCACCTCTTCGCCCGGGTTCAGGCGCACGACCCGTCCGTCATCGAAGGTGGCCGAGAAGCCGATTGCCAACGCGCCCAACATCACTTTCTTCATGATATACTTCCTTTCGTGAAATGCGCACCCTTTCCAATCAGGCGGTGCGCTTACCTGCCTTGCTGATTTTGTAGTAGACCTGGTGTGCGAGGACGCTAATCTCATTCACTGCCTCTCCGCACACCTTGCTAACGGAGGGTGGCGTGTTCTTGTCGTCCCGTATCTCCGCGAGTTCGTGGCTGAGGGCGGCGGCTTTCTCCGCGTGGGAGGAGGCTGGCAACTCCAGCTCGATGGCGTGACGGGGCATGAAGAGGAGAAGCTGGTGAACTTTCTTCTCGGCCTTTACGCTCCGCGCCCAGCTGGGCATGTGCTGTATCGTGAGGGTGTCCCCGCTGCGCACCTTGTATTCCTCAGCTACGGCTTTCCGGGAATCATTCAGGTCATGCAGCGCGTCCAGTATGTCCTGTGCGGTCATCTCATGCTCCTCCAGTAGGCTTCCTTGATTACATCGGGGTTCTTCGCGTTGGCGGTGCAGAGGCGGCGCGGGTCCGGTCGCACCCCTACCCTCCCAAGGTCTAAACGGTCCGCGTCCCAGCACGTTTGGACGGTGATATCGGCCTCGGTCAACCCGTCGCAGTGCGCACCGATAGCGAAGTGGAGCCGCTCGAAGCGGTCCTCCGATAGCTGGAAGATGCCGCGATTGCGGATGGAACTTGTGAACGCAGCGGCGCGCATCCCGTGGAGCGGGTCCGCGTTCTCGTCCTCCCGGCAGGAGTCATGCAGGAAGGCGAACAGGCGTATCACGTCCACATCCGCCCCGTTACGCTGGGCGAGAATTAGGCCATTGTCCATAACGCGGGACCAGTGCGGCGCTCCGTGAATGCCGAGGTAGTCTAGCGGGAACTGCGCCCGGACGGTATTGAGGAGGAGTAGCTGGTTCAGTATCACGATTGCTCCTTGGTGGTGAGCATGGATTTAATCTGCGCTGAAACTTCCGCGCTCAATCGCTCGACGGAAGGTGTCGGCGGGGTGGGCGATTCTTATTAGATGGTCGTGAGAACCCTTTATTGCACACTCGCACGGTCTGCGTGGAGTCGTTCCGCAATCTATCCCTGATGCTAACAATTCAGGAGAACAATGAATCCACGCCACCGGCTCAACCGGCACAGTGGCAGGGGCGGCGGCGAGCATGGCTTTGTGATATTTGCGAATTGCCTGCCGTATTGCGTAAGGCACGTTTTCCTTGTCGCTTGCAGGCCATACACCAGCGATAACGGCAACCTCAGCTAACAGTGCGTCATCCGGCTCAACCGGCACGACCCTCTGCGTGGGCGCAGCACCGACAGCCTCGCCAGTTCCTTTACAGTCAGAACATTGAACCGTTCCCCATTCGTCGTCTTGTGGATCGCCGCTAAATGGATGAGGGATATTACCCTCGACCTCGCCCGACCCTTTGCATTTAGGGCAACAGTGGGCTGCGTTCGTTTCCTGCTCGCGCAGGGCTTGCTTGATAACCGAGCAAATGCAGGCGTGTCCATTGTGAACCGCTAAACCGCACAACTCTTTAATCCGTTCATCGCTTATCATTTCTGCTCCCGTGTGGCGTCGATTAATTTGCTAAATGGATAAGAGGTAATATCGTCAGTCGCGTGATACCAAATTCGATTACTTACTTGAGCAAGCGCAGGAATGTTGTGACCTTCTACCGGCCAATCCGCGTCAACATCGTAGAACGTCATATTGTTATCAATAAAATGTTCTATTGCTCGACGCTTTTCTGTTTCAATCTTTGCTACACCTGCATATACGTCGCAAGCCTTATTCAACCGCTCAATCTCCGCCCGCGCTTCGGCCAGTTGGCGCTCGGCGGCTTGCCTACCGTCGATCAGTCGAGTTTGCTGTTCAAGCAATCGCGCAATCTGCCCATCACGCTGTTGCACCCGCTCCTCAAGCGCGACGATTGCGGCGGCGGCTTCACGCAACAGTGGAGCGTGCATTACCTCGCGTTCGTCCTGTGGGTCAGGTAGTGCTGCTGCGTTCAACCGATCCACCATCTCATCCGTCAGCGCCGCTTCTTTCTGTGTGGTCATGGCTTGGCTCACAGATTAGGATAGCGTTGATGGACACGTTTGACCGCTGCCGCGTCAAGGCGATACTTTCCGTGGCTTTCGGTTAGCCAGTCGTATCGTTGCAGATAATCGAACAAGGCTGGCTCTTTGAAGTCGCCCTTGTCGAAATGCACATCCGCAAGTTTGCATCCGTCCCACATCGACTTGTTTACGACCTCGGCAACTCCACACTCAATTTCAGTTTTTCCGAACATGCTGCAAAACTGGCTAAAATTCATTTCCATTGTTTTGTTCATCATCCCTTCCTTTCTTCGAGCGCGGCCAAGGCATCTGCAATTTTGTTGCCGGAACCCTTACGTATATCGTTGTCAGCTAATCCCGGTGTGTAATTGACCTCTTTAAGCAACTGTTCTGCCGCCTCCACCAGCGCTGCGATCTCCGAGGCGTGGTTGGCGAGGAAAGCGATAAACTCTATGTTCTTTCTGTCGGCCTCTTTAAACTCCGGCTGAACGTAGGCGGTCATTTCAGCAATGTTGAATCCGCCATTTCCGTAACAACCATATAATTGATACTTTCCCCAATGAGCGTAGCCAGCACCCCACGGCCCCTTCGTCGCCCCCTTCAGCAACTCACGCAGTTTTTTAGTGAAGGTCATGGCTTCTCCTTGAGTGCGGCGCGGGCAATATCAAGATCGCTGTCTAGAATGTCAGCCCAAATTTTATCTTCGTCATCCAACTTTGCGCTCAGGTCTTTCTTGCGAGATACAAACCACTCAATCTCGCAAACGACGGATGAAAGCGCCTCCCTCATCGCCGCGTTCTCTCGTTCGAGTTGGCGGGCGAGCAATACCGCCTCATCCGTATTTCGGCATTGCTTGGCAAAGTCCTCATCGCTTCGATACGCAAACTGATTCCATGTTTCACCAAACTTTTTTGCCAGTGCATCCGTTCTCGGCGTCGGGTGGCTCATGTTTGCTCGTCCTCTTGTCCTAGCCACACGCCGAAGTCGGTCGCATACCAGGACTCTGTTGAGTCCATGAATTCGTGAAACTCTTTTTTGTTGCGCTGGCTTGAACGCTTGAGCGGTACGCGTCTTTCAATGTTGCCTATCCGCTGCTCCGTGAATCCGAAGTGTCGGCATAGCGCGAACTCGTGCATATCCTCGGGAGAATATCCAGTGATGCCAGCGGCCAACGTGTGCAGCTTCCATAGCCTTGCGTTCGCCTTGCTCGTGCGCTTGGGGATATACGGCGCTACCGTCACATCGAGCGGCAACTCCTGCTTCGACAGGAACGCGGCCAAGTGTTGCAGGCGCTCGGGGCGGTCGATCAGGAACGTGCGGGGCGTCACGACTCAAGCGCCTTAATCGTCAACGCCAGCAAATCAATCGGCGTCAGCTTGTAGCGCATTTCAAAACCACGCCGCGACAGCCGATGCAAATCCTTGTGGCAGTCATCACAGATTGAGACCCCGGCAAAGTCTGTGTTTTCATCGCGCACAGATTCCAGATGATGGACGACAGTGGGCGAGGTCTGCGGCGAGCCTATAACGTAGGTATGCACAACGCAGGGGAGGGTGTGGAGGCGGTCGAGGTGGGTCATTTCCGGTTCATCCATTCAATCTCACGCAGCCGTTCCTCGCGCTTACGCTGCATTACCTGCCTGTGATAAGCCATGCGCTTAGCTCTCAGCTTGGGGCGGTTGCGGGAGCGCCATTGGGCTGACCATGCGCGAGGATTGGCGGCCGGCATTACGCGGCCACGCTCAACAAATCTGGCTCAGAAAACGTCATACGCCGATAGCAGGCGCGGGTAGCTTCCACATCAGCCGCGCAGTAGGTCGCTATCTTGTCCAGTTCGCCGGCCTTGAACGCCGCCCACACTTTCGAGCCGTCCATATCACCCTTGCTTGTGGGAACGCCCAGAGCCTTGCAGAGCCTGTCCAGCGATATGCGGCGCTCACGTTCCGGCGACCACATAATCATCGTGTCGGCAATGACGCCATCCCACGGCTTCGCTTTCATGGCCTTGAGCAAACAGGCGGGCGGCTTGAGACCAAGGACCACCGCCCGCTGCCACAGGAACCGCAGATCGAAGCCGGACACGTTATGGCCGACGAATACGATCGGCGTATCTTTTGCCGTGCCGGACTTGTAGTGCAGGGTTGCGGCGGTTTGGATAGCCATGAACACACCGGCCAGCAATACCCGTTCATCGGTCAGGCAATTGGCGATTGCCGGCTCGTCGTTGATTGCCATCCCGACGCACACGATCTGCCCGACCGCGCCATCGAATGAGGTTTTCGCAACAGCCTCCTCGACTGCGGCGGGTTTCTTGTCGAGATTCCAAGCAGCTATCGTTTCGGCTTTGGTGATGTTGCCCGGTGGCGTGATGCCTGCGGCAATGTCGGCAATCACTGATTCGTCGGACGTGCCGATGGTTTCGATGTCTAGTGTGATTGTAGTCATGGCATCGCCCTAAAATGGGATCTCGGTTTCGAGTTCATCGCGCTGCATGTCATCGAACGTCCCGCCACCAGCCGGCGCCGGCTTGCGATTGACCAGCGCCTGATATTCCGGCGATTGCATGATGATCTTCTTGATGCCGTCGCTGAACGACTCGAACACGGGATCGAGCGATTTCGCTTGCATGGTGAAATACACTTGCGGGTTTACCGGGGTAGGTGCGGCCATGCCTTTCGGCAATTTGCTGATGCTGGCGATCTTCGTCTTGCCCTTGTCCGTGCGAATCAAGGACAGCATGCAGGGCTTGCCCAACACGTTCTTGGGGTCGAAGCCTTGCAGCTCTTCATCGCTGAACGCCCGCCCGCGCCAGCCTTCAAGGTCTTTGCGAAGATTGGCTTTCTCTGAAAGGCTGACCGTGTAAAACTTGGATGCCGCGAACGGTTTACCGTCTGCCATTTTCTCGTCCAGTTCAAACGAGATTAAGCATTGATGCTTTTCGTTCGGCACCCCCTGGTATTCTCCGTGCTGAGTGCCGAGGTCGATGATGCGATAGCAGATAGCGGCATAGCTCCCCGCTTCCGGTTGCTCGAAATCCCCGCCGCCCGTGTCTTTGAAAATCATGCTGCCCTCCGTTGAGGTTGTTTGAAATACTTCTGGATGCCGAGCGCGGAGGCGATCAGATAAACGTCAGACTCGACGTTATAACCGCCGCTGAACGCGCAATTGCTGATGTTCTCCAGCGCCTTGAATAACCGCTCCTCCTGCTCCTGCAAGTCCTGCGCTTGTTGCTGATCGTCGTCCATGCTCACTCCCGAAAAAGGTTGTTTTCCATCTGCCGGTGAAACGTCAGGCTCTTGCGATACCTCCATTCGTACCACGCCGCCACCAGTCCGGCGCCCACGAACGGGCCGAGCACAGCCCACGACAGCAGGAACGTGGCGAGCGCGTCTATTTCGGAGGGCGTCAGAGGGTTCATGGTTATTTGTGCGTCACAGTGATTTGAGGGCGGCTATCCGTTGGGGCTTTTACAGAAAATCCTCGAAGCAATCGCGAACTAGAGCGTTAAAGTCTTTTCTTGCGGCGTCCCTTGCGGCGTCCCTTGCGGCTTCCCATGCGGCGGCCCTTGCGGCGGCCCTTGCGGCGTCCCTTGCGGCGGCCCTTACGGCGGCCCATGCGGCGTCCCTTGCGGCGTCCCTTGCGGCTTCCCATGCGGCGGCCCTTGCGGCGTCCCTTGCGGCGTCCCTTATAGACTCGTCGCCGGTCATCAGATAATCAAGCACAACATCAGGCGCGTCCCACAGATGCACGACCGACAGGGCTTGCATACGGGCGAAATAGCGGCAGAGTTCTGTTGCATCCATACGCGCAATGATTTTGCGGCGACGGCATACCAATTTATCGCTTTGCTGCTCTACGATGTCATCGACTTCGACAAGACAGAGCGTTTCTGCTGGCGCATACTCAAGCGCATCGAACGGGTCAAAGCTCGCGTGAAGTCCTGACGCACAAATTCTGACTTCACCATCATGCACAAGCCACTCGCCATCCTTCGGAATTGGCTGACCATCGCGCAGAGTCTTTCCGACAAAATGCCATGCTGTTTTCAAGGTTTCTCCTGTATGTATCTGTAATCGGCCTATTGAAACGGCGCGGTCAAATAATCAAAATTGGTGGGGCTGGCCGATTCTCACGGCTCGTAACTAACGACATATTCTGCCGACCCAACGCTTACCGGCGTTGCCGCAGCCCCGTTGTTCATGCCGCTTCGTCAGGCTCCCAATCCCGCATTACGCGCTCGCTGGTCTTTGGAATCATCACCACGACGCCTGGTTTCGGTTGCCACACCAGTTTTGCCTGTCCTGACCGTTGCATTTCCATCGCCATGACCTGAGAAACTTTGTCGTTTATAGGTATCACTTTCACGTTGACCTCCTTTGATGATTTCGTTGAGTAGGACTGCTGCGACCACTAGAAGAAAAGCAATCAGCAGGGATACGTATGGGTGGGAGTGCAGAGCGGCGAGGATCACGCGCTCACCTTTTCTTCGGTCTGGACGGATTCGGGGAGCGCGGGAGGGTCGATGCGCTTGAGGCGACAAGTTAGCCAATCAATTTCTATTCCATCCGGCGTTATTGTCGGGGGCGATAAGCTCCAATGGTCGGCGTAATATTTAGACTGTTCCCGAACAGTTCTGATACTTCCGATAAACGGGAAGCAAATAATATTTTTTGCACCGATACAAATCACCAAGTCGCCCACAGCAATAGGTTTGTCAGCCATCACGCAGCCCTCCGTGGGTCGTTGTATCGGTTCTCGGATGCGATTTCCTGTTCGGTAACAGGGTCGCCGTCCAGCTCGTCCCTGAGCGAATCAACGCACTCGTCAATCCGTTGGGCGCAGATTTCCATGTCATCAAATTCAAGCTCCGATTTATCCTCGCAAGCCTCGGCCACCAGCTTGAGCAGTCCGTCCCACTTGTGAACCGACAGCATCCGTTTAATCTCGCGCAGGTCGGTTTCCTGCTGGTCGCGGCGGTAGGCTTCGGTGTTCTGGATGGCGTTCATCACGCCGCCTCCACGAATTCGCCGGCATCGTTTAGCACATAAAACACATTCGGCTTGATTCCGTTTTCGCCAACCTTCGAGGCGCGAATGTGGCGAATGTTGTAATCGTCATCGTGATTGCACAGAACGATTGCGCCGTCTTTACCTGCCATCGCCTTACCATGAATTCCGATATTCATGGCGACGGCGTTTTTGCCTTTAACGCTGCTCGCCGATCTGTAGCCGGTTGCGCTGCTCGCCGATCTGTCGCCGGTTGCGCTGCTCGCCGAGCTGTAGCCGGTTGCGCTGCTCGCCGAGCTGTCGCCGGTTGCGCTGCTCGCCGAGCTGTCGCCGGTTGCGCTGCTCGCCGATCTGTTGCCGGTTGCGCTGCTCGCCGAGCTGTCGCCGGTTGCGCTGCTCGCCGAGCTGTCGCCGGTTGCGCTGCTCGCCGATCTGTTGCCGGTTGCGCTGCTCGCCGATCTGTAGCCGGTTGCGCTGCTCGCCGAGCTGTAGCCGGTTGCGCTGCTCGCCGAGCTGTCGCCGGTTGCGCTGCTCGCCGAGCTGTAGCCGGTTGCGTGTTGCGCCTTCGCTGGTTCGCAGAATCGCGTCGTGAATTCGATTGCGGCCGCAACGAGCAGCGGAATCGTCAGCGATGCTTTGATGGTGATCGACTTGCCGACGCGCTTGCTGTCGTCGTCTTTTTTGTCGCTGACGTCCGTCAATTCAACGAGCGCCATCTGTCCGGTTGGCTCGTAGTAATTGAAAATGTCCAGCGGGTATTCGCAGGCGTGGAATCCGCGCTTGCACAGGTCGGCGGCATCTTCGGTATAGGTTTCTCCGACCGTGTATTTGAAATCGCGGCACGTCCAATCGGGATTGAAACCCTTGTAGGCGATGAGCGGCTCGGGCTTCTGCGCGAGCGGTTCGGGCTTCTGGATTTGCGGCTGGGCCATATGCGCTACTCGGAAAAGCGCGGAGAGAAACAATCGCCAAGCTTGCCGGTGCGCCGGTCAATGTGGCGACGGATGCCGAACACGTCATGCGAAAAATTGAATTCGTCAGCCGCCAACAGTTCGTCCAGCTTGAGCGGGTTGCCGTTGACGTGGCACGCGGTGATGTCCATGTCGGCGTCCATGAACTCGTAACGCCATCCTGCACTCGCCGCCATCTCAACAGCGCGTTTAGCAATTGCGGAAATCGTGCGGGCTTCCTGCTTGCTATTCAGTTTGAAACTTGCGATCTGTGCCATTTCGTTTCTCCCGTGGTGTGTGGTGCGATAACGAAGCCTATAGGAATACCTAAATGCGTGTCAACAACTTTCGATAGGGTTACCTAAAATAATTTGTAACAGTCGGGGCAAAGCAGGAAAAGCGGGTTTATTTGACCGTGGCGGGGAAGGGCTTGGTCTTGCTGGCTTTGGCCGGCGAATGTGCCAGCAAGGACCGGCCAGCGGCCAACCATGCGGCCCGTAGCTGATCCGGCAGGGCGCGGAACAGGGCTATGGCCTCGGACTCGTCCGGCGTCGTTTCTGTGGGCAATACGGGACTACCGCGACCCGTTTGTATCCAGTGGGGATTGGTGTCCAGCGCCACGGCCAGCTTCAGCAGGGTATCCCCGGCGGGCTGGGCGGTGTGCCCGTGCTCGATTTCGGACAGGCTGGCCTGCTTGATTCCGATCCTCCCCGCAAGCTCCCCCTGCTTCATTCCTTTGGTGAGCCGCAGCGACCGGATGCGCTTCCCGATGCTCATGAGCCAGATAGTAGGGTTGGCAGGCTTAGGTATGCCGGAAAAAATCGCTTGCATTGTGTTTAGGTATCCCTATAGAATCGGCGCATGAAGACAAAAGACGCAATTAAACATTTCGGCGGCAAGCCACAAATCGCGGAAGCGCTGGGCATACAACTGGCGTCGATATACGACTGGGGCGACATCGTTCCCTTTACGCGTCAACAGCAAATCGAAGAGATCACAAAGGGGAAACTAAAAGCCATGTCGGCATCCGAGTTTCTCTCGTCGCGCAAAAAAGCTGCATGAGCGAGCCGCTTAAATCCGTCCATTGTCGCTTGTCGCCCGAGGCGCACAAGGTTCTCGCCGTCCTCGCTGACGTTGAAGAAAAAGACATTGCGGAAATGCTGCGCCTGATCGCGGAGGAATCGCTGTTGGGTCGAGTTCATGTGCTCACGTTAGCAGCGAACAAATACCGAGGCGTGGGATTCAGCGGGAACTTGGGGGATTTGGCGGGAGGTAAGGGGAAATGACTCCGGTATTACAGGCGCTGGTGGAGCAGTCCGCGCCGGCGGGGAAGGGGCGTAAATAATGCGCCACGATTCCGCCGCCGAACATCCCGCGACTGTCCGCATATTCTGCCGATTTGCACGCGCAGTCTGTGCGTTGGCGTACGCATAGGCTAAATAAATGAGCGCCGCCAACGAACACGTCAGCGCCTTCGACGCGATCCTAAATTCGATGCCGCCGCCGAGAGTAAACGGCACGCGGGTCATTTCCCCGATGAGCCATGCAGACGATATACAGGAGGAACCACCCATGCCGACCGGAGTTTACAAACGCAAGGGCGATGCAGCACCGAAACGCCGTGGCAGACCGCCGAAGGTTGCCGCCGTCGTGACGAATAAAACGCGCGGGCAGTATTCGGACGTGCTGGCCGAGCTGCGCGCCAAGCGTGATCAGATTGACGCGGCCATTGCGGCGATAGAGGCGCTGGCGTGAAATTCACCGTGCGCACATGGACGAAGGGCGAGTCCGATTATCAGGACGACGACTTCGACACGCTCGCGCAGGCGAACGAATACGCCGACGGTTCACGGCTGCATGGCTATGAAGCCACGGTCAGCGAAAAGCAGCCGGATTTGTTTGGGGCGCTCGCGTGACCGTTGCCGACCTCGATCTGATTGAGAACGCCGCCGCCGAACTCGACGGCATCGCTGGCGAGATCGCTTTGTCATCGACGCGCGACGCCGAGCATACCGATTGGACTGGCGAGGATGACGCCAATGCCGAGTTTGACCGGCTGCGGGCGATGGTGAGCGATCTGTATGAGCTGGGCGGCCGGGTGCGGCAATCGCTGGGGATGGATCCGCTTTGAGCGGCTACGACGCCACCAGCCGCGACGCCTTCGCCCGCGTTGACATAACCGCAGGGCAAGCGCGCGTGCTGTCCGCATTCAAACCAGGCGCGCAGCACACACGGCAGGAGCTTGTCGCGCTCACTGGCATGCCGATCAATGCAATCTGCGGGCGCTGCAAGGAATTGCTGGACGCCGGCACGCTCGAATCACTTGAACCGATCAATGGCCGGCACCCTTTACGAATCAAACACGCGCCGCATTACTTACGTGATGGGAAGCCCGACCTCCCTGCGGGTGTTGCATCGCATGCGGCGCGTGACCTTATTGCCATCCATCCATTCACAGGCTACATGCCGCCCATGAGCATTGCAACCGCGCGGCGGATTGTGACCGAGGACAAGGCCAATGCTTTCTATGAGATCGCGCGCAAGCGGTTGGGGATGGTATGACTCGCCTGATGAGCGCCGCCGAGGTCGAATCATTGAGCGCCAAGAACCGCGCCGCGCACAGCCCGCGCACGGTTGACCTCGGCAGCTCGGGCAAGAAAAAAATCGGCCGCCCCAAAGGTCCGCACAAGCCCAAGCCCCCGAGCGAGCATCAAGAAGCCGTCTCCCTGACCCTGTGGGTGGATTTCAATTTCCCGATGATGGGACTCGACCCGCGCCTATTCCACGCCATACCGAACGGCGGACACCGGCATCCGGCGGTGGGCGCCAAGATGAAAGCCGAGGGGAGCAGGGCGGGTTATCCCGACTACGGCCTCGACGTCGCCCGCGGTGGATTTCATGGCCTACGGATTGAACTGAAGGCGCTGGACGGACGCGAGAACGATGTGCAGGCCGAGTGTCACGAACTGCTGCGCGCGCAGGGTTTGAAGGTGTGCGTGTGCTACGGGGCTCCCGCGGCGATTGAAGTCATAACGAAATACTTGGGAGCGGCATAGCGTGAAGATTTGCACTGATTGCCGCGGCGAACACGCGGGCAAGCATCCGACCATGTGTAAGCCCTGCATGGCACGCAGATGCCGAGAGTGGAGAAAGGCAAACCCTGAAAGCTATCGTGCATCCGTTGCGAGGTATCAAAAATCTGATCGTAACCGATTGACCGCAAATCGTAGACGCGCGCATTTCAAAGGAACTTACGGAATCACCGTCGAACAATTCAACCTGATGCTTGAAAAGCAGGGTGGCGCGTGCGCCATCTGCCGAACCGATAAGCCAAACGGACCAGGTAAGCATTTTTTCGTTGACCACGACCATGCAACAAAAACGGTTCGCGGCCTCCTTTGCTGTAAGTGCAATTTCGTCATTGGACACGCAAATGACGACACAGAAATTCTGCGCGCAGCGATCGCGTATTTGCAGAATTTCACGGGGAGATAGCTATTTACGGCAAGATTTTCGATTCGATGTATGAAGGCACGCTATACGGCCATTGGGAGGCCATCGTCACGCTGCAGCAGATGCTGGTTCTGTGCAACCAGGACGGCGTTCTGGACATGACCCCGCAGGCGATGGCCGCGCGCACGTCGATACCGCTGGAAATCATAACCAAAGGCATCGGCATCCTGTCCGAGCCCGACCCGTACACCCGCACTCCGGGCGAGGAGGGGCGCAGGATTATTTTGATGGACGACCGACGTCCGTGGGGTTGGTTGATCGTGAACTATGCCAAATACCGCGATATGGTAAACCGCGCGCAAAAGAACGAGGCCGACAGAATCCGCATTTCAGATCAGAGAAATGCCAAGAAAAATAAAGATGTAGTTGAATGTAGCAATTTGTCGCCGGAAGTAGCAAGTGTAGCGGATGTAGCACATGTAACTGCAGAAGCATCTGCAACTGCAACTACAAAAAACAAAGACACCCCCGCCGCTGGCGCGGCTCCTGTTCGTGTCAACGGCAGTAAGCAAAAAAAGACGCAAATCCCCGAGGGCTTCGGCTCTGAATTTTCCCCTGCTATGCGGGGTTGGCTTGAGAAGCGGGGCGAGACCCAAGTCAAAGCGCACCTGATCCACTTCGTCGGCTATGCCAAGGCGAACGGCAAGGCGTATGCCGATTGGGAGCAGGCTTTTCAAAACGCGATCCGCGAAGATTGGGCGGGCATCCGAAAGGCGATGCAATGAAGTGTCCGAAGTGCAAATTCGTTAATCTGCATGGCGCGAAAGAATGTGATTCGTGCGGGGTTGTTTTTGCTGACATTCGCAGCGATCGTCCGACCGTAAATCTCAACTGTCCGTTCAACGATCACGGGCATATCTGCGGACAGCCTGGATCGTTGAGCGAGTCCACGATTGGCGGCGGCCCGTGGTATTGCTCGAAACATTGGGGAATTCTAAAGGGCTGGCCAGTCAAATCGACCGATGCGATTCGATTGAGTTATCGGGACCGCTGGTATCTTGAAAACGGGACTCCTGTTGATCCGCCAAAGCTTCCGCCGAAAATTGAAATTCCGGCTCGCGTTCGCGAGCCCGGCGAGGATGTAGAAGAAATGCCAGATGAGGAATTAGCATAGTGTTCACGCGCGCAGCTAGGGTAGCCCCCGAAAGAGCGGTCTTCCGGCCCGCTTTGCTGCGCGCTCCTTTTGCCGGGTTGCAAGGGGGAAATTCCTGAAATGCCGAACAGGATTCTGCGCGAGGGCATTTTGTCCAGCGAGCGCGTTGCAAAGCTCCCCTGGCCAGCCGAGGTTTTTTACCGCCGGCTTATGTCGGTCGTGGATGACTTCGGCCGATATTTCGCAAAACCGGAACTCTTAAGGTCAGCGGCCTACCCGCTGCAGCACGACAAGGTTGGAAACCCGGACATAGTCAAGTGGCTCACCGAATGCGTGGACGCGGGGCTTGTAAGGACGTACGCCGTGTCGGGCAAAGAGTATCTGGAACTTTGCGATTTTCGGCAGCAAGTGAGGGCGCAGCAAAGCAAGTTCCCGCAAATGCCTATCAATGGAGAATCATCTGCTACGCATCCGCTATCAAATGCACACTTAGACGTAGTCGTAGTCGAAGACGTATGCGGAGACGGAGACGATATTACCCCCGCTCGCAAAAAACGCTCGCAGCCCAAGGCCGAAGGGTTCGCGGATTTTTACGCAGCATATCCAAGGAAAGTTGGGCCGCAAGACGCTGAAAAAGCATGGCAAAAACTAAATCCTGATGCAGCGCTTCGAGCAACCATCATGGCGGCGTTGGAGTTGCAAAAGCAGTCGAAATCCTGGAACGACAAGCAGTTCATTCCTCATCCAGCTACCTGGCTGAATAAAGCGCGCTGGCTCGACGAGGTTCCCCGTGAAACCGCTCAAACGCAGCAGGATCGGGCGGCGCAGGAATGGCTAGGGCGGCAACCGGTGGTGAGCGCATGAGCGCGGCCGAACTGCTGGCGATCCTGCTGGCCGCGCTTGTCGCAACCTGGCCCGGATGGTGGTCTTGACCGACCCCAAACGCGAGGACTGGCCGGCCATCATTGCCGCAATCGAAGCGGCGGGAATCACTCACTACAAAATCGCCTGCATGATGCACCGGCAATACAACCAGGTCACGCAATGGAAAAAAGGCACCGAGCCGAAGCATTACGAGGGGCAGATGCTGCTGATGATTCATGCGGAATATGTTGTGACCAAAGTAATTAAATCCATAACTGAAACGACATCCAAGGCATAACGCATCGCGCTAATGTAGCGCATGCCTTCCGTCCTTGAAAACCGCCACGCTCAAAACCGCCAGAACGGTAAATCGCTGACGGTTGGCTGCCAACAGAACATCCCGCGCCTCCTTGCCGCGGGAGTAGCAACGGGAGACCTCCTCCCTGACCGTTGCAACCTCGGCCCCCGGCGCTCATAAGGCGCTCGGGGGTTTCTTTTTCACATGACGAAAAATCAACATAATCGGTTGAGTCAATAACCGTGGCGGCTCCTGCCGGAAATCAGAACGCGGCCAAGGCTAAACAGTGGTCTGCGGCCATCGAGCGCGCACTGGAGCGCATGGGCGATCCGACAATAGACCCTGACCAGCCATTCGTTCGCGGGCCTCGCGCAAAGGCGCTTGACGCTCTTGCAGACCAGTTCATTGCAAAGATGAGCGGCGACGTTGACTTGGGATTCTTCAAAGAGTTTGCAGACCGATTGGACGGCAAGGCGGCGCAAACCGTTGACCTCGGAAACAAGGACGGCGAGCCGTTCAAAACCGACCGCATAGAGCGCGTGATTGTCGATGCGAAACCATGACCACGTTGCAAATCCCCACGGCGCGCGTATTCAAGCCGCTGCTGGAGCCGGCGCGCTACAAGGGCGCATACGGGGGGCGTGCCTCGGCAAAGTCTCATTTTTTTGCGGGTCTTGCGGTCGAGCGCTCGATCATGCAAAAGACGGACATTGTGTGTGTTCGGGAGATTCAAAAATCACTCGCGCAATCGGTCAAGAAGTTGATCGAAATGAAGATCGAATCCTTTGCACTTGGATCGAGATTTAACGTGCTGCAATCTCACATCGAAAGCGATCTAGGCGGGCGCATCATATTTCAGGGGATGCAGAACCATACCGCAGAGTCGATCAAGTCGCTTGAGGATTATGACGTCGCGCTGGTCGAAGAGGCGCAATCGTTGAGCCAGCGCAGCCTTGACCTGTTGCGCCCGACGATTCGCAAGGACGGCAGCGAGTTGTGGTTCGGCTGGAATCCGAATTTGCCGAGCGATCCGGTTGATGCGCTTTTGCGTGGCGACAGCCCGCCGCCTGGTAGCGTCGTTGTGCGTGCCAACTATCGGGACAATCCGTGGTTGCCTGATGTAATCAAGGCCGAGATTGAATACGACCAGAAGCGCGATCCCGACAAGTTCGCGCACATTTGGATGGGCGACTACCAGCGCAACAGCGAGGCGCGCGTATTCAAGAATTGGAAGATTGAGGAGTTCGAGCGGCCGGCCGGAACGCTTCACAGGCTCGGGGCAGACTGGGGGTTCTCAGTCGATCCGTCAGTCCTGATCCGCTGCGACATCGAGGGTAATCGGCTCTACGTCGATTATGAAGCCTACATGGTCGGCTGCGAGATTGTGAACTTGCCCGACCTGTTCGACCGCGTTCCTGAGTCGCGCAAATGGTTCATTACTGCGGACAGCGCGCGACCGGAAACCATCAGCCACATGCGTAATCATGGATTCCCGAAGATCAACGCGGCGATCAAGGGGCCGAAGTCATTAGAGGAGGGGATTGAATTCCTCAAGTCATTCGACATCATCGTGCACCCGCGTTGCGTGCATACGATTGACGAACTGACCAGTTACAGCTTCAAGACTGACGCGCTGACGAATCAGATAACGTCGCAACTTGACGACAAGAAAAACCACGTCATTGACGCATTGCGCTATGCGTGCGAGGCGGCGCGGCGCGTGAGCAAACCGAAAGTGAAGGTCGAGCGCATCTACGCGGGCGCCGGGTGGATGGGATGAACGCCGGCCCGCGCACCTACAAATCGGCATCCTGCCGCATCGCCATTCCGCCCGGTCTGCCTGACGAATTCCACGAACAGGTGCGCGAGGTCTTGGGCGTTGCCAGCGAGTCGCGGCGCGCGGGCGAGGCGACTGCGCTGATGCACCAAATCACGGCCGAGGCTGATTTCGCATGGATGATCCTGCTGATTCACGTTCAGCCGTTTGATGACGGCATGACTGCTGAACAGCTTGAGCGGTTCTATTCGAAATTTAATTTCGTGACGATTCAGGCCGAGCCGCTGTTGATGTCGCGCCTACCGCAGAAACCTAAACTAGTGAGCAGCCATTGAACTCAGTCATTGACGAAGAAGTAGACAGCGAAGATCCCACCGAGGAATCCGCCGAGCCGCAATCGGAAGCGGACGACGAAATACTCGAAGAGGCGCGCAAGCGTTACCGTCAATGCGTTGACGCCGATACCGACAATCGAACTGCAGCCCTTGCCGACCTGATGTTCCTGACCGGCGGCACGGCGCAATGGGACGAGAAAGCCGTCGAGGCGCGCAAGGCTGACGGCAGACCGATGATAACGGTCAACACGCTGCCGACATATCTGCACCAGGTCACGAACGACCAGCGGCAGAACACGCCGTCGATCAAGGTGCATCCGGTCAACGACGGGGCCGACATCGATACCGCGAAAGTGCGGCAGGGGATGATCCGGCACATCGAATACGACTCGAACGCTGACGTTGCTACCGATCGCGCGGTGAACAGCGCTGCAGCGGTAGGCTTTGGCTACTGGCGGCTGGTGACGGATTACGAGAGCGATACCAGCTTCAATCAGAAAATCATGTATCGCAGCATCCGCAACGCTTTGTCGGTTCGGATGGATCCGCTATCTACCGAGCCAGATGGCAGCGATCAGCAATTCTGCTTCATCGAAATGGCAATGGCGCGGGCTGAATTCAAGCGCCAATATCCTAAAGCCAAGGCGACGACGAGCGCGATGGGTGAGGGTTACGACAACATCAGCGGATGGCTGACCGACTCGACGGTTGTCGTGTGCGAGTATTACCGCATCAAAAAGACCGATGCCGAGGTTGTCCAGTTGTCGGATGGCACGAGCGGGTATGCGGACGAGTTGATCCCGAACGGTGACGAGGCAAAGCTGCCGGTCAACTTGACGGTTATCAACCGGCGCGCGGGAACAAAATGCAAGGTCGAGTGGTTCAAGATCACGGGCATCGACGTGCTTGAACGTCAGGAAATAAAGTGCAAATGGATCCCGGTATTTCCTGTCTACGGTGACGAGGTTGACATCGAGGGCAAGGTCATTCGCTCGGGCATCATCCGTAACGCCAAGGGGCCGGCGCAGATGTATAACGTGATGATTACCAGCGCGACGGAGGAAGTCAGCCTGCGCTCGAAATCCCCTTACATGATGGCCGAGGGTCAGGACGAGGGGTACGAGGATATGTATGCGCAGGCCAATCAGCGCGCATGGCCGGCGATGTATTACAAGCCGGTGACGATTGACGGAACTCTGGCACCCCCGCCGCAACGTCAGCCGATGGCCGATGTCCCGAATGGAACGCTGGCGATGGCGATGCACGCTCGGGATAACGTGAAGGCGACTACCGGGCTGTTCGATTCGTCTTTGGGCAACAAGGGCAATGCGACCAGCGGAATTCAGGAGCGCGAACAGCAGCATCAGGGCGAGGTTACGAACTTTCACTTTACCGACAATCTGCTCCGGTCGCTGCGGCATTGCGGTCGCTGCATCGACTACATGATCCCGCATTATTACGACGCGCAGCGCATGGTTGCGATCATGAATCCCGATAACTCGGTTGAGCACGCGGAAATCAACAAGCCGAACGCCGAGGGGGAGAAGTCTACGGATGGGGCTGTGCGCGAAGTCCTGAACGACATGAGCGGCGGCGAGTACACGGCGACGGTCGAGAGCGGGCCGAACTATACGACCATGCGCGAGGAGTCGGCGCAATTCTTCACGAAGGCGATACAGGCGGCGCGCGATCCGAAGATGGCGGCTGTCATCACGTATCTGGCGGTCAAGTATCAAGACGTGCCGGGGGCGGAAGAGGCTGCGGAAATGCTTGAAAAACTGCTCCCGCCCGAAGTCCAGAAAACGGACGAGGAGGATGGCGAGGTTATCCAGACGCCGAAGGGTCCGTTACCTGTCGCGCAGGTTCCGCAAGTGCTAGCGCAGCTTGAGGCGCAGTTGCAACAGGCGACCGAGGCGCTGCAGAAAGCGGACGCGGATGGGAAATCTGCGGAGGCCATGCGGCAACAGAACGAGCAGGCGAAGATTCAGACCGCCGCCAAGACCGCCGAGGTCAATGGTCAACTCGACTTCCATCGCGTGCAGGTCGAAGAGGAAAACGCCAAGACCGCGCGCATGAGAGCGGAAACCGAGCGGGCGAAGGCTCAATCCGAGGCGGACGCCAAGGAGGCGGAACTGCTACTGGCGCACGCGCAGCTGCAGGTTGACGCCAAGGCTGCTGAAGCGATCGCAGCGAACGGCGATACGAGCGCATTTGAGGCGTGGAAGGCAACGCTGGAATCGAACACTCGAATCATGGTGGCCGAGATCGCTGCGAGATCCGCTGAACGTCGGGCGGTGAGTTCTGCCATGCAGAAAAAGCCGCCTGCTGATGGGGCTGAACTGGTAAGGCCGCAAGCGTAGTTACATTTATAACCATGAGGATTTGCACATGACCGAAGAAGTTGGTATTACAGAGGCAGTCGATACCTCGGCGCAACCGCTGATTGATGTCGATCCCGCCCCTCCCGCGACCGCTGCGGACGACAAGAAAACGGAAACCGGCGCGACCGATGAAACCGCGAAAGAAGAAACTCCCGAGCAGCAGGAAGTCAAGAAGGAATCGAGACGGCAACGCAAGCTGACGCGCGAACGTGATTTGCGCGTGGCGGCAGAAACCGAGGCACGGTTACTTCGTGAACAACTGGCGGCACGGGATGCGAAGCCGGCAGCACAGCAGGACGGCGAGCCGCAACGCGATCAGTTCGAGGATTACGAGGCATATCTCGACGCCAAGACCGAATACAAGGCGAAGCAGGTAGCCGCGGCAACCCTCAAAGCCGATAGCGAAGCACGCCAGGGCAAAGAAACGCAGACCAAGCAGGCCGCCGCTCAAGACGAGATGGCGAAATCTTGGGTTGAACGTGAAAAAGCGTTCATCAGCGCAACACCGGATTACGAAGCGATGGTCACGCCGTATGTCGAAGAGGACTTAGGTCAACTCAGCGACGGCGCAAGACGGTTGATTCTCGACGCCGGCCCCGCGTTGCTCGATCACCTGGCCCGCAACCCTGACGAACACGACCGCATAGCAGCACTATCGCCGTTGCGTCAAATCGCTGAACTCGGAAAGATCGAGGGCAAGCTGGACAAACCGGCGGCAGAAAAGACGGAAGCAGCACCGAACAAGATTTCTAAAGCACCGGCCCCGATCCGGCCCATGACAGGCGGCAAGAGCGCGAGTAACGGTTACTCTGAAAACATGAACGACCGCGAATACCGCGAATGGCGCAAGTCACAGGGCGCACGATGGGCGAACTGAACAAAACGCGGCCGCGCTGAGAAGCGCCGCCAAAACCCCGCCGAGAGGCGCGGTTGTCCTGCTTAAAAAGGAGTTTGAAAAATGGCAAATACCCCAGTCACAAGCAGCATCGTTGCGCGCGAGACGCTCGCAATCCTGAAGAACCAGTTGGCGTTTGCGAACGCTTGCAACCGCGACTGGGAAGATGAGTACGGCGGCAACATGACCCGCGGCTATGCGCCCGGTCAGACCATCAACATCAAAAAGCCGTCGCGCTACACCTACCGCGCTGGCCGTGTTGCGGTCCCGCAGGGCTCGGTCGAATCGACCGTTCCGTTGACCCTCTCGCAGGGCGGCTGCGATCTGAGCTTCACCAGTCAGGAACGCACGATCAGCTTTACGAGCTCCTCGATTGGCGACAAGATCGAAGCCGCAGTTGCTGCGGTGGTCAACGAAATCGACCGTCAGGGCTCGGCCTTGGCCCACTATGCAGCGTTCAACACCCTGAACGGCGCCGGCGCATTGCCGACCTCGCAGGCGAACGCGCTGCTGGCTGTTACGGCCATGAATCAGCGTCTGGACGAAATGGGCGCGCCGCGCGACAAGCGCCGCACGCTTATCAGCAATCCGTCGCTGAACGCTTCGATGATCCAGGGCTTTGCGGGTCTGTTCAACAACCCCGGCAAGATCAGCAAGCAATTCGACACCGGCATGATGGTCGATTCGCTCGGTTGTGCCTATGCGATGGATCAGAACGTTGACCGGCATGTAAACGGTTCCGGCACGGCATCCAACGTGAACGGATCGAACCAAATCGGCTCCACCATCACGGTAAACGCGACCGGCACGGGCACGATCACCCGCGGCACGGTCATCACCTTCGTCGGCTGCAACGCGGTCAACCCGCAGAACCGCACGGACACTGGCAACCTGATGAACTTCGTCATCACGGCTGACGTTCCGGTTGGCGCGACCTCGCTTCCGATCTCTCCGGCAATCGTGACCTCCGGCGCGTATCAGAACGTGACCGCCAGCCCGACGACCGCCAATGCGTTTGTGATTCTCGGCTCGGCTTCGACCAGTTACGGCACGAACGTGATGGTTCACAAAGACGCTTTCACCCTGGCGATGGTTCCGATGTGGAAGCCCGAGGCCGGCATGGGCGCGAAAGTTTCGCAGCGTTCCGAGAGCGGATTCACCGTGAAGGTTACGGACTTCTACGACGGCATCAACGACAACGGCCTGATGCGGATTGACGTTCTGTTCGGGTGGGCTGCGACGTACCCCGAACTCGCGGTCAAGTATTACACGGTATGAGTTTGAAAATGACTCTAGATCGTGCAGCCTCGATGATGCAAGCGTTTAGCCGCAAGATAGGCTGCGCTTGCCTCTTCGGGCGTCGCAAAGGAACCGAGATATATGGGTTTCTTTTCGATGCAGATCATCGCTTTCCATCGGTTTCCGACAGGATAAACGCCGAGAATACCGGAGTGCGTTCCACTATGGGCGCGCTTCTGATTCTGTGCGTTAACCATTTCGGAAACTTCGCGAAGATTGGCAAAACGATTATTGGTTTTATTGCCGTCAATATGGTCAATATCTCTGCTCGGCCATTCGCCGGTTACGTAAAGCCATGCAAGCCGATGGGAAAAATAATCCTTTCCATCGACTCTGTTTATCCCGTAGCCATTGTGCTTGTGAATGCTGCCCGCAACCTCGCCAGCCTTCCATCGCTTACCGCTGTCGATTCTCCTATGAAAAACGCCAGTATTTCTGTCGTATTTCAGAAGTTCTCTCAAGCGTTCGGCAGTCAGCATTTTGGCCCCTTTTCAAAATTGCAATTTAGCACTGTTTAAAGGAAATTACAATGAGCGTTTATCTTCTCAAGAACTACGGCGGGTTCACGGCAAGCGCCACCATTCCGGTAATCTTCCCCGATGCCACGGAGCAGGCGCTGATCGCGCAAGGCTTGGCGGTCGCGGCCGGCGTTACCAGCACCGCAGCAATCACGCCGACCCCTGACGTTTACTCGTTGCAGGGCGGCAATCTGGCCGACATTCAGAACTCTGGCATCGGAGGCACTCCCGCTTCGCTGCAAGGGCCGGCGATTGCAACCAACATCGCGCTCGGTTCGCTTGCTCTGACGAGCTACGAGACGAACGGCGTTGCGCAGACGGCGGGCACGTTCAACTTCTCCGAGATTTACGTCCCGTATGCGAATCTCTGGAAGGGCGGCGGCGTCCTGCAAGGCAGCACCGTCGGCAGCACGAACGTCATGTGCGCGCTGTGGGGAACAAACGGCGCGTTGCTGGCGAACTCGGCGGTGGCCGGCGTTATTACCGCGGGAGCATCGACCATGCTGAACATCTCGTTCACCAATCCGATCTTCCTGCTGCCGGGTCGTTACTTCCTAGGCTTCCAGGTGAACTCGACCGGCGCGGACACCATCCGCCACGTCCTGTCGGCCAACGGGTCGAACGTGATGTGCGGCAGCGTTGCAGGCACGTTCGGCACGGTTCCGGCGACGATCACCGTCCCGACGACCTTCACGACCGCGGTCGCGCCGATCTGCCAACTGTTCACGACGTAATAACCCGGCGACTGCAAACGGAGCGATGACATGGCGATGACGGTCTTAAACCCGCTGAATGGCGCGGTGGTCACGGTAACGCAGAACGTATCCGCAAATACGTTCATAGCGAACATCCTGATCGAACTGCGCGTTGCGAATTTGCTTGCACTGGAACTCGCACGAGGGAATACGACCGTCACGCTTGAATCGCTCCGTCTCGATGTGGTCAACGAAGTCTTGCCTCTCCCGTAAAAGGAAAAATCATGCCCCTGATCCAAGGAAACGTAACGACCGCTCCGGCATTGCTCGGCAACGGTATTCAAAACATCATCGCAGACACGCTCGGCGGCATGTTCGTCAGCGAGCTGCTCCCGCCGCGCGCAGCACTAGCCCGCGCCGGTATGCTTTACTCGGTGCAGGTTTCGACCGTGGCGACCTCGCTGCCGGCGACCGCGACCATCGGCAATTTCATCTGGAACCCGCCGGGTTCAGGCTGCCTGCTGTTCCTGCTGGACTGGACTTCGCAGATCGTTGCGACTTCCGCGACGTGTACCGGCATCGGCCTTGCGTTGGGCTTCCAGACCACGACCCCGACCACGATGACCGCGGCGACCTCGGCGGGCAACACCATCGCCAGCGGCGTAACGCGCACAGCCGACGCAACGACCGTTACGGCCAGCATTGCGACCGTGCTGACCGCGCCGATTCTCGTTCATACGCTGCATCACAACACGGCGGCGATCAACACCGTTGGCGAAGATCAGCAAACGGGCGACCTGAAGGGACAATTCGTTATCCCCGAGGGCGGATTCGCGCATCTGTGCGCTTTGGGCGCCGCCGCTGCGGCATCGGGTCACACTTCATCGCTGATTTACGCACGTATCCCGACTCGCTAATAACCCGCGCCCGGACGGACTCCGGGCGTTTTTAGCGTGAGGCATCGTGCCGTCTCCCACTACCGCGCAGCAAATCATTGAAGATGCTCTCGGACTCACCAATGCCGTAGGGTCAGACGAAACTCTGACCTCGGACGAAGTGGCCGAGGGCGTCCGTGCGTTCAATGATCTGCTGGAACTCTTCTCTACTCGAAATCTGGCGGTTTACGGGCAGGCGAATCAGACGTTCAACACGGCCATCGGGACCGCGACCTACACGATAGGCACGGGCGGGACGTGGAATACCACGCGCCCCGAGCGCATCAACGACCCGGCTTATTCGACGGTCAACGGCGTGACCTATCCCTGCACGTCGATGACGCAGGGCGAATACAACCTGATCGGCTACAAAGCGCAGACGATGACCTGGCCGCTGCGCTATCTCTACGTCAACGAATTCCCGCTCGGGATTGTGACGCTGTGGCCGGTGCCGTCCGCGGTGACGCCGGTCACGTTCTCAATCGACCGCGTGCTGACCGCCATTACGAGCGCTGGAGCGTCGATCAGCTTCCCGCCCGGTTACGCGATGGTTTTCAAATACAAGCTGGCGGTCATGCTCGGGGATTCGTTCGGCGTTGACATCAGCAAATTCCCTGATGTTGTTGCGACCGCGAATTCGACGTTTGCCGACATCTGCCGCGCGAATAAAAAGCGGGTTTTGATGAGCTATGACCCCGCGCTCGGCGGAACTGGCGGCGGCGGGAGCGCATTGGGTCGGTTTCTTGGCGGATGGTAGCATGAGCCGCATCCCGATCTTCGGCCCCGGTCTTTCCTCAAAGTCGCCGTATGTGACCGCGAAGAAAATGACCAACATCTACGCCGAGAACCGGCCTGATGGTGAAAAGTCGTCCATCGTCGGGTATGGCACGCCAGGGCTGAACCTGTTCGTTGATTTCGGAGACACGGCGCCGCGCGGTGGGCTCGAGTTCGAGCCGAACGATGTGGCCTACGTGGTGCATCGTGGCGTTCTGTGGGAGGTGAATAACGCTGGCGTCAAGACCAGCCGCGGCACACTCTCAACGACCTCTGGCCGCGTGTCGATGGCGCACAACGGCCAGCAGGTAATGATCGTAGACGGCAGTTATGGCTACATCTATTCGACCGTCGCATCTTCGGGTACGCCGCAGACCATATCCAGCATCACGCGCTCGGGAACCGTCGCCACGATGACCACGGCGGCGCCGCACGGGCTTGTGACCGGAAACCTCATCACGGTATCGGGAGCGAGTGCTGCTGCCTATAACGGCCAGTTTACGGTCACGGTAACGGGTGCCTCGACCCTGACATACAACATGTATTCAGACCCTGGCGGCGTCGCGTCGCCGGTCGGGACGTATACCGTATCGACGTTCCTGAAAATAGCGGCGGCCGGGTTCTCGACCGCGCCGACGACCGTTACCTTTCTGACCGGCAGATTCATCATCAGCACGCGCTCGTCGGGGCGATTTTACGTCTGCGGCAGCGGGTCGGTTGTTTACGACGGACTGTATTGGGACCCGCTCTATTTTGCCAATGCAGAAACCAGCCCTGATCCGCTGGTGGCCGTGTGGTCGAGTAGCGGGCAGTTGGTTCTGCCGGGAACGCTGACGACTGAATTTTTCGGGAACTCGGGAACGCTTGATTTTCCGTTTGTCGCATTGCAGGGAACCGCGACCGAATGGGGGCTCGCCGCCATGTGGTCGATTGCGAAATACGACAACACGTTTGCCTGCCTCATAAAGAATCGCATGGGGCAAGTGATGATTGCCCAAATGAACGGGTATCTGCCGAAGAAAATATCGACTCCCGACATTGACTCAATCATCAATGGATATTCCGCAACGTCGGACGCGACCGCCTACAGCTACATGCTCGGCGGGCATCCGATGTATGTAATCACGTTTCCGTCAGCCGGTTATTCGTGGCTGTTCGATGGATCTACGGGTATGTGGTCGCCGCTCAAGAGTTACGGACTCACGCGCCATCGCGCGGAGTTTTCATTCGGGTTGGTTGGCAATACGCTGGTTGCTGACTATTCGACCGGCAAGATTTACAAGCTGCAGCCGTCCGCGTTGACGGACAACGGCGACTCAATCGAGCGCGAACTGATTAGCGAAAACATTGCAAATCCTGATCTGAGCTATCTGGCCGTAAATCGCGTGCGGCTGGATATGGAGGTCGGAGTTGGCTTGACGCTCGGACAGGGCAGCAACCCGCAAGTCGGTATGTCGATCTCGCGAGATAACGGTAAGACGTGGGGGCCGGAGGTTTTGAAGCCGATGGGGGCTGTCGGGCAATACCGCACGCGCGTTGAGTGGAGAAAGTGCGGGACTGACCGTGAGTTCAGTTTCAAATTCCGCATCACTGACCCTGTGCCGGTGACGTTTGTCTCGGCCTGCATCAATCCGGATTCCTGATGGCCGCACTGATAAACAGCCCGCCGACGAACGCCGTTGATGTAATGGACGCGAGCGGCGCCGTGCCTGCGCTGACCGGCATTGATGGGGGGTGGCGCAATTTCTTCATGGCCGTCTATACGATTTGCGTCGCGTTGACATCGAGCGGGACGACTGCGAACAGACCGACGAAGTTGCTTTGGACGGGGCGTTTTTATTTTGATACGACGCTCGGACTGCCGATCTTTTACAAAACATCGTCATGGGTTAAAGCCGATGGGAGCGCCGCATGATTTCGTTCATGGTCATCAGTGCGCCTCGGTGTGGGACTACATGGGCGGGGAATTGGTTGACGACCGATGCAACGCTGTGCCTGCACGATCCGCTTTTCGAGCGGCACTATCAGGAGTTGGACGCTTACCCGACCAGCAAGATGCTCGGCGTTGCCTGCACAGGCATGGCGTATTTTTGGGAGTGGGTTGATAAGCATCCGGCTCGCAAGGTCATTTTGCATCGTGACGAGTCGGAAATAAATGCGTCACTTGCAGCCATTGGTCTGCCGCCGGTTGAAAAATTCCTGCTCAAGAATCTCGACCGGATTCAGGGGATGCACGTTGACTGGCGAAACCTGTTCGACAGTCCGCGGACGATTTACGAATACCTGACGCAGTTGCCGTTTGATTACGAGCGGCATGAACTTTTGAAAAACATCGAAATGCAGCCGCAGTTTTCGGGGTTGAAGGTCGGACGCGAAGTCACGCGCCGGCTGGCGACCGAAATGCGCGCGGCGATGGAGGCTTGATATGTGGGGTTCGATAATAAGTGCTGGCGCGTCGCTTATCGGCGGCGCAATGGGTTCGAGTGCTTCAAACAATGCGGCTGACGCTCAGACTGCGGCATCGCAAGCCGCGATTGCCGAACAACGTCGCCAATACAATCAGACGCGCTCCGACAATGCGCCGTTTTTGAATACTGGAACGGCGGCAAACCAAAGGCTCGCGCATTTGCTCGGGATCGGCCCGAAAACTTCCAATGCTGCGCCGACCGCGGCCGCGATTCAGCAGTTATACAACAGCTATATCGGGCGTGATGCTGGCGCGCAGGAACTGGCCTACATGCTGCAAAAGCCGGATATGTATTCGGTGCAGCAGGAATTGAACAATAGCCCAGGCCCGAAGAGTGGCGGCGATATTGGCGCGGGCGCTGGCAATGGTCGCGCGATTTACTCAGACTCAAGTTCGGCGCTGGATAACCCTGCGGATTACGGTTCGCTGACGCGCAATTTTACCACGGCCGACATGGTGGCCGATCCGGTCTACTCGTCGGGCTATGACTTCGCGCAGAAGAATGCAGCGGACTCTATCAACTCGCGCGCACTGGCGAGCGGTTCGTATGACAGCGGAGCGACTCTTAAGGCATTGCAGGCGCAGGGCGTTAACGTCGCCAATCAGTATGGCAACGACGCATATAACCGCTACAACACGAACAACACGAACACGTACAACCGACTCGCGGGCGTGAGCGGGGCCGGTCAGGTGGCGGCGAATACGGTTGCGAGCGCAGGCGCGAACATGGCGAACAACGTCAGCAGCTTGCAAACCGGAATCGGCAACTCAACTGCGGCGTCGATTGTCGGCGGGTCGAACGCTTGGGGTAACGCTTTCAGTGGCGTCGGTAATTCGGTCAACAACTACAACTCGAATCAGACGCTGCAGGCGTTGCTGAAAAATCAAAACAGCGGCCAATACTCCGGCTATCAATATCCCGGCCAATACAGCACGTCTAACGTGCAATACGGATAAATCATGCCTCCTGTCGATCCCGGTATCATCCTCGGCGTCAAGCCGATCCAGATTCAGCAGACTGACCCGATGGAGTCATACGGGAAGTCGCTTGCGCTCAAGGGTCTTATCGGGCAGCAGGATTTGCAGGGCTTGCAAATGCAATCTGCGCGGCAGAATCTTGACGACGAAAACGCTGTGCGATCGGCGTATCAGCAATCTGGTGGAGACCCTGCGACCCTGCGCGCGTTGCTCTATAAGGGCGGGCAGCATAAAGCGGTTCAGGCGCTGGATAAGTTCGCGCTCGAAACCGAAGAAAAGCGCACGAACATCGACAAGAATAAGGCCGAAATTCCTCTCAAGCAGCAGGAGCTCGTCGTCAAGGAAACCGCGCAGCATCGTGACGAGTTGGCGAATGTTAACGACCCGCAGGCGGCGGCGCAATGGGTAACTGCGGGCTATCAGAATCCGGTGCTCGGCCCGATTGCTGCGCGTGCCGGAACGCTCGATCAGGCGCTGGCGCGCATCCCGCAAGATCCCGCGGCCTTTCAGCAATGGAAGCAGCAGAACGCGCTCGGGGCGACGAAGTTCATCGAATTGAACAAGCCGAACGTGCATGTGCAGAACACGGGCAATGCGAGCAACCTTGTCGCGGTTCCCGGCTTGGGCGGTGCGCCGACCACGCTATCCAGCACGCCCATTCAGCAATCTCCCGACAGCGTGGCGTCACAGGCAACGCAAATTCGCGGCCAGAACATGACGAACTCCCGCGCGCTTGAATCGCAGAATATTGAGCGCGTGAAGGCTGACCCGATGGGCGTTCTAGGCATCAATAAGAATCCGTCGCAAGCGGCCGTTGCTGGCTCTGGCTTATCCGGTGACGAGTATCTTGCAACCCTGCCGCCCGGTGTCGCTAACCAAGTGAAGGCAATCGCCGAAGGTAAGCTGCAGATCAGCCCGATGACTTCCCGCAGCCCGCAGGGTGCTGCGCTGATTCAAATGGCGATGCAGTACGAGCCCGGCACCGATCAGACCGTTTACCAGTCGCGCGCATCGACCGCAAAAGACGCGGCGAGCGGCAAACTCGCATCAAGCAATAACGCGCTCAATACCGTGGTCGGCCATTTGGCCGGATTGTCGGATGCCGCGGACAAACTCAACAATACATCCTTCCCGTGGGTCAACACGTTCAAGAATGCGGTATTGAGTGCGACCGGCGATCCGCGCGTCAAGGAATTCAACCTGAACGCACAGGGCGTTGCTCAAGAGTTGGAGCGCGCTTACCGTGGGGCGGGCGGTTCGGAAGGCTCTATCAAGGAATGGCAGCAGAATTTGGGCAACGCAAATTCGCCGGCGCAGTTCAAGGCGGTTATGGCCAAGGGCGCGGAAATGCTTCAATCCAAGCTCGAAGCCAACCACGCCCAATATGTTCAGGGGATGCACGGCAAGCCGGGAGATTATCAGAGCATCACGCCAAAATCGGTGGATGCGCTGGCTAAGTTGAGGGGCGAATCTGCGCCAGCAACTGCGGCGCAGCCTACGCGCGTCAATTCACTGTCACAAGCAGACCCGGCGAAATACAGCGGACAGGTGGCGACCGGCGACGATGGCATCAAATACAAATCCGATGGCAAGCGTTGGATGCGAGTGCCGTAATGGGATTCACGATAGGGCCGCCAGCGGACGAACCGCCAAAAACCGGCGGTTTTACCATTGCGCCGGCAGAATCGCATGGGCTTGTTGACCGCTATCTCAATGCCAACAAGAACATTGCTATGGGCGCACTCAAGGGCGCGTCCGACATCGGCACAACGCTTATGCGTCCTCTCGATGCCACGGGATTGACCGGGCGCACGAACGTTGAGCGCAAGGCATCGCTCGCTGGATTTTTCAAAGACAACGCCGACCCCGAATCGCTCGCGTTCAAAGGCGGGGAACTTGGTGCGGACGTTGCTGGCACAGCAGGCGCTGGCGGCGTTCTGGCGAAGGGCGCGCGCGCGGCTGGCGCCGTCATACCCGCCATCGCGCAATACGCGCCCAAGCTCGCTGCAGCCCTTGAGAGCGGCGGATTTACGCTCAATAGCGCGCCGGCCGCCACCGTGGCCGGAAAGGTTGCCGATATGGCAACGCGCGTCGGTGCGGGCGCTGCGGTCGGCGGCGCGTCTGCTGGCCTCATAGACCCCGCAAACGCGCCTGCTGGCGCTGCTATCGGCGGCGCATTGCCTGCGGTAGCCAAGGCTGCTGGCGCGGTCGGCGGAGTCATCCGCAACGCCGTAGCGCCCGAAGTATCGCCGGAAGTCTCGGCGCTGTATCAGAAGGCCAAGGGTCTCGGTATTGATATTCCTGCCGATCGCATCGTCAACAGCAAGCCGCTGAACGCGGTTGCCGCATCGTTGAATTACGTTCCGTTGAGCGGTCGGGCCGGCACTGAAGACCTGATGAAATCGCAGCTTGACCGTGCGGTATCGCGCACGTTCGGGCAGGACTCTGACAATATAACCGGCGCTTTGCGTAAAGCACAGACCGCGCTTGGCGATAAGTTCGAAGTGACGCTCAAAAGCAACAGGGTCAAGGTTGACGATGAATTAGTGAATGATCTCGTCTCGCATCTGCAGACCGCTGACAAAGAACTCGGCGCGGACGGCGCGCGCATCATCGGCAAGCAGGTTGACGAGATCATGAGCAAGGTCGGCGCGAATGGAGAGATCGACGGGCAGGCCGCCTACAACATCAAGAAAACGCTCGACCGCATCGGCAACCGCAACGCGCCGGAAGCCTACTACGCGCGCGACCTGAAGAAATCGCTGATGGGCGCGCTGGATCGCTCGCTCGGGCCTGATAAGGCCGCCGCCTTCAAAAACGTTCGCCAGCAATACGGCAACATGATGGACATCGAAAGCATCGCGCAGAACGGTGCGGATGGCGGCGTCTCGCTCGCGCGCCTGGCGAACATGAAAAACATCAACAACCCGCAACTTCAGGACTTGGCCGACATTGCGTCGCAGTTCGTCAAGACTCGAGAAAGCCCGCACGGCGCGATGCAGCGGGTGATGGTCGGCTCGGTTGCCGCCCCCGCTGCGCTGGCTACCGGAACCGTGCCGGCCTTGGCAGTTGGCGCGGCAGCAGGGCGTGCGACCAATTCCGCACTGAACAGTGAAACGCTTAAAAAATTATTGTTGAAGCAGGGCGCGACTGCGGCCAACGATTCAAGCGCATTGCCAGCAAACAAGGCGTTGCGCGCGTTGCTTTACAGCTCGGCTAATCGTCAATCCAGCCCATGAGGCCGCCGATGAACGCGAGAACCACTATCACAACGAACTTGACAAGCAAATAGCCAGTAAACATATCCATAGAACCAAAGTATAGCCCACCGAGACGGTGCGCGAAAGGACGATATGGCAGTCAATCCCTCCCCGCTCGGAGTCAAAGAGCAGATTCAACTGAGTAGCGGCCTGCCCGCGGTCGGCGGCTTGTTGTTCTTTTACGTGGCCGGTTCGACCAGCACGAAGCAGAACACCTATACCGACTCGACCGGAGGGGTGGCGAACACGAATCCGATCGTATTGGACGCGAACGGATTCCCGACGAACACGCAGGTATGGTTTACCGCGGGGCAGTCGTACAAGGTGGTCTACGCGCCGGCCGGCGACACCGACCCGCCAAGCTCCCCGATATGGACGGTCGATAACCTTCGTGGCATCAACGATACGAGCGTCACGATTGACCAGTGGATCTCTTCGGGGCAGACGCCGACGTATGTCTCGACCGTTCAATTCACGATGCCTGGGGATCAGACCTCGGCGTTCCATGCCAATCGGCGCCTGAAATTCACGGTCACGGCTGGAACGGTTTACGGGACGATCTCGACCAGCGTATTCGGTGCGCTGACGACCGTCACGATGACGATGGACACGGCGCAAGTTCTGGATAGCGGATTGTCGGCGGTTCAGCTTGCGCTGTTGACTGCAACGAATCCATCAGAGCCGCAGCTTATCAGCGCGGGGACTGGAATTACTGTCACCTATGCGAGCGGCAAGCCGACGATTGCAAGCACCAGCACCACGACGACCGTTCCGAGGCTTTTGCAGAATGTCGGGCTCGCCGTAACGATGGGGGCGAGTGCTGCAACGATTGCTCTCAAGGGGGCTGATGGTAATGATCCGTCCGCATCAAATTCTGTCGCCATCGGATTCAGGTCTGCAACGCTTACGAGCGGGGCATCGAATACGCGAGCGGTAACGGCCGCACTTTCAACCGTCATCAGTTCGGGATCAACTGGCGGAACGGTAAATGCGATTGCATCGCGCATATGGATTGCTGCGATCGACAACGCAGGCACTCCCGAACTCGCTTGGTATAACAGCGGGAATCAATCCATGTCCCTCGCTCCAGACGAGGGGGCGGTAATTACGACCACGGCAGAAGGCGGGGCTGGCGCTGCTGATTCCGCGCAGACGTGGTATTCGACAACGGCGCGCACCAGCGTTCCGTTTACGATCATCGGCTATTTCGATAGCACGCAGGCGACCGCTGGAACGTGGGCGACTGGCGTTACGGATATTGTCGTCAATCCGGTTCATAACCAGGGCGCAACGCTTGGCACTCCGGTTGCGTCGACCTCTGGCACTTCAATTGATTTCACCGGAATACCTGCCGGCGTCAAGCGGGTGACGATCAGTTTCGTCGGGGTATCGACCAATGGCACATCCAGCCTCTGCGTGCAGATCGGCCCGAGTAGCGGGATTGAATCGACTACTTACCTTTCAGCGGCGCAGCACACCGGCACCGGCCCGACTCAATCCACGATCAGCTTTATCGGTATCGACACTTCGGAGGCGGCGGCCAGCGTCATCGGCGGGGTATTTATTCTGACGCTTGAGAATTCAACAAACAATACGTGGGCGTCATTCTCCGCTCTCTACGATTCAAACGTAGGGCTTTTGGCTACTGGAACGGGAACCAAAGCAATCGCAGGCCCGCTTTCAAAGGTTCGCATAACCACAATCGGTGGCGCCAACACATTCGATGCCGGTGAAATCAACATCCTTTACGAATAGGACAATCATGCCGCAGAGAATTGAAGTCAACGTGTCAACCGGCGAACAGACAGTAATTGATTTGACGCCGGAGGAAATCGCGGATGCCGAAGCTAGGACGGCGCAGGAACTTGCAGGCCGTGAAGCGAAAGCGCCAAGCCCCGACGAAGTATTCAAAGCCGCCGTCACGAAGAAGCTCGGGCTCACCGATGCGGACTTGACGCAGGCGGCTGTCACGATCACGGCCTCTGCCGTTCAACTCAAGGGGTAACGGCATGGACAAAGGCTACGACGGCGACGAACGCCGCGCACCGGAACGCTGGAAGATCAGCAAGGAAATCTCGATTGCCGATCTGGTCAGCATCGTCGTCGCCTTCTGCGCGATGTTGGCCGCGTGGAATAACCTTGACAAGCGCATCGACGGGCTTGAGCGCATGTCGCCCGTGCAGAGCAACACCGACCGGCGACAGGACGAGGAAGCGCTGCGCTATCAGGCGCGCATCGACACTTCGCTCGCGAACATCAATCAGAAACTTGACCGGCTGATCGAGGCGCGTCGATGACCGAAAGCAATACATTCATCGGAATCATCTGCGCGCTCATCGCTGCATTGTATGTTGGCGTCATCTATGAATTGCGGCGCCTGAGAAACGAGATCGAGGAAATCAGAAAAGAGATCGGGCACTCCTCTCTCGCAGCGGCTATCGCATCGCTTGCAAAAAATACTTTGTCGGGCGGGAGAAAATGAACTACTCGCAGGATGGCGTAAAACTGACGCAGCAATTCGAGGGCTGCGAGTTAATCGCTTACCAAGATCAGGGCGGCACGTGGACGATAGGCTACGGCCATACGTTCGGCGTGTACGAGGGGCAGACCTGCACGCAAGCCGAGGCCGACGAATGGCTCTACGGCGATATTCAGTACGTCGCCGACGCGATCAACCGCGATCTGAATCCGGCCATTCTAGCCAAGCTCGCACAGGGCGAATTCGACGCGCTGGTGGATTTCGGTTTCAACCTCGGCGTGCACAGACTCGAATCGTCAACGCTCTGGCGGCTGCTGAACGCGGGGGATTTTGACGGGGCTGCAGCGCAGTTCCCCCGTTGGGACAAATGCGGCGGCAAAGAGGTCGCAGGACTACTGCGCCGCCGACTGGCTGAACAAGCGGAATTCAAACAAGGGATGCAATCATGAGCGAGCCCGCAGACGGTTCACCGAAACTCGACCCCGACGCCACGCAACCGCTGACGCCGTTTCCCGACGACGCCCCCTGGTGGGCAAAGTGGCTGGCGAACAACTGGCGCACGATCTGGCGCGAGTGGTCGAGCTGGCTGATCACCGCGACGGGTGCGCTCGCCGGACTCTCAGAAGTGTTGCCCGCCTACGCGCCGGAGCTTTCGCAATACGTGGGCGGTTCAGTGCTGCACAAACTCACCGCCGCCTGTGCTGTTGCGGCTCTCGTTGCAAAGTTCATCAAACAGAAAGGGACATCATGAAAAACATCGTAAAGCTCGTTCCGGCGTATGTCGCTGCCACCATGTTGCTAGCCGCGTGCGCGAGCGCGCAAGTATCGAAACCCGCGCCGGCCGCAACAGCCGCCCCCGAAGCGCCGGTTGTGCAAACCGGCTTGCTCGCCAAGGTCGTTGCCGACCTGCAGGATGCCAGCGCCCGCGCCAAAGCCGCGTCGGCCGCAGCCAAAGACCCGAGCCTCGCCAAACTCGCCGCCGATCGCGGGGCGTGCTACGACACGCTGCTTGTCCATTTCAACGCAGTCACGGCATCGAGTTCGAACGAAACCGCCCCGAAGGGCATCGTCAGCGAAAAGGAAAAACTGCTGGAAATCAGTGATGCGATGAATTCGCAGGGGAGCTTGATACCGCCCGACATTCAGGCGAATTGCGCGAGCCTGGCCGCGCAGGAAACGGCCGCCGTTGTCGGGCTATTCAACAAACTGGTCGGACTGGCCGGCATCAAGGGCAACGTGCTGCTGGCGCCCGGTGCTGCTGGGCTTGGCGCGGCTGCGGCGGCGATCAAAGCGCAATGATCCTCGACGCCATAACCTGCGCGAACCTATGCGCCGAACTCTACGGCGCGGACGAATCGGCGTGGGATGACTACTGGACCCGCGATGACGTCGTAATCGCGCACCGCCAGATCAACGGCATCGACGCCTTCATCTGCCGCGGATCCAAGGTCGGGATTGACTGGGCGCGGGATTCGGCCGCAATACCCGCCCATCACCCGATTCTAGGCTGGGTACACGCCGGTTTCGCCATCGGGATCGACGACGCCTACGCCGAGATTCAGCAGGCCATCACCGGCAAGGTGGCGCTGATCGGGCACAGTTTAGGTGCCGCGCGGGCGATGCTGTTGGCCGGATTGTTCGCCAAAGCGGGCGCGCCAGCCCACCAGGTCACGGTGTTCGGCTGCCCGCGGCCCGGCGGCGAGGAGTTGCGCGATACCGTTTGCCTGTCGGGCACGCATCCCGAGTCCTACCGCAACGAGCGCGACCCGGTGACCTTCGTCCCGTTCGCGCCGGGCATCTTTTGCCACGTGATCGAGCCGGCGCAGATTCACGGCGGCGCCGAGCCGGGCGACTTGACCGTATTTCGGGAGCATCACATTTCGCGCTACCTGCTCGGGCTTGGGGCGCGAGCGATGGCTGCGTAGGGCGGGCGGGGCGAGTCATTGGAAGCGGAAACCGCCGGATAGCGCTGCGGCTGCTTAAAACGCCTCAGGGCGATTTCGGAGGTATCCTTGTAGCCAAGCCGGGCGCTGCGTTCACTGGCGGCCCGCGTCGTCAGGAATTCGGGGTGTTTGAGCGGGTTCGTGTGGCGTAAATTGTGGCGTGGTCAAACGGTGTTATGCGGGACCGCGCGGCAGGTGGCGTAAGGCTTACCGAGACCGCCTGATACCGTCTCATCCGTGTGAAGGCAGTGCTCTACCGCTGAGCTAACGACCCGTTTCCGTCTAGGAAACAGTGATTTACCCTACTTTTTAGCCGCCCTGTGGCGCTTTTTGTGGCCCACATTCACCCATTTGCGCAGGTGCTCAGGAGATAAATGAGCGTAACGGAGAACCATAGTATAGCTCGCCCAGCCCCCTAATTGTTGCAAAACTGGCAGCGGAACGCCGGCCTGGACCGCCCATGATGCCCACGTGTGCCGCAGATCGTGCCAACGGCAGGTGAGCCCGGCGCGCTTACATGCCTTGCCCCATGCGGCCTTGATCTGGCCGAGCGGATGACCCTCGTAAGGGAAAACCCACGTTTCATGCTCGCCGGCCTGTTTTCTGAGCACGCCGATCGCCGCGTCCGACAGCGGCACGCTGATGACCTTGCCGGCCTTGGCCTCGCCGGGCGGGATCGTGACGGTGCGCCGGCGCATATCCACATACTCCCAGCGCAGGTGCGTCACGTTGAATTGCCGCAGTCCGGTATAAACGGCGAACCGGGCAAGCGGCAGCAGGTGGGCGGGTAACTCCTTCTCGAGCTTTTTCCATTCGGCGCGCGTGAGCCAGCGAAAGGTGGCGGGCGGGAGTTTTCGGCGCTCGATCGCCGGAACCGCATCAAGCCAGCCCCGCAGCTTGGCGAGGTTCAGGATCGCTGAAATAAGATTGACGTATCGGTTGTGCGTGGCCGGCGACTTGTCGGCAAGGGCGGTCAGGAAGTCGCCCGCGGTCATTTCATGCAGCAGGGCGTCGTCCTCAACATCAAGCGAACTCAGCCGGTATTTGTCGGCATCATCACGCGGCGCCGCCTTGAGCCATGCCGCTACGGCCTCACGCCAGGTCGCGCTGGAAACATGGCGACGTTTCCAGAGTTTCGCTTTGAGCTCGTCGTGTTGGCGCTGCGCCGCCTGCTTGTCGTCGGTTTGAGCAGACTGGCGTATTCGCTGTCCGTGATGAACGAGATAGATCCACCACGTTTCACCACGCTTATAGATCGACATGACCGCAAATACTCCTCAAGCTCGGCCTGGATGAACACCCAGCGCCTCCCCGGCTTCGACGCCGGAATAATACCCGCCTTCGCGCGCGCTTGCACCGTGTGGGGGTGAAGCCGCAGGTACGCAGCGGCCTGTTCGATGTCGAGCGTCACGCCAGAATCCTCAGGTCGGCTACTTCATCAGGCGTAAGTGTCAGGCTCATGGATAGGTGTTTGTTTATTTGTTGGTCACAGTGATTTGGCTACGTTCGGGCTTCAGACTGTTATGACTAATTGCTCAAGTTCTTGCACCGCCTTCAATGCTTCTGATGGTGTCGAAAATAGAAGCTTCTCTCTAGCTCGCAAAACGGCAGAATTAAGTTTCTGTAATGCGCGATCTTGAACAGACCTTTTAAATGTGTATTCGGATGCGTCCCACTTTTTCACCATCGCTCTTGCCTGACGAATGACTGGAGGTTCCTTTCGATTTTTTTCACGATTATAAATTTCATTCCTCGCGTCGCGCTCCTTGGATTTGATGCGTTCAGACAGATACCTAACCTGAAGCTGATTCGTGTGAATTAAAGCAGATTTTTTGACCATTATTTCTTCTCCTGTTTATTTGTGCGTTAGGTGAGGGCGGCTATCCGTTGCGACTACTACGGATAGCCGCCGCCATAATGCAATCGTGTTATTGCCGAACACCATTCGTCCACGATACGTTGCTCCCGCTCGATATTGCGGCGTTCCCAAGTATCAATCTGTAACTTGACAACCTCTCTTGCAAACCAAATGTCGTCGCGAGTAGCAACATTGGGAAATGCAAACTCAATAATTCCACCGCTTGGAAGATTCATCTTCATGTATCCGCGTTCGCTCATTTGGGTATTCCCTTGCGCTGCCGCTTCGTATAGTTCGATGCACGCTGTGCCTTGAATTGCACCTGATGACCGCCAACCCTGACCCCGCGAATAACGCCGCCCGCTAACTTCTTGGTAATCTTGATGATGCGAAAAGAAACCCGATGCACCAGCCCGCAGTCACAGCAGGCCATCAGGTAATTCCGCATGACGGGCTGAACCCAGCGCGACCAGCCGTTATTTACTTCGCGCTCGATTCTCATTTTCTTCACCTTGTTCTGCTCCTGTTAATCGTCCAATTAAATAACTCGCGGGGAGGGCGGTCAGTCCTCGGTCAGGGCGCGGCTGGTGGAGCGGGGAGCGGTTGCCAGTGGGAGGGGTCTGTCGGCCAGCAATTCGGTATGTCGTCATTTTCGACACTGGTTTCATACCAGCCTTCTTCGTTTTCGTCGTTCTCCCATTCTTCCGCTATCTGTTCTTTAGAAAACCACTGCCCGCGCAAGGTGCGCCACTTGCCGCAGTCGTTGAAATGACCGAGCAGCATAGTCCGCCCATCCTTCGGCGCAGTCTCAATCGGCATCCACGCCGCCCGCTCAATCGCTCGACGGAAGGTGTCGGCGGGGTGGGCGATTCTTATTAGATGGTCGTGAGAACCCTTTATTGCACACTCGCACGGTCTGCGTGGAGTCGTTCCGCAATCTATCCCTGATGCTAACAATTCAGGAGAACAATGAATCCACGCCACCGGCTCAACCGGCACAGTGGCAGGGGCGGCTGCTTTCAACCGCTCAATCTCCGCCCGCGCTTCGTCACGCTGGCGCTCGGCGGCTTCGGCGCGTTGCTCTGATTTATATAACCGGATTCGCAATGACTTGAGTGCGTTTGTCAGCATCCCCATATCGCATGGATAGATTCCGACCAGCGCATGATGCCCCTCGCCGTGACGCGCCATGCGGTTTTCAATCCAATCCTCCGCATCCTTGACCATGCTATCGCTGCCCATTATCGGGTCGATATACTTAATCGCGTGTGCTTTCAACTCCTTCACCCGTTCCTCTGCCGCCACCAGCGCAGCGCGGAGTTTGTCGATGTATTCAACTACATGTTTTGGCGCACTGTGCCGCCACTCTCTTATCCAGCGAGGTTCTTCCGGCGTCGCGCTCATGTCCCGCCTCCGATGGCTTCGCGTAGTGCGTCAAGCTGCTTTTTCCAGCCAGCGGTCGATTGCCACGACGATATAAACGCACCATCCAATGCAGTTACTAATTCACGCGCCAGTTCGATAACATCTGCCTCCCGCACCCTCTCCGCGCTCGGTATCGCAGGGCGGGCGGCGAGTGCGTTGCGTTCCTTGGCGGCGTCGCAGAGTCGCTCAAGATACTCATCTGTAATCGACAAGCAATTTCCGTAGTTGTGTTCACCGGGACGCAGGGTTTCGATAACTTCATCCGTCAGCGCTTCTTTCTGTGTGGTCATGTTCCAGTCCTCTCTCGCAAAAGCGATGTTCAAATCAGCTTGGCGCTTGGCGTGGTCGCTCATCATCCCTTCCTTTCTTCGAGCGCGGCCAAGGCTGCGCGGGCACGTTCCAGAACGCCGTTGCTAATATCCAACACAGGTTCGTCAGGGTCTTGAATCTTTGCCCGCATATCCAAGTCTGCAATAACCGCTTCCAGCGCCTCCACCAGCGCCGCTATCTCCGAGGCGTGGTTGGCGAGG
>Ga0265327_10000964_pt1 | contig 41214 bp, 44 predicted proteins | sample 41621metaG_FD_202089 | JGI IMG/M metagenome (GOLD analysis project Ga0265327, IMG submission 202089) | Rhizosphere microbial communities from Carex aquatilis grown in University of Washington, Seatle, WA, United States - 4-16-21 metaG | ecosystem: Host-associated > Plants > Roots > Rhizosphere... | reverse complement strand
GTCACCAAACCCGGTGGCCGCCTTGCGGTATGCGAGTTCTCGACACCGGTCAACCGGCCGTTCCGCACGCTGTACATGGAGTATCTGATGAAGACGCTGCCCGAAGTCGCGCGCGCCGTCAGTAGCAATCCGGATGCCTATGTGTACCTGGCCGAATCGATCCGTGCGTGGCCCGATCAGGAGGCGCTGGCCCAACAGATCCTCTCGGCCGGATGGTCGAATGTGCGGTGGCGCAACCTAACCGGCGGCATCGTCGCGCTGCACGTCGCCACGCTCTAACACCTCCCGGCCAGCAGACGCTTATTGCACATCTGTCCTGGGACTTCTGTGCACTACACGTCTGCTCACGGTTAGGAAAAGGGTGGGCGGGAATCGAGATGCCGTGAACCGCCACCGGCGACCCGCCAGGCACGCGCGATCACATCGTGATCCTCGTCGGTCACGAGATTTCCCATGAGGCGCACGGCGATCCGCATCAGTACCGCCGAACGCATGCCGACCGGCCCCATGACGGGGAGGAAGCGCGGCAAGGTGAGCAGCGAGGCGAGCCGCCGCGCGATCGAGAACGACCGGCCGTACCGATCCCGCAGCAACTCGGGCCACAACTGCGAGTAATCGTCGGCGTCGAGCACCTCGGCCGCCAGGTGACCGGTCTCGAGCCCGTAGTCGATGCCCTCGCCGTTGAGCGGATTGACACACGCCGCGGCGTCGCCGATGAGCATCCAATTGGGACCCGCCACGCCGGAGACCGCACCACCCATCGGCAGCAGCGCCGACGCGATCGATTGCAGTCGCCCGCTGAGGCCGAAGTCCTCGCGTCGCAGTTCGGTGTAGTACTCGATGAGCGGACGCAACGCCGCGTCGGCGGGGCGTTTAGAGGTGGCGAGTGCGCCGACACCGATATTGATCTGTCCGCCGCCCAGCGGGAAGATCCAGCCGTATCCGGGTAGTACGTCGCCCTCGGGGGAGCGCAGCTCCAGATGTGAGGTCATCCATTCGTCGTCGCCACGCGCCGACTCGATGTACGCGCGCCCGGCGACGGCATACACGGTGTCCTTGTGCCACTCACGTCCAAGGACTTTCCCGAGGGTGGAGCGCACCCCGTCGGCGACGATGACGGCCTTGCATGCGATCTCTGCCGGCCCGCTGCCATCGAGCACTCGCACCGAGGTCACCCGGCCCGCAGAGTCGCGTTCCACGTCAACAGCCTTGGTGGACTCGGCCATCTTGGCGCCGGAGTCGACCGCCACCTGCCGGATCTTGTCGTCCAGTTCGGTGCGGCGCACCGCACTGCCGGTGCCCCCGAAAGATGGTCCGGGCCAGGGCACTTCGAGATTGCCGCCGAAGCCGTGCAGGCGCAGGCCTCGGTATCGGATGTGCTCGTCGAGCCACTGTCGCAAGCCCAGCAACTCGAGTTGTTCGACGGCCCGCGGGGTCAGTCCGTCGCCGCAGGTCTTATCTCGGGGGAACACCGCCGAATCGACCAGGACCACCTCACGCCCGGAGCGGGCCGCCCATGCCGCGGCCGCCGATCCGGCTGGGCCGGCACCGATGACGACCAGGTCCGCTGAGGTCTGCACCTTCCCAGTATGTTGGACCGGTGAGTAACTCGACCACGGTGGCCGGAGTTGACCTCGGTGATCCCGTATTCGCCGCAAAGGTGCGCGACCATTTGGCCGCCATTGAAAACCTCATCGTGACTGAGTTGGGGCAGTCCGACCCGCTGTTGACGGAGTCTGTGCTGCACCTTTTCCACGCCGGCGGTAAGCGGTTCCGCCCGCTGTTCACGGTGTTGGCGGCTCAGACCGGGCCCGATCCGGACAACGATGAGGTGATCCTCGCTGGTGCGGTGTGCGAGCTCATCCACCTGGCCACGCTGTACCACGACGACGTCATGGACGAGGCGCAGAAGCGTCGCGGGGTGCCCAGCGCCAACGCTCGTTGGGGTAACAACGTGGCCATCCTCGCCGGGGACTATCTGCTGGCCACGGCCTCGCGGCTGGTGTCCCGGCTGGGTCCCGCGGCCGTGCGTATTGTCGCCGAGACATTCGCCGAGCTGGTCACGGGCCAGATGCGTGAGACCGTCGGGGTGCCCGAGGGTGGTGATGAGACCGAGCACTATCTGAAGGTGATTCACGAGAAGACGGGTTCACTGATCGCGGCGGCAGGCCGGTTTGGCGCGATGACGTCGCGCTGCGATGACCAGCAGATCGAACGGCTCAGCCGCCTGGGCGCCATCGTCGGCACCGCCTTCCAGATTTCCGATGACATCATCGACATCGAGAGCCTCACCGACGAGTCGGGCAAGACACCCGGCACGGACCTGCGTGAGGGAGTGCACACCTTGCCGATGCTGTACGCCCTGCGCGATACTGGCCCTGGCGCCGACCGGCTGCGCACCCTGCTGGCAGCGCCCATCGCCGACGATGCCGAGGTGGAGGAGGCGCTCACCCTGCTGCGGGCCTCCAACGGACTCACGCAGGCCAAGTCCGTCGTCATCGATTACGCGGACCGTGCCAAGGCCGAGCTGGTGGAGCTGCCACCGGGTGATGCCCGCGACGCCCTGGCTGTGCTCATCGAGTACACCGTTCGTCGTCACGGGTAGCGCGCCTGGAACCCGAGTGGCTCCTTCTTCGTTAGCTTGAGTGACACCGAGTAACGAGGAGGATGAACATGCCGGCGGCAGGATCTAGCCACGCCAACGGGCTCAAGACAGTGCTGCTGCTGGGCGGCATGTCGGCGATGATCGTGTTCATCGGCTCGCTGTTCCACAGCAAGAGCATTCTGCTGCTGGCCGTTTTGTTCGCCGTGGGAATGAACGCGTACGTGTATTTCAAGAGCGACACCCTGGCGCTGCGCGCCATGCACGCCCAGCCGGTGACCGAGTTGCAGCAGCCCGCCATGTACCGGATCGTGCGGGAGCTGGCGACCGTCGCTCGTCAACCGATGCCACGGCTGTACATCAGCGATACCAATGCGCCCAATGCGTTCGCCACGGGCCGCAATCCCCGCAACGCCGCGGTGTGTTGCACCACCGGCATTCTCGAACTGCTCAGCGAGCGTGAACTGCGCGCGGTATTGGGCCACGAACTCTCGCACGTTTACAACCGCGACATCCTGATCTCCAGTGTCGCCGGAGCTCTGGCCGCCGTCATCTCGGGGCTGGCCAACATGGCGATGTTCATGAATTTCTTCGGCGGCGGTGACGAGGACCGCCCCAATCCCTTTGCGCTGTTTTTGGTTTCGATGCTGGGGCCCATTGCCGCCACGGTGGTGAAGATGGCCGTGTCTCGTTCGCGCGAGTATCAGGCCGACCAGTCTGGTGCCGAGCTGACCGGTGATCCGCTGGCGCTGGCCTCGGCGCTGCGCAAGATTTCCGGTGGGGTGCAGGCCGCGCCGCTGCCGCCCGAACCACAGCTGGCCAGCCAGTCGCACCTGATGATCGCCAACCCGTTCCGGGCCAGTGACCGGATGGCGTCGCTGTTTTCGACGCATCCCCCGATGGCCGATCGCATTGCGCGCCTTGAGGCTATGGCCCGCTTCTAGCCGCGATGGACTATCCGACCGGACGTCCGCTCAGCGCTGCCAGGCGGTCGAGTATCGGCGCGTCCGCGGCAATGGGCTGCGGGGTACCGAACTTCCCTGACCGGGCGAATGCGCCGACAAGTTTCTCCACGAACCCCAGCGCGTTCTGGACGAGGTCGACGGGCAGGTCCGCGGGAATTCCGGTGGCCTGCGCCAGATCCCAGCCGTGCGTCACCAGGTCTGCCATGCGGACCTGAAGTTGCCTTTCGCCGGTGGTGTGCGCGAATGGGCCGGGATAGGTCTGATCCAGCACGCCGGGACGTGCCAGCGCGTCACTCAGCGCCTGCGCTGATCGGCGGTAGGCGGCCGCCGGGTCGTCGCAGGTGTCGCCGCCGGGGCCACCGAAGCGTTCGGCCAGTGAGTAGTTCACCTCGACGAGATGGTCCACCAACTGGCGCAGATTCCAGTCCGTACACGGCGTATCGGCATCCCATTGGTCCGGGCGCACCGCCGCGATCAGCGCCTCAATGGCCGCCGAAACGCGCGCGAAGTCCTCGGCGCTCATCAGCGCCCGATCTTCTTCGCTCGCGCTCATCAGCGGTACACCATGACGGTGGTGGTGCCATGCGCCACCAACCTACCCTGGGAGTCGATGACCTTGCCCTCGGCCGTTGCCACCCGGCGGCCCGGGTGCAGCACGGTGCCCGTCGCGATCAGGCGTTCGCCATCGACGGGGACGGTCCGGACGTAGTTGACCTTGAGTTCGAGTGTCCCGTAACCAATTCCGGGTTCCAAAGTGGAGTGCACGGCACAGCCCAGCACCGAATCGAGCAGCGTGGCGCAGATACCGCCGTGCAAGGTGCCCAGCGGATTGGCGAAATCAGGCCGGGTCACCACGCTGAACGAGACCGACCCGAATTCGATCTCCTCCAGCTGTATGCCGAGCAGACGGGCCATGGGAGGCATCCCCTCGACCGTCCCGCCCATGCTGCGCAGTAGCTCCAGCCCGGACAGGTTCTCGATTTCCGTGGTCATGGCCACCCTTCCGCATAGACTGATTGGTCCATGCTGACGGTAGCAGGGCATGGACCGATTGGTCCATATCGGGTGAGGAGGACGAGGTGACACCGGGTCCACGGCAACGGCTGATCGACAGCGCGATCGCGATGATGCGTGAACGCGGGGTGCACGCCACCGGCCTTGCTGACCTGCTGAAACGCAGCGGCACTGCGCGTAACTCCATCTATCAGCACTTCCCGGAGGGCAAGGCGGAGCTCATCGCCGCGGCCGAGCGCGAGGCGTCGGAGCTTGCCAACGGATTCCTCGACGCGCTGCGGGTCCGGGGAGACGCCGAATACCTCCTGACGAAGTTCATCGCATGGTGGGTCAAACAGCTCGAGACCCACGATTTCGACACCGGCTGCCCCCACGCTGCGGCCGCGCTCGCCGGGCCGGGGGAGGGGCAAATCCGTGCCGCGGCGCACGATGCCTTCGTGGCGATGCGGGCCCGGCTGGCGGAGTCCTTTCGTGATTCGGGGGTGACCGAAGGCGTCGACAGCCTGGCATCGCTCACGGTCAGCGCGATCGAAGGTGCGCTGTTGCAGGCGCAGGCCGCGCACTCGGTACAGCCGCTGCGCGAGGTTGAGCATGAGCTGATTGCACTCATCCGTGCGCGGGCACGTTAAGGGCGAAAGCCCTTATTCTGCTTGGATTTCCGAGAGATCGGTGGGCACGTGGAACGGTGGAGTGCTCTTCCCGATGACTCGGTACCGATTCCATGGGTCGGGGTCGCCGATGAACGCATCCCGGGCGCTGTGTGTCGTGCGGATGGTTGCCTTGACGCGAGCCTCGTCTCCGACGATCGCGCTCAGCTGGTCGTTCGGCCTGATGCGGCCGATCCAGCGGAAGACGCCGTCGATCGGCTCGCTATAGCCCTTCAGTTCCAGCTCGACCGGGATGTCGACACCGCGAACGGTCACTGTCGCTTCGCCGATGTAGTCCGAATCGTCGTGCGGGCTGTGGGTGAAGACGCTGTTGGCGTCGTCCTGGCGGGGCAGGCTCATGACTCTCCGTCCGGCTTGGTTGCCTCTTGACAATCGGGACACCGCCCCGACAGACTCGCTGACATTATCGTAACAAACAGTACCCCATACTTTTGGGTACGGATACTTGATCTTGGCTGATCAGAAGGCAGTGACGTGACGTCCAGCAGTTACAAAGACATCAATTACGCCGACCGTGAATTCACCCCGGCCACCACGGTCGATGGCGAGGTGCCTACCCGGCGGCGGCGAGTGGGCGATCGACTGAAGACCGCTCGCAGGCTGCTCTTCGAGGCGACGGAACTCAGCTATGACCCCGAGCTGGATATCGATTGGGATGCGCCGCTGGACTCGGGCAAGCACTGGCTGGCCGCACCTCGGGTATCGATCTATGGCACGTCGGAGTGGGATGCGCTTTCGGTTGCGCAGCAAGGGGAATTGGCGCGCCGGGAGCTGGTCAGTCTGCTCAGTTTCGTGATGGATGTACAGGGCGCACTGGCGTCGTTGATGTTCCGCGATGTCATCGAGGGCAACACCCTGGCCGACGATTACACACGGTTCCTGTTGGCCAGTGTCCGCGATATCAGCCGCAACGCCACCATGGTCGGCCGGCTGATCAACAAAACGGGGCTGGAGCTGCAGCCCGCTCCCATGGTGGTGCAGCGTCTGCAGCGGTTCTGCGTTCCGCTCATTCCGCACGGCCCGCTGGGGCGCGGTTTCGTTCTGTTGTTGCACAGACTGATTCATGAGTTGATGGGCGAGCTTGAGGCCGACGAGCTGGCTCAGCCAGTGGTCCGGCAGGTCGCGAAGATCTGTGTTCTGGTCAGCCGTCGTCAGCTCGAGTTCGCCGAGGACGAGCTGTGCCGAGCTACGGACACCCGCAAGTACCTCCCGGCGGCCTGGGCGGACGTATCACTCGCGCTGCTGACGGTGTTGGTGACGTCATTGATCGTCCGGCCGCAGGTCTACGCCGGCGCGGGCCTGACCTCGAGGAGGGGGCGCCGCGCGGCCGCGCGCAGCGAGAACATTCGCCACCGGAATGTGGTGCTGCTGGGTCGATACTTCGACGTCGCCGAGGGCGCGGGGATGTTCAGAACTGCTGCTGCACGGGCGATTCTCGGAGGTCATGGGCTTCTTTGACGTCGCGTGAGGCATTGACAAACCGGCGCGCGAGGATGAGACTCAGGTTATCGGTATGAAGAGTAACGGATACTCAAAGTAATGAATAAAACGGGAGGGCGGGATCAATGACGACCATCGACCAGCCAAGGGCTCTGCACGAGGCCGGCGCCTCGTCGGTACGGGGCAAGTCCGTCGGGGATCGGGAGAAGACCGCGCAACGGCTGTTGCGGTCGGCCGCGGAACGCGCCTACGACGGCGAGGTCGATATCGACTGGGACGCCCCGGTGGTGCCCGGCTTGTACTGGGCCACGCCGCGCCGGACGTCGCTGTACGGCACCAAGCTGTGGGACAAGCTGACTCAGGAACAGCGCATCGAGCTGACGCGGCATGAGCTGGGCTCCGTGTTGAGCTTCGGTATCTACGTCGAGACCGGTCTCAGCGCCATGCTGTGGCGGCAGGTTGTCGAGCAGAATGGGGGAGCGACCGATCACGGCCGCTATGCGCTGACCGAGATCAGCGAAGAAGCACGGCACTCCACCATGTTTGGCCGCCTGGTGAACAAGCTCGGCATCGAGCCGTACACCTATCCGAAGTTCGCGACGCGCGTCATCCGGCTCCTCGGTTTGGTACCACTGGGCCCCTCGGGGCTCGGCACCCTGCTGCTGGTCGAGGAGGTGCTGGACCGTGCGCAGCGGGAAACGATGATGGATGAGACGGTGCAGCCGCATGCCCGTCAGCTCATGAAGATCCACGTGCTGGAAGAGGCGCGGCATATCACTTATGCGCGTGAGGAGCTGGTCCGACAGATCGCCGAGCGGGGACCGGTCTCCAACGCGTTCCATCGAGCGGTCTTCGCCCTGTCGGTGATCGGTATCTATCCGGTGCTGTTCAATCCGAAGGCCTACCGGTCGGTGGGAATCCATCCTCTCCGTGGTCTGTTTACCTTCCTGACCTCCCCGCATTATCGCGAAAATGCGACCTGGGTTTCGGAGCCGCTGATGCGTTTCATGCACGAGATCGGTTTCCTGGACGGCAAATTCACCGGCCGACTGCTGCGGATGTCCCGCGCGATGCCCGAAGACATTTTGGCCGAGATCAAGGCGCGGTAAGCGCGGCAATCGAACTGGCTCATTGCCGGTGCAATGAGCCAGGTTCAGCCATGTCCAGGGTCCACCCGTGAAACAGAAAGAGATTGCGCCACATGACTGTTACCGAAGAATCGCGCGAAGAGGAGCAACCCGGAACCGCGGACGATAGCGGTTCGTCGGAGCCCATCCGCATTCGCGCGTTGATTGTCGGCACGGGGTTCTCGGGCATTGGCGCGGGAATTGCCTTGCAGGGAATGGGAGTACCGTTCCTCATCCTTGAGAAGGCAGGCGAGGTAGGCGGAACATGGCGCGACAACACCTATCCCGGTGCGGCATGTGATGTGCCTACCCATCTGTATTCTTTTTCCTTCGAGCCGCGATCGAACTGGGAACAGCTCTTCTCCCGGCAGCCCGAGATCTTTGACTACCTGAAGGAAGTCGCCGCCAAATACGGCCTTTATCGGCACGTCACCTTCAACACACGCGTCACCCGCGGGTACTGGGATGAGGACGAGTACCGCTGGCACGTTTTCACCGATAGCGGCCAGGAGTACATCTGCCAGTTCCTCATCTCGGGGGTCGGTGCCCTGCACATCCCGAGCATCCCGGGGATCGAGGGCCTTGACCGCTTCGAGGGACCGGTCTTCCACTCGGCGCAGTGGAACCATGACTTCGACCTGACCGGCAAAAAGGTCGCGGTAATCGGTACGGGCGCCAGCGCTATTCAGTTTGTCCCCGAGATTGTCGGGAAGGTCGGAGAGCTGAAGCTGTTCCAGCGCACGCCGCCGTGGGTGCTGCCACGCACCAATGTCGAGTTCGGCGCATTGGCCAAACGGGCGTTCGCGAGTGTTCCCGGCCTGCGCGCGCTGTTCCGCAGCGGCATGTACTTCGGCGCAGAGGCCGGTGCGTACGCGATGAATCGCAGGCCTGCCTTGTTGAAAGGTGTTGAGCTGCTGGGCCGTGCGTACATCAAGAGCCAGATCTCCGATCCAGAAGTACGCCGGAAGGTGACACCCGATTACCGCGCGGGGTGCAAACGCCTGTTGGGATCTGGGACGTACTACAAGGCCATCGACAACCCGAAAACGGAATTGGTCACCGAGTCCATCACCGGGGTGACCGCGGACGGCGTCATCACCGGTGACGGGATAGAACGCAAGGTCGACGCCATCATCTTCGGTACCGGTTTCCACGTCACCGACTCGTACAAGTATCTGGACCTGAAGGGGCAGCGCGGTGAGGACCTCGGCGACCGTTGGTCGAGGGAAGGGGTCGCCGCTCACCGCGGCATCACCATCGCCGGCATGCCCAACCTGTTCTTTCTTCTGGGACCCAATACCGGCTTGGGACACAACTCGATCGTGTTCATGATCGAGTCGCAGATCCACTACGTCACCGAGGCGGTCAAACACGTTGACGAGGCGTACGCCCAGGCGATTGTGCCCACCCGTGAGGCCCAGGACCGCTTCAATGCCGAGGTTCAACGCAAGCTGCAGGGCTCGGTGTGGAACAGCGGCGGCTGCCAGAGTTGGTACCTGGATGAACATGGCAAGAACCGGACGTTGTGGTCGGGATTCACCTTCGAATACTGGTCGCAGACAAGAAAAGTCGACCCCACCGAGTACGAGTTCGAGGGTGCGGTGCGCCCTGCTGTTCGCAAGACCGTTCCCCTGGTGAACGGGCCCCGGCAGACGTCGCCGAGCATGGCCACAAACTAGCCGTTTTCCCCGTCCCACAGAAGCGAGAAACGATGAAGGACTTCGACAACAAGGTCGCCGTAATCACCGGTGCCGGTTCGGGTATCGGCCGCAGCCTGGCGTTGACACTGGCGCAGCGCGGTGCGCGGCTGGCACTCTCGGACATCGACACCGCCGGGGTGGCCGATACCGCCGGGCGCTGCGAAAAGGCGGGTGCGACCGCGATCCCGTTCGAACTCGATGTCGCCGACCGCAGCGCCGTCTACGCCCATGCCGCCGACGTCAAGAACGAGTTCGGCCAGGTCAACCTGGTGTTCAACAACGCCGGGGTGGCGCTTTCGGCCGATGTCAAGGACATGGAATGGGATGACTTCGACTGGCTGATGAACATCAACTTCTGGGGAGTCGCCCACGGCACCAAGGCCTTCCTGCCGCATCTGATCGAGTCCGGCGACGGTCATCTCGTCAACGTGTCGTCGGTGTTTGGATTTATGGGCATACCTTCCCAGAGTGCCTATAACGCAGCGAAATTCGCTGTTCGTGGCTTCACCGAGGCGCTGCGTCAGGAGATCCGGGCGGCGAAGTACCCCGTCGGTGTCACCTGTGTGCACCCCGGTGGCATCAAGACCAACATCGCCTCGAATGCGCGCGGTATCCCAGAGGGCGTCGACCGGGAAACCGTCCGGAAAGGATTCCAGCTCGCGGCCATCACCCGGCCGGACTCGGCCGCACGGATCATTCTGCGTGGGGTGGAGAAGAATCGGCCACGCATATTGATCGGTCCCGATGCCAGGGTGTTCGACGCCATACCGCGCGTCATCGGACCGCGCTACGGGGACCTGATGGCGCCCTTCTACGGCATCGGCAAGTACGGGGTCGGCAAAAAGATCGCGGCCCGCTTCGGTATCGAGCTCTAGGCGGCGGCCGATGACAGACATCGCGACTCCCGACGCGCGCAGGGTGACCGGAAATCCTCATGTTCACTCTCTCGAGGTCGTCGAGATCATCAGGGAGACAGGGGATGCCGTTTCCCTGGTGTTCGAAGTGCCGGATGCACTCGTCGACGCTTTCCGCTACCGGCCGGGCCAGTTTCTGACGCTGAAGGTCCCCAGTGAGCAGACCGGCTCGGTGGCCCGCTGTTACTCGTTGTCCAGTTCACCGCACCTTGACGACGACCTCGTGGTCACCATCAAACGCACCGACGGCGGGTATGCGTCGAACTGGCTGTGCGACAACGTCGGTGTTGGAGACCACATCACCGTGCTGACTCCCTCCGGGGTCTTCGTTCCGCGCTCGCTGGACGGCGACTTCTTGCTGATTGCCGCCGGAAGCGGCATCACCCCGATGCTGTCCATCGCCAAGTCGGTGCTGCTCGGTGGTGCGGGAACCGTGTATCTCTTCTACGCGAACCGCGACGAGCAGAGTGTGATCTTCGGCGCCGAGATCGACGACATCATGGTGGAATTCCCGGATCGGCTGCGCGTCGTGCACTGGCTCGAAGCCGAACGCGGCCTGCCCACTCGCGACGCCATGTCCGAGATGTTCACCGCCTACACGCGGTACAGCACGTACATCTGCGGCCCCGCACCGTTCATGACGGAGGCCCGGGCCGCGTTGTCGGCCGTCGGAATGCCCGCCAAGCACATTCACATCGAGCTCTACCAGTCCCTGTCCGGTGACCCGTTTGCCGACATCGTCATCCCGCACGGTGGCGAAGATGCGGCCCGGGCGACTGTGGAGCTCGACGGCACACAGGTCACCGTTGAGTGGCCCAGGAACACCCCGCTGCTCGATGTGCTGCTCGCGCAGGGCATTGACGCGCCGTATTCGTGCCGCGAAGGCGCATGCAGTGCGTGCGCCTGTACCGTGCGGCGCGGCGAGGTGCGGATGCTGCGCAACGACACCCTGGTCGAGGCCGACCTCGCGATGGGGTTGACCCTCGCATGTCAGGCGGTTCCGGTCACGGACAGTGTCGATATCGCCTTCGACCAGTAGCCGCGAGATCGCGCGCGAACTTGGATATGGTCACGGGATGCGCATCCTGCCCATCCTTGGCGCTGTGACCGGCGTCGTCGCTGCCGTGATGTTGGCGGGCACCGCGACCGCCGATCCGGACACCCCGAATCCCCTTGACCCGTCCGGGCTTCCGAATGTCAACGGACTCACCCCGGTGTCGCCGCTGGAGTACAGCACGTTGGCCGACACCGCGTATGGCTTCACCATTCCCGGCGGAATCTCCTGCCTGATCAAGCGCGCCGACGCGAGCTACGGCTGCAGCGGTCCGTTGCCCGGCGCCCCCAACGGAGCGAACCTCGTCAGTGGCAGCAATGCCCCCGGTTTCGCGAGCACCGATCGGCCGATCTACGGCATCGGCGGCGAGCCGTTCAAGCCACTGCCGCCGGGATCCCGGCTGAGCTACCGCGAGGTGAGTTGCGGTCTGGATGGTGGTGGCACGCTGACCTGCGTCAACAATCGCTGGCAGAACGGCTTCGTGGTTGGCCCGGGTGGCAGCTACACCACGTAGCGGCCGGTTAGATTGGTTCCCATGCGTTTCGGGTACCTACTGACCGCCGTCCTGTGCGGTGTCATCCTCGTCGGTTGCGATCGGGGAGAGGCCCCCAGGGAAACGTCCGCCGCGGAATCCACCAGCGCGGCAGAATCCGCCACGGCGTCGCCCACCGCCATCGTCGATCCGGGCGGCGAGGCGGCGTGCCCGAAACACGGCGGCCGCTGGGACGCCGCACAAGGCTGCGTCATTGACGAGGGCACGCCTCAGGCGACGCAGCATCTGGTGATTCCCGTGCAATGGGATTCGTCGTTCCCCGAATTGCAACGGGCCGTGGATGACACCGTGGCGGATGTTCGCGCCAACTTCCGCAAGTCCGTCGAACGCGCCGGGGCCCCGCCCGAGGGAAAACCCTGGGCGCTTCAGGTCAGCTTTGAGACGTATCAGGGCAACGGTGTGCATCCCTCCGATAGCGTGCGGTTCTCGATCAGCGAGACACTTGGTGGCTATCACCCGGGGTTCGCGTTTCGCACCCTCGCCTTCGACCGCACCACCAAACAGCCCATCACCCTGGATACGCTGTTGATCGATCCCGCGGCCGCGCTGCCCAAGATCTCGGCGCTGGTCCGCAGCGACCTGCGTGCACAGCTCGGCGGTATTGGCACCGAATTCGTCGACACCGGAACGGATCCGGAGCCGGGGAATTTCAAGGACCTTTCGCTGGCCGGTGATGCGCTGCTGTTTTCGTTCGAGCCGTACCGAGTGGCGTCCTATGCCGAGGGGCCGATGCAGAGCCGGGTGGCGCTGTCCGAGCTGCGCGATGTGGTGAAGCCCGAGTACCTGCCGGCCTGATCAGAATCCGGTGCCGTGCACCTCGTGGCCGGGCGTCTCGGCCATGAGCCCGCGGTACGCCTGCTCCACCGTGGAGCCGTGATTGATCACCCCGTCGACCTCACGGGCGATCGGCATGTGGATGCCGTACTCATCGGCAAGGGTCATCACCACCGAGGACGCCTTCACGCCCTCGGCGACCTGATTCATCGATTCGATGATCTCGTCGATGGTCTTGCCCTTGCCGATCTCCTCACCCACGTGTCGGTTGCGGCTGCTGGGGCTCGTGCACGTCACGATGAGATCGCCCAGACCCGCCAGGCCCGGGAACGTCTCGGGATCACCGCCCATGGCCACCCCGAGTTTGGTCATCTCGCGCAGGGCCCGTGCGATCACCATGGCGCGTGTGTTCTCGCCGATCCCGATCGCGTAACCCATCCCGCTGGCGATGGCGAAGACGTTCTTGAGTGCGCCCGCCATCTCGACGCCCACTACGTCGTTGGTGCTGTACACGCGAAAGCGTGAGGTGCGGAAAAGCTCGCCCAGACGGTCCGCCTGGTGCTGATCGGGCATCGCGACCACACCGGCGGCCGCATACCCGCGGGCCACCTCCTTGGCGATATTGGGGCCGGCCAGAATGCCCGCCGGGTGCCCGGGGAGTACTTCCTCGATGATCTGCGACATCCGCATCCGCGAACCCTGCTCGAGGCCCTTCACCAGGGAGACGATGGGCACCCACGGGCGCAGGGATTGCCCGATCTCGGTAAGCACCTCGCGGAAGCTGTGCGAGGGAACCCCCATGATCACCACATCGGCCTGCTCAACGGCCTCGTGCAGATCCGAGGTGGCGCGCAGGCTCTCGGTCAGCTCCACCTCATCGGTCAAGTACCTCGAATTACGGTGCCGCTCATTGATATCCGCGACAGTCTCGGGGGAGCGGGCCCACTGCAGGGTGGGACTGCGCCGCGCCACAATCGAGGCCACCGTGGTGCCCCAGGATCCGCCACCGAGGACGACGACTTGCGGTTCACGAAGTGCTGCCATGCTCGCCAGGGTATGGGCCCGGTGCGCCTCCAATATGCACTTCGGCAATATGAGTGAGGTGATGATCGACGTGACGCTCACAACCGGGTTGAACACCATGGCTGCCGATGCGGCCGAGGCCGAGGAATCCGGGTACGCCGGCATCTGGACCTTCGAAGGTGCGCACGACCCTTTCCTGCCGATACTGCTGGCGGCCGAGCACACAAAGGATATCGCGCTGGGTACTTCGATCGCTGTCGCATTTGCGCGAAATCCCATGCTGCTGGCCAATATTGGCTGGGATCTGCAGGCGTACTCGGGCGGCCGATTCATCCTGGGGCTCGGCACGCAGATCAAACCGCACATCACCCGCCGGTTCGGCATGCCGTGGAGCAGTCCCGCCGCGAGGATGCGGGACATGGTGCTCGCGGTGCGCGCCATCTGGCAGTCGTGGCAGGAGCGCGGAGCGTTGGACTATCGCGGCGAGTTCTACCAGAACACCCTCATGACGCCGATGTTCATGCCCGATCCGGCTGAGGTGAGCGCCTTTGGCCCGCCACCGATCTGGCTGGCCGGTGTCGGCAGTGGGATGACAGCGGTGGCCGGCGAAGTGGCCGACGGGTTCATGTCGCACCCGTTCTGCACACCCGACTACCTTGCGCAGGTCACGCGACCGACCCTAGGCCGTGGCGCGGCGAAAGCGGGAAAGACGCTCGCCGACATCCAGATCCATCACTCGCCGATGATCGTCATTGGGCGCGACGACGCCGAGCTGGCACGTGCGCGCGCGGCGGTGCGCAAACAGCTGGCGTTTTACGGGTCCACACCGGCCTACTGGCCGGTGCTGGAACTGCACGGCCGAGCGGATGTCGGGCCGAAACTCAAAGAGCTGTCCAAACAAGGTGCATGGGATGCGATGGCCACTCTGATCGACGACGAGTTCGTCGATACCGCGGCCATCACCGTCACCGATGCCGTGCAGGGTGCGCACGAATTAGCGCGCCGCTACGGCGATCTGGTGCACCGGTTGGGCTTCAATACCCCGTATCGGCCCGATCGCGAGCTGCTGGCCGCGCTGCTGGGGGCCTGTCGCCGAGACTCCGGTTCCTGACGCGTTTCGCGAGTAGCTCCGCCGAAACGCGGCGTGTCGATGGCGGGACAGGCGTCAGGACGATGTGCCCGAGATCGCCACGCCGGCACCCAGCCCGACGATCATGAGGCCGCCGGCGCCGCCCACCGCTTCCAGCCGGCGGGGCGAACGTGCGAACCAATCGCGGGCGCTGGCGGCGAGCAACGCCCAGCAGCTGTCGGACACCATGGCCATCGCGACGAATACCAGGCCGAACTCAAAAATCTGCGCCGTGATCGAGCCCACAGACGGGTCGGCGAACTGCGGCAGCACCGCGGTGAAGAACAGCGCGGTCTTCGGGTTGGTGATACCGACCAGGAACCCTTGCCGGAATATCCGCTGCCGGCCGACGGCGGCGGGCTGGCGGGCATTGAGCGCCTCAACGAGTGACTTGCGGTCTCGGAATGCTTGCACGCCAAGATAAATCAGGTAAGCCGCGCCGGCCAACTTTACGGCCGTGAGCGCCCAGGAGGAGGCGGCCAGCAGTGCGCCCAGCCCGGCCGTCGTGAGCACCAGGAACACGGCGGTACCGGCCGTGTTGCCCATCACGCTCACCAGGCCGGATCGACGGCCCAGGCTCAGGGAGCGGCCCACCGTGAACAGCACGCTGGGCCCGGGGATCACGATGAGCGCGTACGCCACCACCGCGAAACCGATGAGATGCGTGGGTGTCACGGCGGGAATCATCGGACCATCGTCTTACCGGTAGTTGACGAACTGCAACGCAATATCCAGGTCGGAGCCCCTCAGCAGCGACTGGACGGCCTGCAGGTCATCGCGCTTCTTGCTCGACACCCGGATCTCTTCGCCCTGGACCTGCGACTTGACGCCCTTGGGGCCTTCGTCGCGGATGAGCTTGTTGATCTTCTTGGCGTTCTCGGCGTCGATGCCCTGTTTGAGGGTCCCGGTGAGCCGGAAAGTCTTGCCGCTGGGCTGCGGGTCACCGGCGTCGAAGGCCTTCATGCTGATATCGCGGCGGATCAGCTTCTCCTTGAAGACGTCGACGGCCGCCTTCAAGCGCTCCTCGGTGGAGCTCACCAGCTCGATGGCCTCCTCGCCCTTCCAGGCGATGGTGGTTTCGGTGCCGCGGAAATCGAAGCGAGTGGTCAGCTCCTTGGCCGCCTGGTTCAGCGCGTTGTCGACCTCCTGGCGATCGATCTTGCTCACGATGTCGAATGATGAATCCGCCATGACTGCTCCCTCTTTCTGCTCTTCGGATGTTCCGTATCCAGTCGGTTTGCGTTGGCCCGACCCTATCGTTGTATCCTGCATCGTCTGATAAGGCGGGTTGCCCGAGCGGCCAATGGGAGCGGACTGTAAATCCGTCGGCTTACGCCTACGCAGGTTCGAATCCTGCACCCGCCACACTGCTCAGGCCCCCTCACGAGGGGGCCTGATTGCATTTCCGGGGTCGAGACCGCCCGGTGAGGCCTACAACAGCCGCTGGCGCGCCGCGATCAGCACCGAGCAGTGCGTCCGGCCAAGCACACCGGACCCGTTGGGGCCTACCAATTCCTGCACGTGAGCCGCGTCACCGGCCCCGACGATGACAAGCTGCACGGTATGCCCATGGCGTTCCAGGTAGTCCAGCGTGCCGCCCACCGGATCGAGGGCGCGGATGTCCAGATCGGGATACCGCACCCGCAACGGCGCCAGACGCCGCTCCAACTGGACCGCTGCCACCCGACGATCTCCGCGGGCCAAGGTGGCGACCCGCTGACCGGACAGCGTGATCGGGCGATGGCGCAGCAGGACCCGCATCGGCGCACCGCGCAGCCGCGCTTCGTGAGCGGCCAGCTCCAAGGAGGCTGCCGACTCGTGAGACTCGTCGATCTCCACCACCACCGCGGGAGTCGCGCCGAGTAGTGATTGGCCGTCACGGATCACCGCGACCGGGCAGCGCGCCGACGGGAGAACCTCGGCGGCGGTGGACCCGACCGTACGGGCGTCGGAGCCACTGATGCCGATCGCTCCCACGCAGAGCATGACGGCGCTGCGCGAGGCGTCCAACAGCACGTCCGCCACTCGGCCATGCCGGATCTCGGCTTCGATCTTCACCGGCTTGCCGGTGGCGCCGATCTCGCGGAACACGTGTCGCACGGCCGTCCCGGCGGGGCTGCGCTCGTCGCTGAACTCAGGGAACTCGGGCTGAGGTGCCACATGAACCAGGCGTAGCGGCACCTCGCGGTGCAGCGCCTCGTCGACTGCCCAGAGCGCGGCCCGGACCGCCGACCGTGACCCGTCGATACCGACCACCACCGCGGATTCGCGTGCACGGACTTCGCTCATGGCCGTGCGCTAGCCGCGGATCTCGAACACATCGGCAAGAGACCGGCGCGGTGTCGGTGGCGGGATACGACCGAACGGTGGCGCCATCCCCACCCGGATCAACGCCTGCGGGTGCGTCCTGCCGATGGCGGTACCGACGACTTCTCGGCTCGCGGTCAGCTCCAGCATGTGGGTGATGGTGCAGGTGGCCATGCCGGCGAGCGTCGCCTCCAGCAGCACTTCCGAGAGCAGCTCGCCGCAACGCAGGAGATTTTTCGGGGTATCTCTGGCCGTGGACAACGTCAGCACCCTCGCCTGGTCCTCCTGTAGGCCGGGCCGCGAGGTCCGTTCCGTGACAACGGGGAAGGTGCGGCCGATGTCGACGCGATCGCTCTCGGTCGCCGAGACCAGCGCGCTGCGCGGAACTCCGTCATTCAAGGTGAACGGTGCTGTCCACCAGTCGAGTTCGGTCTGGTAGGCGGAGTCGTAGATGCGCAGCGCGTCACTGAGTGCCGATGCGTCGGCCAACTTCGGCCGCATGATGTCATCGATCACGTCCAAGATGACCGTCCTGTCGGCGATCACCGCGTTCAGCATTCGGGCGAACTGCGACCAGTTGGGCGGAGCCTCGAAGGGCAGCCGGTCGGTGCGCCGCTGCAGGATTGCGTCGGCACGCCGACGATTGCTTACCACCACAACGGAGCTGGGGGAGAAGGTGATGGCGGCCAGATGGTCCGGGTTGTCGAGGTCCGGGATCCGCTCCACGCGGGACATCCAGCCGGCCGATGCCATCGCGACCCGGAAATGATCCAGCGCCGCGCCGCAGCTGATGATTGCCTCGCGCCCGGCGCCGTCGGTTCGTGTGACACATCGGGTGCGGTCCAGATACAGGTGCAGATCGCCCGGCCCGGGTCCAAGGTCGGCAATCCAGCGCCACGGCTGCGTGTTGTGCAAAGACGGTGCCCGGCAGGCAAGTTGGATCGCGGTCTGGATGACGTCAATGTGAACCATTGTCTTGGGCATGTTGGCTCCGCTCGGCTGGTGGTGATATCGACTCTTGGTGACCTACGCGCGCATGGACAGGGCACTTGGTCACCGGCCATATGCCCCAAGTCCTCGCGTCGGTGACGTGGGGTACGCGCCCGCGCCCCGGACGGGAAGAACTGGTGACTTCCGGCCCATAGATTGGGGGCCCATGGCCGGATGTCCGCACCGGCTGCCCCGCAACGATGAGGTCATGCGCTCACTACGATCGACCATCAGCCCCACCTCCGTCGGTGCGGAGATACGCGAAACTCACACGGGTATCGTGATTTTGGTCGGAGGATTGGCCTACAAGATCAAAAAACCTGTTGTGACGAACTTCCTGGATTTCAGCACCCCTGAGCTTCGTGAAAGGGCTTGTGCCCGTGAGGTGGCACTCAACAGTCGGATCTCGCGCGACAGCTACGTCGGCGTCTCACACCTCACCGGTCCCGACGGCGAATCGGGCGAACCGGTCGTGGTGATGCGGCGCTACCCGGACTCCACTCGGCTGTCGGCGATGGCCAAGTCCAAGCGGGTGACCAAAGCGGACCTGGACGCGATCGCGCAGGTATTGGCGGCGTTCCACAAGCGGGCCGATCGCAGTCCGTCGATCGACGAGGCGGGATCTCTCGATGCCATCGTCGATCGGTGGGAGGGCACCGTGACGGCCCTGGAGAAGTACGCGGGGACGGTGCTCGCCGCCGACGATGTGCGTCTGGTCCGGACGCTGGCAACGCAGTTCATGTCCGGGCGCGCCGTGCTTTTCGCGCAGCGCGTAGCCGACAAGAGAATCCTCGACGGGCACGGAGATCTGATGGCCAGCGATATCTTTTGCCTGCCCAACGGGCCGGTCCTGCTGGATTGTCTGGAGTTCGACGACCGGCTGCGGCACGTGGACGGCCTGGACGATGCGGCATTTCTGGTGATGGATCTGGAGTTTCTGGGGCGCCGGGATCTGGGCGACTATTTCATGAACCAGTACGTGGAGTTGTCCGCAGACACGGCACCGGAACCCTTGCGGCACTTCTACATTGCCTATCGTTCGCTGGTGCGGGCCAAGGTGGACTGCATCCGGTTCACCCAGGGGCAACGGTCGGCCGCGGCGCGGGCTGCCAAGCACATGGCGATGGCACTGAACCACCTGGGGGCCGCGACGGTGCGGCTGGTGCTCGTGGGCGGTGGCCCGGGTACAGGCAAGAGCACCTTGGCCCGTCGCGTATCGGAAGATATTGGTGCCCAAGTAATTTCAACGGACGAGGTGCGTCAACAACTGCATCGACTCGGCGTCATATCCGGAGGGAAGGGCGTGCTGGACGCCGGGCTGTACTCGGCGGAGAACGTGTGTGCCGTGTACGACGCGGTACTGCGGCGTGCGCGCCTGTCGTTGGCGAGCGGCCACACCGTCATCCTGGACGGAACCTGGCGCAGCCCGCGGCACCGACTGCGCGCGCACCAGCTCGCCTACGAGGCAGGCGCACCCATGGTGGAGTTCCTGTGCATGGCACCGCTGATCACAGCGCACCATCGAGTGGCCACCCGCCATGACGGGATGTCGGATGCCACCGGCGATATCGCGGCGGCGCTGGGCACCGAATTCGTCGGACCAGACCACGGATGGGGCGAGGCGCACGTGATCGATACCCGGCTACCGCTGGACCGATCGACCGCCGAGGCCGAGGATTTGTGCAGGCAGGCGCTGTACGCGCCGGTGCCGTGCCACCCTCGATAAGCCGTTTTGGTTCCGCCGACATCAACGGGTACCCTCGTGAGGGCTTTAATGCCCCCTTAGCTCAGTCGGTAGAGCGTTTCCATGGTAAGGAAAAGGTCAACGGTTCGATTCCGTTAGGGGGCTCGGTGGACGGAAGGCGGAAACGCCGGCTCTGTCTGCGGGGCGGTGTAGCTCAGCTGGTTAGAGCGCACGACTCATAATCGTGAGGTCGGGAGATCGAGCCTCCCCACCGCTACCACCCGAACATAGAGACTAACGAACGAAAGAGGGCAACTGCAGTGGCCTCCAGCACAGACGTCCGGCCCAAGGTCACCTTGGCCTGTGAGACGTGCAAGCACCGTAACTACATCACCAAAAAGAACCGGCGCAACGACCCCGACCGGCTGGAACTGAAGAAGTTCTGCCCGAACTGCGGATCGCACCAGCCTCACAAAGAGTCGCGCTGATCGCGCTTCTTTTTGACCTTTCCGTGTCGTCCTAACGCGACACGAATAGGCAAGCCTTACTTGGTATCGGTCAACGTCAGTAGGTAGGTTCCGCCCCGTGGCTTTATCGCAAGATCTCGTCGGAACGCACTACCGATACCCCGACCACTATGTGGTCGAGCGGGAGAAGATCCGCGAGCACGCCGAGGCGGTGAAGAGCGATCACCCTGCTCATCATGACGAGGCAGGTGCTGCGGCTCTTGGCTACGATTCCCTTGTCGCCCCGCCCACCTTTCTGTGCATCTTTGGATACACCGCACAGGCGGCTTTCTTCGAGGACGCAAACATCGGAATCAAGGACGAGAAGATCGTCCAGGTCGACCAGGAGCTCAGACTCCTGCGCCCGATCAGGGCCGGCGACAAGCTGTACTGCGATGTGTACCTCGACTCGATCCGACGCTCGTTCGGTGCCGACATCATCGTCACCAAGAGCCTCATCACCAATGACAAGGGTGAGCTGGTGCAGGAGCTGTTAACGACTCTTGCCGGGCGCACTGCAGAAGACGGAGAAGAAGGCGGGTTCAACTGATGGCATTGCGTGAGTTCAGTTCGGTCAACGTGGGAGATCAGCTCCCGGAGAGGACCATCCCGCTGACCCGGCAGGATCTGGTGAACTACGCCGGAGTCTCCGGCGATCTCAACCCGATCCACTGGGACGATGAGACCGCCAAACTGGTCGGGCTCGAGGACGGTGCCATCGCCCACGGCATGCTGACCATGGGCCTGGGTGGCGGGTATGTCACCGAGTGGATTGGTGACCCGGCCGCGGTGACCGAGTACAACGTGCGCTTCACCAGCTTCGTCACCGTCCCCAACGACGGTGTCGGCGCCGAGATCATCTTCAACGGTCGCGTGAAGTCGGTCGACGCGGACAGCAAGTCGATCACCATCGCGCTGACCGCCACCACTAATGGCAAGAAGATCTTCGGACGCGCTATCGCGACTGCGACGCTGGCGTAGTCGTGGCGCTTCAACTCGATATCGTCGGAATGACGCATAAGTACTCCAGGACCTACGTGGTGGGACGGGAGAAGATCCGCGAGTTCGCGCAGTCGGTCAAGGCCGTGGACCCGGCCAGCCTCGATCCGAAGGCGGCGGCCGAACTCGGACACGACGGCCTCATCGCGCCCCTGGCTTTCCCTGCGGTGATGGCGCTGCTGGTGCAGAAGGAATTCTTCCGCACCTATGACGTCGGTATGGACACCATGCAGATCGTGCATTCCGAGCAGAAGTTCGTGTACCACAAGCCCATCACCGAGGGTGATGAGTTGTCGTGCGACTTCCAGGTCGACTCCCACAAGGAGGCTTTCGGCGTGGACATTGTGACCACCCGCAACATCGTGCGCGATCAAAATGGCGAGCTGGTCATGGAAGCGTTCACCACCCTGATGGGCCGCGACTCGGATCGAATGGCCGATATCAAGCTCATCTGAGAAGAGAGCTCGCTGATCGGTGTTGGGTCGGTGGGCAATTTCAGTCTGGAGCTGGCTGCGGGGTACACTCAAGATTCGGGGTTTTCCCACCACAACGCGCCTGTCGGCTACTCTGGAGGCGCGTGTGTTGTGTGAGGCCCCCGGCCACCGGGTTGGCGTGCCAGCCTTAGGGGTGTAGCTCAACTGGCAGAGCAGCGGTCTCCAAAACCGCAGGTTGCAGGTTCAAGTCCTGTCACCCCTGCAACACCCTGGAGTAAGCACTAGGGAAACAGAGAGGTACGGAAGGGAATGAGCGACGAGCTAGACGAGCCCGACATCGGCACCGCCGATAGCGACCGGGCCGTCGCCTCGACTAAGCCGCTTCGCCCGACGGGTAAGCGGACCCGCCGTGCTGATTCCTCGACCGCGGCTACGGAGCTCACCGAATCTGGTGCCTCCGAGACCGGTGAGGTGAAGAAGAAGGCTGGGAAGAACAGTCGGAAGCCTGCCGCGAAGAAGGACAAGACGGGGCCATCGCGCAACCCGTTGGTCCAGCTTTGGGTGTTTCTCCAGCAGGTGGTTGCTGAGCTGCGCAAGGTCATCTGGCCGAACCGCAAGCAGATGGTCAGCTACACCACGGTGGTGCTGGTCTTCCTGGTGTTCATGGTGACCCTGATCGGCGTGATTGACCTGGGCCTGGCCCGGCTGGTCATGCTGGTGTTCGGGTAATAGAAAGACGAGAGAGGACTAACGGTGACGACCTTCGACGGCGACGCTACGAGCGAGCCAGAGGACACCGCTGACACGGCTGCGTCGGTCGACGTGATCGACGAGGCCGAAACCAGCGCTGCGCCCGAGCCGACTGAGTCGTCTTCGGAAGAGTCGGGCGCCGAGGTGGAGGCTGACGAGGACGCCGACCCGGCCGTCACGTTGAAGGCGCAGCTGCGCCGCGAGCCGGGCGAGTGGTACGTCGTTCACTCGTACGCCGGATACGAAAATAAGGTCAAGGCCAACCTGCAGACCCGTGTGCAGAACCTGGATGTCGGCGACTACATCTTCCAGATCGAGGTGCCCACCGAAGAGGTCACCGAGATCAAGAACGGTCAGCGCAAGCAGGTCAACCGCAAGGTGCTGCCCGGCTACATCCTGGTCCGGATGGAACTGAACGACGAGTCGTGGGGTGCGGTTCGCAACACCCCCGGCGTCACCGGATTTGTCGGCGCGACCTCGCGCCCGTCACCGCTGTCGCTTGATGATGTGGTGAAGTTCCTGCTCCCGCAGACCCCGGCCAAGAAGGCCACTAAGGGTGGTTCAACCGAAACCGCCGGGACCGCGGCCGCCGAGACGGGTGGCCTGGAGCGTCCCATCATCGAGGTCGACTTCGAGGTCGGCGAGTCGGTCACCGTCACCGACGGCCCGTTCGCGACGCTGCCCGCCAGCATCAGCGAGGTCAACGCCGAACAGCAGCGCCTCAAGGTGCTGGTGTCCATCTTCGGTCGTGAGACCCCGGTCGAGCTCAACTTCACCCAGGTGGAGAAGCTCTAACAAGACTTCGGACCGTGTAACGGTCCGCAGAACTCCGGTCGAATAACGGCCGGAACACGGAAGGAAAGTAAGGAAACACCCAATGGCCCCGAAGAAGAAAAAGGTCGTCGGGCTGATCAAGCTTCAGATCAAGGCCGGCGAAGCCAACCCTGCGCCGCCGGTAGGTCCCGCGCTCGGTCAGCATGGCGTCAACATCATGGAGTTCTGCAAGGCGTACAACGCCGCGACGGACTCGCAGCGCGGCAACGTCATCCCCGTGGAGATCAGTGTCTACGAGGACCGCAGCTTCACCTTCGCGCTCAAGACACCTCCCGCCGCCAAGCTGCTGTTGAAGGCTGCCGGTGTGCCCAAGGGTTCCGGTGAGCCGCACAAGACCAAGGTCGCCAAGGTGAGCTGGGATCAGGTGCGCGAGATCGCCGAGACGAAGAAGGAAGACCTCAACGCCAACGACATCGACGCCGCCGCCAAGATCATTGCCGGCACCGCGCGCTCGATGGGCATCACCGTCGAGTAGACACGGCAGCGAGTAATCCGCTTGACCCAGTGGTAAGGCCCGCTTCGGCCTGCAGCGTTTGACGCTCTTCACCCAAGAGGCTCATCGCAAACCACAACCCAACAATTGATTGGATACCAATGAGCAAGAACAGCAAGGCATATCGCGAGGCCGCCGAAAAGGTGGACCGCGACAAACTGTATAGCCCTCTTGAGGCCACCAAGCTGGCCAAGGAGACCTCGTCCAAGAAGTACGACGCCACTGTTGAGGTCGCGATGCGCCTCGGCGTCGACCCCCGCAAGGCTGACCAGATGGTCCGCGGCACCGTGAACCTTCCGCACGGTACCGGTAAGACCGCTCGCGTCATCGTCTTCGCGGTGGGCGACAAGGCCGAAGCGGCTGCTGCCGCCGGCGCCGATGTTGTGGGTAGCGACGACCTGATCGAGAAGATCCAGGGCGGGTGGCTGGAGTTCGACGCCGCCATCGCCACCCCGGATCAGATGGCCAAGGTCGGTCGCATCGCTCGTGTCCTGGGCCCGCGCGGTCTCATGCCGAACCCCAAGACCGGCACCGTGACCCCCGACGTGGCCAAGGCCGTCACCGACATCAAGGGCGGCAAGATCAACTTCCGCGTCGACAAGCACTCCAACCTTCACCTGATCATCGGCAAGGCGTCCTTCGACGCCGAGAAGCTGACGGAGAACTACGGAGCGGTCCTCGACGAGATCCTGCGTGCCAAGCCGTCGTCGGCCAAGGGGCGCTACCTGAAGAAGGTCGTCGTCAGCACCACCACCGGCCCGGGCATCCAGGTCGACCCGGCCGTGACCCGGAACTTCCTGGAGGCCTAAGAGCCTTCGGAACGCTTACCGCACAAGCCCCCATTTCCCTGGCGCCGAGCCGGAAATGGGGGCTTGCGCCGTTTAGGGACCAAAGACCGTAGCCGCCGAGATAGGTCCCGTCCTACCGTGGAACCAGCGGGTTACGACGGGAAGGAATGCCGTGTCGGTGTGTTCTGCCGGTGCCACACTGGGGGCGGCAGGTGGAAGGAAAACGGACATGATCACAGTGTTCCTGGTCGATGACCACGAGGTAGTGCGACGGGGTCTGGCTGACCTGCTTGAAGAGGAAGAGGACTTCTCGGTGATCGGGCAGGCGTCCTCGGTCGCCGAGGCGATGGCGCGCATCCCCGCGCTACAACCCGATATCGCGGTGCTGGACATCCGGCTGCCCGACGGAAATGGGGTCGAGCTGTGTCGTGAATTGCGGTCCAAACTACCGAATCTCAACTGCCTGATGCTCACCTCGTTCACCGATGAACATGCCATGCTCGACGCGATCATGGCGGGTGCCGGCGGTTACGTCATCAAGGACATCAAGGGCATGGAGCTGATCTCCGCCGTCCGCACCGTCGGAGCGGGACGCTCGCTGTTGGATAACCGCGCCGCCGCCGCATTGATGAACAAGCTGCGCGCCGCGGCGGACAACCCGTCTCCGCTGGCCGGGCTCACCGCGCAGGAACGGACATTGCTGGAGCTGATCGGCGAGGGGCTGACCAACCGCCAGATCGCGGAGCGAATGTTCTTGGCGGAGAAGACGGTCAAGAACTATGTCTCGCGCCTGCTCACCAAGCTGGACCTTGAACGGCGTACCCAGGTCGCCGTCCTGGCGACCAAACTCGCGCGCGAGAACCAGGGGCAGCACGGCTGACGGGTTGGTATTCACCCAGGGTCAAGGTGTGCGAAAGTTGAATCGTGGTCGAGGACGTTGGTACGCAACCCAATCGGGTGACGGCCGAGCTTGCCCATTTGCAGCTGCGTGAACTCCTCGCTGAGGTGCAGGGCCGGATCGAGCAGATTGTCGACGGTACCCGCGGGCGCATGGATGCCCTGCTGGACGCCGTCATGGCCGTCAGCTCTGGGCTGGAACTGGATGCGACCCTGCGGGAAATCGTTTGTGCGGCATCTGAACTCGTCAGTGCCCGATATGGCGCACTCGGTGTGGTGGGCTCGGATGAGAAGCTGGCGGAGTTCGTCTACGAGGGTATCGACGAGGCCACCCGCGACATGATCGGCCCGTTGCCCACGGGCCACGGTGTGCTCGGTGTGGTGATCGATGAGGCCAAGCCGCTGCGGCTGCGGGACATCGCTGCGCACCCGGCCTCGGTCGGATTCCCCGCGAACCACCCGCCCATGCGGACCTTTCTGGGTGTACCCGTGCAGGTGCGCGGTGAGGTCTTCGGGCGGCTGTACCTGACCGAGAAGCTCGACGGGCAGGAGTTCACCGAGGACGACGAGGTGGTGGTGCGCGCGCTCGCAGGTGCCGCAGGTATCGCGATAGAAAATGCGCGCCTCTATCAGCATGCGCGCCGCCGTGAGCAATGGCAGCGGGCGACCGCCGATATCACCGCGGAACTACTTGGTGGTGTGGACCCGGGCAAGGCGCTGCACCTGGTGGCATCCAGTGCGGCGCTGCTCGCGGAGGCGGACTTCGCGTTCATCGCGCTGCCCGTCGGTGACGGGGAAGACACCGACGAGCTGGTGGTGGCGGTGTGCGAGGGTGACGGCGCGGATGTGTTGATCGACAAGGTGATTCCGGTCGACGGCTCGACCTCCGGAAGTACCTTTGTTGATCACGAGCCTCGGAACGTGAGCCGGCTCGCGGTGAACTTGGCCGAGGGGACGGGCCTGGGATTCGGTCCCGCCCTGGTCCTTCCGCTCGGGGGAGGGGAGTCGACGGCAGGGGTACTCATCCTGCTACGGGCGGTCAGAGCGATCGCCTTCGATGAGGAGCAGCTCGATATGGCGGCCTCCTTTACGGGGCAGGCGGCGCTGGCATTGGAACAGGCCGAGGTTCGTTTGGCCAAACACGAATTGGACGTGCTGGCAGATCGCGATCGCATCGCGCGTGATCTGCACGACCACGTCATTCAGCGGTTGTTCGCCGTCGGCCTGGCGATGCAGAGTACCCATCGCCGGTCGGTGGATCCGACAGTGGCCGCCCGGCTCGCCGACCATATCGACCAGCTGCATGAGGTGATCCAGGAGATCCGGACCGCGATCTTCGATTTACACACCAACGACGAATCCTTGCGTGCCACACTGCGTTCCACCATCAATGGGCTCACGGCTGACACCGGGCTGCGGGTATCTGTGCGCATGAGCGGGCCGTTGGATGTGATACCCGCCGGCACCGCAGGCGATGCCGAGGCAGTGATGCGTGAGGCCGTGAGCAATGTGGTCAGGCATGCGCGCGCCAGAGAGTTGTCCGTGACCGTGTCGGTTGACGACGAGTTGGTGATCGAGGTGGTCGACGACGGCGTCGGGATACCGGAAGTGGTGGCCCGCAGTGGATTGAGCGGGCTCGCGAACCGCGCCGCGGAGTCGGGCGGCACGTTCAGTGTGTCGGCGATGGACATCGGTGGTACCCGGCTGGTGTGGTCGGCTCCGCTGCCGTAGGCGCTTGCGCCGCCGGGTTGTCAGACCGGGTCCACCGCGATATCGGTCACTGGCTGGATGGGGTTCTTGGTTCCTCTTGGTGCCCGGTTAGCGCAGGCTGGTCTCACATTCGGCGATGCGACGCCGCAGGAACTCCCGTCCGGGGTCGGAGCCGTTGGCGGACAGTGCCGTTCGATACCAGTCGATTGCCTCGGCATTGCGTCCCGCGCGCCGGAGCAGATCGGCGCGCACAGTGGCCAGGAGATTGGATCTCGTCAGGCGCGGATCATGGGCGACCTTCTCCAGAGCGGACAGCCCCTTCTCCGGGGTGTCGCGCAGGCCGATGGCCAGCGCCCGATTCACCAGCACCACCGGCGAATCCGTCATGGTCACCAGCCGGTCATAGGCCAGGCAGATGGCATGCCAATCGGTTTCCTCCCAGGATGGTGCGGTGGCGTGCAGGGCGGCGATGACCGCTTGGGGCAGATACGGCCCGGTCGAGCCCGCCGCCTGCCGCAGTTGGCCCAGCCCACGGGAAATACGATCGCGATCCCACCGAGTACGGTCCTGTTCCTCCAGTGGAACCAGTGCGCCGTCGCCGCCCATCCGCTCGGGGCGCCTCGAATCATGAAGCAACACAAGTGCGGCCAGCGCGTTGGCTTCCCGCTCCTCAGGCATGAGCTTGCACAGTTCTCCGGCCAACCGCACGCCTTCGTCGCATAACTCGTCGCGGATGGCTGACGGTCCGCCCGTGGACCAGTAGCCCTCGGTGAAGACCGAGTAGATACAGCTGAGCACGTGGGGCGTGCGTTCGGGCAGCAGCTCGGCGGGCGGCACCCGCAGGGGGATGTTGGCCGTGCGAATCTTGGCCTTGGCGCGAGTGACTCGTTGACCTATTGCCGCCTCACTGTGCAGCAGCGCCCGGGCGATCTCGGCGACGGTCAGGCCAGAAACCAGCCGTAACGTCAGCGCCAGCTGAGAGGTTCTCTCCAGCGCCGGGTGTGCGCAGGTGAACATCATGCGCAGCTCGTCGTCGCGAACCGGATAGGGATCGGATACGTCGGTCCGGGAGTTGATGTCAGCGATGTGGGGGACCATAGCCGCCAGTTCCTTTCCCGGACGTAGTGTTTCGCGCCTTAGGCGATCACGTGCCCGGTTCCGCGCAGCCGTCAACAACCAACCGCCCGGGTTCGCGGGTATGCCGTCGCGCGGCCAGGTCCGCAGGGCATCGGTACACGCTTCCTGGACAGCGTCTTCGGCGACGGTGAGGTCGCCCGACCAACGAGCGATGGCCGCGACGGTTGGCCCCCACTCCCGTCGAAAGACGCCGCCCAGGTTGGTCATGCGTCGCTAGAGGCCCGACACACCGGTCAGCTGACGCAGCTCCACGGTGGACGCGGGCAGTTGCGCGGCGAGTTCGATGGCCTGGTCGCGATCATCGGTGGTCAACACGTAGAAACCGTTCGCGATCTCGGCCCCCTCGATGTAGGGGCCGTCCGTGAGCAACACCTCGCCGTCACGCACCCGTACGGTGGTCGCCGTCGACGGGGGATGCAACGGCCCGGCGAGCTTGATGTGGTCACCGGCCTGGGCGCGGAACACTCCGTGCTTGTCCGCCACCGCCTCCCACTCGGGGGTGCCCGGCAGCAAGGCCTCGTCGCGAGGTTCTATGAGCAGCGCGAGCCAGTTGGTGGCACCTTGCCCGTCGAACTCTGGTGAGCAATGGACGAGCGGCCACACCTCGACCGCGCCGTGCTTGGCCTCCGGTATGTCTCGGGCCAACGTCAACGCGTCGTCCAGGTGCTCGGCCTCCAACACGTAGTAGCCGCCGGCCACTTCGGCGCCCTCGGCGAACGGCCCGTCGGTGATGACGCGGGCATCGGGTGCTCCGCTGATTCGGACACCTTCGGCGACGGGGAACAATGCGTCACCGGCGTGGATTGCCGATGCCGCCTTGGCGTGAAAGTTTTGGTATTCAACCATCTCTTGGGCGCCCTCTTCGGGTGTCCGGGCCCGCTCGGGACCGATCAGCAGCGCAAGGTAGTACATGGTGGAGCCCTCCGTCTGAGTCAGTGAGCGGAACTCTGCGATCCACTCTCTACCTGTCTGACGAACCGCGCACCACCGATCAGACATCTGCCGCCGACTATGTGAAGACCTGTTGTGGCGGCGGTGGCGTTTGGAGCAGCGCCGGGAGAACAAAGGTGCGGACATAGCGTCGCACCTGATCGGGATCGTCGCAGCCCGGTATGGAGCCGGAGAGCAGGCTCATCACCACCGACAGCACATAGCGCGAGGCATCGTGTGCGCTGAGCCCTTCGCGCAGCGGAGCGAGTCCGCTGCTGAACATCGACTCGTACAACGAGGTGAGCATCTGGTTCAGCCCCGGTGAGCCGAATATCAGGCTCGCGGCGGTGCTGTGGCTGCCGTCCGGGTCCACCAGCGCGCGGAGCAAGGGGTCTTGTGTGGTCTCTGTTGCGACGATCACCAAGGATTCGACGACCATCTCGGACCAGTCGCCCAGTGCCATCAGCCGGGGAGCCGTCTCCGCGATATTCGTTGTGGCCCTGCGCACGACGAGGGCGTCGAGTACCTCGTCCCGATTGTCGAAGTAGCGATACACGACGCCGCGGCTGTAGCCGGCCTCCCGGGCGACGGCACCCATGCTGAGCGCGGTGACGCCCACCCGGGCCAGCACCCGCTCGGTGGCGTCGAGCAGGTTCGACCGTACTTCTTCGGACGTCTTGCCGTCCTTGATGGGCCGCCCGCGGCCACGTCCCGGCCCGGCGGCGCTGGTGTGGTCCGTCAATGTATATCTCAATCGTTGGAATTGCTGGACAAATATATCGCGCTGTTCTATAAATAGTTCCAGCTCGTCGCCTGTGACTCTTCCAGGCGCGTCTTGCTGGTCTGCAGTGGTGGGTTGCGCGGTTCGAGGGGTCCGCGCCGACACCTACGGTGCACGCGTATCACCTCCGCACTATCCAGGCTGGCGTACAAAGGAACTCATGGCGCGAAGTGACGGAGACAGCTGGGAAATCACCGAAAGTGTGGGCACTACCGCGTTGGGAGTGGCCAGTGCCCGAGATGCGGAAACCCGCAGCGCGAACCCGTTGATCAGTGACCCGTACGCCGGTCATTTCCTCACGGCCGCGGGTGAGGGCGTCTGGAGTATGTATCGCTTCGATGGGGAGCCGCCCGCCGCCCTGCTGGAGGCCGAGCCCCGATTGGTCGAGCGCATTGCCGCGATGCGGTCCTACGTCGCGTGTCGCACCAAGTTCTTTGACGATTTCTTCCGCGAGGCGGGTGAGGCCGGGATTGGCCAGGCGGTGATTCTGGCTGCCGGGCTCGATGCCCGCGCCTGGCGGCTCGACTGGCCCGCCGATGCGGTGTTGTTCGAGCTGGATCTCCCCACGGTTCTCGCTTTCAAGGCCGACACCCTGGACGCACAGGGCGCCGCACCACGTGTTCGTCACGTCCCGGTGGCGGTTGATCTGCGCGACGATTGGCCCGCCGCGTTGGAGGCCAGCGGGTTTGATTCCGGCCGGCCGGCAGCCTGGATTGCCGAGGGCCTATTGCCGTATCTGCCGCCGGCGGCTCAGGATCAGCTTTTCGAGCGCGTTGACGCGCTGAGCGCCCCGGGCAGCCGCATCGCCGTGGAGAACTTCGGCGAAGATTTCTTCAACCCGGAAACCCTTGCGCGGCAACGTGAACGCGGGCAGGCGTTTCGGCGTGCCGCCGAGCATCTTCAGGGCCAAGACATTCCCGATGTCGCCGACCTGTGGTACCTGGAGGAACGCACCGATGCCGGCAAGTTCCTCGCCGGACGCGGATGGCAGGTGACCAGCGAGACAACACCCGCGTTACTGAAGCGCCACGGTCGCAGCATCCCCGCCGATCTGACCGACGCGACGCCGCATTCGGCGTTCCTGCTAGCGCAGAAGACCTGCTAGGCGAAGACGCTCAGGGCGCCGGGAACCACTTCGATATCGAGCGGCAGTGGCGCGACGGGATCGCCGTCGGCATAGGCGGTGATATCGGCGGCGGACAGCCGGACCCGCCGTGACCGGAAGGTGCTCACCTCGGGCAGGTCGACATGGGTGCCCTTGTAGACGGTGGGGGACAAACGCAACAGCCGCAGCCGCCCACCGGCCGCGATCACCGTCACGTCCAGCAGTCCGTCGTCCAGAACGGCGCCCGGACAGATGCGCATTCCACCGCCGTACGAGGCTCCGTTCCCGACCGCGACGAGGGTGACATCGGTCTCGATCACCTGATCGTCCAACTCGATGCGAAATGGTAGTGGCCGCAGCTTCGCGGCCTCCAGCGCCATGGCGATGTCATAGCGGCGACGGCCACGCGGCCAGCGCATCCGATTGGCCCGGTCGTTGACCAAGGAATCGAATCCGGAGGCTACGACAGTGGCGAACCACGTGGTGGTCCCGTCGTATTGGATGCGACCGGCGTCGATGACCCGGATGTTGCCGGTGGCGATCACCTCGGCCGCGGCGACTGGGTCGCCCAGTGGGATGTCCAGTATGCGGGCGCAGTCATTCCCGGTGCCGATGGGGATCACGCCGAGCGCTATGGGGGTGGACGCGACGGCTTGAAGCGCGATGCTCACCAGACCGTCGCCGCCGGCCGCGACGATTCCGCGGGCACCCGTGCGCGCGGCTTCCTGGGCGAGTGCGTGTGATTCCGACGCCGACGAGGCGGCGTGATGAGTCACCGTCAGGCCACGTGCACGCAGATGCTCGATGGCCGCTTCGGCCGCCTGTGCCGCGGCGTGGCCCGCAGTGGGGTTAGTCAGAACGGTCAGGTGCGTCACGGTTACGCCTGTGTGGGAATCAGCTTGCCGGGGTTAAGGATTCCTTGCGGGTCGACGGTCCGCTTCACCGCCTGCAGGATCTCCACACCGAGCTCACCGATCTCATCGGCGAGCCACGGTTGATGGTCGCGCCCGACGGCGTGATGGTGTGTGATCGTGCCGCCCGCCGCGACGATGGCGTCGCCTGCAGCCTTCTTCGCCTTGCCCCACTGGGTCAGCGGATCTTCGGCGGCCGCGCAGACCACGGTGAAGTACAGCGATGCTCCGGTGCGGTAGGTGTGCGAGATGTGGCACAAGACCAGTGGCGGGGTGCCCTGAGCGCCAAGCGCTTCCGTGAGTGCCGTGGTGACGGCGGTGCGCAGGTTGGTGAGGTTCTGCCACGACGTCGCGGTCTCCAACGTCTCCACCACCGCACCGGCGTCGATGAGCGCATCGCGCAGATACGGCGCGTCGAAACGGCCGTGGTCCCAGGCCTTGCCCGGCTCGTCGCCGAGAGCGATGCCGCCTGCCGCGGCGAGGACGGCGGACACTTCGGCCGACTTGGCCACGACATGCCCGTGCGTGCCCTCGACGGTGGTGATGGCCAGCACCCCGGCCGCAGGGTTCTTTCCGCCAATATCCTTGGCCAGAGCGAGGTTTAGCCCGCTTTCGGCCTCATCGGACAGGCGCAGCACGGTGGGCGCCGCGTCGGACTGGACGAGGGTGCGCAACGCCTGTGCGCCGGCTTCGAAGGAGGGGAAGGACCAACCCTGATACCAGGTGTCCTCGGGGAGCCGATGCACACGCACCGTCACCTCGGTGATGATGCCGAGTGCACCTTCCGATCCCAGGAAGAGCTGGCGCAGGTCCGGCCCGGCGGCCGAAGCGGGTGCCCTACCCAGGTTGAGGTCACCACGTGGGGTGGCGATGCGGATGGCGTCCACCATCGCGTCGAAACGCCCGTAGCCGCTGGAAGCCTGCCCGGACGAGCGGGTGGCGGCGAATCCGCCGATGCTCGCGAAGCGGAAGCTCTGCGGTAAGTGTCCGAGCGAAAATCCCTTGGCGCCAAGGAGCTCCTCCGCTTCGGGGCCGGTCGTTCCCGGCAGCAGCACGGCGGTTCCCGATACTTCGTCGAGGGAGACCAGGCCCGACATCCGTCGCAGATCGATGGCGACGACAGCGGTGAACCCACCGCGTTCGGGGTCCAGCCCGCCCACCACACTGGTGCCGCCGCCGAACGGTACGACCGCGATGGCCTGCGCGCCGCAGAGCGCCAGAAGTGCGGACACCTCGTCGTGCGACGCCGGATAGGTGATGGCGTCGGGGGCGTCCTGTACGCCGGTGGAGCGGCGGCGCAACAGGTCGGGAGTGCTCTTGCCGCCCGAATGCCGCAGCCGGGCACAGTGATCGGTGCTGACATGCTCCGCGCCAAGTAGGTCGCTCAGGGCTGCCAGTTGTTCTGCGGTGAGCGCGCTAGGGGAGAGGGTGACCGCCGATTCGTCACGACTGACGGGATCCCGTTCGGGAATGCCCAGTGCCGACGCCAAGAGCGTCTTCACCTGAGGCGAGAGAATCTGTCGTTTTTCGGCCACGCCCCAGGCGTCCCACTCCATCATGCGTTACAGTATTACATACGATGGCAAGTTGTAACGCAGAATTCCTGGGTGAGGGTGAGGTGGCATGACGGTCCAGACGACAGATGTCGCCGGGACTTCCGACATCCCGGCCGACCCCGTAACCGAACGCATTTTCGATGCCGCGTTGTCCTGCGTCACCGAGTTCGGGGTGCGTCGCACCACGCTGGTCGAGGTCGCCAAGCGTGCCGGAGTCAGCCGCCCGTCGGTGTATCGGCGCTGGTCAGATGTGCGCTCTCTGGTTGCCGAGCTGCTCACGCGGGAGATGGGCTCGATCCTGCCCGCGACCGGACAGGGGTGCGCGCGCGACCGGCTGGTCCAGTCGGTGACCGGTCTGGTGACGCAGGTGCGCGAGCATTCGATATTCGCCGCGATCCTGCGATCCGATCCGGAACTGCTGCTGACCTACATCGTGCAGCGGTTGGGCACCAGTCAGCGCGCACTCATCGGCTGGACGGCGATGCTCATCGCCGAGGGACAGTCCGACGGATCGATTCGTGCCGGCTCCCCGGAACAGCTAGCGGCGATGGTGCTGCTCATCGGCCAATCCGTGCTGCAGTCGGCGCGCATCGTCGCCGACATCCTCTCGCCGGACGAGCTGGTAAACGAGTTGGCCACCGCCATTGACGGATATCTCAAGGCTTGATCTGCCCCTCTAGGAGAATTCATGACAAACCAGCTCAACAGCACCCAGCGCAGTGCCGACCTCGTCGCCCTTGACGGCGGTGCCCCGGTCGACGTGCTGGTCATCGGTGGCGGCATCACCGGCGTCGGGGTGGCACTTGACGCGGCGAGCCGCGGCCTGCGCGTCACGTTGGTCGAGAAGCACGACTTAGCTTTTGGGACAAGCCGATTCAGCTCGAAACTGGTGCACGGCGGATTGCGTTATCTCGCCTCGGGTCAGGTAGGCATCGCGCGGGAGAGCGCGATCGAGCGCCACATCTTGATGACTCGTACCGCCCCACATCTGATCCACCCGCTCGCCCAGGTGGTGCCATTGCACCCGGCGGTGAGCATGTTCAGTCGGACCTTGGTGCGGGTGGGATTCGTCGCCGGTGACGGGCTGCGCAAGCTCGCGCATACCTCGGCCGATGTGCTGCCGCGTTCGCGCGCCATCGATGTAGGCGAAGTGATTCGCCGCGCTCCGACAGTGCGGCGCAACGGACTTCGCGGTGGACTCATGGCCTTTGACGGCCAACTTATCGACGATGCGCGGTTGGTGGTGTCGATCGCGCGCACGGCGGCCGGGTTGGGCGCTCGGATCCTCACTCGAGTGTCGGCCGAACAGGTCACCGGTGATGGTGCGGTGCTTCGTGACGAACTGACCGGCAATACCGTTGCGGTACAGGCAGGTCTCGTCATCAACGCCGCCGGAGTGTGGGCGGGCCAGGTCGATGGTGACATCAAGCTGCGCCCGAGTCGCGGGACGCACTTGGTGTTTCGGGCGGCGAGTTTCGGCGGCCTGACCGCAGCCCTGACGGTTCCGGTGCCCGGCACCATCAGCCGATTCGTATTCGCAATGCCTGCCATCCACGATCGGGTGTACCTGGGGCTCACCGACGAACCGGCGCCCGGCCCGGTGCCTGATGTGGCCGAACCCTCTGCGGCAGAGGAGAAATTCCTCCTCGATACGGTCAATACGGTGCTGCAGACGTCATTGTCCGAAGCGGATGTGGCGGGGCGTTTCGCGGGTCTGCGGCCGCTGCTCGACGGTGATGATTCCGCGACCGCGGACCTGTCCCGAAAGCACGCGGTGCGGGTATCGGCCTCTGGGATGGTCAGCGTGGTGGGTGGCAAGCTGACCACCTATCGCAAGATGGCCGAGGATGCGCTGGATGCGGGGCTGGAACGGCGTCCGCTGGCCGTCTCGGAGTGCGTGACACAGAACCTGGCGCTCGTGGACGACTGGCCGGGTGCCGTGGGTACTCCGCTGGTTGACAGCCTCGACATCACCCGCGAACAGGTCGAATTCGCGCTCACCCATGAGGGCGCCCTCGACGCCGACGACATTCTGGATCGGCGCACCCGTATCGGGCTGGTGCCCGTCGACAAGGGCCTGGTGGCCGGTGCGGTGCAGGGCGTGGTCGACGACTACTTCTCGCAGGTGAACTGAACGACGTCGATCCAGCCTTCCCGGAACGCGTCGGCACATCCCGTCAGGTATCTGATGTACCTGTCGTACACCTCTTGGGATTGAAGTGCGATCGCTTCCTCCTTGTGCGCGACCAGGTTCTCGGCCCAGCAGTCCAAGGTGCGTGCATAGTGGGGTTGCAGGAGCTGGCGACGGGTAATGCGGAAGTTTGCCTGCGCCGCGCGCTCGTCCACCATTGGCACGGAAGGTAAACGGCCGCCGGGGAATATCTCGGTGAGCATGAAATGCATGAATCGGACCCGCGACATCAGGAGCGGAATGCCCATCCGCTTCAATTCCTCGGGGTGATAGCTGACAATGGTGTGCAGCAACATCTTTCCGTTGTCTGGCAATGCCCGGTGGGCCATCGCGAAGAAGCTGTCATACCGTTCGTGGCCGAAATGCTCGAAAGCGCCGATGCTGACAATTCGGTCGACGGTGCCCTCGAATTCCTCCCACCCGGCTAACCGGACCTCGTAGTCGCGCGAACTTTCCGCGCAGCGCAGGAGTGTGTTGACGTATGCGCACTGATTCTTGCTGAGCGTCAGGCCGATGACATTTACGTCATAGCGCTCAAGCGCACGTTTCATGGTGGCGCCCCAGCCGCACCCCACGTCCAGCAGCGTCATTCCCGGCTCCAGGTCCAACTTCCCGAGCGCAAGATCGATCTTTGCCTGTTGGGCCTGTTCGAGCGTCAGCGTTTCGGGTTCGAAGTACGCGCAGCTGTATGTCCTGCTGGGGTCGAGAAACAGTGCGAAGAAGTCATCGGACAGGTCGTAGTGGGCCTGTACATCTGAAAACTTCGGGATCAATTTGGACATGCGGCGGCCTCTCACGAGAGATGGCGCGGTGCCCCGAACGCCGCGCGTGCGGTAGATCGGATCTGGTAGTGGCTGTGTGTCCCGTGCCGAGGCTAGAGCACGATCACGGCAGCGACAAGGGTTGCGCGCAGAATTAACGACCAGCTCGGGCTTGTGAAAGTCGTTCTCTACGGGAGCTAATTAGCGACCCGCGGCCTCGGACTCCGACTCATCCTCTGCGGGCTCCGATCGAGCGAAGGTCTCGGTGAGCTTGGTGATAATTCGGCTCCACAGCGGCTCGGGCAGGTCGTGACCCATGCCGTCGATGAGCGCCAGGCGCGCTCCCGGGATGGCCCGGGCGATGGCGCGCGCGCCCGAAGGGCGCATCAACTTGTCAGCCCTGCCGTGCAAAACCAGTGCGGGGGCGGTGATTCGGTTGTCGAACGGCACCAGACTGCCGGTCCCCATGATCGCGGCGAATTGCCGGGAGAATCCCTTGGGGTAATAGCTTCGGTCGTAGTACTCGGCGGCATGCAGATACGACTTCGATTCTGACTGGCGGAATTTCGGGCTACCAATGATCCGGCCGACCTGCACGCTGTTGGCGATGACCTGCTCGCGGGTGGCGCCCACGGGCGGAGGCTTCAGTAGTGCCATCAGCTGGCGCGGTCCGGGCGGCGGCAGGAACGGCTGATTGTTGCTCGACATGATGATGGTGACAGTTGCTGTCCGCTCGGGATGCTCGGCGGCGAACACCTGCGCGATCATGCCGCCCATCGAGGCGCCCACAATGTGTGCCTGCTCGATGCCGAGGTGATCGAGCAATCCCGCGGCGTCGCCGGCCATGTCCACCAACGTGTAGGCGGTACCGGTGATCTTCACTCCGGCAAGGAATTTCGCCATGCTCGGAAGGAGCGAGCCCCCACCGGCGCGCACTCCGTCCAATTTGGTCGACAGACCGCAGTCCCGGTTGTCGAATCGGATGACGCGGTAGCCCTGGTCGGCGAGCTGTTGGCAGAACTCGGGGCGCCAGAACACCATCTGCGCGCCGATGCCCATGATGAGCAGCACGGAGGGGTCGGCCGGATTACCGAATTCCTCGTAGCACAACTCGATATCGCCAATCTTGGCGGTGCTGGCCGTCATCTCAGATGTCTCCCTCACGGTTGTGCTCACGGCTGATGTCGACGATGAAATTGCCGAAGTAGCCCTTGAGTTCCGGGTCCTCCATCATCTGCCAGCGCGGTGCCAGCAGTTTCATGTAGCGCTCGACGTACAGGAATTGCTTGCCAATGAGCACCAGCTCACGCGGCAGCTTGACGTCATACTGCTCTGCGAGCGCGGACAGCTGCTTACCGATCTCCGAATAAGACATGTCCCCAAGCGATTTCGTCGTCAGGGGAGTGGCGAACGCCTGGATGTCCTGGGTGCCCTTATCGGCGTCCCCGGGGTTGCCGACGGCACCCATCAGCACCACGATCTTGCCCGCGGCGCGATGATCCTTCTTGACCAGCAGCGCGTGGATCAATTCACGCAGCAGCCACCGAGTTCGCGGATCGATGAACCCGACGATGCCGAAGTCCAGAAACACGATGCGGCCTTCGCCGTCCACCAAGAGATTGCCCGCGTGCAGGTCGCCGTGGAACAGGCCCTGGCGTAGACCGGATTCGAACACCGAGAACAGCAGCGACTTCACCAACTGGGTGCCGTCAAATCCAGCCTTGCGAATGGCCGGTGCGTTGTCGATGCGGATGCCGTGCACCCGCTCCATGGTGAGGACCTTGGACGTCGTGTAATGCCAATGTACATCGGGCACTCGGATGTTCTTGCCGAGCGGTGAGGTGTGCAGATGCTCCACCCAGGTCTGCATGGCCTGCCCCTCGGCGAGAAAGTCGAGCTCCTCGGAGAGATTTCCGGAGAAGTCGTCCACCACATCGCGGGCGGACAGCATGCGGCCCACCTTGCCGAATTCCAGTAGCGCCGCGCCGCGCTTCATGATCTGCAGGTCGGCGGCGACCCGGTGCCGGATTCCAGGACGCTGGATTTTGACCACGACGTTCTCGCCGGAATGCAGTGTGGCGTAATGCACCTGGGCTATGGAGGCGGACGCGAACGGTTCGGTGTCGAAGGATGCGAACAGCTTCTCCGGTTCGGATCCCAGCTCGGCGATGATGAGCTCGCGGACCTCGGTGGGATCGGCGGGCGGGACGCGGTCCAGTAACCCGCGGAACTCGCGTGACAGCGGCTCGCCGAAGGCGCCCGGACTGGACGCGATGATCTGGCCGAGCTTCACGTACGTGGGACCCAGATCGGAGAAGGTCTGGGGGAGCTCGGCGATGAACTTCTGCTCGAGGCTGCCCTTCTTGGTGAGCTTGCCCAGCACGCGTCCGGCGGTGCGGGCGACTTGCCAGCCGGTAGTGCCCAGCCGCGCGGCCTCGGACAGCAGTGCCACGCGCCCGAGCGGTGCAACCTGACGTCCACGGCCCTCACTCACGCTCCAGCCGGACCGATCTTGCGCAGTCATGAAATGCAAGTGTGCCGCATCAAGCCCGTGCGGCCCTATTCAGTCCTGCACGCGGTCCCCCGCGAGCGGGAGGTGCCCCTGCCAAAAGTTGCCAACAACTCACTGGTGACGGGCTCCCACACGGGTTCGGGCAGATCGTGGCCCATCCCGTCGATGAGGGCGAAACGTGCGTTGCGGATGTTTTTGGCCACCACCCGGCCGTTCTGATACGGCACCAGGGGGTCGTTGCGGCCATGGATAACGACGGTCGGTGCGGTGATGGCGCGGGTGAAGCGCAGCAGGCTGCCGGTGCCCAGAATGGCATCGAATTGGCGCACGGTGCCGATCTTGTAGTCGCTGCGGGCCCGGTGCTCGAGGATGCGCTGCCGCAGCTCCTCACGGGAGGGCAGGTTGTCGGGCCCGTTGTAGACGATGCCGGTGTTCACCTCGAACTCGAGCCATTCCTCGGCGGTGGCGTTCTTGCGGGGGGCGTTCATGGCGGTCTTGATCAACTGCCAGGACGGCAGCCGCGAGAACGGGCGTCCGGTTGCCGAGTAGATGATTCCCGCCGAGTTGACGCGCTCGGGGTAGGTGCCGGCGAAGACCTGTACGATCATGCCGCCCATCGAGGCGCCCGCGATATGCACTGCGTCCAGGCCAAGGTGGTCTATGAGGGTGCGGACGTCCTCGGCCATGTCGACGAGCGTGTACGGGACCTCACTGCCCATGCCGAACGCATAGCGGACCACCCGGCGCTGCACCGATCCTGGCGCCTTGTGCCCGTCCAGCTTCGTGGACAGCCCGCAATCGCGGTTGTCGAACCGGATCACCCGATAGCCGTGGTCGAGTAGCCGCCGGCAGAACCCGTCGGGCCACATGGGCAGCTGGGCAGCCACTCCCATCACCAGGATGATGGCGGGATCCTGGGGGTCGCCCAGGTCTTCGTAGAAGAGCTCGACATCGCCATTGCGGGCAATGCCCGATCGCGTCGGAACTTCGGAGGACAGCGGCACCATTCCTGGATACCACGGGAGTTTCGGGCCGTTTTGGATGATCGCCCTCATCTGCGGTAATCTGATCCGGCTCCACCGAAGACCGTCGGTCACCTCTTACGAGGTTGAAGGTTCAGGACTTGTCCTGACGGCCCACGCAGGAGGACGAGGTAAGACCTGCGGATCAAAAGTCCGTGGATTTTCACGCCCCGACCTGTCTGCGTCGGGGCGTTCGTCATTTCAGACGCCTTCTTGATTTCAGACCGTCTTGTCCTAGGTGCAGCGACCGAAACGAGATGAGGAGGCAATACATGGCCAAGACTGACAAGGTCTCCGCCGTTGCCGAGATCACCGAGCAGTTCAAGGATTCAACTGCCACGGTGATCACCGAGTACCGCGGCTTGTCGGTGTCCGCCCTGGGCACCCTGCGCCGCACCCTCGGTACCTCCGCCACCTATTCCGTTGCCAAGAACACGCTGGTCAAGCGTGCGGCTGCGGAAGCCGGTGTGGAGGGTCTGGACGAACTGTTCAGCGGCCCGACGGCAATTGCGTTCATCAAGGGTGAGCCCGTGGACGCTGCGAAGGCCATCAAGACCTTCGCGAAAGATAACAAGGCTCTGATCATCAAGGGCGGCTACATGGATGGCCGTGCTTTGTCAGTTGCCGAGGTTGAGCGCATCGCCGATCTGGAATCGCGCGAGGTGCTGCTGGCCAAGCTGGCTGGCGCGATGAAGGGCAACCTGGCCAAGGCCGCCGGGCTGTTCAACGCCCCGGCGTCTCAGGTTGCACGCCTGGCCGCCGCCCTGCAGGAGAAGAAGGCCGCCGAGGAATCGGCTGCCTGACGCGCCTGTATCAACCCAAACCTGTTGTAAATCAAGGAAGGAACCAACATTATGGCAAAGCTGAGCACCGAGGAACTGATCGATGCTTTCAAGGAGCTGACGCTGCTTGAGCTGTCCGAGTTCGTCAAGACCTTCGAAGAGGTCTTCGAG